>ENA-OOWV01000784-OOWV01000784.1-human-gut-metagenome-genome-assembly--contig:-NODE-784-length-23537-cov-5.212163_pt1 | contig 23537 bp, 17 predicted proteins | sample MGYA00241584_ERZ501337 | MGnify/ENA primary metagenome ERZ501337 (study PRJEB25962, sample SAMEA2042744) | human gut metagenome | biome: human gut; feature: human-associated habitat; material: faeces... | reverse complement strand
ACGTCATCGCGGCGGTCACCAAGAAGCACCCGGAGATCCTGTTCCTGGCCGAGGCGTTCACCCGCCCGGGCATGATGCGCGCGCTGAGCTACGTTGGATTCACGCAGTCGCACTGCTACTTCCCGTGGCGCAACACCAAGGAGGAGCTGGGCAAGTACCTGGAGACCACGAACGGCGACGACGGCTACTACCAGCACAACACGTTCTGGCCCACCACGCCGGACATCCTCACCGCCTACGTGCGCGACAACGGCATCGCCGGCCACGCTGTGCGCGCGGTGCTCGCCGCGATGGGCAGCCCGAGCTGGGGCATCTACAACGGCTTCGAGCTGATCGAGAACAAGCAGCGCCCCGGTTTCGAGGAGCAGATCGACAACGAGAAGTACGAGGTCAAGGTGCGCGACTGGTCGGCCGCCGACAAGTACGGCATCGCCGAGCTGCTGACCAACCTGAACCGCGTCCGCCGCGAGCATCCGAAGGCGTTCAGCTACCACAACCTGACGGTGCTGGAATCCTCCGACCCAAACATCCTCGCATTCGCCCGCCACACACCGGCCGAGCTGACCGGCACCGACAAGCCGGAGACGCTGATCGTGGTGGTGAACCTGGACGGTCACGAGGCGCATCAGGCCATGGTGCATCTGGAGCTGCCCGACTACGGCATCGATCCGAAGTGGGGTGCGCACATACACGACGAGCTGACCGGCCGCGACTTCGCGTGGAGCTGGGACAACTTCGTCTCGTTGGCACCGTGGGCCGATGTGGCGCACATCTTCACCGTGGTGCATGAGGACTGAGAACGCATGAGGGACGCGCGGCCGGCAGGCTGACCGTTTCGGTGATGGGGCCCGTCGTTTCGGCGAGGGCCCCATCTGCGTTTTTGGGCGAAATCGTGGCGCTTCCGGCGTACGACGGGGTATTGTGGAGTGTGATTATGTCAATCGACTCTAAGGAGCAATATCATGGCAGAAACGTTCAACGTTCTCGTTGAAATCCCGCGTGGTTCCAAGAACAAGTACGAAGTCGACCAGGAGACCGGCCGCATCACCCTGGATCGTGAGCTGTTCACCGCCATGGGCTACCCGGACGACTACGGCTACATCGAAGGCACGCTCGGCGAGGACGGCGATCCGCTGGACGCGCTGGTGATGGTCAAGAACTCCGTGTTCCCGGGCTGCGTCATCGAGTGCCGCGCCGTCGGCCTGTACCACATGGAAGACGAAGAGGGCGGCGACGACAAGGTGCTGTGCGTGCCCGCCGACGTGCGCTACGACGACATCAAGGACGTCAACGACGTCAACGAGTACCACCTCAAGGAGATCAAGCACTTCTTCGAGCAGTACAAGGCCCTGGAACCCAACAAGGAAGTCCTCCCCGGCGACTACTGGACCGGTGCGGACGTTGCCGAGAAGGAAATCAAGGAGGCGCGCGAGCGTCTCGCGAACGCGTCGAAGTGATTTGCTTCGCTTCCGCCTCCGCTGGCGGGGGCATTATATTATCTTATCGACCACAGCTTTCTGGCTCGCCTACAAACAGATTCCGCTGTTTGCTTCACGGCTCGTCCCGCCAGCGGGGCGATGTTGTGTTACAGTAGTGCCTTGTAGTTTTCACGACTTGCGAACAGCATTCGCTTGGATTCAAAGCCGGCTTGCTGGCCCGGCAGTTCTCAAAGTCCGTGCCCCCTAGGCGTAGGCGGTTTATCCGTCGAGGCCCATCCCCCGGGGAAGCCGGCGGGATGAACCTTTATGTTCCAGCTATGATTGAGATACTGCTTATTTCCGTATCCGTCGCCATGGACGCTTTCGCCGTCTCGATCGGAAAGGGGTTGACCGTCACGCGCGTGCGGCCGGTCGACGTCATCAAGACCGCATTGTGGTTCGGCGGCTTCCAGGCATTGTTCCCGCTTCTGGGCTTTTTCGCGGCCAACACGTTCAGCAAATACGTCACCGCGGTTGATCATTGGATCATTTTCGCGCTGCTCGCGTTCATCGGCGGCAACATGATCCGCGAGGCGCTGTCAAAGGACGAGGATAAGCTCGACGGCTCGCTGGCGTTCAAGACCATGCTCCTGCTGGCGATCGCAACGAGCATCGACGCGCTCGCCGTCGGCATCACGTTCGCGTTTCTGCCCGGCACGCGCATCGTGCCCGCCGTGGCGCTCATCGGCTCGATCACCTTCGTCTTTTCCGCGGCCGGCATCCGGCTCGGCAACATGTTCGGCCTGCGCTACAAGAGCAAGGCCGAGTTTGCCGGCGGCGTGATCCTCATCCTGCTCGGCACGAAGATCCTGCTCGAGCACCTCGGTGTTTTGTAAAAAAGGCCCTTTTTACTCCACGATCCTGCCCGGATTGTGGAGTTTTTTCACGCTTTTTGCGTTTGGAGACAAGTTTTCACACCCGCGCGAATATGTTGAATCAGCAGCAAAAATCCTCCAATTCAGGGAAGTAGAAAACGGAAAATCTGCACAACAATTCCTTTCACATTTGTTGAAAAAGGCAATTTTTTTACGCCGGAAAAAGATTTGGCCGGTTTCTCTTGCGATTTTGTGAAATTTAAGATATAGTTTAGGTCAAGCGTTCGGTATTAGACTGAAAAATGCTTAAATGAGTGGAGGAACGACATGAAAAAAGTATTACTCACGATCATCAGCGTCTGCCTGATCGCTGCGAGTATCTTCGGCCTGTTCGCCGGAGTGAGCAGCTTCAGCGACATCATGAATGTCAAAGAGTACAAGGAAAAGGACGCCAAAGAGGGTCTGGAGTCCATCGACACGCTCGATGCCGGCCTTGACCAGCTCATCCCGCAGCTCGGCAGCCTGCGGCACATCCAGCCGCAGGGCGCGCACCTTTTCGGTCTGGCTGAACACCTCTTTCGGGGTGCCCTCCATGACCACATTGCCCTTGCTCATCACCAGCACGCGGTCGGCCTGAGCAGCTTCTTCCATATAGTGGGTGATGGACACCACCGTGATGCCCATATTCTTGTTCAGATGGTGGATGGTCTGCATCACCTGCTCCCGGCCCCGGGGATCAAGCATGGCGGTGGCCTCGTCCAAGATCAGGCAGTCGGGCCGCATGGCGACCACGCCCGCAATGGCAACGCGCTGCTTCTGGCCGCCGGACAGGTTGTGGGGCGCACGCTCCCGGTACTCGTAGATGCCCGCCATCTTCATCGCTTCATCCACGCGGCGGCGCATCTCCTCCGGCGGCACGCCCAGATTTTCCAGCGCAAAGGCGACATCTTCCTCCACCACGGTGGCAACGATCTGGTTGTCCGGGCTCTGGAACACCATGCCCACGGTCTGGCGGATATCGTAGATCTTGTCCTCGTCTTTGGTGTCCATCCCCTCCACCAGCACAGTGCCGCTCTCCGGCAGGAGGATGGCGTTGAAGTGCTTGGCCAGCGTGGATTTTCCACAGCCGTTGGCCCCCAGCACTGCCACAAATTCGCCCCGCTTCACCTCAGCCGACACGCCGTTCAGGGCGTAGTCCGGCTGTTCCGGATCATAGCGGAACTTCAGATCTTTCGCAGTTAAAATCGTTTCTTCCATAGGTTTTCTCTTTCCGGTGGTGCGCCCTTCTCAAAAGGGCTGTACCCCATTCTTGGTTCTTCTTCATTTTTTCAGAATGGCTGCCGTCAGGACACTCCCCCAGTCTGCTTCGCAGACAGCCCCCTCTGAGATGGGGCCTCTGGCGCAACCGAGAAGTTTTCCGGCAAACGGTCAACGTTCCCGCCATGCCAAAGGCTCCCTCCCCGAGGGAGCTGGCACGGCGACAGCCGTGACTGAGGGAGTTCATTCTTCCCAAATGGCCGTTGCGCCGCAGGGCACAACGCCGCCGGTGGCGGAAACGGGCAGGCCGATCTCATCACAGCTGGTCTTGCCGCCAAAGCGTGGCACCAGCGTGGTCTTGAGCATATATTCCATGACCGCCGGGGACAGGCCGGTGGTGTAGCTGTTCACTGCAAAAAACAGCGGCGTATCGCTCAGCACCTCTTCGCACTGGCTGATGAGGTCGTAGATGCAGTCCTCCAGCTTCCAGATCTCACCGCCGGGGCCGCGCCCGTAGCTGGGCGGGTCCATGATGATGCCGTCGTAGGTGTTGCCGCGGCGTTTTTCGCGGGCAACGAACTTGGCACAGTCGTCCACCAGCCAGCGGATTGGCCGGTCGGCAAGGCCGCTTGCCACGGCATTGTCCTTGCCCCACGCCACGATGCCCTTGGAGGCATCCACATGGCAGACGGTGGCACCTGCCGCCGCACAGGCCAGCGTGGCACCGCCGGTGTAGCCGAACAGGTTCAGCACCTTTACCGGGCGGCCTGCGGCACGGATTTTTTTGGCGTACCATGCCCAGTTGACAGCCTGCTCCGGGAACACGCCGGTGTGCTTGAAGCCGGTGGGGCTGACGATGAGGGTGAGCTTATCCTCGCCCTCGCCGCAGCTGATCTTCCACTTTTCGGGCAGACGGCGCTTGTACTCCCACTCGCCGCCGCCCTGATTGGAGCGGTGATAAACAGCATCTGCCTTTGCCCACAGCGGGCTTTGCTTGGGCGTTTTCCACACCACCTGCGGGTCCGGGCGGATGAGGATGGTCTCACCCCAGCGCTCCAGACGGTTGCCGTCGGTGGCATCCAGCAGTTCATAGTCTTTCCAGGTATCTGCAGGGCGCATAGCGTCCTCCCTTCTCTTTTATCCGTTTCTTACTGGCCCAGAATGCGCTTGTTGATCTTATCCACGATGCGGTCGGCGCAGCGGTGGATGGCGTCCAGATCCTGGCCCTCCACCATCACGCGGATCTTCGGCTCGGTGCCGGACACCCGCACCAGCACGCGGCCCATGCCCATGAGCTTCTGCTGCTCGTTCTCAATGAAACCGGCCAGCACCTCGTCCTCTTTGTATGCCTGCTTCTGGGCGGCGTTGGCGGTCACATTCACCAGCACCTGCGGATACTGGGCGTAGATGCCGTTCAGCTCGCTCATCTTCTTGCCGCTTTCAGCCAGCAGCTTGAGCAGCTTGCCGGCGGTCAGCTCACCGTCGCCGGTGGTGGCATGGTGCAGCAGGATGACATGGCCGCTCTGCTCGCCGCCGATGGCAAAGCCGTTCTCGCGCATGTTTTCCAGCACGTAGCGGTCGCCCACGGCGGTCTTTTCGGTGTTGATGCCCTGACTCTCCATATATTTGATGAAGCCCAGATTGGACATGACCGTAACCACGGCGGTGTCGCCGTCCAGACGGCCTTTTTCCTTCATGGTCATGGCCAGCAGGGCAATGATCTTGTCGCCGTCCATCTCGTGACCCTTTTCGTCGCAGCCAAGGCAGCGGTCGGCATCACCGTCAAAGGCAATGCCGCAGTCAAAGCCGCCTTCCACCACGGCCTTTTCCAGATTTTCCAGATGGGTACTGCCCACGCCCTTGTTGATGTTCTGGCCGTCAGGCTCAATGCCGATAAAGGTGCACTTTGCGCCCAGACGGGGGAACAGCTTCTGTGCCACTGCTGCGGATGCGCCGTTTGCGCAGTCGATGCAGACCCTCAGGCCGGTCAGATCGCCGTGGATGGACTCATACAGGTGATCCACATAGTCCTGCAGGCCGTCATCGCGGCGGTACACACGGCCCACCTCGGCACCGGTCTTCAGCTCAATGCCCGCGCAATTATTGTCGATGTAGGCTTCGATCTGGTTCTCCACCTCGTCCGGCAGCTTATAGCCGGTACCGGCAAAGATCTTGATGCCGTTGAACTCCATCGGATTGTGGGAGGCAGAGATCACGATGCCGGCATCGGCATTGTACTTGCCCACCAGATAGGCCACAGCGGGCGTGGGCAGAACGCCCAGACTTTCCACATCCGCACCCACACTGCACAGACCGGCGGTCAGGGCTGCTTCCAGCATATCGCCGGACTGGCGGGTGTCCTTGCCGATCAGGATGCGCGGACGGTGGCCGGTGCTGCCGGTCAGCACCGCAGCAGCGCCGCGGCCGATCTTCATTGCCAGCTCACAGGTCAGGTCTGCGCCTGCAACACCGCGCACACCATCGGTTCCAAAATATTTTCCCATAATAATACCCCACTTTCAAAAAGTGTTTTCTTTAGAACAAACTCTGCTGCCCGTTGTCCTCGGGCGCAGCGGCCTCCGGCGCTTTCAGGCCCAGATGTTCGTAGGCCAGCCGCGTTGCGCAGCGGCCCCGGGGCGTCCGGGTCAGAAAGCCCATCTGCATCAGATACGGCTCACACAGGTCTTCCAGCGTGACGGATTCCTCGCCGAGGGCCGCCGCCAGCGTTTCCAGACCCACCGGGCCGCCGTTGTACATTTCAATGATCGCACGCAGCATACTGCGGTCCAGTTCGTCCAGACCCAGTGCGTCCACGTCCATCCGCTTGAGGCCCATCAGGGCCACATCCCGGTCAATGATGCCGTCGCCCAGCACGGTGGCAAAGTCGCGGATGCGCTTCAAAAAGCGGTTCGCCACGCGGGGCGTGCCGCGGCTGCGCTTGGCCAGCTCGTAAGCACCTTCCGGCGTGATGGGCTGGTCGAGGATGCCTGCCGAGCGCTGGATGATCTTGCTCAGTTCATCCGGGCTGTACAGCTCCAGCTTGAGCAGCACGCCAAAGCGGTCGCGCAGAGGGCCGGTGATCTGGCCTGCACGGGTGGTGGCACCCACCAGCGTGAACCGCGGCAGGTTGATGCGGATGCTCTGGGCGCTGGGGCCTTTGCCGATCATGATATCCAGCGCATAGTCTTCCAGTGCCGGATACAGCACCTCTTCCACCTGACGGGACAGGCGGTGGATCTCGTCGATGAACAGTACATCGCCCTCCTGCAGATTGGTGAGCAGGGCGGCAAGGTCGCCGGGCTTTTCAATGGCCGGGCCGCTGGTAATACGGATCTGTACGCCCATTTCGTTGGCAATGATGCCTGCCAGTGTGGTCTTGCCAAGGCCCGGCGGGCCGTAGAGCAGGATGTGGTCCATCGGTTCGCCGCGCCGCTTGGCAGCTTCCAAGTAAATTTTCAGGTTCTGCTTGACCTTTTCCTGCCCGATATAGTCTTCCAGATGCTGCGGGCGGAGGTTGTTTTCCTCGCTGTCCGCCGCCGTCATGCCGGGCTGCATCATTTTTGCGCCGTACAGCGCAGTTTCGTCCTGCATTCTTTACCTCCTGCCTGCCATGCTGCGCAAGGCCAGTTTGATGATCTCTTCCACGGGCAATGCCGCGTCGATCTTGGAAACGGCAAGCGCTGCCTCGCTCTGGCTGTACCCCAGCGACACCAGCGCCGCAATGGCCTGACTGCTGCCCTGAGAAGCCTGTGTGTCGGCAAAAGCACCTGCCACATCCTCCAGCGAGATGCCGTCCACAAAGCCCTTGGCGACCTTATCCTTCAGCTCCAGCACGATGCGCTGTGCAAGCTTCGGCCCCACGCCGGAAGCCGCCTTGAACGCCTTGTGGTCCCCCGCCGAGATCGCCAGTGCCACGCGGTCCGGCTCCATCACACTCAGGATGGCAAGGCCCACCTTAGGCCCCACGCCGGACACGGCGATCAGCATCTCAAAGCAGGCCTGCTGCTGCTCGGTGGCAAAGCCGTAAAGGCTCACGTCGTTCTCGGTGACGCTCATCACGGTATAAATGGTGGCTTCCTTGCCCACGCCGGGCAAGGCCCCGGCCACGCTGGCCGGGCACTGGGCATAGTAGCCTACACCGCCGCAGCTGAGCACCACGGCATTCATGCTTTTTTTGACGATTTTTCCTGTCAGACAGTAGATCATTTAAAGCCCTCTCAGTTTCTGTGTCGGCCAATTTTCCTCTGTTCAGCTCGCCCTTCGGGAGAGCTCCGGTGCCGCGCCGCTGCAGGCGGACGGAACCGGTGAGAGGGTCAGATCGGCCCGGTCACACGGCGGACAAAGCGGTTGAGCTGGTTGCCGTTGGTGTGGCAGAAAGTAATCGCCATAGCCAGTGCATCGGCGGTATCGTCCGGCTTTGGCACGGCGGGCAGATGCAGCAGCACGCGGGTCATCTCCTGCACCTGCTTTTTCACGGCCTTGCCGTAACCGGTAACAGCCTGCTTTACCTGCATGGGGGTGTACTCGTAGATGGGCAGGCCTGCCTGCGCTGCCGCCAGCAGGATCACGCCGCGGGCTTCTGCCACGCCGATGACCGTGGTCTGATTGTGCTGGTAGAACAGCTTTTCGATGGCAAGCACCTCGGGCCGGGTGCGCTCGATCACCTCTTTGATGCCTGCATACACCTCGTCCAGACGGCGCTCGAACGGCACGCCCGCGTCGGTGCACACCGCACCGAAGTCCACCGGCGCAAACCGGTTGCCTGCGTAATCCACCACGCCCCAGCCCACGATGGCGTAGCCGGGGTCGATGCCCAAAACTCTCATGCTGCAAATACCTTCCGATACTATTCCTATTATAACTTTATTATTATATCACAACAAAACAGTGTGAGCAACAGAAAACCTTTCGCCTGCCGCCGCCAAATGTGCGCTGGCGCGTAAAAAGGGCAGTCAGCGCCCCTGCCTTTAAAAAAGTTTTACAATTTTTGAAAAAGCACTTGCTTTTTGGCAGAAGGTATGGTAATATAATCAAGCTGATTTCGGCAAAACAGAATATGGACGGTTAGCTCAGCTGGTAGAGCATCTGCTTGACGTGCAGGAGGTCACAGGTTCGAGTCCTGTACCGTCCACCACAAAAATCCTCAGACTTTCGTCTGAGGATTTTTTGTTTGGTGGCGGTACAGGACTCGAACAGGGCGGCTCTGACGACGCCAGTCGGCAGAGTAAGCAATCAGCCCAGTGGGCTGTTGCTTAGCCCGCGGTTCCTGGAGAATTAGGAATGTCTACCAAGGTCGTACGAACCCGATTCTTTACGAGAAATGGTCCGGGTACGTTTTTTGTTTATCGGAGGTTTTGAGAAAGGGCTACTCGGCCCATAAGCCGGAATGTGAAAGGATGAGAAGATGACCTTTTTAGAAACAAATCGGCTCAGACTAAGAAATGTAAATCCTAAAGATGCGATTCAGATGGTTGATTATCGAAATAACGAGCGATGCTCGAAATATCAACGAGGCCAGACGAAAGATTATAAGGATATTGTTGCTTTGATCGAGCGTAATAAAGACAATGCCCTGAATATCGCATCGCCGACTATGATTAGTGTTGCATTAAGAGAAACGGATGTCATGATTGGCGAAATCGTCGTTATGCCTAACGAGGGCACAATTTCTTTAGGGTACACATTTTCTTATAAAGTTCACCGAAACGGTTACGCCTATGAAGCTTTGTCCTCTTTAATTGAGTATTTACACAAGCACTATCCTCAGTGGGATTTTATCTGTTTTACTGAAAGAGAGAACATTCCAAGTATGAGCCTTTTGAAGAAGCTGGGATATACGAATTTGGGTTATCTGCCGTCAAAGAATTCTCAAGCATTTGGAAAGTGGCTTCGCCCGGACACATTAGAAGAACTCACAAGTGCGGTTCGATAACTCATGGTTTATCGCAACCTCAGAAGCAGGGTTTGGGGCACCGCACGCCCCAACAAGAAAATGAGCCTCCTGCTTATGGCAGGACATCTTTGTTGCGACATTAACCAAGGAGCCCTTGTTGCAACCCTTCCCTTCCTCGTTCTTTTAGGAGGATTCTCCTATACCGCAGCAACCGCTCTTCTCTTTGCCTCAAACATTGCTTCTGCAATAATCCAGCCACTTTTTGGCTGGCTGGGCGATAGGTTCCAAAAACCTTGGATTATGGCCCTTGGCATAACACTTGCCGGACTTGGAATGGCAGGTGTTGGCATCTTCAGCACTTACTGGCTCATACTGGCAAGCGCAATGGTTAGCGGCATTGGCATAGCGATGTTTCACCCCGAAGGAGGCCGTCTTGCCAACTTAGTTGCTGGTGAAAAAAAGAGTTCGGGAATGAGCATTTTTGCCGTAGGCGGAAAGCTGGGCTTTTCCGCAGGGCCTCTTATAGCTGCAGCCGCACTGAGTTCTTGGGGGCTTATAGGCACGGTAATTTTTATTGTTCCCTCTTTGATATGCTCCCTTGTTCTTCTCGTCAAAAACAGTACGTTTCTTTCGTACGGATCAAAAAAATCAGCTGTTTTTGAAGGTGAGATCGAAGACAATTGGAAGGCATTTTCAATTGTTATGTGCGCTCTTTCTGCTCGCTCTATTTTCTTCTATGCCCTTACTGCTTTCATTCCCCTTTTTCTTGTTTCTGTTTTAGGGCAGAGCGAATCGTTTAGTTCTTCAATGATTGCTCTTTATGCTATCGTTGGCGCATTAGGCACCATTGCTTCTGGCTGGGCATCGCAGCGCATAGGCACGAAGAAACTAATTATCATTGCCTACACGCTTGTTGCTATTCTGGTGGCATTTTTTGCCTTTAACCAATCTCTCATTTTTGCTGTCATTCTCATTATGCTGCTTGCCATTGTTGTCGACCTGCCCTACCCTTCGGCTGTCGCTCTAGGACAAGGCTTTGTTCCCAACCATTTAGGTATGGCATCGGGATTATCGTTTGGTGTTGTGGTATGTATCGGGGGCATAGCCTCCCCTATTCTTGGCAGCGTGGGAGATGCTATAGGCCTACAACCTGTCATGCTGATTTTGGTAGGCGTTGCCGTGGTAGGAATACTCGCCGCGCTTGCCATTCCGAATCCCCTTAAGAAACTATCCGAAAAAAGAAATAAGAAACCTGCAACAAAGCCCTTTTAGTAAGATTGCTAAAATTGAATAGCAAGAAACTCGTTTGAATTTGGATTATCCATTGGCTAAGTTGCCGAAATCATCTCATTAACCGCTTCTGTTTTACAGTGGCTATTGCGATTGATTTTTCAGAAACGGCACAACCAACGCCACACCATTCAAACAAAAACGCTAAGGGGGATGCGCAATGATCGTTCTTGTAGTTAACGCCGGTAGTTCAACACTTAAATGCCAACTTATTCAAACCGATGGAAAAATTACCATGATGAAAGCACTTGCCGAGCGCATTGGGCAAGAAGACGCTTACATGAATGTGAGCTTTCCACCACACGAAGAAAAACACCACTACTCAGTTGCCAATCTTTCGGTTGAGAAGTGCCTTGAACAGTTGCTCGACATTTTAGTGCACGAACCAGAATCGCCCATTCATGCCCTTTCCGACATTGAAGCTATTGGCAACCGCGTAGTTTCGGGCGGTGAATACTTCTCAAAATCCACGTTAATTACTGATGACGTTTTTGAAAAAATCAAGAAGTGCGAATCCATTGCGCCACTACACAACCCTCCAGCCGATGATTGCATCGAACTTATGCGCAAGCGCCTTCCTAATACACCGCAAGTTGCCGTGTTTGATACCGCATTTCATCAAACTATGCCCCCAAAGGCGTACATGTACCCACTCCCTATGCGTTATTACCAGGAATACAACATTCGCCGCTACGGCGCCCATGGCACTTCACACCGTTACGCCGCACAGCAAGCAGCCTATCTGCTTAACCGTCCGCTGCAAGACCTTGGTTTAATCACCTGCCATCTTGGAAGCGGCGGAAGTATTACCGCAGTTAATCATGGTATTTCCATTGATACCACCATGGGATTCACACCCCTTGAGGGCCTAATGATGGGTACGCGTTCAGGCTCAATTGACCCCGCCATTGTTACCTACATTATGCGTCGCGATGGTTTAAGCTTTGACGAAGTTGATACCATCTTGAATAAAGAATCGGGCATCTTAGGTATTTCGGGAATTAGCTCGGATATGCGCGATGTATTGCAAGCGGCAAGCAACGGAAGCAAAAATGCAGAGCTCGCCATTCAGATGTATGTGTATCGCATTCAAAAAGCAATTGGACAGTTCTATGCCGCAATGACAGTAACCGATGCCGTTGTTATGACTGCTGGCATTGGCGAAAACAGCGCAGAACTTCGCGAGCGCATTTTTGAAGGATTAGCACATATGGGAATGATTCTTGATAAAGAGAAAAACCATGTTGTTGGCGCAATTGGCACCAACCGCATTGTTTCCATTGACGATTCGCCCATTAAGATTTGTGTCGTAACCACTGACGAAGAAATGCGTATCGCGCGCGAAACCGATGCACTCGTTTCAGGGGAATAATCATGCAACTATTTCAGACAGAATAAGTAGAAGCCAAAACCAAACATACTCAAAACAAACAGGAGGCGTGCTCAAGCACGCCTCCTGTTTGTTCCGCTCAGAGTATAGGCATGAAAGATGTAATTGTCGGCCTTTACTCTCTTGTTTTTCCTGTGAGATGTCCTTTAATTCTTCAGATATCGCTCAACCATCTAGCCCTTTTGCCTTACTCGAGCCCCACTCGCCAAATTCATGGATAAAACGCTCAAGCATGATGCGCAGCAATTGCAGTTATTATTCCATGAAAATCAAACGCGGGATTCACTTCTGCAATATCAAAACAATCAACCTTGCTATAAAACCCATTAAGCATTACCTAGCACTGAAAGGGCGTAAGATCGAAAGACTCATCGGCTCCCGTGCCCGAGGCGAACGCTGGATCAAGCACATCAAAATCTTTTTCTAAAGAAGGGCTCTAGGCTCTTGCAATCGCACAAAATCGCAGGTAATATGACGATATTGGCAGCGCCCGCCGGGACTAAATGCTTTGGGAAACAATTAGCGTACGGGTGATGTTAGGTTTTAGCTCGGCTCTGCCGAGTTTTTTTATTTCCTAAACATCATCTTTTTCTCCGCCGTTTTCAAAAACCAGCACGACTAGCAATCCTTGCCGTCTTTAACCAAAGACTTAAACACAAAGAAAGCCCCTTGACCTTATCGGGGATTTTTCGCATAAACAGCCCTTGAAGCGTTCTCTTGCTACAATACGTACCACAAACTAAGAAATTGCGATCACATGACCCAAAACTAAAAAAGGAGCACCATGGCAGAATTCATCTACCAGATGTACCAAGCGCGCAAAGCGCATAACGACAAAGTAATCCTCAATGACGTTACCCTTTCCTTTTATCCTGGCGCGAAAATTGGCGTCGTCGGACCAAACGGAATGGGTAAATCTACCCTCCTTAAAATCATGGCAGGAAAAGAAGACGTTTCTGCAGGTGAAGCGCGACTTACCCCAGGATATACCGTGGGTATTCTTGAACAAGAGCCTCCCCTTGATGAAGACAAAACTGTTATCGAAAACATTCGAATGGCCTTTGGTGACATTCTTGCAAAAATCGATCGCTTTAACGAAATTGGCGCCGAAATGGCCGACCCCGATGCCGATTTTGACAAACTCATGGAAGAAATGGGACAGCTTCAAACCGAAATTGATGCAGCAGACGCCTGGGATTTAGATAGCCAACTTTCTCAGGCAATGGATGCGCTTCAATGCCCCGACCCCGATGCTCCTGTAAACATTCTTTCAGGAGGCGAACGCCGACGCGTTGCGCTCTGTCGCCTTTTGCTTGAAGCGCCCGATTTGTTGCTTTTAGACGAACCAACCAACCATTTAGATGCAGAGTCCGTTTTATGGCTCGAACAATTCCTGCACACCTATCCTGGCGCTGTTCTTGCCGTAACTCATGACCGCTACTTCCTCGACAATGTTGCAGAGTGGATTTGCGAAGTAGATCGTGGCAGTTTGTATCCTTACAAAGGTAATTATTCAACCTATCTCGAAACAAAAGCGAAGCGTCTTGCCGCGCAAGGACAGCAACAGGCAAAACTTGCTAAGCGCCTTGAAGCTGAACTCGAATGGGTACGTTCAAGCCCTAAGGCGCGACAGGCAAAAAGCAAGGCTCGTCTTGAGCGTTATGAGCAAATGGAGGCGCAAGCTCGTTCGATCAAAAAGCTCGACTTCGCCGACATTCAAATTCCCGTTGGTCCGCGTTTAGGTTCAAAAGTTCTAGTAGCCGAGCACATCCATAAGGCCTTTGGCGATCGCGTTTTGATTGACGATCTTTCATTCACTCTTCCGCGCAACGGCATTGTTGGCGTTATTGGTCCTAATGGCGTGGGTAAATCTACCCTGTTTAAAACAATTGTTGGCTTAGAAGATCTCACGAGTGGTTCACTTGAAATTGGTGAATCCGTCAAGATTTCTTACGTTGATCAAAATCGTGAAGGCATTGACCCTAAAAAGAATGTTTGGGAAGTGGTTTCTGATGGCCTCGATTACATGAAGGTAGGAGAAACAGAAATCCCGAGTCGCGCCTACGTTGCAAGCTTTGGCTTTAAGGGTTCTGACCAGCAAAAACCATCAGGTGTTCTTTCTGGAGGAGAACGAAATCGCCTTAACTTGGCACTCACCTTAAAGCAAGGCGGAAACCTTCTGCTCTTAGACGAACCCACGAACGACTTAGACGTCGAAACGCTTGAAAGCCTTGAAGAAGCGCTGCTCAACTTCCCGGGATGTGCCGTAGTGGTAAGTCATGATCGTATGTTTCTTGACCGCATTGCTACCCATATTCTGGCATGGGAGGGAACAGACGAAAATCCGGGCAATTGGCACTGGTTTGAAGGCAACTTCGAATCTTACCAAAAGAACAAGATTGAGCGCTTAGGACCAGAAGCGGCAAAACCCCATCGTATTCATCGCAAGTTAACACGCAACTGATACGAGTCGTTAAAGAGGTTGTACCGAAAGGAAAGGTAGCAACAGCAGCATCATACGCAGCGTGCTGGCGGCTAACCAGGTCAAGACCAGTGAACAGTGAGCGTATGAATGATGTCATTATTCGAAAAGCTCGGAAATTTCCGAGCTTTTCGTTTTCCAAGTGGTTCGATTCTCTTTTTTTAAACAACACAGCCCAAGCTCAACCCGGACAACGGAATCAGACTTCATTGTCCCAGTCAATACCCTCCGGCTCTATTGTCCGGCTCTAATCAGTAAAGTAGCCAATGCCGCCTTCAATAAGAGGCTGGAACATGTTGCCAGGAACATTTCTATACAGACCATAGCCGTTACGTTCAGTGTGACCCATCTTTCCTAAGATACGCCCATCTGGGCTAGTAATACCTTCGATAGCAAGCAAAGAGCCATTAGGGTTAACGTCTAAATTCATGCTTGGAATGCCTTTTTCATCCACATACTGTGTTGCAATCTGCCCATTAGTCTTAAGCTGCTCAAGTAACTCTGAAGAAGCGACAAAACGACCTTCACCATGACTAATTGCAATCGAATGAACATCATCAACATTGCAGCGAGAAAGCCAAGGCGAAACATTTGAGGCAACGCGTGTACGAACGAACTTGCTCTGATGTCTGCCAATAGTATTAAACGTTAGAGTACAATCGATATCTTCCATAGGCATAATATCGCCATAAGGAACGAGCCCCAACTTAATAAGGGCCTGAAAACCGTTGCAGATACCGAGCATCAAGCCGTCGCGATTCTGCAGGAGGTCGCGCACTGCCTCTGTAACAGCAGGAGCGCGGAAAAAGGCTGTAATAAACTTAGCAGAACCATCGGGCTCATCACCACCAGAAAAACCACCTGGCAACATAATAATCTGACTACGTTTGATTTCCTTAACCAAGGCTTCAGTACTTTCGGCCACAGTATTTGGTGAAAGGTTATTGATAACGAGCGTAGTAGCTTCAGCTCCTGCCCGTTCAAACGCAGCAGCAGTGTCATATTCGCAGTTAGTTCCAGGAAATACCGGAATAATTACGCGCGGCTTTGCAATAACACCGTTATAGGTAAGAGGCAACGCGTCACGATACGAAACGGTTTCAACCTCTTCGCCTTCGGCGCGATACGGGAACACCGATTCAATTCCACCCTCCCAAGCTTCTTGCAGCTCAGACAAATCAAGTGCTTCTCCACCCAAAACAAGCTCGTAGGCTTTGGTGGTTTCGCCGATTTCATGCACGTGAATTGCGTCTGTATGCTCAGGAATCACTGCGTCGGGAGCAAGCTCAATAATGAAACTACCGTAAGCGGGCAAGAACTGAACATCCACTGGCACACTAGGGTTAAGAGCAAGACCAATGCCATTACCCACACACATCTTAAACATAGCCTCGGCCGCCCCGCCGTAACCAGGGGTGGAAATAGCCAAAACAGAACCCGAAGCAGTTAACTTCTCGACCACATCAAATACTTCAACGAGTCCCTTAACGTCAGGGCGCCAATCGTTGCCATAAACAGCAGGATCAATACAAACTACACGGTTGCCAGCTTGCTTGAATTCAGGAGAAACAACGGTATCAATTTTGCCCGTAGAAACAGCAAAACTGATGAGCGTTGGCGGCACGTCCAAATCTTCAAAGCTTCCACTCATTGAATCTTTACCGCCAATGGCTCCTACACCCAAATCAACTTGAGCTTCCAAGGCACCCAGAACAGCTGCAACAGGCTTGCCCCAGCGTTTTGACTCTTCGTGAAGCTTTTCGAAGTATTCCTGGAAGGAAAGATATGCTTTGTCGCGCGTAAAACCAGAAGCAATCAAGCGCGCAATGCTTTCAACAACAGAAAGATAGGCGCCAGCAAACTGGTTCTTTTCCATAAGATAGGGATTAAAACCCCAGGCCATTGCGCTAACCGTTTTGGTTTCACCAAAAACGGGGAACTTGGCAACCATAGCCTGCGAAGGCGTGAGCTGATTTTTTCCACCAAAAGGCATAAGCACCGTTGCTGAACCAATAGTTGAGTCAAAGCGCTCAACCAAACCTTTATTGGAGGCAACATTAATATCACGAACAAGATTTGTCATGCGCTCTTTGAGCGTAGCGCCCGCCCATTCTGGCCGATAAGTTTCACCCTCAACCACGTGAACATTTACGTGTTTAGGCGCACCGTTAGAAGCAAGGAATTCACGGCTTACATCAACGATGGTTTCGCCATCCCAAACCATACGTAACCGCTTTTCTTCCGTTACGGTTGCGATAACATTTGCTTCAAGGTTTTCCTCGCGTGCATAACCAATGAAGGTTTCAACATCTTCTGCTGCCAAGGCAACCGCCATGCGCTCCTGACTCTCGGAAATGGCCAGCTCGGTGCCATCGAGACCTTCGTACTTTTTGGGAACGTTATTGAGTTCAACAAAAAGACCGTCAGCCAATTCGCCAACCGCAACAGAAACACCGCCCGCACCAAAGTCGTTGCAACGCTTAATCAAGCGGCAAGCATCACCACGACGGAACAAGCGTTGAATCTTGCGCTCCACAGGAGGGTTGCCCTTTTGTACTTCTGCTCCCGCGGTTTCGATACTTTCAATATTGTGGGATTTAGAAGATCCCGTTGCACCACCGATGCCATCACGACCCGTGCGACCGCCCAAAAGAATAATCTTGTCTCCTGGTGCTGGTTCTTCGCGAATGACATGAGAAGCAGGAGTTGCACCCAAAACGGCGCCAACCTCCATGCGTTTCGCAACATAACCGGGGTGATAAAGTTCATTAACCTGACCTGTTGCCAAACCAATCTGATTTCCATAAGAAGAATATCCCGCAGCAGCGGTAGTTACCAGCTTGCGCTGCGGAAGCTTGCCAGGAATAGTTTCCGAAACAGGAGCTAAGGGGTTTGCTGCGCCCGTAACACGCATTGCCTGGTATACATAACTACGACCAGAAAGCGGGTCGCGAATTGCACCGCCAACGCACGTTGCTGCACCACCAAACGGCTCAATCTCGGTTGGATGATTATGTGTTTCGTTCTTAAACAAGAAGAGCCAGTCTTCATCCACGCCATCAACATCAACGGTTACTTTAACCGTGCAAGCGTTGACTTCTTCCGACTCATCAACGTTTTTCATAATGCCGTTTGCTTTAAGATAGCGAGCTCCGATTGTTCCCATATCCATAAGGCAAACAGGTTTTTCATCACGGCCAAGCTCATGACGCAAGGACAAATACCTATCAAAAGCCGCCTTTACCACTTCATCATCAATAGCAACATCAACGAGTTCAGTACCAAAAGTGGTGTGACGGCAATGGTCTGACCAATAGGTGTCAACAACTTTGATTTCAGTAATAGTAGGATTACGGCCTTCTTCAATGAAGTATTTCTGAAAGAATTCAATGTCTGCCAAATCCATGGCAAGACCACGGTTTTCGATAAACTGAGCAAGCCCTGTCGAATCAAGATTGATAAAGCCCTCAACAATCTCAACCTTATCAGGAAAGACAAGGTCCATATCGAGCGTAGAGCGCATATCTAAGGAAGCTTCACGTGCTTCAACAGGATTGATTACATAATGTTTAATAGCAGCACAATCTTCTTGCGAAAGAGCACCTTCAAGCACATACACCTTAGCGCTTCGGACCGCAGGACGCTCCCCTTGGCTAATAAGCTGAATGCACTCGCTTGCCGATTCCGCACGCTGATCAAACTGACCAGGAAGAAATTCCACCGCGAAGACGAAGGCTCCATCGACACAAGGAAGTTCTGTTCGTGCCACGTCAACAAAAGGTTCACTAAAAACCGTTGGAACGCACTGATCAAAAAGCTCCTGAGTAATGCCGCTCACGTCATAGCGGTTAATCAGACGAAGGTTCTCAAGCCCTTCTACCCCAAGAATCGTGCGGAGTTCATGTAAAAGCTGCTGGGCTTCTACATCAAACCCTGGTTTTTTCTCAACATAAACACGCGAAACCATGTTTTGCCCTTCTGATAGTTAAAACAAATAGCCTTACCATGATACGACACCAAAGGTTCGTTTTTCATGCGAGCAAAGGGAAAATCGAAAGAGATCTTTATAATAGATTCATGGACAAAACAACCGCACACATACTTTGTGACATCAATACTGGGTTTTATCGAAAAAACGCTGTTTCTTTTTCCGCCACGCGAGGAGCTCCTTGGCAGGGGTGGCAAGAGTGCGCTCGATATTTTGAAAGGTACTTTGCAAAGCGTTTTGAGAACTGCTCTAGCACATACACAGGGAAGCAAAGGCGGAAGCACACCGGAAAACAAGCGAACGTCATTCCCCAGGGACAACCCAACAAAACCCCAGGTGGACAAACCAACGAACCGCTTAAAACACCGCGAAGAGCTTCAGTTTTTGATTTAGCTTGCGGCAACTTACGCTTTGAAGCGTTTTTGGCTGAGCGCTTTTCGCATATCGATTTCTCTTTTTTTGCCGTGGATAATTGCGATGAACTTTTACCCGAAAAAAGCTTTGGGATGTCGCGTTCAAATAATTCCGCAAATATCCCTTCAAGCAGCACTGTAAACAGCCTTCATTTTCAAAACCTTGATGTTATTTCCTGCTTACTCGACGAAAACGAGCATTTCGCTTCGTATTTCGATGCTGAGCCGTGCGATTTCTCTGTCTCTTTTGGCTTTATGCATCACGTTCCCACGCAACTGCTGCGTGGGAAAACTTTGCAAGCGCTTATCGACCAAACACAATCGGATGGCTTGATCGCTGTTTCTTTCTGGCAATTTATGAACAACGAAGGTCTTGCAAAAAAAGCTCAACGAACTCATCAAGAGGCACTCGAATTATTTCACGCTTCCAGCATAGGCGGAAATAAGCCCTATTCTGGTGCTGATTCAAAAAACCAGTTGCGCTTTGATGCTTCTCGGCTTGAAGAAGGCGACTTCTTCCTAGGGTGGAAAGACACCCCCGGTCAGTACCGTTATTGCCACAACTTTACGGAACACGAAATTGATGAACTCGTAAGTTTAGTCGACAATGAAGCGAAGGTTGTTTCGCGCTTTATAGCCGATGGACGCACCAACAACCTTAATTCCTATCTCATTCTGCAAAAACGCTAGTCCATTCGGTCAAAAAGCGCTTCGAGCGCAACAAGAAACGCAACGAGGCCACAATCCTTGGTACAATCGCTTGCATGAATGAACTCATGCAAGACATACTCGATGCAATTCGAAATGCACAGCAAACGAATACCCCAAATGCCACAGAGGAAGCTTCGAGCCCCTCAAACGCAAAGGCTCTTTCCGACAAGGAACTTGAGCGTATCATTCGAAAGCATAATCGCAATCTCAAAAACAACGAGGAGCATTTTGCAAAAAAGAAGCTCTTTCCTTACTACTTGCATGTAAAAAATAACGAGCCTGACATATGGCAAAGTTGGAACGTGGATGAGATTCTCGACAAAAAAGTTACCCAACTTTTGCAGGTAAAACCACGGCGCACTGCCTCAGGTGTTGCCACTATTACCGTAATGACAAAGCCATGGAAATGCTCGAGCAATTGCCTCTATTGCCCCAACGATTTACGCATGCCTAAAAGCTACCTGAGCGATGAGCCTGTTTGCCAACGCGCAGAACGGAACTATTTCGATCCCTATTTGCAGGTAGCTGCACGTTTGCGAGCACTTACACGCATGGGTCATGTAACCGATAAGGTCGAACTCATTGTGCTAGGTGGGACATGGAGCGACTACCCAAAGGCGTATCAAATATGGTTTATAAAGGAACTCTTCCGCGCACTCAATGAAGTAAAAATGAGCGACGCAGGTTCACTACAAAAACACGACGATGAAAGCGCTCACAAGCGAATAGAGTTCTACCATTCCTGCGGCCTAAGCAATACAAAAGAAGATGCGCAAGCTTTTGTTAAAAGCGCCCAGGAGTTGGTCGATAGCCAAAAACTGAACTACAACAAAGCCTGGGATTTGCTCTATGCAAACGACCCAGTTTGGAAAGCGGTAAGCGCCGAACAAACTGCTACCTTCGAAGAGCTTGAACACGAACACGCAATAAACGAAAGGGCCGATCATCGCGTTGTTGGTTTAGTTATTGAAACGCGCCCCGACACTATTTCAATCCAAAATCTTGCGTTGTTACGCCATTTAGGATGTACCAAAATTCAAATGGGAATCCAAAGCGTTAATGCTGACATTCTCAAACAAAACAAACGAACAATTAGCATTGAAACAATCAAAGAGTCATTTTCTTTGCTGCGCATTTTTGGCTTTAAGATTCACGCGCACTTTATGGTTAATCTGTTTGGCTCGACCCGCGAAAAAGACAAGCAAGATTACCTGGAATTTTCAACCAACAAAGCGTATCTTCCCGATGAAGTAAAGCTCTACCCCTGTGTACTGGTTGAAGGAACAAAGCTCTGCGATTGTTATACCAACGGAACGTGGCGCCCTTATACACACGAAGAACTCCTTGATGTGCTCACCTTCGACACGCTCAACACGCCTCCTTTTACGCGTATTTCTCGCATGATTCGCGACATTTCCGCACACGACATTGTTGCGGGAAACAAAAAAGCCAACTTGCGGCAATTGGTTGAAAACCGCCTTTCGGAACAAAACGCTGACGTCACCGAAATTCGCTACCGTGAAATTAGCACAAGTTCAACCGACAGAGATAAACTCTCGCTTGAGGCAGTCGAATACGAAACCGCCATGAGCACCGAGTACTTCTTGCAGTGGGTTACTCCCGAAAAAAAGATTGCCGGTTTTTTGCGGCTTTCGCTCCCCTCGCAAGATTACATTCGCTCTTGCATTGAGCAATCGACTGCAGACGAAAAGGTGTTTCCTATCCAGGAAAATGAAGCTATGATTCGTGAAGTACACGTGTATGGAACAGTTGCAGGACTCCACAAAACAGGAAAAGGCGCCCAACATCTAGGACTCGGAAAGCAGCTCATTAAAACAGCAGCTTCCATCGCAGAAGAGCACGGTTACAGCAAGCTCAACGTTATTAGCTCGGTAGGAACGCGCGAATACTACCGCAAGCAAGGTTTTGTCGACAATGGCCTCTATCAACAAATGGAGCTGGCCACCCACGAGTAACCAGCTCATCATTGCGTTGTGCTATTGCTTTTTATGTATCTTAAGTCAAGCGCTCTATTGAATTGCCTCAATAGTCGCATCCAAACAAAACAGACCCTGCCTACCGTTTAAGTGTTTACCCTTTAAGTAGTCTGCAATTAAACCACAGAAATTTAAAGCGTAAGCTTATTCGAGAACATCCTTAATGGCAGCAAGTAAGTCTGCATATTCCTCAAATGCGGGAACTTCTGGATGATCAGCCTTAATAGCTTCGGTACTACGGAACAAAAAGCCCGCTTTACCCGCCTTGATCATTCCAAGGTCGTTAAAACTGTCGCCGATAGCGATAGTATCAAGACCCATAGCCTGAAACGCCTTCACCGTTGTGAGCTTCGACTGCTCACAGCGCATGTTAAAGCCCGTGATTTCACCATCAGGAGCAACAACGAGCTCATTACAGAAAAGAGCCGGCCAACCAAGCTTTTTCATTAACGGTTTAGCAAACTGGGTAAACGTATCGCTGATAATGACTGCCTGAGTTTCGCTTCTGAGCTCATCTAAAAACTCTTTGGCACCAGGAAGAGGGTCGATCTTTGCGATAGCGTCTTGGATTTCCTTCAAGCCAAGCCCGTGTTCCTTCAAAACGTCAATACGGAACTTCATGAGTTTGTCATAATCAGGTTCATCACGCGTAGTTCGTTTGAGCTCTGGAATCCCTGTTGCTTCAGAGAATGCAATCCAGATTTCCGGAACCAGTACACCTTCCAAATCTAAGCAAACAATTTGCATAGCCCCTTCTTTCACTCAAACTTCACGTATAGCGCTAACGGTCTCTTCGTTAACGCATTAACTCACTGGCATTTTCTGCGCTTCTTTAGTGCAACATGCTCACGATACTTCCAAGCAACCTGTTCACGCAGCACATTCGCCGCGTTTTTAACTTCTTAGAACACCGTCTTTGCAACACTTTCGCAGCACAAGCACTCTTGGAGCGCCGCTCTTGCAAACACCGTTGCCATCATACCTATCTTTGACACTCCTGTGACATATCTTTCGATTACGTGCAAAGGTCTAAAGGCATAAGGTATCTTTACAGATGAACAAAACTTAAACATGACAGAGTGGCTTTGTGTTTCACTTCAAAAAAGGTGATGCTTTTCTGCGTACAGAGCATCGCATGCACAAAATGACACAACAGACAAAGTCACCTTTGTCATAGCAAAAACCAGTTAGGAGCTTCAATGAAGTTTGAAACACGCGATGAAATTGAAGAACAGTATCGATGGGATCTTTCCGGCATTTTTCAAAACGACGAAGAGTTTCTCGCCAGCCTAAAACAAGCTCAGAAGTATCCAGAAAAGTATCTTTCATTTAAGGGGACTATTTCAAAAGAAGCCAGCAACCTTTTAGCATTTTTGCACTTCGATGACGAAGTAGACATCGAAATCAGCAAGCTCGTTAACTACGCTAACCGCAAAAGCGATGAGGATACGCGTTCTTCGGTGTATCAAGACTATTCAAGCCAGGTTATTTCGCTCTATGTTGCTATTTCGAGTTCCGCAGCATGGTTTAGCTCAGAATTGCTCAGTATTGAAGAAAAAACAATGGAATCCTTCTACGCCGAATGCCCAGAGCTTGAACGTTATCGCAGGGCGCTCGACGTCATTTTCCGCCGCCGTGAGCATACCTTATCCCCTGCCGAAGAAGCACTTCTCGCAAACGCAGGCGAAATGGCAACCCAGCCGAGCAACATCTATTCGCTCATGAGCGATGCTGATCTTACGTTTCCCGACGCAACGGACAAAGACGGAAACACCCATCCCGTAACACACGGAACCTATATTCCTTTGATGGAATCTTCCGAT
>ENA-OOWV01000776-OOWV01000776.1-human-gut-metagenome-genome-assembly--contig:-NODE-776-length-23699-cov-5.145322_pt1 | contig 23699 bp, 24 predicted proteins | sample MGYA00241584_ERZ501337 | MGnify/ENA primary metagenome ERZ501337 (study PRJEB25962, sample SAMEA2042744) | human gut metagenome | biome: human gut; feature: human-associated habitat; material: faeces... | reverse complement strand
ACAGTGTGCAAGTGCTGTTCTCTTCGCATCCTTTGGCTGACCGATACTTGCCAGAAGCGCTGTGATCGTTGTTCCGATATTGTCACCGAAAAGAATCGGAATTGCACCGGCCAGACCAATAATACTTGTCACGCCATCTGCACCCGGCTGAGCTGCAAAGTTCTGGAGTACTGCGATTGTTGCACTAGAGCTCTGCACCACAACAGTCATTAATGCACCAACAGCAACTCCAAGGATTGGAATATCTGCCACTTTGCCGATCAGCTCTGTGAAAATAGGGCTTGATGCTAATGGTTTCATAACAGATCCCATTGTCTCGATTCCAAGGAACAATAAACCAAATGCAAAAATAGTCTGTCCGATACTCTTTGCTCTTTCTGATTTTACAATAAACGAAATAATAAATCCAATAAATATAATGATGTAAATATAATCGCTCAGCTTAAATGCGATAATCTGAGCTGTCATTGTCGTACCGATATTTGCACCTAATATAATCGAAATTGCCTGTGGCAGATTCATAAGTCCTGCACTGACAAAACCAATTGCCATAACTGTCGTTGCACTACTGCTCTGAAGCACTGCTGTTGTAAGTGCACCTGCCAAAACACCAAGGATCGGATTCTTTGTGAGTAATGCAAGAATCGTCTTCATTTTCTCTCCTGCTGCCTTCTGCAGACATTCGCTCATCATATTCATACCATACAAAAATATTGCAAGACCACCTAGCAGGCCAAATACAATCTGTAACTTTTCATTCATCTTCGAATTCTCCTCTTTCTCTTTTTCATACGCTACTTACTGTAAGTCTTCCCAGTTCTTAACTCCACCGGTATATATACTTTTCAGCATATATAATGTGATATCAGATAGTGGATTTTTCTGGTTTACAATCACTGCAATTTTGTCTTTTGCCACCGTATTATAGTTCAAAAGTTCTTTTTCATAATCTTTTAAATCTCTTGATGACATTGCCATGTCACAATTTCCTGACATAACACTGTTCAGACCCTTTGTAGAATCCGTTGCCGTAACTTGAATAGTTGCATGTGTATTAATCTTCATATATGCATCTGCGATTTCCTTCATCAGTGCAGCCATTGATGTTGAACCTTCGATTCGTATTGTTCCTTCTGACTGGTTCGATAAAAATGTCGCATTCTTCGCAATTGTTTCATAATGCCCACTTACAATTTCCTGTCCTGCACTTTGAACATATGTCATAAAATCCTGTTCCACATCATTAAGTGTTCCACTGTAGGCAAGATAGAACGAACGAGTCAGCGGATATTTCCCCTTATTATCAGAAACCACTTCTCCATTGATCTCCAAAGTCTTTACACCCTCGATCCCAGTAGTTCCCGCTGACACATAACCGATTGCAGATGGATTTTTACTCACAGTTTCAATGACTGAGTCCATACTGTCAGCAATGGCAGCTGTATTCACTGTTTTGGCTATACTATCAGCTCCGTCTTTATTAAATCCTGCAAGCGAAGCAAATGTATCTCTTGTCCCTGATCCTTCTTCCCTGGAAATCACCTGAATTTGCCCGAGTTTATTAAGTTCTTCACTATTATTTTTATCTACCTGAGAGTTTTTCTGTCCGCAGCCAATTAAAGCAGTCACCAGACAGACTGTAAATAAAAATGACCATTTTTTTCTTGTCATTACATGTTCCTCCTCATTATCAAAATCAGTGTAACGTATCTTCGTAAAATCTATGTTAAGTCAAATGTTAAATGTATGTAAAAAGTAATTTTAAAAAGAAAAGCACCAACAGAAGACTCTATTTCTTCCATTAGTGCTTATTAGTACTTATCGTTATAATGTTGTCTGCCCTTTTATTTTGTCTCCACGGGAACTTATTTTATACCTTTTTCTTTCATATTTTATGCGTAAAGAAAGCCTTCCAGTATGCCCACTGGAAGACCTTCCTTATTTGAATAACTTCGTATATTCAGTTCTTGTATCTGAAATGTGGTAAATATATACGGTGTCCTTGATTACTCTGTAAATCGACACATGTTTACCGCTTATCACCATTCTATAGCCTTGTTCGTTCAGCCAATCATCAGGTGCCCTTGATCCAGAATCCGGAAAGTCCCCTAACCTTTCGATTCCGTCTAAAATATGGTCACTGACTTTTATTGCTGTCTCCACATCAAAATTGATTAAATACCAATCTTCAATCTTCTTTAAATCTTCCCATGCTGCTGGGAGGATCTCTACATTATACTTCATTTGCTCGTTCTCTCAATCGTCTTCTTGCTTCTGAAACACTCATGGTTGGCTGTCCTTCGATACGCTCCTGCTCTGCTTTCAAAACTCTCTCTCTTAATTTCAGCATCTGCTCTCTTTTCTCAAATGCTTCTATATTCATAACAACCAAATCACCGTCACCATTCTTTGTAATATAAATCGGCTCATTCGTCTCTTTCGCAAGATTGGATATTCCAGCATAATCATTTCTCAACGCTGTTGATGCTTTAATAATCATCATATCACCTCCATTTATTATGATATAATTTTACTATAATTATGATAGGTTGTAAAGGCAATATCTGAAACAGAATCCATATCATAATTACACAACCAACGAATCACCAGGAAATGTAATAATGCTGTTCTTCTTTTCTTGCTTGTTTCTCGAATCAATAATCTCTTCTCCTGACTCTGAGAGTTTTTCCAATTCATTATCCAGCTTATCAATTTCATTCGAAAGATGCTTTGGCATTACACTTGTATACAAATCCATCGTCATTTGTAACGTTGCATGTCCTAGATATTTTTGAACAGTCTTTGGTTGACTCATTCCGGTCGTTACCGCAACATTAAAGAAATTAACTCAATATGTCCAACAAAGCACTGCTATATGATAAAAAATAAATCTTGTAATTATGAAAGGGAATGACATTTCTGTCATTCCCTCTCTTACGATTCCATTCATTCAATTTAATCGGAGCTTGTCCTTTTATTTTGTCTCCACGCATTTTCAAATTGTCTCCACTTTGTCTCCATGAATGGAGTAAAATACACGAAAATGCATAAAATTATATTAATTCTCTTCTTCCAGCGAAGCCTTCTGAAACTGCGTAAATGCTTCTAAATCCGGTGTTCCGTCCAGGTCATACGGTGTTACCTGATAAACGTAATAATTCAGCCAGTTTGTGTAAAGATTGTTCGCCTGTGCACGCCATGTCAGAAGCGGACGATTGTCCGGATTATCATCTGGATAATAATTCTTCGGTATATCAATCGGAAGTCCTTTTGAAAGATCTCTCTTATACTCCTGATCCAGTGTCATGCGGTCATACTCCGGATGCCCCATCACAAAAATCTGACGTCCATCCTTTGCCATAGACAGAAATGCTCCTGCTTCATCAGATTCTGCCAAGATTGTAATTCTGTCATCCGCACGCAGCTTCTCAATCGGCACATCTGTATGCCTGGAATGCGGCGCATAGAACACATCATCAAATCCACGTACAAGCGGAATTCTACGGTTCAGGACACGGTGTCTGAACACTCCAAATAATTTATGGTCTAACTGTTCTTTCTGAATTCCATAATGATAATACAATCCTGCCTGAGCTCCCCAGCACAGATGGATGGTAGACATAACATGTGTCTTGGTCCACTCCATAATCTCTTCTAACTCTTTCCAGTAATCCACTTCTTCGAATGGTATTTGTTCTACCGGTGCTCCAGTAATGATAAATCCATCAAATTTCTGATCTTTTATATCTGAAAATTTCTCGTAAAATTTATTCAGATGGCTGGACGATGTATTCTTAGATTCATGACTGGATACAGCCACAAATGTTACATCAATCTGAAGCGGTGTATTGGACAGGGATCGTAAAATCTGCAGTTCTGTATCCTCCTTAAGTGGCATCAGATTCAGAAGTCCAATTTTTATCAGACGGATATCCTGATGTGTTGCACGATGTTCATCCATCACAAATATATTTTCTTTTTCCAGTATCTCTTTTACCGGAAGGTCATTTTGTACACGAATTGGCATAATTTATGCTCCCTTCTGCTTTTTTTATTTTTCCTCTGCTTTACTCTTAATCTCTTCTGAATGGATATACTCTCCCGAAGAATCCACATAACTCCATTCGTCATATGAATCTGACCGGACAGGCAGTTTCTTTTTCTTTAACTTATTATCCAGAATCATATCTACAATATAATAGATGACTGCAAATGTCGGAACTCCCATAACCATACCGACAAAGCCAAACAATCCGCCACCGAGCAAAATAGATGTTACGACCCAGAATGCTGACAGTCCGGTAGAGTTCCCAAGAATCTTCGGTCCCAGAATATTCCCGTCAAACTGTTGTAAAACCAAAATAAATATCAGGAAATAAACTCCTTTCATTGGATCTTCCAATGCGATCAATATCGTACTTGGAATCGCTCCGATATATGGCCCAAAAAACGGAATTACATTTGTCACTCCTACAATCACACTTACCAACATTGTATATGGCATATTCAGAATTGTCAGGCCAATAAAGCACAACAGACCAATAATTGCTGAATCCAGGATCTTGCCGATTACAAATCCTCCGAAGATCTCATTACTTTTTGTTGTAATATGAAGAACCATATTGGCACGATCCGCACGGAACAATGCATAAACCGCTTTCTTACACTGTCGTGCAAATATTTCTTTACTATAAAGTATGTAAACAGATATAATTACACCAATCAGCATGTTAAAAACTTCACTGATAACATTGAAGATTCCGACTGTCAGGTTCGACATCAGACTGTTCACCTGCGTCATCAGATCAGTACGCAGCCAATTGGTCAACATTGTCGTTCCTTCTTCCAACGCATTTTTCAAAATAGCAACTGTTGTACTGTCTTCCAGTTGGATAGAATTAATCTTATCCAATGCATCATTGACCTGTTTTGGCAATGTCAGTACCATATTACGGATACTGCTGTAGAGTTCCGGTATCAGCATATTTAATAATACCGTAATCAACACAATTAATATGATTAACGATACGAAAATACCGACACTTCTGGATACCTTTTCAGCATTCTCCGGCTTTTTCATGCGTTCCTGAAGCTTGGGAATCAAAAATGCATCTACCCTTTTTACAATCGGATTTAAGAGATATGCAATAACACACCCGTACAATACCGGTTTTAATACATCTATAATTTTAAAAATCACATCCGAAATATGTCCTAATCTTAAAAGCGCAAAATAAAACAGAATACAGGCTGCAACAATTACAAATACTGTCATTCCCCGGTTGATCTGCTGCCGTATTCTGGATGGTCTGCGTCCTCCAATCTGTGGCGCTTCCTCGTAATAGGCTTTTTCACGTTGTTTTTTTTCTTCTCGAGTTTTAATTTCTATATTCCCCATATTCTTCTCTTCTTTCCTAAGCATGTATAATTATTATACCCTCAGAAATATACCCCGTCAACTGTGAAACTTTGAAGAAATTCTAAAGAAAACATACAAAAAAGAGAGGACTTGCCTCTCTTTTTCTAATCACATATATTCATTTTTAGCTAATGACAGCCACAACTAAATGTTGCGCATTCTGTCTCCTGACATCGACGGGCATTTCCGCCTTCCACACTGATTTTTCCGGCATGACAGTGACACTGTTCATTGTACATACATTCTGTAGCCTTACAGTCAATCTCACTCTTTGGAGATGCCTCTTTCATAGTATTACTGTAACTGTTTCCATCTTTTCTCTCTTCAAAGCTGTCACAGCATGTATCCTGTGCATGTTTTGCAGAGCTTCCACCTACTTTGATACTATCAAGATCACAATAATAATTCTGGTTATGCAGACATGTCTGTACTGTACATTTTAATTCTGGCATAATGCTACCTCCTTTATTTAATAACATAGCTTATTATGCCCTCACGCCGCAAAAATATTCTTATTATTTTATTTTTCGTCTTCTTTTACAACTTCTCGTTTTACTCTGTCAGCAATCTCTTTCTGAATATCTGCAATAAATGTTTCCAGATTCTTCTGTCCTTCATCTCCTGCAAAACGGCTTCTTACTGATACGAGATCTGCTTCCTGCTCTTTTTCACCTACAACAAGCATGTATGGTATCTTCTGCATCTGAGCCTCACGAATCTTGTATCCAATCTTCTCTGCTCTGGAGTCGACCTCAGCACGAACACCTGCTGCATTTAACTCATCAAGAACTTTATTGGCGTAATCCATATATTTATCAGAGATTGGAAGTACTTTTACCTGTACCGGAGCTAACCATGTCGGGAATGCTCCTGCGAAATGTTCAATCAGGATTCCAATGAATCGCTCAATAGAACCGAATGCTACACGGTGGATCATGATCGGACGATGTTTCTCTCCGTCAGCTCCTGTATACTCAAGTTCAAATCTCTGTGGAAGCTGCATATCTAACTGAATTGTTCCACACTGCCATGTTCTGCCAATAGAGTCTGTCAGATGGAAGTCAATCTTCGGTCCGTAAAATGCTCCGTCGCCTTCATTGACTACATAATCAAGTCCAAGGTCATTTAACGCACCACGAAGTCCTTCTGTAGCAAGCTCCCAGTCTTCGTCCGTTCCCATACTGTTTTCCGGACGTGTAGAAAGTTCTACATGATATTTAAATCCGAACAGGCTGTATACCTCATCGATCAATGCTACAACACCTTTGATCTCGTCACGAATCTGCTCTGGCATCATAAAGATATGTGCATCGTCCTGTGTGAAGCAACGTACACGCATCAGTCCATGTAACTGACCGGATTTTTCATGACGATGTACTAAACCAAGCTCACCGACACGAAGTGGAAGGTCTTTGTATGAACGTGGCTCTGCTTTATACACAAGCATTCCACCTGGACAGTTCATTGGTTTAATAGCATAGTCTTCTCCGTCGATCTGTGTTGTGTACATGTTCTCTTTATAGTGATCCCAGTGTCCGGATGTCTCCCAAAGATGTCTGCTTAAGATAATTGGGGTAGATACTTCTACATAACCTGCTTTTTTGTGAAGTTCTCTCCAGTAATCAAGCAGTGTATTCTTAAGAACCATTCCCTTTGGAAGGAAGAACGGGAATCCCGGTCCTTCTTCACACATCATAAAGAGTCCAAGCTCTTTACCGAGTTTTCTGTGATCACGTTTTTTAGCTTCTTCCAACATTGTAAGATACTCATCAAGCTGTGCTTTCTTAGGATAAGAAATACCATAAATTCTTGTAAGCATCTTGTTCTTTTCATTTCCTCTCCAGTAAGCACCTGCAAGACTTGTAAGCTTGATTGCTTTTACCGGCTTTGTTGTCATCAGATGTGGGCCTGCACATAAATCAACGAACTCACCCTGCTGATAGAAACTGATTTCTGCATCTTCCGGAAGATCCTCGATCAATTCTACTTTGTAAGGCTCATCCTTCTCTTTGAAGTAAGCGATAGCCTCATCTCTTGGCTTCGTAAATCTTGTGATTTCAAGATCTTCTTTAACAATCTTCTTCATCTCTTTCTCGATTTTTTCAAGATCTTCTGCCACAAATGGCGTCTCACGATCCAAATCATAATAAAATCCATTTTCGATGGAAGGTCCAATCGCAAGTTTTGTCTCCGGATAGAGTCTCTTGATTGCCTGAGCCATGATATGAGATGTTGTATGGAAAAATGCTCCTTTTCCTTCCTCATTATCAAATGTCAGGATTTCTACTTCACTGTCAGAATCTACAACTGTACGCAGATCTACCAGTTCTCCATTGACTCTTCCTGATGTTGCAACTCTTGCAAGTCCTTCGCTTAAATCTTTTGCAATGTCGATAACTGACATGCTGTGTTCATACTCTTTTACAGAGCCGTCTTTTAATGTGATCTTCATGCTATTTATCCTCTCTCTTCTTTATTAATGCTTTTTTGTTTTCTTTATGTATCTTTACCCCAGCCTCAAATGCTTCATTGAGTTCCGGAAAAGACTTTCGAAGTACCAGTGGTCTTCCTGTCTTATCTATGAAACAATGCTTGCTTGTTCCACGACAATGAACCATTCCTGTTCTATCGTCCTTAACTTCATATCCAACGGTTAGTTTTATTCCGTTATATTCCTTAATGTATGCGTCAATACTGACCGTATCTCCGTAATAGACCATTCTCAGATAATCCGCTTCCACCGAAAGAATCGGACTGATTATCCCCTGTTTTTCCAGATCTGCAAATCCGACGCCCATATAATCTAAAAGGTCGCATCTTGCTTCCTCAAACCAGCGGATATAATTGGAATGATGTACGATTCCCATCTGATCTGTTTCGTAATTCTGTACTTTGTGGATATATTTATTCCATGTTTTTGTCTGTTCACTCATCTTATGCTTCTTAAATATTCCTTATTTTACTCTTGGAAAATCCGGATGCTCTCCTGACCAGCCTGCCGGCTGCATAGAATCGATCCGATACATATCCTCCTTTTCAATCTCAAAATCAAACACTTGATAATTCTGTACCATCCGTTCCTTTGTCGATGCTTTCGGAAGTGGTATGACCTGTCGTTGTATCTCATAGCGAAGACAGATCTGCGCTGCTGATTTGTTATATTTTTCTGCAAGTCCTACTAATAGTGGATGTTCCAGAACTCGTTTTCTTCCAAGCGGTGACCAGGCCTGCACATAAATTCCTTTTTCCTGGCAATAACGAACTGTCGCTTCCTGTGTAAATCCCGGATGGAATTCAATCTGATCTGCCATTGGCATGATCTCACAATTCTGAATCAGGTTTTCCAAATGATGCAAAAGGAAATTGCTGACTCCGATTGCTTTTACTTTACCTGCTTTATATAATTCTTCCAATCCTCTCCACGTCTCAACATCCAGTTCTTTCCAATCTTTATATTCTGGATTTGGAAGTGGCCAGTGGATCAGATACATGTCCACCACGTCGACGCCGAGGTTGCTGCGGGAACGGTCGAATGCGACCATCGTCGAATCATACCCCTGGTCGCAGTTGCGCAGCTTGGTCGTCACCCACACCTTGCCGGCCATGCCGGTGGCCTTCAGCGCGTCGCCGACCTCTTTCTCGTTGTAGTACGCGGCCGCAGTATCGATGTGCCGGTAGCCGATCTCCAGCGCCTCCTCGACCGCGCGCTGTGTGTCCTCCGGCGGAATCTGGAACGTACCGAACCCTATCTGAGGAATCACCGAATGCGCCTTGTCGTTCAGCGTCAGCTCCTGAGCCTCGGCACTCCCCTGCTGCCCCCGCGTCGTGTCATCACTCACCATATGCCTCGTTTCCCCACGGATTCGCGGCGGACGATCGCCGCCGCCCGGCACCCCACGGCGCCACACCTGCGAACCAGTACTCATGGTAATACGCGGCCATGCATGCGCAAGCGTCATCGTTCATCTCTGGCCCACCCGCGGTCGGGCACGGCGAGGAAACGCCCCCCCTCAGTCCCGGCCGGGACCTGCGATTTGGGACGACCTGCGGGCGCAGCATTGCCTGCTCGCCTGTCGATTCGCCTTCGCCGGCATCATTACAATTGTCTGCGACGCATCATCGGCAATATCACAGGAGACAATGGTCATGGCGATTCAATCGACGATCACGCTGAACAACGGCACGGTCATCCCGCAGATCGGTCTGGGCGTGTTCCGCACGCCGGACGGCGACACGACGGTAAACGCGGTGCAAGCCGCGTTGGAGAACGGATATAGGCATATCGACACGGCGATGATATATCGCAACGAGACGTCTGTCGGCGAGGGAATCCGCCGTTCCGGCGTGCCGCGAGGCGACCTGTTCGTCACCACCAAGCTGTGGAACGACGACATTCGCGCGCACCGCGGCAAAGAAGCGTTCCAGGAGAGCCTCGACCGCCTGGGCATGGATTATGTGGATCTGTATCTGATCCACTGGCCGGCGGACGTCTGGCAGCAGGCGTGGGACGACCTGCAGGAGATCTATGCCTCCGGGCGTGCGAAGGCGATCGGCGTGAGCAATTTCCAGCCGCATCATCTCGCCGACCTGCTGAAGAACAGCGACGTGACGCCGGCCGTCGATCAGATCGAATCCTCGCCGCAGTTCACCAACCAGCCGCTGGTGGACGAGCTGTCCGCCAAGGGCATCGCCACCGAGGCGTACAGCCCGCTGGGCGGCACCGGCGGCGACCTGCTCGCCATCCCCGAGCTGGCCGAGATCGGCGCGAAGTACGGTAAGTCCGCTGCGCAGACCGTGATCCGCTGGCACATCCAGCGCGGTGTCGTCGTGCTGCCGAAGTCCACGCACGCCGATCGCATCAGGCAGAACATCGACGTGTTCGACTTCGTGCTGTCGGACGATGACATGGCTGCGATCAGTGCCATGGACACCGGTAAGCGCAACAGCGCCGACCCGGACAATTTCGATTTCTGATGGATCCTTATCCGTGTGGCGTATCGCTCTCATTGAGAGCGATACGCCACACGCAACAGGCGATGATATGATTACCGGTAGTTATCTACCGTTTTAATCACCCGAGTGGCACGGTATCCGTCAAGGGAGAGGAGACATCGTGGCTGCATCATCGGCACTCCCCACCGCTCAGATCGTCATCGAAATCCTGGAACAGCTCATCAAGCACACCGACCCCGAGCACGGCCTCACTGCCGCGGAAATCAGCAAACGCATCAATGTATCCGACAAAACCGTGCGCGGTCATCTCAAGGCATTGCAGTCCATGACGCCGTTCGACCGCCATGTGGGCCACCTCGACCGGCAGGATCTGGTCAACGCGGAAAGCGCCAACCCCCGGCCCGGCTGGTACATCGAACCGGTCTTCGACATCGCGCAGATGCGCCTGCTCGTGGACGGCGCGGCGCTGTCGAGCTCGGACGGCGAATACCTACGCGAACTCATCGCCAAGATCTACACGTTCGCCGGCAAATCCGGCCAATTGCGCGGCCTCGAACAACTCACCACGCCCAAGAACTACAATACGGAGTTCCTCAACAACATCGAGATTCTGAACGATGCCATCGCATACGGGCGCGTGATCCGGTTCCGGTACTGCACGTACGACGTCAACGGCAATCTCGTCCCCCGCCGTAACGGCGACGGCGACATCAAGACATATCTGGCGGACCCCTACCACCTGATGTACAAGAACAGCAAATACTACCTGCTGTGCCACATGCACCGGTATGACTCGCTGTCCTACCTGCATGTGGAACGCATCCGAGACCTGTCCATCGAGGGACCGGACCACTCACTCAAACGCACGCTCGACAGCTTCAGCCCCACGCCGGGGCAACCGTTCGACATCGTGCGGCATATGAACGAGCGACCTTATCCGATGGACGGCAAGGCGACGCCGATCCACATGAAGATCCACGGGGCGCTTGAACCGCTGTACGACTGGTTCGCCGACGCCGATGTCGTCCAGACCGGCGAGCGCGAATACGATGTGCACGTCGTCGCGAACGAACACGCGACCCTTTGGTGGGCGTTGCAGTACGCGGACTCGCACATCATCGAGATATTGTCGCCGGCTTCATTGCGCAAGATGCTGCACGATACCGGGGAATATCTGGTGTCGACATACGCGCAACAATAAGAGGAACATATCTACCGGATAAGTGAATCGGACCCTATGTTGGAATCCCCGCATTCGGTGAGGCGAATCCGTCTACCGAATGGAGGACAACCCACAGGAGACGATCATGCCAATGAATTCGTCATGACGGCGCAGGATGCCGACCCGCAACAAGACCGGATCACCCTGTCCGGCAACCGGTTTAGGCATATCGACATGGTACTCATCGACGACTTCCAGTACTTCGCCGGCAGGACGGCCTTGCAGGAGCAACTGCTGCAGACGCTGAGAGCATTGCATCAGGCGGGGCGATGACACAGCCCGCGATACGCAGCGAACCGTTCTCATTGGGAAACGTGCGAGCCCTGCGGCCCGCCAAACGAACACGGAACCCTTCAGAGGCCCGGAATTCCGGACCTTACCGAAATGTTCACTTGTGCGGTTACGTGAGGAATCCTCACACGTTTCCCAATGAGAACGGTTCGCTGCGAGGCCGATGCCGTCAGATCGCCCCGTACTCGCGCAGCAGCATGCCGATGTCGGTCTTGCCGAGCTTCTTGAGGACCTTCTTCATAACGGCGCGCTCCACGACATTGAGCTTCATATCGGTGACCGGGGAGCCATCGCGCAGTTTGACCGTGGCGTTGAGCAGGTTGCGCACGTCGTAGACACTGCCCCACACCTCCGGCACGCCGCGGTCCACGTCAAGCAGCGTGTACACGGCCTCCATGCCGGTGCGCATCGAATATTCGGTGGTGAAAATCGTGTCGCGCGGCGTCTCCGCGAATTGGCCGAGGAACGCGAAATTCACCGCGCCATCCGGCACCACATCGGGGCGGTCGCCGGCGGAACGCGGCATGAAGAACGCATCGATGTACGGCATCATCACCGGAACCGTGTTGGCGTGGTTCTTCGCCAAGTCGGCGATCTTGTCGGTCGGCACGCCCATGTGGTACAGCCATTCCTCGCAGATCTCCTCGCCGGTGCAATCCTGCATCGGCTTCTTCACATAGTTGCCGGGCTTGTCGGGGAACAGACCATACACCCATACGCACAGCTGGTCCTTCGGCTGGTCGCGGAACTGCTGCTGGCGATTCAGCGTCCAGCTCATCAGCCAATTGGAATCCTCAACGGTGACGATGCCGCCGGTCACCACACGTCCGGAGAACGGGTCGCGCTTGCAGATCTTCTGGATGTACGGCGGAATCTCGTCGTCCAACGTGGTGACGGTGGCGCTCATCCACTTCGAATGCTCCGGGTCGGAGCAGAACACGTCCGGATGTCCGAAGCTCGGATCCTGCGCCGCGATGCGACGCCACATATCCCAACCGCCGCCGGGCTTGATCTCCGGAGCCCACGCGGCCGGCTCGGTCTGCGAACCCATCGAGGAGTTCTCCACGCAGCCGCCATTGGTGATGAACACCAGATCGTTCTCGCCCAAATCGATGCTGCGGGTCGTGCCATCCGCCTCGGTCAGATCGATGCGCGTGGCCAACTTCTTGGTCGGCGAGCTGAACGGATTGCGCGGATACGCGCCGTATTCGGCCTGCTTCCTCAAAATCGTGTCCTGCCCGGTGCCGGTGCGCTGGCGTACGGGACCCATGCCGCCGCCAATCGCGAAATCGACGTTCTCCACCTTCACGTTGTAGTGGAACTGCACGCCGAAGCCTTCCAGATACTTGATCATCGGCAGAATCATCGACTCGTACTGGTTGTAGCGAGTGAACCGCAACGCGCTGAAGTCCGGCAGTCCGCCGATATGGTGGATGTAACGACGGATGTACAGCTTCATCTCCAACGCGCTATGCCAGTTCTCGAAGGCGAACATGGTGCGCCAGTACATCCAGAAGTTCGAATCGAACACCTCATCGTCGAAGAAGTCGGAGATCTTCTTGCCGTATAGTTCCTCGTTCGGTGTGAAGAACAGCTTCATGATCTCCATCGACGCCTTGTCGGACAGCGCGAACTTGCCGTTCGTGCCGCCGTCCACGCCACGCGCCTTAGTGGAGCGGCATAGCGAATAGTTCGGATCCTCCTTGTTGAGCCAGTAGTATTCGTCCAATACGGACACGCCATCCGTTTCGATGGACGGAATGGAACGGAACAGATCCCACATCACCTCGAAATGGTTGTCCATCTCGCGTCCGCCACGCATCACATAGCCGACGCCAGGAATGTTCGCGCCATCGCAGGCGCCGCCCGGAACCGGGTCCTTCTCGAACACGTGGATGTGGTCGCCGGGCATCTGCGCGTCACGTACCAGATAGCAGGCGGCGGACAGCGCTGCAAGACCCGTGCCGATGATGTAGGCGTTCTTGCTATCGATCCCCTCGGGCTTCTTTGGCCGGGCGAATGCTTCGTAATTGCCGTTGGAATAGTACATGACTTCCTCCTTTGGATGCCGCTGGGCACTATTGTGCCGCGTCGTGGGACACAAGTATACGGGCATGAACTGGACGCGATGTCTAGTTTTTACGACTATCGGAGGAATTTCGCTTATAGGTGGCGGATTGCGCCTGCATGCGAAAGTGATTTTGCCTATATGTGGCAGATTTTCTTTGCAAAAGGATGTTCGGGGGCGGGATTTTTACCCCCTTATGATGTTTTGGCCGAGGTCATCTGTCACATATAAGCGAGATGGGTGGCTTCCAAACGGAAACCACCCATCTCGTCAAGGAAAATGCAAGAAAAGGAGAGGCTCAATCAGTCGATGTCGGTGCCTTCATCACGGGTTGGTTCCTTGGATGGGTCGAAGCCGGAGACGATGAACACCACGCGACGAGCCGCGGAGACAGCGTGGTCTCCAAGACGTTCCATGAAGCGGCCGATCAGGACCACGTCGATGAGCTGCTGGTTGGTGCCCGACCAATTCTCGGATTGGGCCAGTTCGAAAGTCTTCTTGTGCAGTGCATCGAGCTTGTCGTCGTTGAGGATGATCTCTTCGGCGGTCTTGGTGTCGCGGTCGTTGAGCATGGAGACCACCTGGTCGGCCACATGGTCCAGGAATGCCTGCATTTCGGCGAACAGTGACTGGGCATCGGCCGGCAGCGGGGAAGCAGGATAGGTGCGGCGGGCCGCTTCGGCGATGTGACGGGCCAGATCGCCCATGCGCTCGAACGTCGCGGCCAGACGCAGGGTGGAGACGACCACGCGCAGATCGGTGGCCACCGGGTTCTGCTTGGCCAGCAGCTTCACGCACTGGTCGATGACGCTGGATTCGAGGGCATCGATTTCGATGTCGCCGTCGATGACGGCCTGGGCGGCTTCAAGATTCTGGTTCAGCAACGCGTCGCCGGCACCATTGATTGCCTTGCGAACGTCTTGCGCCATGCGGTCGAGGTCATCGGCGACTGCCTTGAGCTCTTCATTGAAGATAACGCGCATATGCTTGCCTTTCAAATGCTTCACGTATGTCAATATCGGGTTCGGATATAACCTCTCCCAAGTGTATTAGGGAATTGGCGGATTCGCACGTGACGGACGTGTTGTTCCGCCAATGTTCACCGGCACGTTCACCCTGCGTTCACGAAAATCGCGCCACGGCCATTCATCGGGGAACGTCAGGGTGTGCGAGAATGAAGACATGTTTGAATCCGTAGGCACGTGGTGGCGTAATCTGACACATCGCCATGGTGACGATCGCAACAATGATGATACTTTGGATGACGCGACGAACACGTTGCTGTCCATACTGCCGCTGGCCTCCATCGTGGTCGACGAGCATGACGAGGTGATACGCGCGCATCCGGACGCCTACGCCCTTGGCGTGGTGCGGGACGACGCCATCGCCGATGACACCGTGGCAAGCGCGGTGCACGAGGTCCGTGCCCACGGCGGCAAGAAGCAGTTCAGCCTGACCACGACCACGTTGCATGAGCCGAAGAAGGCTCCGAAAGCAGGGAAGCCAACCATGCGGGAGGTTGCCAAACAGGCGTTGATCGGCCAATCGCCGGACAAGCCGGTGACCACGGTGTCCCGCCCGAACTGGCTGAAGGTGATTGTAGGCAGGCTCAACGAACGCTTTGTGGTGGTGCTGGTTTCCGACGTGAGCGAAACCGTCCGTTTCTCCCAGATCCGTGATTCCTTCATCACCAACGTTTCGGAGCAGCTCCTCAAGCCGACGCAGTCGCTGGAGGAGCTTGCGGACGCGTTGGAACATGACTCGGACAATAAGGCCGCGATTGAGGGGAACACCGTAAAACTGCGCCAATCCTGCGCTCGCATGGAACATATGGTGTCCGACCTGCTGCTGCTTATCAAGGCGCAGGAACCGATTCTGCCGACGGCGAGCAACCGTATCAACGTCATGGAACAGGTGAAAACCGTCGTCGGCGCGCATCGCGACATGGCGCAACGGCGCGGCATCGACATTGAAATCGATGGCGACGAATCGCTGGACATCAACGGGGAAGGCGAGCAGATTCAGGCCGCGGTCGCAAAGCTGCTCGAAAACGCCATCGCCTATTCACCGGACGGCAAGGGCATAACCGTATCCGTCAAGCCGAACGAGGACGGCACCAAAGTGCTGCTCAGCGTGCTTGACCGTGGTTGCGGCATTGCACAGAAGGAGCAAAGCCGTATTTTCGAACGGTTCTACCGTGGCGGCAACCAGAATGGGCATTCCGAGGAAGGCATCGGTTTGGGCCTTGCCATCGTCAAGCATGTGGCGTTGACCCACCATGGCTCCGCTTCGGTGTGGAGCGCTCCGGGACAGGGCAGCACGTTTACGTTGGAGCTGCCGGTCGCCAGAAATTAGCGGCGATTGCAGAGCGTTGGGACACGCCATATACGGCAAAGGGCCGCTTCCGCAGGTTGGTGCGGAAGCGGCCCAATGTTGTTACCGGTTATTTCGCGATTGGCTGAACCGCCGGTCGGGTTATTCGCCAAGACGGCGGTAGTCCCACCGGTCGAAATGCTCCCAAACCAGCATGAGCACGCCGATCACCGTGCCGGCGGCGCACATGGTCTGCAATCGTTCGACATTGATGCCGAAGGCCAGCAGAATCATGCAGATCACCAAGGCGATGGCCCATAATGCGGTGCCGAACGTGAACACCTTCCGCAGGTCGACGCGCACCGGTTTGGGGGAGGGTTTGCGCACGCTTGGGTCGATAATCGGAGCAAATTTCATACCGTTACCTTACCTCGGTGCGCGCGTCACAGGTGCTCGGCCACGTAATCGACGCACTTCGTAAGCGCCTCGACGTCGCTCGGCTCCACGGACGGAAACACGCCGATGCGCAGCTGGTTGCGGCCGAGCTTGCGGTAGCCGTTGGTGTCCATAATGCCGTTCTCGCGCAACGCGGCGACCACTTGGGAAGCGTTGATGCTCTCGTCAAGGTCGATGGTGACCACGGCGTTGGAACGTGCGTTTTCGTCGGAAACGAACGGCTGCGCGTAATCGGACCTCTCCGCCCACTGGTACAGCAGCGACGCGGAACGTGCGCAACGCGCCGTGGCCCAGGCGAGGCCGCCATTGTCGTTAAGCCAGCGCACCTGGTTCTCCAGCATGACCAGCGTGGCCACGGCGGGCGTGTTCAGCGTCTGGTCCTTACGGGAGTTCTCGATGGCGGAAGTCAGGGAAAGGAACGGAGGAATCCAGCGTCGCGCGCCCGGCAGGCTGACGCTTTTAGCGATGCCGTAGGCGCGGTCGATCGCAGCCGGGGAAAGCACGGCGATCCACAGGCCGCCGTCGGAGCCGAACGCCTTCTGCGGGGAGAAGTAGTAGGCGTCGGTCTGGCTGATATCCACGTTCAGCGCGCCGGCGCCGCTCGTGGCATCGATCAGAGTCAGCGCGCCCTGCTCCTTGGAACCTTCGACACGCTTGACCGGGGCCGCCACGCCAGTGGACGTTTCGTTGTGCGCCCAGCAGTAAGCGTCCACATATTCGGTGAGCTCCGGCAGGCGATACGTGCCCGGTTTGCCCGCGAAGATCTCCGGATTCTCAAGGAACGGCGCGGATTGCGCGGACTTGGCGAATTTCGCGCTGAAGGAGCCGTACGTGCCGAACGCCGCCTTGCGGGTGATAAGCGACGCGCAGGCGATGTCCCAGAACGCGCTGGCGCCGCCGTTGCCCAGCACGACCTCATAGCCGTCGGGAATCTGGAAGAAATTCGACAGGCCTTCGCGGATGGAGCCGACCACCTGCTTGACCGGGGTCTGGCGGTGCGAGGTGCCCAGAAGATTGCGCGCGCCCGCGTCGAGCGCCTGGACCTGCTCCGGACGGATTTTGCTCGGCCCCGAGCCGAAACGTCCATCCTCCGGAAGCATGTTGGTAGGAATGTTCACAGTGTTCGTCATGTCATCCAAGGGTAGTCAGAAGGTCGGATTGCGCGTTGATATGGCCGTTTTCCGGACGTTCCTCCACCCGTGGCGAATTATTTGCGCAAGGACGGGGTCTTGATGATAATCCCTATGTCGGTGTACCCTTACCCTTGTGACGGTTCTGTAACCGTGCGCGGTCATAAGCTGCGACGGTTTCGCAATCCGCAAGGAGTGATTGATATATGAGGCATGCGGCGCATAAAGCTGCCAAGGTTTCGCACGCGCAATTCAGCCTATCCAAGGCGTTGTTCACGGCGAACCGGGGCTCCCATACCGCTAAGGCCGTGCGAATGGCACAGCTGGCGGAAGGCGGCGCCGTAGTCGGACTCGCTCCGGAAGTCGTGGATAAACTGAATGAAGTGGCTCCAATGAGCCGCCGTGCCATGCGTGAGGCCGCCAAAGCCGCTTCCCGCAAATCCGCGTTGGTGACCTCCGCTTCGTTGGCGGCGCTTGTCGGCACCGCGGCGACCGCGTTGGCGTTCAGCCAGCAGAACGCATCCCGACTGGTGCTTGCGGACGACGGTACCGAAACGTCCCAGATCAAACGTGTGTCCGATGGAGCGGCATCCCGTTCCGAAGGACGTACCGCCCTTAAGGAACTGGCTTCCACCAGCAACAACGGCGGTTGGCAGCTGGGAGACACCAGCGCCTCCATGGACGCCAGCCTGATGTCCAAGTCCATCGCCGACAATCCGAACGTCGCCGTCTTGATGGACCAAGACAGCAGCGCCTTACCGGCTAACTTCAATCCGAACCATGCCACCGGAGACGTCGGCAACGCCTACGAGTTCAGCCAGTGCACGTGGTGGGTGTATGTGCGCCGCCATCAGCTCGGTCTGCCTGCAGGCTCCCACATGGGCAACGGTTGCCAGTGGGCCGATTCGGCCCGCGCCTTGGGCTATTGGGTTGATAACACGCCGCGCCATGTCGGCGATATCATCGTGTTCGCCGCAGGCCAGGAAGGTTCCGACTCGTATTACGGCCACGTCGCCATCGTTGAGAAAATCAACGACGACGGCTCGATCGTGACCTCTGAATCCGGCGCCTCCCTCAATGGCGGCACGTATTCCCGCACGCTCACGAACGTGGGCGATTTCCAGTATATTCACTACTGAGTTTCCCTACCGACGACCGTGCCCCTTTTCTTGTAAGAGGGATGCTGTAAGCTAAGGATTCGATGAAGCATATTAAGCATTGTTCCGTGATTGCTGCGCTCGCCGCGGCCGCTCTTACTTTCGCCGGGGTGGCACCTGCCGCGCTGGCAGCCAATGATGGCGCCACGCAAGATGCTGTCGTTGCTACCCGTTCGTTCCCGAAGACCAACGCCGTGAAGAAGAACATCCTCGCGGAGGCATCGTCCACCCAGGTCGAATCCGATTCCGACTGGGGCGGTGTGGAAAGCCTGAACGTTCCCCAAACCAAATCTCAAGCCGAAAAAGACGTCGAAGCCGCCGCAGCGGCAGCGGAACAGCAGCGTCAGCAGCAGGCCCAGGCTCAAGCACAGGCCCAAGCCGCTTCTCGTTCCGCCGCTCGAAGCGACCTCAGCAGCAGCGGTTCCTTCACCGTGACGCCGCCTGATGGGGCCAGCGTGTCCAGCCTGCTGACGTTCGCGAACCAGTTCGTCGGCAAGGTTCCGTATGTGTCCGGCGGCAATACCCCGTCCGGTTGGGATTGCTCCGGTTTCGTGCAGTATGTCTACGGCCAGATGGGCGTTTCCCTGCCGCATTACTCCGGTGCTCAGGCGACTGTGGGTCGCGCGGTTGGCAGCCTCGCCGACGCGCAGCCGGGAGACATCATCGCCAATGCGCAGCATGCCGCGATCTATGTCGGCAACGGCATGGTCATCAACTCCCAGCTGAACGGCACCCGCTACGATCCCATCGCATGGGTGTTTCCCAGCAGCTACAGCATTCGTCGAATCTTCTGAAGCTTTGACATTGAGCTAAGGGCGTATTTCCGTGAGGAATACGCCCTTTTGCTTTGTTATTTTCCGCGTCGTTACTTGAAAACCGCATGTCGCGCGGTATGGTGGAAGTCAGGTGCAACGCATAGTCGCGTTGCCGCAACCTGATTCAAGGGAGGTCGCTCATGATCAATGACAAGGCAATCCTCGTAGGTGTCGATGGATCCCACGCCAGCTACAAGGCGACATGGTGGGCAGCAAATTACGCGAAGCATGCGGGACTGACCCTGCAGATCGTCTGCGCATATTCGCTGCCAAGCTATGCGGCAGTGTCGTTCGATGCCACGTATACGGCCATGGGCGATGACAATGCCGCGCACAACGATGCGCAGGAGATTCTGTCGAAGGCCAAGGCCATCGCCGACGAGCAGGGCGTCGAGGCATCGACGTTGATCGTCACCGGAGATCCCGCATCCGTGTTCGTCGAACTGTCGCGCAACTACAACCTCATCGTCATTGGCAACCGTGGCAAGGGTGGTCTGGCCGAACGACTGCTCGGCACCACCAGCTCCAGCCTGCCGGCATACGCGTACTGCCCGATCGTCGTGGTGCCGTACACCGACGACGAAGGCAACCTGATGCACTTGAACAACACCATCACCAAGGTGGCAGTCGGCTCCGACGAATCCAAGTGGGGTCTGAAGGCGTTGGAGATCGCGGCCGCGTTCGCCGATTCGTGGGGTGCCGAGCTGGACGTCATCTCCGCCGTGCCGAACATGAAGGGCTCCGAGGATGAAGGCGTCATGGCGTCCTTCCAGGAGGATCTGGATGTGCGCATCAAGCCGCTTGAAGAGGCGTACCCGAACCTCAAGATCAACAAGCAGATCGTGCCCGGCCCCGCAGCCGGCGCACTGACCAAGGCCAGCTACGATCATGACGTCGTCGTGGTCGGCTCCCGTGGTCGTGGCGGCTTCACCGGTCTGCTGCTTGGCTCCACCAGCCAGGGTCTGCTGCAGCATGCGGTCGGACCGGTCTACGTGGTGCCGCGCAAGTATGTGGAAGCCGCGGAGACCCGTCTCGACACCGTGCCGAGCTCGCCTGCCGACGTCACGCCGAAGGCGATCGACGACATCAAGGGCGTCGAGGAAGTGCCGGTCGACAAGGCCAAGCCGGAAGTGGTCGAAGCCATCGAAACGAAGATCGATCCGGACCGTCAGTGACGGTACGGCAAATCGACTGAAATCGATATAAAAACCGCATAGAAGAGGGTGGCTGCGATTCCAACGAATCGCAGCCACCCTCTAACTATGTGCGGTACGTGCGCTCAGTGCTTGACGGTGACGTTCATACGCACCGGCGTCGGCTCGACGTACGTATGCTTGACCGTGCAGCCCTTCTCGATATGACGGCTGACGCGATCGGCGAGCTTTTCGGCGTCCTCGTCGCTCAAACCGGCGTCGGTGGCGTCGATGACCACCTGCTCGTCGAAACCGATGTAGGCGTCGGTATCGGCATCATACGTGCCGTCCACCACGATCTTCGCGCCCTTGCCATCGCCCAACGTATGCTCGACGGCGAACTGGCTGGACAACGCGGCGCAACCGGCCAGCGCGACCTTCATCAGATCGCCCGGCGTGAACTGGCCACGGCCCTTGCCGAATTTGATGTGCGCGCCATCCTCGCTGAACGCGTCCCAGGAACCGTCCTTGTTGCGCTCTACCCACAGCCTCTTGCCCATGGAAACTCCTCATGTCCTGTGGCGCGCCGTTCGCGCCAATCCGTGATACCAATCTAGCGCATCGAAACGGACGTGGGGGAGTGCGTTCCGCAAGATGAAGCGATACGGTTTTGTGATTCGTTACGATTGCGCTGGAGGCCGGCGGACGGCCGGGATGCGCGTTGGCGGCACATTCAAGACCGTTCGGCCAAGCTTACGGCCTTACAACGCGCATCCCGGCCGTCCGCCTCCACGCCACCGGCTAAACTTGCCTATTATGGCTTTGACTTCCGAACAACTCGCAGACATCCGTACTCGTATTCCCGCACGTCCGGAAACGGACATTCCCATGCCTTACGAGGATCTGGTACGCAAAATCCTTACGGAAGGCACACTGAAATCCGACCGCACGGGCACGGGCACAGTCTCCCTGTTCGGCCAGCAGATGCGTTTCAATCTCAAAGACAGCTTCCCACTGCTCACCACGAAGACGGTGTTCTTCAAAGGCCTGGCCTACGAGCTGCTGTGGTTCCTCAAAGGCTCCACGAACGTACGTTGGCTGCAGGAGCACAACGTGCACATTTGGGACGAATGGGCCGACGAGAACGGCGATTTGGGGCCGGTCTACGGCGCGCAGTGGCGTAGCTGGCCGGCACCGACGCCGGACGATCCGAACCGCACGATCGACCAGATCTCCAACGTGCTCGACCTGATCCGTAACCACCCCGATTCGCGCCGCATGGTGGTTTCCGCATGGAACCCGGCGGAAGTGGAGAACATGGCCTTGCCGCCATGCCACGCCCTGTTCCAGTTCTACGTGGCCGACGGCCGCCTGAGCTGCCAGCTGTACCAGCGTTCCTGCGACATGTTCCTCGGCGTGCCGTTCAACATCGCCTCCTATTCGCTGCTCACCCTCATGATGGCCCAGCAGACGGGACTCGAGCCCGGCGAATTCGTTTGGACCGGCGGCGACTGCCACGTCTACGACAACCACATCGACCAGGTGTTGGAACAGCTGAGCCGTACGCCGTACCCGTATCCGCAGATCCGCATCAGGAAGGCCGATTCGCTGTTCGACTACCAGTACGAGGATTTTACGATCGTCGACTACCGGCACCATCCCACCATCAAGGCGCCGGTCGCGGTCTGAACCGACCGTTACACTATTGTCCCAGTCCGATTCAAGGAGTGAATGAAATGGAGCATGATAGTAGCCGCAACGGCTATCACGAACCGGAGCCCGGGTTCGCCGGGCAGGAGAAAGCCGATGATTGGGGTGATGACTTTCCCAAGACGTTTTCAGTGAACCTGATTTGGGCCGAAGCTGACGACAAAGACGGCCGTCCCGGTGCCATCGGGTTCGACGGCGGCATGCCTTGGCATCTGCCGGAGGATATGAAACGTTTCAAGGAGCTCACCGTCTCTCACCCGGTGATCATGGGACGCAGGACATGGGAGTCACTGAACGTGAAGTACCGTCCGCTGCCCAATCGTGACAACATCGTGGTATCGCACAATCCCCAGTATCTGGCGCTGGGCGCCACGGTCGTCACCGATCTGGATGCGGCGCTCGACATCGCGCGGCAGGAGGCCATTCCCGACGACGGGCTTGACCGCAGCGAGATCTGGGTGATCGGTGGAGCGCAGGTCTTCCAGGAGGCGCTGCCTTTCGCCAGCAAGGCGTTCGTGACGAAGATCCAGACCTCAGTGGACGCAGACACGTATGCGCCCGATATGGACGCTCTGGTCGACGCCGGCCTGTGGGAGGTCGCCGACCCCGGCCATTGGAAGAGAACGCAGAAGGACGACAGCGGAATCAAGCGGTACCGCTTCGTCACCTATCGCAAGATCGGCTGAATCGCCGCGCGCGCAAGTTCACCGGGTGCCTTACGCACAGGCGCCCATCGGAAACCATCAGGAGCCATCATGACACAGCAGCACCCATACACCGTGATGACCGTGTGCACGGGCAACATCTGCCGTTCGCCCATGGCGGAGATCATCCTTCGCGCCGAATTCGAGTCGCGTGGGATAGGGGAGGACCGCGTGCGCGTCCTGTCCAGCGGCGTGAGCGACGAGGAGTACGGCCATCCTATCGACCCGCGCGCCGTGCGCGTGCTGCGAGCCGACGGGTATGAGATCCCCACGCATCATTTCGCCCATCGCGTCACGCGCGAGGAGATCGAGGAAACCGACCTGTTCC
>ENA-OOWV01000763-OOWV01000763.1-human-gut-metagenome-genome-assembly--contig:-NODE-763-length-23887-cov-5.159324_pt1 | contig 23887 bp, 24 predicted proteins | sample MGYA00241584_ERZ501337 | MGnify/ENA primary metagenome ERZ501337 (study PRJEB25962, sample SAMEA2042744) | human gut metagenome | biome: human gut; feature: human-associated habitat; material: faeces... | reverse complement strand
TGTGTTTAGAAGATTTTGAAAGGAGGATCTTATGCCTACAATCAACCAGTTGATTCGTAAAGGTCGTAAGGCCAGTCAAAACGTTTCAAAGTCACCAGCTTTGAATCGTGGTTACAACTCATTGCAGTCTAAGCCAACAAACTTGTCAAGCCCTCAGAAACGTGGAGTTTGTACTCGTGTTGGTACAATGACACCAAAGAAACCGAACTCAGCACTTCGTAAATATGCCCGTGTTCGTTTGAGCAATGGAATGGAAGTTACTGCTTATATTCCAGGAATCGGACACAACTTACAGGAGCATAGTGTTGTTTTGATTCGTGGTGGACGTGTTAAAGACTTGCCAGGTGTTCGTTACCATATCGTACGTGGTACACTTGACTGTGCAGGTGTAAACGACCGTAAACAATCTCGTTCTTTATATGGAACTAAAAAACCTAAGAAATAAGTCAATCGTGAAAGGAGGAAATTAAATGCCTAGAAAAGGACACATTGCCAAACGTGACGTATTAGTAGACCCAATGTATAACTCCAAGTTGGTTACTCGTTTGATCAACAAAATCATGATTGATGGTAAAAAAGGGGTTGCACAAACTATTTTGTACAACGCGTTTGAAATTGTAGAAGTAAAAACAGGTAAACAGCCAATGGAAGTTTTCGAACAAGCATTGGAAAATGTTATGCCTCAGCTTGAATTAAAAGTTAGACGTGTAGGTGGTGCTAACTATCAGGTACCAGTTGAAGTAAGCGATGAACGTCGTTTAACTTTAGGTCTTCGTTGGATCGTAAATTATGCACGTTTACGTAATGAAAAGACGATGGAACAGCGTTTAGCTGCTGAAATCATCGATGCATCTAACGGAACAGGTGCTAGTGTTAAAAAACGTGAGGATACACATAAAATGGCAGAAGCAAATAAAGCATTTGCTCACTACCGTTGGTAAGAAAGGAGAGTCAGTTGAATGCCTAGAGAATATAGTTTACAGAATACTCGTAACATCGGTATCATGGCGCACATCGATGCTGGAAAAACTACAACAACTGAACGTATCCTTTATTATTCAGGTGTAAATCACAAAATCGGTGAAACACACGATGGTGCTAGTACAATGGACTGGATGGAGCAGGAACAAGAACGTGGTATTACAATCACTTCAGCTGCTACGACTTGCCATTGGAAAAAACTAGATGGTACAGGTGAAGAATGCCGTATCAATATCATCGATACACCGGGCCACGTAGACTTCACTGTCGAAGTAGAACGTTCTTTGCGTGTATTGGATGGTGCGGTTACAGTACTTGATGCTAAAGCAGGTGTTGAACCTCAGACTGAAACAGTTTGGCGTCAGGCTACGACTTATGGAGTTCCTCGTATTGTATTCGTTAACAAAATGGATGCTACGGGTGCTGACTTCATTATGTCTTGCAACACGATCATTGACCGTTTAGGTGCAAAATCATGCCCAATTCAGTTGCCAATCGGTGCTGAAAGCGATTTTGAAGCAATTATCGATATTATTGAAAGAAAAACATATCATTTCAGTGGAGACTATGGACGTAATATTACGACTAGTGAAGTTCCTGAAGATATGGTTGATCAGGTAGAAGAATATCGTACTAAATTATTAGAATATCTTGCTGATTATGATGAAGATTTCATGATGCAGGTATTGGAAGGCGAAGAACCATCAATTGACGAAATCAAACGTGTTTTACGTATTGCCGTTTGTGCTGGTGATTTCTTCCCAGTACTTTGTGGATCTGCTTACAAGAACAAAGGTGTTCAGTTAGTATTGGATGCTGTTGTTGATTACTTGCCAGCTCCAACAGATGTACCATCAATCAAAGGTACAACATTGGATGGGGAAGATGCTGTTCGTCATTCTAGTGATGAAGAACCTTTCTCAGCTCTTGCGTTCAAGATCATGACAGACCCATTTGTTGGTAAGCTTTCATTCTTCCGTGTGTACTCAGGTACAGCTACAGCAGGAAGCTATGTATTGAACTCTTCAAAAGGTAAAAAAGAACGTTTCGGTCGTATCGTGCAGATGCATGCTAACAGCCGTAAAGAAATTGACCAGGTATGGGCAGGGGATATCGCTGCTGCTGTTGGTTTAAAGGTAACTACTACAGGTGATACTTTATGTGATGAAAAGGATCCAATCATCCTTGAATCTATGGAATTCCCTGAACCAGTTATCGAATTGTCTTTGGAACCAAAAACAAAAGCTGACCAGGATAAGATGGGATTGGCTTTGGCTAAATTGGCAGAAGAAGACCCTACTTTCAAAACATATACAAATGAAGAAACAGGACAGACAATTATCGCTGGTGTAGGTGAACTTCACCTTGATATCATCGTTGATCGTCTTCGTCGTGAGTTTAAAGTAGAAGCAAACATTGGTAAACCACAGGTTGCTTATCGTGAAACAATTCGTCAGGCTGCTGAATGTGAAGGTAAATATATCCGTCAGTCAGGTGGTCGTGGACAGTATGGTCACGTATGGATCAAATTTGAACCTAATGAAGAAGGTAAAGGATTTGAATTTGTTGATGCAATCGTTGGTGGTACAGTGCCAAGAGAATATATCAAACCTACAATGGAAGGTTTGGAAGCTGCACTTGAAAATGGTATCATCGCTGGTTATCCAGTAATCGATATCAAAGCTACATTATTTGATGGTTCTTACCATGATGTCGATTCAAGTGAAATGGCATACAAGATTGCTGCTAGCATGGCTTTACGTGAAGCTGCTAAAAAATGTAAACCAGTTATCTTGGAACCAATCATGTTTGTTGAAGTAACTGCACCTAATGAATACTTAGGTAGCGTTATGGGTGACGTATCAAGTCGTCGTGGACAGATCACTGAACAGGAAGAACGTGGAAATGCCGTTATCGTACGTGCACACATTCCATTGTCAGAAATGTTTGGTTATGTAACTGACTTGCGTAGCTTCACTCAGGGACGTGGAACTTACTCTATGAAGTTTGATCATTATGCAGAAGTGCCAAAGAGCATTGCAGAAAAGATCATTAAAGAGAATTCAAAAGAAAACTAGTTGCTTTTAAAGGATTATTGAATTACAATAATTTTGCATGTATAGCATATTTAGGAGGAAATTTAAATGGCTAAGGAAAAATTTGACAGAAGTAAAACCCATGTTAATATTGGTACTATCGGTCACGTTGACCACGGTAAAACCACTTTGACTGCTGCTATTACAACAGTATTGGCAAAGAAAGGTCTGTCAGAATTGCGTTCTTTCGATTCTATCGATAACGCTCCTGAAGAAAAGGAAAGAGGTATCACTATCAACACTTCTCACGTAGAGTATCAGACTGCTAACCGTCACTATGCTCACGTAGACTGTCCGGGACACGCCGACTACGTAAAGAACATGGTTACTGGTGCTGCTCAGATGGATGGTGCTATCATCGTAGTTGCTGCAACTGATGGTCCTATGCCTCAGACTCGCGAACACATCTTGTTGGCTCGTCAGGTAAACGTTCCTCGTCTGGTTGTATTCTTGAACAAATGCGACATGGTTGATGACGAAGAAATGTTGGAATTGGTTGAAATGGAAATGCGTGAATTGTTGTCATTCTATGACTTCGATGGCGATAATACTCCTATCATCCGTGGTTCTGCTTTGGGTGCATTGAACGGTGTTCCTCAGTGGGAAGAAAAAGTTATGGAATTGATGGATGCAGTTGATAACTGGATTCCTCTGCCTCCGCGTGACCCTTGCCTGGGAGCGCCGCGGCCACGTTACCTGCACCGCCACCGATATCGAGCCGCGCGCCATCGATCTGGCCACCAAAAACCGCGACGCCCTCGGCCTCACGGCAGATGAGGTTGCCTTTAGCCTCACCAACCTGGTGAGTTCCATTCCCCGCGAAGAGTGGGGCACCTTCGACGTGCTCGTCTCCAACCCACCTTACATCCCGACCGGCGTCATGCGTTCGCTGCCGCACGAGGTCAAGGACTTTGAGCCCGACCTGGCGCTCGAGGGCGGCGCCGACGGTCTCGATATCTTCCGCCGCCTGCTCAACGCGGCGCCCTACATGCTGCGTGCCGGCGGCCTGTTTGCCTGCGAGCTCTACGAGGGCGCGCTCGACGCCGCGGCCGAGCTCTGTCGTCAAGCAGGCCTTTCGGACGTGCGTATCGTCCACGACCTCACCGATCGTCCCCGCATCGTTCGAGCCATCGTCACCGAGCCCAAACAGCGTATTTAAGCTGAATAAATAGACATTTGCGCAAGTTTGTCCTTGCAATATACCGTAAAACTTCTACTATAGAAGGAGAAAGGTATGTCAAATCAGCTGCATCGGTACCGTATCGTGCTTGATTACATTGAACCTTGGCTTGATGAGCAGGATGAAGCTACGCTGAAGCAGATTTATGCAGACCTTTTGGTGCTCGAGAAGGAAGGTCCCAGCCTTGGTCGTCCGCTGGTTGACCGCGTAAAGGGCTCGAAGCTTCATCATTTAAAGGAGCTGAGAGTGACGTCGTGTGGTGGGCAGGTGATTCGCATCCTCTTCGCCTTTGACCCCAAGCGCCAGGCGGTATTGCTATTGGCGGGTGATAAGTCGCGAGCGGGATCGTCAAGGGCAAAATGGAACGGTTGGTATGCGATCAACATTCCAAGGGCCGAGCAAATATACCGTCGCCACGTAAGGAGGCTCGATCGAGATGGAACTGCATGAGTATATGGAATCTCGCGGGATAACACGCGACTCCATTACCGCCGAGCAGGAGAGGACTCGCGATCGTATCGAAGCCTATAAGCTTGCTCAGATTCGCAGGTTAAAAGATCTAACACAGGCGTCGGTCGCCCAGTCGATGGGCGTTTCTCAAAAACGTGTATCCGAGCTCGAGCGTGGGGAGTTGGGTTCGATGAGGCTCGACACGCTGAGCAGGTACGCAGAGAGCCTCGGCGGAAAACTGGTTGCAAGCATCGAGTTTCCCGATCGTACCGTTACGCTTGCGCGCTAAAAATCTTCAATTAACCCCCTCACTTTCACCGACTACTAGAGCCGCTCACCAAACCAACATGCGCTCTGGGCAAATAGGTTGAATGTTTCGTGCGAGAATGCCCCACAGTAAACAAACTTGCACCGGAGCGTAAGGGGCTGGCATACACATGCAGACGGTCTATCGGGTATACGAGGGAACGCGCGAGCCGCATCGGCTTGCCGTCGAGCGCACGGCCGAGGTGCTCGGCCGCGGCGGCCTGGCCTTGATTCCGACCGAGACCGTCTACGGTGTCGCCGTGGCAGTCAACGCCTTCTCGGACGCCGTGCCCCAAGATACAAGCGAATTCCCATCGTGGCCGCGCGATCCGCAGGCTGCCGTCAATGGCGCCGCAGTTCCTGCGCTCGGCACCGGCTATCGCCGTATCTTCACTCTCAAGCAACGTGAGCTCACGCAAACCGTCGCTTGGCTGGTCGATGGCGTCGAAGCACTCGACCGCTATGGCGTGGATATCCCGGAAGATGCCCGCGTACTTGCGCGACGATGCTGGCCGGGAGCCCTGACTATCGTGGTCAAGGCGGCTCCCTGCGTGCCGACCTTTATGCGTGCTGCCGACGACACCGTGGCCCTGCGCGCTTCGGCCTCTCCCGTGGTCCAAGCGCTCATCCGCGCCTGCGGCAGTCCCCTTGCCTGCACGAGCGCCAACACACACGGCGCGCCCTCGCCGGCAAGCTTTGCCGCCGTCGAAGGTCGCATCCTAGAGGGGGTCGATGTTGCCGTCGATGCCGGTGAGACCCCGTGTCGCGACGCCTCGACCATCGTGTCGTTCCAGCGCGGCGGGCTCCAGATCCTGCGCCAAGGCGCACTTCCCGCATCAGAGATCGAACGGGTCCTGTCCGACCCGATGCAATAGAAAGGTGTAAGCGATGTCGTTGAATCTGGGCAGCCTGGGCATGGAAGATGCCTCGTTTAACTTTGGCGGTTCCTACATCATGGCGCTCGACTGCGGCACCACCTCGGTACTTGCGACCATCGTCGACGAGTACGGCTGCATCGTCGCGCAGGCACGTCGTAGCGTCAAAACCAGCTTCCCGCGTCCCGGTTGGATAGAGCAAGACCCCATGGAGGTGCTTGCCAGCCAGATCGGCGTGATGATGGAGGTCCAGTTTAAGAGCGGCATCCATTCTGACCGCATCGCCGCCATCGGTATCTCCAACCAGCGCGAGACCACGGTGGTGTGGGACCGCATAAGCGGCCAACCCATCTATAACGCCATCGTGTGGCAATGCCGTCGCACCGCACCTCTGATCGACGAGCTGGTCGAGCGGGGCGCAGAAGAGCTGGTGCGCTCCCGCACGGGACTCACGCTCGATCCGTATTTCTCGGCTTCCAAGGTACAGTGGATCCTCGACAACGTCGACGGCGCGCGTGAGAGCGCGGCGGCGGGCGACCTCATGTTTGGCACCATCGACACCTGGCTCATCTACAATCTCACCGGCGGCCAGGTCTTTGCCACCGACTACACCAATGCCAGCCGCACGGCACTCTTTAATATCCATACGCTCGATTGGGACGACGACCTGCTGGCACTCTTTGACGTTCCACGTTCCATGATGCCCGAGGTCCGCTGGAGTTCCGGCGAGTACGGCCACGTCGCGAGCGATATCATGACCAACATGCCGCCCATCATGGGCGTGGCGGGTGACCAGCAGGCATCGCTGTTCGGCCACTGTTGTTTCCGTCCCGGCCAGACCAAAAACACCTATGGCACGGGCTGCTTTATGCTCATGAACACCGGCGACGAGATCGTCGAATCCAAGAATGGCCTGGTCTCCACCATCGGTATCGCTGCGGACGGCAAAGTCAGCTATGCGCTCGAGGGCTCTATTTTTGCCGCCGGCTCAACGATGAACTGGCTTCGCAACAACATGGGCATCATCTCGAGTGTGAGCGAGTCCGCGCAACTCGCCGCTTCGATCAACGACAATGAGGGCTGCTACTTCGTCCCCGCCTTCGCTGGCCTGGGCGCTCCCTGGTGGGACCCGCGTGCCCGCGGTATCGTGTGCGGCCTGACCGGTGCCTCGAGTCGCGCGACCATCGTACGTGCCGCCTGCGAATCCATGGCATATCAGAGCTACGACGTGCTGCGCGCCATGGAGCAGGACGTGGGGCTTTCGATCGAGCGCCTGTCTGTCGATGGCGGTGCCTCGCGCAACGAGTTCATCATGCAATTCCAGGCCGACCTGCTGGATATCCCCGTGCTGCAATGCGAGACGGTGGAGACCACGGCAATCGGTGCCGCGTACTTGGCGGGTCTTGCCGTCGGCTATTGGGAAGACCTGGAAGAGCTGGAGCAAAATGCCCAGATCGTTAGGACCTTCCTTCCCCACATGTCCGCCGAGCGCCGCGAGCAAAACCTTGCGGGCTGGCGTGATGCAGTCAGGCGGTCGCTCAGCACCTCACAGTAGGGCTGCGATGGGCTGCTCGATACAACAAACCGCTAAACTAATGCATGGCGTGCGGCGGCAACATTGCTGCACGCCTTGTCAGCAAGGCCGTTTTGCGGCCGCAACGAAAGGGGCAATCAATCCATGACCGTCACCTACGATGCGTCCCGTGTGACGCTTGTCGATCACCCGCTCGTCCAGCACAAGCTGTCGATCCTGCGCGACAAAAACACCGGCACCAACCAGTTCCGTCAGCTCGTGCGCGAACTCGCACTTTTTGACGGCTACGAGGCCATGCGCGACCTGCCTATGGAAGACGTCGAGGTCGAGACCCCCATCACTACCGCCACGTTCAAACAGCTCGCCGGCAAGAAACTCGCCATCGTGCCCATCCTGCGTGCGGGCCTTGGCATGGTCGACGGCATCCTCGACCTGGTGCCCTCCGCTCGCGTGGGCCACATCGGCATGGAGCGCGACGAGGTCACCCACGAGCCGCACGAGTATTACTGCAAGATGCCCAAGGATATCGACCAGCGCATCTGCCTGGTCGTCGACCCCATGCTCGCCACGGGCGGTTCGGCCGAGATGGCCATTAGCTACCTGCGCGAGCGCGGTGTCAAGGACATCCGCATGCTGTGCATCGTCGCGGCCCCCGAGGGCCTCAAGTCGCTGACTGAGAAGGACCCTGATGTGCATATCTATACCTGCGCCATCGACGACCATCTCAACGAGGCTGCCTACATCGTTCCCGGCCTGGGCGACGCCGGCGACCGCATCTACGGCACGCTCTAGTCGCTGGGCTAAGATGGCCGCGGCTGCAAATACGAAGAAACGGTGCGCGCGGACGAACAAAAGGCGACCGCGCGCACTCCTGTTAACGGACGTTTTGCCCTGCAGGGTTCGAGAAAAACGTATTACCGTACCTGCGGCATAAAGAAGGTCTTAAGAAAACGAACAGGTGCGTATTAACCGATGCTTTTTCGGTTGTACTTTAGCGATTGGCTCGTACAATAGTCACCAATGTTTGGCGGGAACTGTTCTGTGAAGCGTTAAAAAGGAAAGTGAGGACGCCAGTGTTTCAGATAGCCGATCTGCTCGCTATCGTTGCAGGCGCCATCGCGGGCGCAATTGCCTTCCTTCCCTTTGTCTTTACGCTCAAGCCGGTTCTTGACGATAAACAGAATGCGGACATGCTCAAGGGTATGGTGAGTCTGGCGGTCTCGGCAATCGCCCTGCTCGTCTTTACCTTGGTTGTGTTTGTGTTGTTCGGAGAGGCATTTCGCATGTTCCTCCTGGGCGAGGCGATCGGCTTCGTGGCCTTTATGGCCGCCTGCACGGTTCGCGTTGCCAAGGCGCTGCGAGATCCTCATGAGGTCGAAAGGTAAGTCGTGGAAATTTTTGAAAAGCTGCCTGATGAGATTAATCATCTGGTCAGCGAGTTCAGCTCCACCCCTGTCGTGGGCGATCTGAGCTGCGGCATCACGCAGTACTCGTTTTGGCTGATCGTCTCCACGATCGTGCTCCTGATCGTCCTGGCCGTGTTCAAGAAGAAGCAGACCCTGGTTCCCAAGGGCTTCTTCGTCAACGGTTTCGAGTACATCATCGAGTACGTCGAGAACGATATCGGCAAGGGCGTCGTGGGTGAGAACTGGAAGAAGCACTTCCCGTTCCTGTGCTCGCTTTTCCTGTTCATCCTGATCAATAACATGATCGGCCTGATCCCGGGAATGAAGCCCGGCACCGGTGCAATCGGCTCCACCGCCGCGCTCGCCATCTTCGCCTTCGTGTACTTCATCTACTACGGATGCAAGGCTCACGGCGTGATCGGCTACATCAAGAGCCTCGCCCCGCAGGGCGTGAGCTTCCCGATGAACGTGCTCGTGTGGGTCGTCGAGCTTTTCTCGACCTTCCTGCGCCTCATCACGCTCGCCGTCCGTCTGTTCTGCAACATGTTCGCAGGACACGTGGTCATGGGCTCGTTCGCCATCATGGCGAGCATGTTCATGCAGCCGCTGCTTCAGCAGGTTTCCGCGGCCCACGCCGTCGGCGCCCTGCCTTCGCTGGCCTGGCTTGCCATCCTCATCCTGATCTATGCGATCGAGCTTGTGGTCGGCGCCATCCAGGCTTACGTCTTCACGGTCCTTACCGCCGTGTATGTCTCCGAGGCAGAGGAGGTCGCGGAGGAGGAGTAGTCTTCCGTTCGCGCCTTAAAGGTAAGGCAATTCGTTAAACCGCCGGTGCCCGTACCCATGGAGCCCGGCAGTTATAAAAAGGTTATCCTGCGTGAAATAAGACACGCACGACAAAGGAGGAATCGTGGGAGTTATCGGTTACGGTCTCGGTGTTATCGGCGCTGGTCTTGCTATCGGCCTGTCTGCTCTGGGCGCTACGGGTGCTATGGCCCGTCAGCCTGAGGTCCAGGGCCGCGTGTTCACCGTCTTCATCATGGGCTCCGCCTTCGGCGAGGCTCTGGCTCTGATCGGCTTCGTTGTCGCGCTGATCGTTAAATAGCACGGAGCGTCAAGTATGAATCTTTCATCCCAGAAGAGCGCGATCGCACTCTCCGCGTCCGCGGCCGCGCTGCTCATGCCGGTTTCCGCGTTCGCCGAGGACGGCGCCGCCGGTGCGGACATCCTCATCCCTAAGATGGCGGAGTTCATCCCGGCGCTTATCGCCTTCCTGATTATCTGGATCGTGCTGGCCAAGGTCGCCCTGCCGGGCATCATGAAAACCATGGAGGAGCGCGGCAAGAAGATCGAGGAGAGCCTCGACGAGGCCGAGAAGACCAAGCAGGAGGCTATCGCCAAGCGCGCTGAGTCCGACTCGATCGTCACCGACGCCCGTCGTCAGGCTGCCGACATTGTTCTCGAGGCCCGTAAGGACGCCGAGTCCGAGCGCGCCCGTATCATCGAGGCTGCCCACAAGGAGGCCGAGGAGATCATCGCCAAGGCCCATACGACCGTCGAGGACGAGCGCAAGTCCATCTACGCCGGTGCCGCGAGCTCCATCGCCGACCTGTCCGTTGCCGTCGCCACCAAGATCGTGGGCGAGGCACTCGAGGACGATGCCGAGCAGAAGAAGCTCATCGAGCGTTACATCCAGGAAGCAGGTAGCCTGAATGCCGACTAGCCGCTATCAGGACAAGGTACTCGAGACCTACGCGCGCTCCCTTTTGGAAGCCGCCAAGGCCGAGAACCATGTGTTCGAGGACCTCGAGATGATCGAGCGTCTGGCTTCTGCCAGCCCCGAGATCATCGCCGTGCTCGACACCATGTCCAAGCGCGACCAGCTCGACCTTCTTCCCAAGGTGGCAGCTGCCTTTAAGTATGTTGCCGAGGAAGACGAGGATGTAGTGGGCGTGACCGTCACCACGGCGATCCCGCTCGACGACGAGCTGCGTCAAACCATCACTAAGAAATGCGAGCAGGACTTCGGCCGCAAGGTATTCCTTATCGAGCAGGTCGACCCGTCTATCGTGGGCGGCCTGGTGCTCGAGGCCCGCGGCGAGCGTCGTGACATTTCCGTCAAGACGCAGCTGCGCATCGCGCAGGAGACCCTCGCAAACTCTGCTAATTCGTACGGAGGTGAAGCCTAATGTCCGAAACCCTCAATGCCCAGGATATCGCCAAGAAACTGCAGGAGCAGCTCACGAGCCTCTCCGCGACGGTCGATACGCATGAGGTTTCAACGGTCGACGAGGTAGGCGACGGCATCGCGCGCGTCTCCGGCCTCAAGAGCGCCATGGCAGGCGAGCTTCTGGAGTTCAAGAGCTCCGATACCGGTGAGACCGTCTTCGGCCTTGCCCAGAACCTTGACCGTGACGAGGTCGGCGCCGTTCTGTTTGGTGCCGTCGACTCCATCAAGGAAGGCGACGAGTGCCGCACCACTGGCCGCATTATGGATATCCCCGTGAGCCGTGCCATGCTCGGCCGCGTCGTCAATCCGCTCGGCCAGCCCATCGACGGCCTGGGCGACATCGTCGCCACGCACCGTCGCCCCATCGAGTTCAAGGCCCCCGGCGTCATCGACCGTACCCCGGTGTGCGAGCCGGTTCAGACCGGTCTGCTCGCTATCGACTCCATGGTGCCTATCGGCCGCGGTCAGCGTGAGCTCATCATCGGCGACCGTAAGACCGGTAAGACCGCCATCGCCATCGACGCTATCCTCAATCAGCGCGGCAAGGGCATGGTCTGCATCTATGTCGCCATCGGCCAGAAGGCCTCCACGGTTGCCAACATCCGCGAGACCCTCGCTCAGCACGGTGCGCTCGACTACACCATCATCGTTTCGGCCACCGCTGCCGATTCCGCCCCTATGCAGTACATCGCGCCTATGGCCGGTGCCGCTATCGGCGAGTTCTTCATGTACAACGGCGAGGACGGCAAGCCCGCCAGCGAGACCAACCCCGGCGGCCACGTGCTCGTCATCTACGACGACCTGTCCAAGCAGGCTGTGGCCTACCGTCAGATGTCGCTGACGCTGCATCGTCCGCCCGGACGCGAGGCCTATCCTGGCGACATCTTCTACCTGCACTCTCGTCTGCTCGAGCGTGCAGTCAAGATGTCCAAGAAGAACGGTTATGGCTCCATGACGGCTCTTCCGATCATCGAGACCCAGGACGGCGACGTCTCGGCCTACATTCCGACCAACGTCATTTCCATTACCGATGGTCAGATCTACCTGCAGTCCGAGCTCTTCTTCCAGGGCCAGCGCCCGGCAGTCGACGTGGGCATTTCCGTGTCCCGCGTTGGTGGCGACGCGCAGACCAAGGCTATGAAGCAGGTCGCCGGCAACCTCCGTCTGGACCTCGCTTCGTACCAGGAGCTCGCCGGCTTTACGCAGTTCGGCTCCGACCTCGACGAGGCTACTCAGAAGCAGCTGACCCATGGTGCCCGCATGACCGAGCTCCTGAAGCAGCCGCGTTACAAGCCGTTTGAGGTTGGCGAGCAGATCGTTACGCTGTTCGCTGGCAACGAGGGCTTCCTGGATGACCTGGAGATCGCCGACGTGCTGCCTTTCCGTGCCGAGCTCATCGAGTACATGGACAATGGCTTTGGCTCGCTGCTCGACAAGGTTCGCGCCAAGAAGATCGATGATGACACCAAGGCTGAGCTCTTGCGCGTCATCGGCGACTTCAAGCAGCAGTTCATGGCCAAGCACCATTCGGATGTTTCTGGATCAGAGGAGAACTAAGCCCCATGGCCAACCTTCGCGACATTAAGAAGCGAATCTCCTCGGTTACCACGACCAAGCAGATCACGCGCACGATGGAGATGGTCTCTACGGCCAAGATCCGTCGTGCCCTCGATCGCTCCAAGCAGGCCGAGCCCTATAAGGAGGCGCTGACCGACGTCATGTTGACGGTCGCCGGCGACGCCTCCTGTTCGGGCACCGATCCCATGCTGCAGAAGCATGAGAGCGTCAAGCATGGCCTGATTGTCGTTATTGCTTCGGACCGCGGCCTTGCCGGCGGTTTCAATACGACGGTGGAGCGCACGGCCGAAAAGCTCGCCGCTTCTTGGGCGAACGACGGCATCGAGTGCGAGATTATCGCGTGCGGGCGCAAACCGGCCACGTATTTCCGTGACCGTGCAAACGTCGTCATGCACTTTGAGGGCAACTCCTCTGAGCCCGATTTCAATCAGGCCCGCATGATCTCCTCTCATATCTGCGATGCGTATCGTGCCGGTGAGCTTGACCGTGTCGAGCTTGTCTACCACCACGCCAAGAACCGCGTGGATCAGGAGCTTCGCGTCGAGCATCTGTTGCCGCTCGACCCCGAGATGATCGCTATGGCCCACGGTCCGCGTAAGAACGAGACCGACGCCCCTAAGCGCATCTCGTCCACGTTCGAGTTCGTGCCCTCTCCCGAGCATGTTCTCGGCAAGCTTGTGCCGTCTTATATCCTGACGGTCATCTACCAGGCCCTGATCGATTCGGCGGCTGCCGAGCAGGGTGCACGCCGCAAGGCCATGCACTCCGCGACGGAAAACGCCACCGCGATCATCTCGACCCTTACCCGCACGTATAGTCGCGTGCGCCAGGCTTCGATCACGACCGAGATTAACGAGATCGTCGGCGGAGCCTCAGCATTGGAGGAACAGTAATGGCTAATAACACCGTAAAGCTTGCGGTCGAGGAAGCCACCAAGAAGACGACTGCCGGTGATGGTCGCATCGTGCGAATCATCGGTCCTGTCGTCGACGTCAAGTTTGACGGTGCGGTGCCCCCGATCTACAACGCGCTCACGGTCGAGGCCGAGACCCCGATCGGTCATCTGAGCACGATCCTCGAGGTCGAGAGCCAGCTTCCGGGCGGCGTTGTCCGCACGGTCGCCATGTCCTCGACCGACGGCCTGCAGCGCGGCCTCATCGCCACCGATACCGGTGAGCCCATGAAGATGCCCGTTGGCCCCAAGACGCTCGGCCGCATTTGGAACGTCATGGGCAAGCCCGTCGACGGCAAGCCCATGCCCGAGGTGGAGGAGTTCTACCCCATCCACCATGCAGCGCCCCGTTTCGACGAGCTCACCACCAAGACCGAGATCTTCGAGACCGGCATCAAGGCCGTCGACCTGCTCGAGCCCTACATCCGTGGCGGCAAGACAGGCTTGTTCGGCGGCGCCGGCGTCGGCAAGACCGTTCTGATTCAGGAGCTCATCAACAACCTCGCCCAGGAGCACGGCGGTACCTCGGTGTTCACCGGCGTCGGCGAGCGTACCCGTGAGGGCACCGACCTGTTCCTCGAGATGAGCGAGTCTGGCGTTATCGACAAGACCTGCTTGGTCTATGGTCAGATGAACGAGCCGCCCGGAGCGCGTCTGCGCATCGGTCTGGCCGGCCTTACCACCGCTGAGTACTTCCGCGATCGCGGCCAGGACGTTCTGCTGTTCATCGACAACATCTTCCGCTTCTCCCAGGCAGGTTCCGAGGTTTCCGCATTGCTGGGCCGTATGCCGTCCGCCGTTGGTTACCAGCCCACGCTGGCAACCGAGATGGGCGACCTCCAGGAGCGCATTACCTCGACCAAGACGGGCTCCATTACCTCCGTCCAGGCTGTCTACGTCCCCGCAGACGACCTGACCGACCCGGCGCCTGCCACGACGTTTACGCACCTCGACGCCACCACGGTTCTTTCGCGTAGCATTTCGTCGCTCGGCCTGTTCCCGGCTATCGACCCGCTCGCATCTTCCTCCGACGCTCTCGATCCCTCGATCGTCGGCGAGGAGCACTACCGTGTCGCCGTCAAGGTCCAGGAGCTCCTGCAGGAGTACTCCGACCTTCAGGACATCATCGCCATTCTGGGTATGGACGAGCTGTCCGAGGAGCAGCGCCTTACGGTCAACCGTGCCCGTAAGATTCAGCAGTTCCTCTCGCAGTCCTTCCACGTCGCCGAGAAGTTCACCGGCAACCCCGGTGTCTACGTCCGCGTCGAGGATACCGTCCGCTCTTTCGCCGAGATTGTCGACGGCAAGGCCGATGACCTGCCCGAGCAGGCTTTCCGCTATGCTTCCACGATTGAGGACGTGCGCGAGCGCGCCCGCAAGATGGGGGAGAAGTAGGTTATGCGTATCCGCATCGTGTGCCCCGTGAGCTGCGCCTATGAGGGCGACGCTGCGTTTGTGTCGATTCCGTCCACGGATGGCGAGTTTGGCGTTCTGCCTGCTCACTCCAGCGAGATCTGCACGATCGACCGCGGTTACGTTCGCGTTTCCGATAAGGCCATGGGCACTGTCGACCACACGTTTGCCGTGGCCGGCGGCTATGCCCAGGTTGCGGACGATGTCGTGACCGTTCTCGCCGAGCGCGCTTGCGATTTGGCGACCGTCGATGCCGACAAGCTTAAAGCTGATATTCAAGGTTTTGAAGAGAAGCTGGGTAATTTGTCGGAGGATGATGCACGCCGCGCCTACCTCTATAATGAAATCGCATGGTGTAAGCTCAAGCTTGCCCAATAGTCAAACGATTTAGCGTTCGACCATTTGCGAACACATCATGCCCGGGATGGCCCAGCCACCCCGGGCATGCTTTTTGAAAGGGTAGACCTTGGATATTATCCGCGTTGAGGGTGGCCACGCCATCGGAGGCTCCGTGCCCGTTTCGGGCGCCAAGAACTCCGCGCTCAAACTCATGGCGGCAACGCTTCTGGCGCCGGGCAAGACGACGCTGCAGAACGTGCCCGATATTTCCGATGTCCACGTGATGGGCAAGGTGCTCAAAGGCATGGGCGCTACGATCGATGTTCTCGACGAGCACACGCTCGAGATTGATACCTCTCAGGTCGATTCATGGGAGGCCCCCTACGAGCTCGTTGCCAAGATGCGCGCTTCCACCGCCGTCATGGGACCCCTGCTGGGCCGCTTCCATCGCGCCAAAATTGCCATGCCGGGCGGCTGCAACCTGGGTGCTCGCAAGATCGATATGCACATTCTTGGTCTTGAGGCCCTGGGCGTTGAGTTCGATACCGCCCACGGTTACATCAACGCTAATGCGCCCCAAGGTCTGCGCGGTACCACCGTCACGCTCGAGTTCGCCAGCGTCGGTGCGACCGAGAACCTCATCATGGCCTCTGTGCGCGCACAGGGCACCACGGTTATCGATAATGCCGCCCGCGAGCCCGAGATCGTCGATCTCGCTAACATGCTCAACGAGATGGGCGCCAAGATTGTCGGCGCCGGTACGCCCGTCGTGACTATCGAAGGCGTGGAAGAGCTCCATCCCGTTACCCATCGCGTGGTGGGCGACCGCATCGAGGCCGGTACCTTTATCGTTGCCGGTGCGTTGATGGCCGACGATCGCGGTGTCGACGTCACGGGTTTTTGCCCCATTCACTTGGGCATGGTGCTCAAGAAGATGGAGCTCATGGGTATCGACTGCGAGCGCGTCGAAGATGGCGTCCATGTGAACCGTGCCGAGCGTATCAAGCCGGTCGACATCCAGACGCTTCCGTTCCCCGGTTTCCCGACCGACATGCAGGCGCAGATTATGGTGCTCTCCGCCCTTGCCGACGGCAGTTCCGTTATTACCGAAAACATCTTCGAGAATCGCTTTATGTTTGCCTCTGAGCTGGTGCGCATGGGTGCCGACATTCGTATCGAGAGCCATCATGCCATGATTCATGGCGTCAAGGGCTTCTCGGGTGCACAGGTTACCTCGCCCGATCTGCGTGGCGGAGCGGCCCTCGTCGTAGCGGGCTTGATCGCCGACGGGACGACCGAGGTTTCGGCCATCCATCACATCAAGCGCGGCTACGAGCAGTTTGTCGAAAAGCTGCAGGCGCTCGGCGCGCATGTCGAGCATGCTACCGTCCCCGATCCCGCCATCTACTAATACAGGTTGCCTATGTTTAATAAAAAGCCCCTCGCGGATACCACCGCCCGAAGACCCTCAACTGGTGCGCAGGCCAAGATCTACAGTCGCGATAACGTGGCTCGCTATTCCGAGCGCGCTCGTCAACGTCGTCGTAGCCACACGATTCGTCACGTCGCGCTCATTGTCGTGCTTGGCGTGCTGCTGAGTGCCACTACCGCTGCCGGCCTGTGGTTTGCCACCATTATGGGCAAGCTCGGCGATTCTAATGTCATTACCGACAATCTGCGTCGGGTTCTGGTTGACACCGATGAGGCAAAGGATCCGTTCTACGTGCTGCTTCTTGGCACCGACGGCCGTCCGGGCGAGGATACGTATCGTGCCGACTCGATTATCCTGGCACGCATCGACCCCACGCAAAAGCAGGCGACGCTCATTTCCGTTCCGCGCGACACCAAGGTCGAGTACAAGGGCGAGACCATGAAGATCAACGCCTGCCATACCGTTGGCGGCGCCGAGGCCATGGTCGAGGCGGTCAACGAGCTGTGCGGTGTTCAGATTTCCCACTATGCCGAGGTCAGCTTCGACGGTATGCAGGCGCTGATTGATTCGGTTGGCGGTATCGACATTAACGCAACCGATGATGTTGACGACCCCGAGCACCTGGATATTAAGATTACCGCTGGTCAGCAGCATATGGACGGCGCCACCGCCCTTACCTATGCCCGCTGCCGCTACACCTATGCCGACGGCGACTACACGCGCATGCGCCACCAGCGTCAGGTGCTTGGCGCCCTTGCCAACCAGATTCTCAATAACTTCGATGCCACGAAGATCTTTGGCCTGGTTAATTCGCTGTCCGATATGCTCGTGACCGATATGAGCGTTCAGGATATCGTGGCTACGGTCAATGCCATGCGCGGTATGGATGTCGACGGCATCTACTCGGCCAACCTGCCCTCGTATGCCGACGACAGCACCATGATCGACGGTGTGAGCTACGTCTTTGTCTACGAGGACGAGCTCAAGGAAATGATGGAGCGCGTCGATGCCGGCAAGGATCCCAAGGGTCCCAACACCATGGGTCTTTCCGACGGTTCCAGCTCTACGATCGGCGACCTGAACAACAACACGTCTGACGACTACGCAAACGGTACCGCAACCTCATCGGTCAGCTCTGACGATTCCGATGACTCAAGCGATTCGAGCGATTCGGACTACTACGAAGAGCCCACCGGCGACGGCAACGGCTACGAAGCTAACTACTAGAGTTACGGCGTTTTACCAAACGCCGTAACGACTCGACGCTGCGCGGGCCGCATTTGGACAATCTGACGTTCAACTTCAAGGGCGCGACCAGAAGGTCAGCGCCCTTTCGCTTCACGTCACCTTGTCTCAAATGCGACCCGCTCGCTGTCGTTGCCAAAACATCGGCGTTGCCGGAACACTTGGCACTTGGGGACGTTCCTTTTGTGCCGGCAGTTTGGGACACTCCTTGCGTTAAGAGGCTGGCGTGCGTCAACCTATTCTCGTTGCAGTAAAAACCGCCCCGTTCTTGGTTGAGGACGGGGCGATTCGTCTTTTGGACTTGTGCAGCCAGGCTTATGCAAAGCGGGCGACGAGCTCCTGGAGCACGTCGGTCATCTTGACGAGCGAACTGACCGGGACGAACTCGTTGACGCCGTGGTAGCAATAGCCGCCGGTGGAAAGGTTGGGGCAGGGCAGACCGCGGAACGACAGCTGAGCGCCGTCGGTGCCGCCACGAATTGGCAGCACTTGGGGCTCAACGCCGCAGGCAAGGTAGGCTTCCTTGGCAACATCAATAAGCTCGGGATAGTCACGAACGATCTCGGCCATATTTCGATACTGCTGCTTAATCTCGACCGTCACGCGCTCCTCACCCAGACGCTGGTTGAGCATCGAGCCGGCGGCATCAATAAGGTCGAGTTTCTGCTGGAACTTGGCGGCGTCATGGTCGCGGACGATATAGCGCGCTGTGGCGTGATCGACGGTCGCAGATACACCCTCAAGGTGATAAAAGCCCTCGTAGCCTTCCGTATACTCCGGGCGCTGCACGTAGGGGAGCAACGCGTTGAAGTCGCAGAACAGATTGCCTGCGTTGACCATACGGCCTTTGGCGTCGCCCGGGTGGATGGACTGGCCCTCAAAGCGGACGGTCGCCTCGGCGGCGTTAAAGCACTCCCACTCCAGCTCGCCGACGGGGCCGCCGTCGACCGTGTAGGCGTACTTGCAGCCAAAGGTATCGATATCCAACAGCTCGGCTCCGTGGCCGATCTCCTCGTCAGGGCAGAAGCAAATGCCGAGTGCGGGATGGGGCAGAGAGGGGTCCTGAGCGATGCGCGCGACAAGCGACATGATCTCGGCGACGCCTGCCTTGTCGTCCGCGCCCAGCAGCGTGGTGCCATCGCTGCAGACCAGGTCCTCACCCGCGAGGTCGTTCAGGGCGGGAAGCTTGGCGGTACTCATGGCAACGGGCTTACCGTCAACCGTGCCGCAGACCAGGTCGCCGCCTTCGTAGTGTACGATGTGCGGCTTCACGCCGGCGCCCGGTGCAACTTCGGTAGTGTCGAGATGGGCGATCAGGCCCAGGGCGGGCTTGTCCTCAGCGCCCGCACTTGCGGGGATATGCGCGCAGACATAGGCGTGCTCGGTCACGTGGGCATCTTCCGCACCAAGCTCGCGCAGCTCTTCAGCCAGCACGTTGGCAAGGTCAAACTGAACGGCGCTCGAGGGTACCTGGTCGCAGTTTGCATCCTCGGACTGCGTGTTGATCTGGACGTAGCGCAAAAAGCGCTCGAGGACATCGGGGCTCGTGGTGGTGTTTTCCATAAAGACCGCTCCAATCTTGGTCGTCGTGTGCAACAAGAACTCTAGCACGGTATGCCACGGCATACCACGACGCTTGGATGGGGTAGAATCAGCCATTGAATGCAGAAGGGACGGAAGATCATGGATACGACAAATAGCTCGCGCGAACTACATCTGACGGTGGCGAACGAAGACTACTTGGAGTGCATGGTTCGCATTGAAAGCGAAGAGGGGGAAACCAACGGCGTGCGATCGGTCGACATCGCGCAGCGCCTTGGCGTCTCCAAGGCATCGGTCAATAAAGCGGTTTCGGCTCTCAAGGCATCCGAGCTTGTCGAGCAATCGCACTACGGCAAGGTGATCCTGACCGATCGCGGCCGCGAGGTTGGCACGGCTATCTGGTACCGTCATCGCCTCATCCGCACGTTTTTGGTTCAGGAGCTCGGTGTCGAATTTGAGCGAGCCGATTCCGAGGCCTGCATGATGGAGCATGCGCTATCCGAGGACACGATGAGCCGCTGGCTCGCCTATCTCGAAAAGCAGGGAATCAGCGTCGAGGAATAGCGGGATATATATGGATACGAGTTATTACAACCGCTTTGGTGCCGAGGAACTTACGCGCCGCTTGTCGAGCGAGACCTTGTTGGCGCAGGGCCCCATGGGCAGTGTTTTGTTGAGTGAGTACGATGCCGCCGACATTCCACCGGCGTTTTGGAATCTGGCAGAGCCGCAGACCGTTTCTCGTATCCATCGCTTGTATGTCGCCGCCGGCGCGCAGGTGCTCATTACCAATACCTTTCAGGCATCGAGCTATGCCCTCAAGCACGACCAGATTGCGCCGTCCGTGGCGGAGGTCAATCGCGGGGCCGTCGACGATGCCCGCCAGGCGCACCCTCAGCTACTGCTGGGCTCGATGGGCCCGATCGGTATTGAGTGGTTTGCCGAGGACTCTGTCGAGTATCGTGAAATCCGCGGCATTGCGCGCGAACAGGCGCACGCCTTGCTCAATGCTGGTGTTGACGGTCTGCTGATCGAGACGGTGACGTCTATCCGTAATCTGCAGCCCATGCTTGCCGGCGCCCGAGATGCCGCCGACGGCATGCCTGTTCTGGTGAGTTTTGTCGTTGACGATAAAGGCGACCTGCTGGGCGATGGCCTCAACATCGAGGCAGCCGTTTTGTACGCCGAAAAACACGGCGCAAACTCGGTTGGTGTTAATTGCTGTTCGCTTGCGGCCGCGAATGCGGCGGTGCCCAGGATGGTTGCATCGGCGACTACTCCCGTTACGGTGCGTCCCAACGTAGGCGATCCGGTCCAGACTCAGGATGGCCCCGTATGGCACGAGAATCCCGAAGCTTTCGCGCGCGCATGCATCGAATGGAGACATGCCGGCGCCGCAATGGTGGGCAGTTGCTGTGGAACCACGGCAATCACTACGGCAGCGATGGCCGAGGCGCTCGATATATAAAGGGCAAAACCGCTCCATACGGGGCGGTTTTTTATTGCTTGCATGTCCTCGGCAGCATTTGCCCAAATGGTGAATGCTGGTGCCGGCAGGTTGCTGAGTGCGTGTTGCGGGTATACCTCACGCGTACCATGATCCAAACACTGTGAGGTGTCTGCGCGTGTGCGCGATAATTCATTTTGGAACTGACGGTTGGCGCGCTCGCGTCGATGAGGACTTCACTGCCGATAACGTTGCCCGTATCGCCGATGCCGTCGGCGAGTTGTGGCAAAAGACCAATCCGGGCAAAACGGTATATATAGGGTTCGACACCCGGCCCCTGGCGAGCGAGTTCGCTGAGCTTGCGGCGGGCGTGCTAGCAGCGCACGGGCTGGACGCCGTGCTCGCTTCGCGACCTGTTCCGACCCCTGCCCTTACGTGGGCGGCGGCTTATGACGGTGAGGCGTGCGGCGCGCTCATGGTGACGGGGTCCCATCATCCGCAGGGTTATCTGTGCCTCAAGATTCGCATGGGTGACGGCTCGACCGCCAACCAGGATGTCATCGAAGAGCTCGAAGAGACCATGGCTCCCGAGCCAATGGGGATCGAGGGGCAATATCGCACCGCGGATATCATTCCTGACTATATGCAGGCGGTGGCATCGTTTGTCGATGCCGAAGCCATCCGCGGCGCGCACCTGCGCGTGGTTGTCGATCCCATGGGCGGCGCAGCCCAGGGTTATCTAGCCGACTTGCTGCGCGAGCTTGGCGTTGAGGTGCACGAGATTCACGCCGGGCAGGCGTCTGACCAAGAAGATATCTGCCCCGACCCCGTTGAGCCTTGGGTGGACGCTTGCGAGCGCACGGTTATCGATGACGGAGCTTGCGCTGGTCTGGTGACCGACGGCGACGCCGACCGTATCGGTGCGGTTGACGAGCGCGGCAGATATATACATCCGCATCAGATCATGGCGCTCGTTTTGGGCGACTTGGTTCAATTTCGTAATTTGGAGGGGCGCGTCGTCGTCAATCTTTCATGCTCGACGCTCGTGCGTCGCATTGCCGAGGCGCTTGGCTGCCGCGTGACCGTCAAACCAGTCGGTTTCAAATATATAGCGGCGGAGATGAAGAAGGGCGGCGTCCTCATAGGCGGTGAAGAAGCCGGTGGTATCGGCATCGCCGCGCATATGCCCGAGCGCGATGGAATCCTCGCCTGTCTGATTCTGTGTGAGCTTATGGCTAAGACGGACGCGCCTTTGGGCGTTCTGGTCGACCAACTCGAGGACAGTTTTGGTAAGACGAGTTACGGTCGACGGGATTTGCGCCTTGAGGCCGAAGATGCCGAAACGTTACGAACCCTGCTGCCGGGCGTAAACCCCAAGTCGATTTGTGGCAAGGTGCCGCAAAACGTTAGTCATATGGATGGCTTGCGTTTGGCATTCGAGGATGACACGTGGCTGCTGGTTCGTCCTAGCGGGACCGAACCAGTGGTGCGCGTCTACGCCGAGGGGTTCTCGGTGGAAGAACGTGATGAGTTGCTCGATGCTGGCTGTGCTTTAGCTAGGGGGACGTATCCGCTTTAACCATGAGACTGCCTTATATAAAGAGATGCTCGGCGAGCGGTAGGTAACGGCTGGCAAACGTTAGTCGGATCCCAAGATGTGTAGGAAATGTGTACGCCCAGATTCCCGCCCGCGGGGCCCCTCCGGTCTGGCAATATATCTCCTTGCCGCGCGGCCCGGTCGGACCGGATGAGCCGCAAAGCGTGCACCTTGAGAACCGGATACTGCGAGGATGGACACTTCAAGTGTCGCATCCGGGCAGACATCGAACCATTTGAAATGGTCTAACTTGGATTTGTTTTTCGCAAGGCCGCCGAGAGGCGGCCCCGAGAAATTCCTTTTCCTATACTAGAACCATATGAATCGAACGGAACCGATCAGCTAATAGTTGTGAGGACCGGACGGGCTCGAAGCCCATTTATTTTGGACGGAGAGTTCGATCCTGGCTCAGGATGAACGCTGGCGGCGCGCCTAACACATGCAAGTCGAACGGCACCCACCTTCGGGTGGAAGCGAGTGGCGAACGGCTGAGTAACACGTGGAGAACCTGCCCCCTCCCCCGGGATAGCCGCCCGAAAGGACGGGTAATACCGGATACCCCGGGGTGCCGCATGGCACCCCGGCTAAAGCCCCGACGGGAGGGGATGGCTCCGCGGCCCATCAGGTAGACGGCGGGGTGACGGCCCACCGTGCCGACAACGGGTAGCCGGGTTGAGAGACCGACCGGCCAGATTGGGACTGAGACACGGCCCAGACTCCTACGGGAGGCAGCAGTGGGGAATCTTGCGCAATGGGGGGAACCCTGACGCAGCGACGCCGCGTGCGGGACGGAGGCCTTCGGGTCGTAAACCGCTTTCAGCAGGGAAGAGTCAAGACTGTACCTGCAGAAGAAGCCCCGGCTAACTACGTGCCAGCAGCCGCGGTAATACGTAGGGGGCGAGCGTTATCCGGATTCATTGGGCGTAAAGCGCGCGTAGGCGGCCCGGCAGGCCGGGGGTCGAAGCGGGGGGCTCAACCCCCCGAAGCCCCCGGAACCTCCGCGGCTTGGGTCCGGTAGGGGAGGGTGGAACACCCGGTGTAGCGGTGGAATGCGCAGATATCGGGTGGAACACCGGTGGCGAAGGCGGCCCTCTGGGCCGAGACCGACGCTGAGGCGCGAAAGCTGGGGGAGCGAACAGGATTAGATACCCTGGTAGTCCCAGCCGTAAACGATGGACGCTAGGTGTGGGGGGACGATCCCCCCGTGCCGCAGCCAACGCATTAAGCGTCCCGCCTGGGGAGTACGGCCGCAAGGCTAAAACTCAAAGGAATTGACGGGGGCCC
>ENA-OOWV01000756-OOWV01000756.1-human-gut-metagenome-genome-assembly--contig:-NODE-756-length-24091-cov-14.818605_pt1 | contig 24091 bp, 20 predicted proteins | sample MGYA00241584_ERZ501337 | MGnify/ENA primary metagenome ERZ501337 (study PRJEB25962, sample SAMEA2042744) | human gut metagenome | biome: human gut; feature: human-associated habitat; material: faeces... | reverse complement strand
AGCAGGGTGACTTCGAGGCCATGTACCGCATCATGGGTGAGCGCCCGATGACCATTCGTTATCTGGATCCGCCTCTGCACGAGTTCCTGCCCACCAAGGACGAGGACATCAAGGAGCTGGCTGCCGATATGGGCATGACCTTCGATGACCTGAAGAACGTCGTGGCTTCTCTGCACGAGTTCAACCCCATGATGGGTCACCGCGGTTGCCGTCTGGCTGTCACCTACCCGGAGATCGCAGCTATGCAGACCCGCGCTGTCATCAAGGCTGCCCTGAACGTCTCCGCTGAGACCGGCTGCATGATCACCCCGCACATCATGATCCCGCTGGTCGGCGAGGTCAAGGAGCTGAAGTTCGTCAAGGACGTTGTCGTCAAGGTCGCTGATGAGCTGATCGCTGCTGCTGGTGTTGACATGAAGTATCAGGTCGGTACCATGATCGAGATCCCCCGTGCAGCCCTGACTGCCGGCGAGATCGCCAAGGAGGCTGAGTTCTTCAGCTTCGGCACCAACGACCTGACCCAGATGACCTTCGGCTTCAGCCGTGATGACGCTGCCAAGTTCCTGGGCGCTTACTACGAGAACAAGATCTACGAGAGCGATCCGTTCCAGCACCTGGATCAGATCGGTGTGGGCAAGCTGGTCAAGATGGCTGCACACGACGGTCGTGAGACCCGCCCCGATCTGGGCCTGGGCATCTGCGGTGAGCACGGCGGCGATCCCACGAGCGTGGAGTTCTGCCACAATGTTGGTCTGGACTACGTCAGCTGCTCTCCCTTCCGTGTGCCCATTGCCCGCCTCGCCGCTGCGCAGGCTGCGATCAAGAACCCCCGCAAGTAATTGCGTGAGCGCTTGAGAAAGCACCAATAAAGTATATGACCGCCCCGGTTTCTGTGATAGGAAACCGGGGCGGTTTTTTGCGCTCACGGAGGGGCAGATGAAAAACGCAGCATGAATATATACCATATAAAAATGAATATATGCTAAAATTTCGGAAAAATACTTGCATTTTCATTAAAATGGGTGTATTATAACACCTGCCGACGAAATGCCGACAATCAACAAGAGGGGGATCGATACTATTATGTCTTTGAAGAAGAAAATTGCTGCGGCTTTCATCGCCTGTGCGATGACGCTTGCCGTGGTTCCTTCCGCCTTCGCCTGCACGGCACTCTATGTCGGCAGCGACCTCACCGAGGATGGCACCACCATGTTTGGCCGGATCGAGGATCTGGGCACCAACGATTCCAACAAGCTGTTCAACATCAGCCCCGCCGGGAAGCACACCGCGGGCGAGGTGTACGAGGGCTGCTACGGCTTTACCTACACCTTCACCCACGACAGCTACCGCTACACCGCCCGCCGGGACGACAACGGTCTGGGTGTCTGCCCGGACTGCGACAGCACCCACGAGCACACCCCCTATGAGGAGGCTGGCACCAACGAGAAGGGCGTCATGGTCTCTGCCACCGAGTCTCTCTACGGCACCGACGCCGTGCTGAGCGTAGACCCCTATGTGGACAACGGCATTGAGGAAGCCGAGATCACCACGGTGCTGCTGAGCGAAGCTTCCACGGCCCGCGAGGGTGTTGCCCTGCTGACCTCCATCTACGACAACGCCGGTGCAGCCGGCGGCTCCGGCGTGTTTATTGCCGACCAGAACGAGACCTGGTTCGTGGAGAACCTGACGGGCCACACCTACCTTGCTCTGAAGCTCTCCTCCAGCGTGGTCTTCATGCAGCCCAACATCGCCGCTATGGGCAAGATCGATCTGGATGACACCGACCATGTGGTGGCCTCTGCCAACCTGATCTCCGTGGCCCAGAAGGCCGGTACCTTTGTGGGCGACACCGCTGCCAACGTCATCGACCTGGATGCCTCCTACAACGGCGACATCGCATCGGACCGCATGGCAGCCGGCCTGAACTACCTGTACGGCACCGACACCTTTACAAAGGACAACTACAGTGAGACCGACTTTGCCATCAGCAACGTCGGCGAGAACGGTGCCATCGTCCCGGTCTACTCCAACATCCAGCTGACCAAGAAGTTCTCGGTGGAGGATTCCATCCACTTCTTTCAGACCGAGCCCATCGGCAAGACGGGCAATGTGGAGACTCATCTGTTCCAGGTGAGCGCCACCGGCGATCTGAACACCGCCATTACCGAGTGGACCGCTTTTGACGACGACGTGTACAACGCCTTCGTCCCTTACTATCCGATGCTGACCACCGACACCGCAGATGTCTACAAGGTCTCGGTCCATAAGGTCACCCGTTCCGACGAGCAGCCCACCGAGGGCATCTGGTATCAGGATGCCAAGGGCCGCTACTATACCTACCCGGACGACTGGACCGACTCCTTCTACGGCGTGCGTGACGCCCTCTCCAACCTGCTGACCTACGGTAGCAATGGCAATCAGGTCACCGCAAAGGATCAGACAGCAGCCAAGGCCAGCTATGCCGCGCTCCAGCAGGAGATCATGGCCGACTACGCCGACATGAAGGCCGCCGTTGCCGCCGCCGACACGCTGGAGGCCAAGCAGGCTGCCGCCACCAACGCCAGCAATGCCATGAGCCAGAAGGTGTACAACACCACCCTGAAGATGTACAACAAGCTCCAGGCCAAGACGGCCGCCCGGGCATGGGTCAGCTCTCTGCTGCACTGAGGCTTTGCAGCGCCTGAGGCGTTTCCCATAAAACCGCAGCGCCCCCGGTTTCCATGACAGGAAGCCGGGGGCGTTTTGTGTATGACTGCTCCTTGCAAACGCCGCCCATTCGTTCTATATGACAAGGCAAAGTTGCCGGAATTTTATTTGCCGGAAGAAAATTTGGAGAAGATCATTGCGGAGATGGGGTAAAACACACTGGAAATTCACAAATAACGTATCATCGTTACTCCGAACGCTCTGTAATTTTGGCACCCGCCCAGGCTGCAATCAAGAACCCCCGCAAGTAATTGCGTGAGCGCTTGGAAAAGCACAAATAATGCAAGCGAACCGCCCCGGTTTCCGTAACAGGAGATCGGGGCGGTTTTTATATCGTGGATTATATTTATTTTACATATTTACACAAAAAGATTTGAAAAGAAGCGGAGGCGGTGACTGGTTGAAAATTTAAGAGCGACTGAGTATAATAAGGCTGTAAAATGCTTTATTTAGGAAAAGAGGTCTGTATGGCAAAGTTTGTACCATTTATTATAAAAACAGACGGCAGTCAGAATATCAGTGTGAAAATCGTGCGCATGAAAAAGTCTGATGCGGTACAGACTGAAAAAGAACCCGTCTGGCAAACAAGCTGGTTGTCAGATTATATTCAGGATGATGCCTTTGAAAAGTATGCCTTAAAGACGAGTAATGGCGAACTGGTTGCGCTGGCTGCATACGAAATATTGGAAAATGACGTGATGGTTCATATTACCTACATTGAGAGCCAGCCGGAAAGCAATCCGACAATTGTCGGGCATTCTAAAAAGTATCAGGGCATTGGCCGAGTGTTGATTGCGTACGGAATCAAGCTGTCGATTGACCATGAATGCGGCGGGACGGTCACGTTCGAGGCAAAGGTTCCGGAGCTGGCAGAGCATTATGTCCGGGACTATGGAGCTTGTCCATTGCCGAGTTTTGGCGGAGCACCGCGTTATGAACTTTCTGGTGAGGCAGCAATGAACATCTTTGTAACTTACTTGAAATGAGGTGTGTTTGATGAGTGCAAAAGAATATTTTCAGCGTGATGCAGAGCGAGAGACGTTTTATCGCATATTTTATCAAATTTGCAGACGCTTTAATGTCACATGGTCAACAGCAACGCCGGAAGTCCGAGCTTTTATTGAGGAAGTTACCCGTGTGACTTATGAACGGGAAAAAGCAAAGCGTAACGGAGTTTCTCTTAGTACAGTGAAGCCGTTCTTTGGTGATACAGCGTGTTAAAGAAACGGCATATCACTGTTGCGAACGCTCTGTAATTTTGGCACCCACTCAGGCTGCCATCAAGAACCCCCGCAAGTAATTGCGTGAGCGCTTGAAAAAGTACAAATAATGTGAGCGAACCGCCCCGGTTTCTGTAACAGGAAGCCGGGGTGGTTTTTGTATCATTTGCCGAATCTGAAGGATCTGCTTGTAAAGCTGAGAAAAAAGGTGTAATATTGGTATACAGAGATTTAGAACAATGCTTGATATGTATTGTCTCTGGGATCCGCATCAGCGGATGTGCTCCGAATGCTTGATAGGGAGCAACACTTTCCCCGCCTTGCGGGGGTAATAGCCGGAAAACGGCAAACATCGAAAAAACTGAAAAAACCATGAAAAAAGCAGCAAACATCCGCTTTATTGGACTTTTTGCGTGCTATTCTATCCTCAGAGAAACCCCGATGATGCGGAAAATGCGATTTTCCTGACTGCAGTGGAGGTGGAACAGGATGAAACAACGAGGTATTCCCTACGAAGTGCGGCTGTTTGCAGGCAAAACAGACCCGGTGAACAGCAGCTTCTGGCTGCCGCTCTGGATGCACCTGCGGGATACGGCGGGTATTATGGTATATCTGGTGCAGAAGTGGCTGCCGGAAAGCGTCCGTCAGCATATCGAGCTGGACGAGGATCTGCTGACACAGACCGCCTGCTTTCTGGGATGGGTGCATGATATTGGTAAATTGAGCTGCTGTTTTGCCGGGCCTATTATGGAACTTCTGCAGGAGCCCAGACAGTGCCTGGAAAAATACACAACGCTCAGTTACCGGGAACAGAACCGCAAATATTCACGTCACGCGCTGGCGAGCGAGGCCATTTTGCGGTGGCTGAAATGCCCCGACGGGCTTGCATCGGTAGCAGGCGCACACCACGGCAAGCCACAAACCGGGAAGAATGTGCTTGACCAGCTGGGCGATGAGGAAGAAGAAGGTTGCTGGGAATCCAACTATTGGCCCGAGGGGGAACAGGAATTCTGGGAGAGCTGCTGGCGGGAACTGTTTGACTACGCCTTGCAGGAAAGCGGCTTTTCCAGCGTGGACGAGCTGCCGCAGCTGACCATCCCGGCTGAGATCCTGCTGACCGGCCTGCTCATCATGGCGGACTGGATCGCCAGCAATACCCGGTACTTTCCGCTCATCCCTGTGGAGGAGGTGGGCAGCGATACCCTGTATCCCGCCCGTGTCGATCGGGCGTGGGAAGCGCTGGACCTGACCTCTCCGTGGGAGGTGCAGTCGGATGTGACGGAACCGGGGGCGTTTGCGGAACGCTTCGGCTTCCCGCCTAACGAAGTCCAGCGGGCCATGCTAGAAGCTGTCAGCCGCACGCAGGAGCCGGGGATGTTCATTCTGGAAGCGCAGATGGGCGTGGGGAAGACGGAAGCCGCGCTGGGCGCGGCAGAGATTTTAGCCAAGCACGGTGGTGAGGGCGGCATCTTCTTTGGTCTGCCCACCCAGGCCACCGCCAACGGCATCTTTGGGCGGCTGCTGGCATGGGCTGAAAAGCAGCCGGATGGGCTGGAGCACTCCATCAAGCTGGCCCACGGTATGGCCGAACTGAACGAGGCCTATATCCGATTGCAGCAGGACACGGTGCGGGTGGAGGAGGATCTGGAAGCAGACCCCGATGCTGACCCGGAGAGCCGGGTGATGGTGCATCAGTGGTTCCGCGGCAATAAGCAAGGACTGCTGGCTGATTTTGTCATCGGCACGGTGGATCAGCTGCTGATGGCGGCGTTACAGCAAAAACATGTGATGCTGCGCCATCTTGGCCTTGCGGGCAAGGTGGTGGTTATTGACGAGTGCCACGCCTACGATGCCTATATGAACTGCTACCTTGACCGGGCGCTGACCTGGCTGGGCCGGTACAAAGTGCCGGTGATCCTGCTTTCAGCTACCCTGCCCGCCAAGCGCCGGGTCGAGCTGGTCAGGGCCTACCTGAATGGAAGAACCGCCCCGGACGGCTTATGGCAGACCTGCCGGGGCTATCCGCTGCTGACCTGGACGGATGGCGAGAAGGTGGAGCAGACGACTATCCCACTGGAAACCGAACCACGCAGAGTGGAGACATTCCCGCTGACCGAGGAACAGCTGACTGACACTCTGCGCAGTGCCTTGCGGGAGGGCGGCTGTGCGGGCGTGATCGTCAATACCGTGAAAAAGGCGCAGGCCATTGCGGCCCGTCTGCGGGCAGAACTGCCGGAGTTTGAGGTGGTGGTATTCCACGCTCAGTTCCTTATGCCCGACCGTGCCGCCAAAGAAGAGGCGCTGATGAAGCGCATCGGCAAGCACTCCACCCCGGAACAGCGGGATAAGCTCATTGTGGTGGGCACGCAGGTGCTCGAGCAATCCCTTGATATCGATCTGGATTTTCTGGTCACAGAGCTCTGCCCCATGGACCTGCTCTTACAGCGTATCGGACGGCTGCACCGCCACGAGGGGCGGGCTCGTCCCCGGCCGGTGGCGCAGGCCCGCTGTGCCGTGCTGGACACTGGGACGGAGGACTTCGACGAGGGCAGCAAGGCGGTTTACGGGGAATGGTTGCTCTGGCGCACCCGCAAGTTCCTGCCCACCGCCATCACCCTGCCCCATGATATTGCCCCGCTGGTGCAGGATGTCTATGGCTGGGAGCCCGACCCGCTGCCCGCCAGCCCGCAGAGCACTGCGGCCCGGGCGGAGTACGAAAAGGTCCAGCGAATCAAAATGAGCAAGGCAGAGACCTTTACCATTCTGCCGCCGGAAGAGCACAGAAAGCGCCCTTCCCTGAATACGCTGGATAATTGGATGGATGATGTGGGGGCGGTCAGTGACAACGGTGCCCGCGCGGCGGTGCGTGACGGCGACCCTTCCATTGACGTGCTGGTGCTGATGCGGGATGCGGCGGGAAATGTCCGCTTCCTGCCCGATGAAACGGGGCATCCCGGTGCCTGCGTGCCCACGGACGAGCCGCCTCAGCCGGAGATGGCGCTTCAAATTGCACGGCAGAAGCTGCGCCTGCCCGGATATTTCAGCAAAAAGTGGTCGATAGATAAGACGATTGAAATATTAGATGCAGAAACCCGAGAACGATTTGGCATGTGGTGGCAGTCGCCGCTGCTGCGGGGAGAACTGATCTTACTGCTGAATGACCACCTGACCGCACAGCTTGCCGGGCAGGTGCTGCAATACGACCGTGAAAACGGTCTGACCTACCGGAAGGAGGAAGAGAATGAAGCAAATTGAGTATAATTTGCTGGAGGAACGCTGGGTGCGGGTGCGCGGGCAGGATTACACCGTGCAGGAAGTCTCTCTGCCGGATGCCCTGCTGCACGCCCACGAATACCGTGACCTGGCCGGAGAACTGCCCACCCAAGATGCCGCCATGCTGCGGTTGCTGCTGGCGGTTCTGCACACGGTGTTTTCCCGGGTGGATGGAAACGGTACGCCGGCCCCCTTTGAGGAAACGGACGATGCCCTGATCCGCTGGGAGGAGCTGTACCGGCTGGGGCATTTTCCGGAAGCGCCCATCCGGGCCTATCTGGAGCAGTGGCGTGACCGCTTCTGGCTTTTCCACCCGGAACGCCCCTTCTGGCAGGTGCCGGAAGCGAAGATCGGCACAGAATACACCGCTTCCAAGCTGAACGGGGAACTTTCTGAGAGCAGCAACAAGCTGCGGCTGTTCTCGTCCTATGCGGGCGAAGGAAAAGAGGGATTGACTTATGCCCAGGCGGCCCGCTGGCTGCTGAGTGTGAATGGCTACGATGACACCTCTGCAAAGCCCAAGGGCAAGGGACTGCCCTCGGTGGGTGCTGGCTGGCTGGGAAAGCTGGGGTACATTCAGGCACAGGGCAACAATCTCTTTGAGACCCTGATGCTGAACCTGACCCTGCTGCAGGATGGCGTGAAGCTGTGGGGGGAAAATCAGCCCTGCTGGGAGCTGGACAAGCCCCGCAGTGCAGAGCGCACAGAAATCGCCCTGCCGGACAATCCTGCGCAGCTGCTGACCCTGCAATCCCGGCGGCTCCTGCTCAACCGGGAAGGGAAGACCGTGACCGGCTTTACCCTGCTGGGCGGCGATTTCTTCGCAAGAGAGAATGCATTTGCGGAACAAATGACCGTCTGGCGTGACCCGGATGCCAAAAAGAGCAAAAAGACCGGGCAGGTCACCTTTGTACCCAGCCGTCACGACCCGGCCAAGCAGTTCTGGCGGGAGTTTCCGTCCGTGTTCTGCGAGGAAGGGGAGAGCGTTCGCAGGCCCGGCGTTGTCCGCTGGGTGGAAATGCTTCAAAATGACCCGGACTGTCCGCTGGAACGCAAGCGGCTGATCCGCTTTGCCATCAGCGGCATGAAGTACGGAGATAAGGATTTCTTTGTGAACGATTCCTTCAGCGACAGCCTGACCTTTCAGGCCGCGTTGCTGGGAGAACTGGGACGGCGCTGGACAGTGCCCATCCGGGATGAGATCGGGCGCTGCGAGCGGGCCGCGCAATATGTCGGCCGCCTTGCGTGGGAGCTCTCCCTTGCGGCGGGAGATAAGAACGATACGACCGCGGAAGCCGCCCGCACCCAGTTCTACTTTACCATCGACCAGCCGTTCCGGCTTTGGCTGCAGAGCATTGACCCCGAAACGGACAAGCTGGACGAAAAAGCCGATGAATGGCAGGAGAAAGCCCGCAAACTGGCCGCAGAGCTGGGCCGCCAGATGGTGGAGCGGGCCGGAAATGCCGCTTTTGTGGGCCATAGGGTCGAGGTGAAAACAGGCGGTAAAAAGGGCGAAAAGAAAACCGTTCTGTATACGGCCCCCAAGGCCTACAATAGCTTCCTGTACAATCTGCGGAAGCTCTACCCGAAGAAAGAAGGAGGAACAGCATGATAACGGATGCGATCCATGATTATGTGGCCGGACAGCTGAGCAGGCTGTGGAGCCTGCCCAAACCCCAGCGGCGTGCCCGGCTGGCAGAGCTGCGCCGGGGCGTTGGGCATTAGCCCGGCGACCTGCCGACGCTGTGGGGCAGCTTCCTGCAGGAACTGCCCAAAGAGCTCTGGGGCAGGGAAACGGCGGCAGAGGAGTGCCGGGAACCATCGGAAGCCGAGTGGGCGGTCTACCTTGCCCTGACTCTCTACGCCCTGCACCAGCAGGGAGAAGAGAACGTTTCCATGAATGAAAAGGGCTGCACGCTGGGCAGGGCGGTGCGTCTGCTGGCCCAGAATTCCGCAGCTGCCGCGCAGGACTGGACCGAGAGCAGCGTCCTGCGCCGGTTCAACGCACTGGCCACAGCGGATTCCATGCCCGAGGTGTCCCACTATCTCCGGGGGATGGTGCAGCTGTTCCGGGGAAATGAACCGAAGCTGAAACTGGATTACCCCCGGCTGGCTGTGGAGCTGTACCGGTTCCAGCTCCCGGATCAGGCAGCCAATGTCCGCCTGCAGTGGGGCCGGGACCTCTACCAGATGAATGCCGACACACCTGAAACCGAAGAAAAGGAGAATTGAAATGGATACCAAGCGTCTGTATGTTGATTTTCATGTGCTGCAAACGGTGCCGCCCAGCTGTGTGAACCGCGACGATACCGGCAGCCCCAAGACGGCTGTCTATGGCGGTGCCACCCGCGCCCGGGTATCCTCTCAGGCGTGGAAGCACGCGATCCGCAAAATGTTTGCCGAAGAAATGGCCGACATGGTCGAGACCGGAAAACGTACCCTGAAAGCAACTGACCTTGTGGCCGGGGAACTGGCCGCACTGGCTCCTGAACTGGACGATGCCAGACTGAAAAAGGATGCAAAAAAGGCACTGGAAAATGCAGGCATCAAACTGAAAGATGACAACAACGCCGCCCTGCTCTTTTTGAGCACGGCCCAGGCCCGGGCGCTGGCCCGGCTGGCCGCCGAGGACTGCGAGGAGAAGGATGACTACAAAAAGGCCCTGAAGGAGAACCCTTCGGTGGATATGGCTCTGTTTGGCCGGATGGTCGCCAGCGATCCTTCCCTGAATTACGATGCCGCCGCTCAGGTGGCCCACAGCATCTCCACCCATGCCGTGCAGAACGAGTTTGATTACTTCACCGCTGTGGATGACTGTGCCCCGGAGGATTCGGCAGGCGCGGGCCATCTGGGCACGGTGGAGTACAACTCTTCCACCCTGTATCGCTATGCCACCGTCAACATGGTGGAACTGACGCACCTGCTTGGGGCTGAAAAGGCAGCCCAGGCTGTCCGGGTGTTCGGCGAAGCCTTCATCCGCTCCATGCCCACCGGAAAGCAGAACAGCTTTGCCAACCGTACCCTGCCGGATGCTGTCTATGTCACCCTGCGGGAGGATCAGCCTGTGAACCTCTGCGGTGCCTTTGAAAAGCCGGTGCGCAAGAGCCCCGAGGGCTATGCGGAACCCTCCAAGACGGCGCTGAAGCAGTATGCGCAGCAGGTGTATGCCTGCTATGCGGATGCCCCGGCCCAGAGCTTTGCTGTGGGCATCGGGCTGGACGAGCTGGCCACGGCCATGCCCCTGAACCAGATGCTCACCGCGCTGGAACGTGCCGTAAAGGAGAAGCTGCCCGGAAATGAGGTGTGACCATGGCAACGCTGTTGCTTCGGCTGGCTGCGCCCCTGCAATCGTGGGGTGCGGATTCCAAATTTGAGACCCGCAAAACGAACCGGGAACCCACAAAAAGCGGTATCATTGGCCTGTTGGCGGCGGCTCTGGGCCTGCGCCGGGACGATGCCGCAGGCCTTGCCCGGCTGAACGGCCTGCACTTTGCCGTCCGTGCTGACCGGGAGGGCAGCCTGCTGGTGGATTTCCACACAGCCAACCGGGAAGAGGATCGGAAAAAAGGCAAGGCTCCCTATGTGACCTACCGCCATTACCTGCAGGATGCGGTCTTTCTGGTGGGGCTGGAAAGCGAGGACACCGCCCTGTTACAGGAGCTGGAAACGGCCCTGAAACATCCGGTCTACCCGCTGTATCTGGGGCGGCGTTCCTGCCCGCCCACCCTGCCGCTCTGCCTTGGCATCCGGGCCGGGAAACTGCTGGATACCCTGCGGGCCGAACCGCTGCTGGTGAAACAGAGGAATGGGGCCCCCTTGCGCATCGTGGCAGACACGGACCCGGCGGATGCTGCTGCCGTGCCCCGGCGTGATCTGGCGGTGTCGTTCAGTCCCATCCACCGGCAGTACGGCTTCCGCCCGGTGCGGGAGTGGAACACAAACCCGCCGGAAATGCCCGGCGCGACCGAACATGACGCAATGGCAGAATTGAGGTGAGGAATCATGTATCTATCCCGCGCAGAACTTGACCCGACCCGCCGTGAGACCATGGTGGCGCTGATCTCGCCCCAGAAATTCCATGGTGCGGTGGAAAACGCTTTTGCCGGTGCGCGCCGCCGCAGGCTGTGGCGGCTGGATCAGCTGGGAGAAAAACTGTACCTGCTCCTGCTCAGTGAGGAACGGCCGGACCTGACCGCCCTGTGTGCGCAGTTCGGCACCGGTGCGCCCCCGGAGACCCGGCCCTATGACCCGCTGCTGGAACGGGTGACAGCGGGCAGCTGCTGGCAGTTCCGCCTGACTGCCAACCCCACCCGCAGCAAAAAAGACTCTGCCGACCATACGGCCCGGGGAACCCTGAAACCCTGCTATCTCGAGGTGGAGCAGGAGGAATGGCTGTGGGCGCAGGCCGCAAAGCACGGCTTTGCCGTCTCGGAGGGTTCGTTCGCAGTGACCCGGAAGCAGACCTATCACTTCAAGAAAAACGGCACCCGGCCTGTTACCCTGCTGGCTGTGACCTACGAGGGCATTCTGCAGGTGACGGACCCGGAGGCCTTCAAGGCCCTGCTGTGCGAGGGCGTTGGCCGGGGCAAGGCCTATGGCCTTGGCCTGATGACCATCATCCACAGGGGAGGAGACCATGGCTGAGATGCCGGGCTTTTCCCCGCCCACGCGGGGGTGATCCTACTCCGCCAAGGAGCGGGAGGGCATGGCTGAACTTTTCCCCGCCTACGCGGGGGTGATCCCTGGCACATCGGGCAGAGCCGGACACGGCAAAACTTTTCCCCGCCCATGCGGGGGTGATCCCTATGGCGTGAACATCTACGATGCACAGGGCAACTTTTCCCCGCCCTGCGGGGATACTCCATAGAATAATTGGTGCAATGCGGGAGCGTTCAAGCTTAACCTGAGGATGCAGAAGCGAATTACAAGAAAGAAGGTGAAACAATGGAACATGAATATGAAGCACTATTCAGAGCGATTTTGGAGCTTATCGACAAATGCGACACGATTGAAGAATTGCGTGAGAGCGTGAAGCGTATCATGGGCGAGGGTTAAGCTGAGATGCATTTTTTCCCCGCTCGTGCGGGGGTGATCCTACTTGAATTTACCTTGCCACAAGGCAAAACATCTTTTCCCCGCCCACGCGGGGGTGATCCCTGGGGGCGGTTATCGGTAGTGCCAGACAGATGCTTTTCCCCGCCTACGCGGGGGTGATCCCTATCTGCCCCAGTATCAGCACACCGGCCCCACCTTTTCCCCGCCCACGCGGGGGTGATCCGAAGTTGCCCACACCCATGGACGGTTCCAGAATCTTTTCCCCGCCCACGCGGGGGTGATCCTCTATCCTCAAAGTACATTGTGCCGCTGGTGAACTTTTCCCCGCCCACGCGGGGGTGATCCTCCACTAACAAGGGGGCAATCTCTTTGCATGACCTTTTCCCCGCCCACGCGGGGGTGATCCCCGGATGCAGCAGCGCAACGCCCGGCCCGGCGACTTTTCCCCGCCCATGCGGGGGTGATCCCAGGATAATACCCAATACAGCCGGGAAGTGCTGCTTTTCCCCGCCTACGCGGGGGTGCTCCCACCAAACCCGATGGAATAGAAGTCCAGAACCACTTTTCCCCGCCCATGCGGGGGTGATCCCCCTGACACCCTTAATCATGTCCATACGGACTACTTTTCCCTGCCCACGCGGGGGTGATCCCCCGGCATGGGACTACGCCAACCAAATCGCTGCCTTTTCCCCGCCCATGCGGGGGTGATCCCATCAAGAAGTCCCTTATGGGTGAGCTGGATGCCTTTTCCCCGCTCACGCGGGGGTGATCCCGGCCCGTGCAAGGATGCACTCGACAAGCTGGACTTTTCCCCGCCTACGCGGGGGTGATCCCAAGCGGAAATCTATCCGCTCACAGGTGAGTGACTTTTCCCCGCATGTGCGGGGGTTCCACATTGACAACCCTGCGCAAAAAGCAGATAATAGGTTTATCTTGAATGCAGAGCGAGGGAAAGTATATGCTGTATTTTGAAAACGATTACTGCGAGGGTGCGCATCCGGCGATCTTACAGAAGCTGGTGGAGACCAACTTTGAAAAGGTCTCCGGCTACGGCACCGATCCCTATTGCGCCAGCGCGCGGGAGAAGATCCGCGCGGCGTGCGGCGCACCGGATGCCGATGTCTGGTTCATTTCGGGCGGTACCCAGAGCAACGCCATCGTCATTGCATCGATGCTGCGCCGCTGGGAGGGGGTGCTGGCCGCATCCACCGGCCATGTGGCTGCCCACGAGGCCGGTGCCATCGAGTTCACGGGCCACAAGGTCATCGGCCTGCCGCACACCAACGGCAAGCTGGATGCCGGGACGGTTGAGGACTGGTGCAGGACCTTCTATGCCGATGGCAATATGGACCACCTCGTGTTCCCGGGCATGGTGTACATCTCCCACCCGTCGGAGTACGGCACCCTGTACACCAAGGCAGAGCTGGAAGCGCTGTCCGCTGTCTGCCATAAGTACCACATGCCGCTGTTTATGGACGGTGCCCGTCTGGGCTATGGTCTGGCCGCCGAGGGCACCGATGTGACGCTGGCCGATGTGGCCCGCCTGACCGATGTGTTCTACATCGGCGGCACCAAGGTGGGTGCGCTCTGCGGCGAGGCAGTTGTGTTCCCCCACGGCGCACCGGCTCACTTTATGACCATGGTCAAGCAGCAGGGCGCTCTGCTGGCAAAGGGCCGTCTGCTGGGCATCCAGTTCGATGTGCTGTTCACCGATGACCTGTACCAGACCATCAGCAAAAATGCCATTGAGACCGCCGCCGTGCTCAAGAAGGGACTGGCCGAAAAGGGCTATTCGTTCTTCATGGATTCGCCCACGAATCAGGTGTTCATCGTGCTGTCCAACGAGCAGCTGGCCGCGCTGGAAGGCAAGGCCAAGTTCGGCTTCTGGGAGAAGTACGATGATACCCACACCGTTGTCCGCATTGCCACCAGCTGGGCCACCCGGATGGAAGAGGTGGAGCAGCTGCTGGAGCTGATGTAAGGGCACACCTGCCAAATGGCGGTGCGTCTCTTTGTGCAGGATGCAGATTGTATTTCCTGCGCGGATATGCTATTCTTAACTGGATAAAGACTGCACTTTGTGCACCGTGGAAGGATGGTTTATATTATGGGCTTTTTTGACAAGCTTTTTGGCGGCAAGGCCGCATCCGAGACGAAATTTTCCGGCCAGAAGATGACGGTCATGCTTCCCATTGACGGCAAGGTGATCCCGCTGGAGCAACTGCCCGACGAGACTTTTGCCTCCGCGATCCTGGGCCCCGGCTGCGGCGTGGAGCCCACCGGCGATACCGTTTATGCTCCCTTTGACGGCACCGTTACGCAGGTGCCCGAAAGCCTGCACGCCGTTGGTATGATGAGCGATGACGGCATTGAGCTGCTGATCCATGTCGGCATGGACACGGTGGAGATGAAGGGACAGGGCTTTACCTCCCTGACCAAAGAAGGGGCCAAGGTCAAGGCCGGCACCCCGCTGCTGAAGGTGGATCTGGAAGCCATCCGCGCCGCAGGCCACCCCACTGCAACGGCCCTCATCGTGACCAACAGTGATGACCTGCCGGAGATCAGTGTTGTTGCAAACGGCGATGCTGCCGCTGGCACGCCGGTGTTCAAGTTCAAGAAATAAGTGAGCAGATCCCCCGGAGGCAGAGTGCTTTCGGGGGATTTTTGCGGAGAAAAGTCGTACTTATTTGCAAAAAATGCTGGATTTTGCGCGATTTTCTCTTGCATTGCAGGGGGAGTTGTGCTAGAGTAGGCAAAGTGTGAGCCAAAAACCGGTACTGTGAGAGGAAAAGTATATGGAAACAAAAAAGAAGCACGAATTATCCCTTGCAAAACGCATGGCGATCTCTCTGGTCTGCGGCCTGGTGGCCGGTCTGGCCTTTATGTTCCTGCGGGAGCATCTGAACGCCAGCGGTCAGGCACAGACCTGGACCACCATCAACAACCTGCTGTTCCAGGATATCACCGCCGAGGGCGCTGAGCGTGCCTTTGGCATCTTCTACATCATCGGCCAGCTCTTCATCAAGGCACTGCAGCTGGTGATCATCCCCATGGTCTTTACCTCCATTTCGCTGGCCATTGGCAGCATTGCGGACACCCGCACCATGGGCCGCATTTCCGCAAAGACCCTGTTCTGGTTCCTGCTGTGCTCCTTCCTGGCGCTGCTGCTGGCAGGCTGTGTGGGCTACGGCACCTACTCCATGGGCCTGTTCAACACCCGCATCGAGGGTCTGGCAGAAGCCAGCGGTTCCACCGGTTCCAACCCCCTGAACGTGGTGCTGAACATCATCCCCTCCAACATCATCACTGCCTTTGGCAGCAATGGCGCTGTGCTTTCCAGCGTGTTCCTGGCAGTGGCCATCGGCCTGAGCATGAACACCCTGGGCGAGAGCCGCACCGCGACCCTGCGCCGCCTGCTGGGCGAGGTCAACGATGTGGTGGTCGTGTTCCTGAACTTCATCGTCAGCAACTTTGCCCCCTTTGCGGTCTTTGTGCTGCTGACCCGTACCTTCGCCATCTACGGCATCGATTACCTTAAGCCCGCGCTGGTCTATGTGGTGGTCACGGTGGTCCTGCTGCTGGCCTTTCTGATCATTGCCTACCCGCTGGTCATTGCACTGGGTGCCAAGCTGGACCCTTTCACCTTCATCCGCAAGATCGCCAACGTGGCAGTGTTTGGCTTCTCCACCTCCTCCAGCGCCGCCACCCTGCCCCTGAACATCAAGGTGTGCGAGGAAGAGTTCGGCGTGGATGAGAGCATCGCTTCCTTCGTCCTGCCGCTGGGCATGACCATCAACATGGACGGCACCGCCATCATGCAGGTCATTGCCACCGTGTTCATTGCAGGCTGTGCCGGTTACACCGTCACCCCCGGCCAGCTGGTCGTGGTCGCCCTGCTGGCCCTGCTGGCATCTGTGGGCACCCCCGCCGCTCCCGGCGCTGGGGCTGTCATCCTGTTCACCATCCTGTCCGGCATGGGCTTCGTCAACGACGGCGCTCTGCTGGCCTACTCCCTGATCCTGGCCATCAACCGCCCCATCGAGATGCTGGTCACCTCCCTGAACGTGGTGGGTGATGCAGTTGCCAGCATCTGCGTTGCCAAGAGCGAGGGCCTGCTGAACGAGGAGACCTTCAATAAGTAACAATACGCCGTAACAGGCGCAGCAAAACTCCCATGCACAGCATCTTCCGATGTGAGCATGGGAGTTTTTTGTGTGGTAGTATTTGTGGGAAGAGTGTGGTATACTCGGCTTGGTTCAACAACTCGGAATTTGAGAAGGTAAGTGAATGGGATACCACGATACAAGATACCATGGAGGAATATGAGAATGTCGAAAGATGAGTATTTGATCACCGATGCGCCCCTCAAAGCGTTGACGGTTTTTGCAATGCCGATGATTCTTGGGAGTTTTTTTCAGCAAATATACAATATGGCCGACTCCATTATTGTCGGCCAGTTTGTTGGTTCTTCTGCACTTGCAGCTGTCGGTGCCTGTGCAGCATTGACCAATGTGTTCATTTGTGTGGCACTGGGAGCCGGCGTAGGTGCCGGTGTGCTGGTGAGCCGCTATTTCGGTGCCAAAGAATATGGCAAAATGAAAACCATTGTGTCAACGTCCTTGCTCAGCTTTTTGATTCTGAGCATTGTCCTTGGCGTTTTTGGCTTATGCTTTTCCCTCCCGATGATGCGGGGCTTGCAAACCCCTCCCGACATTCTGGATGAGGCGGTGCTGTATCTGCGGGTCTATTTTGCGGGCTTTCCGTTCTTGTTTATGTATAACATTCTCTCTAACATGTTCACCTCCATCGGTGAATCAAGAATTCCCTTGGCACTCCTGATTTTTTCTTCTGTCCTGAATATTTTTATGGACCTTTGGATGGTTGCTGGGCTTGGTCTGGGCGTGTTCGGTGCCGCTCTTGCAACCTTGATTGCCCAAGGCATTTCCGCCGTATTTTCCTTTCTGATTTTTCTTCATCGGATGCGGCGATACGAGAGCCCATTTCGACGATTTGACTGGCAGGGGCTGCAATCCATGCTGCAAATTGCCGTGCCGTCGATTCTTCAGCAGTCTACGGTGTCCATCGGTATGCTGATTGTGCAGGCAGTTGTAAATCCATTCGGCACACAGGCGCTGGCAGGCTATTCGGCGACGATGCGAGTAGAGAATGTGTTCTCTTTGATTTTTGTCTCCATCGGCAATGCGGTTTCGCCGTTTGTTTCCCAAAACCTTGGCGCAGGCAAGCCCCAACGCATCAAAAAAGGGTACCACGCTGCACTGGTGCTGGATCTGTGCTTTGCAGCCATTGCGTTTGTGGTCATTGAAGCGCTGCACACGCAGATTTCCTCGCTGTTCTTGGGAAAAGACGGAACGGCGTTGGCCTATCAGGTGTCTGGTGATTATATGAGGTGGCTTGGTTACTTTTTCATCTTCATGGGTATCAAGATGGCAACCGATGGAGTTCTTCGCGGTCTCGGAATTATGCGTCCGTTCCTCGTTGCAAACATGGTGAACCTTGCGATTCGTCTGTCCGTTGCCCTGATCTGTGCACCGCGTTTCGGCATTGCCTTTGTCTGGCTTGCTGTACCAGCTGGTTGGCTTGCGAACTTCTTAATCTCCTATGGGGCTCTCAGGAGATCATGGCCGACTGATAAAATGGCATCAACCAGATAACTTCGCGTTTGTGGAGCAAAGTGGAACAATAAAAGAGCAGTGTTTCCGGTGGGTGGACCCATTGGAGAGCACTGCTCTTTCTTTGTGGGAAAATTCAGCTGGCAGGAGCGTTACAGTGTGCCGTAGGGTGCAATGCCGATCATGTACTCAACGCCAATGGCGACCAGAACGACCAATGTGGAGATGATGAAGCCGTGCAGCATGGGTTTTGCGCCGGAACGGCAGAGCGATTTAAAGTTCGTGTTCAGACCAATGGCCGCCAGAGCCGCGACCATCAGAAACTTGCTGATGGTCTTCAGGCCGGAAACCAGCCCGGCGGGCAGAAGGCCCAGACTGGTCAGCAGGGACATGGCAAGGAACGCAAGGATGAACCAGGGGAAAATGGAACGGATGCGCACTTTGACACCGTTGGCCTGGGCACTCTCTTTCTTTTTCAGGTGCAGGTTGATGGCGGCAAAGACCAGAACGGCCGGAATGATCGCCAGCGTGCGGGTCAGCTTGACCATCGTTGCAAAGTCACCGGCTGCTTCACTGAAAGCGTAACCGGTGGCTACAACGCTGGAGGTATCATTGACCGCCGTACCGGCCCAGAGACCGAATGCGGCATCGGAAAGCCCAAGCCACCGGCCAAGGAGCGGGAACACAACGATCATCACCGTATCGAACAGGAAGGTGGCGGACATACCGTAGGCGATGTCCATGTCATCGGCCTCGATCACCGGTGCAATGGCGGCAATGGCAGAGCCGCCGCAGATGCCGGTTCCGGCGTTGATCAGGCTGCTGGTTTTCCAGTTGAGCCCGAGCGCTTTGCCGATCAGCGCGCCCAGTCCAAAGCAGGTGGCCAGGGTGAAGAGCATGACCGTCAGCGAAAAACGGCCCACGGTCAGCACGGTGCGGATGTTCAGGCTGGCACCCAGAAGGACAATGGCGAATTTCAGGACCTTCTTAGAGGTGAATTTGATGCCGGGCGCGGTTGTTTTGTTGGGCTGGAAAAACGCATTGATGGCCATGCCGATAAACAGGGCGATGACTGAAGCGCCAATGAGGTGGAGCCCGGCGCTGCTTTCCAGCGTTTCCAGCCACTTGGCGATGCAGGCGATGCCCAGTGCCAGCGCGGCTCCGGGGATCAGGGCGGTGATCTTCTTTGACATTCGTTGGGTTTCCTTTCTTTTGCATGTTACGCGGAAATAAAAACAAGCGAAAACCACCGGCAGAACCGGTGGTTTATTGCTGGAGAAAAGGGCGCTCAGAACGAGCCGCCGGAGGAGCCGCCAAAGCCGTCGCTGTCCACGGAGGAGCCGCCGGAGCTGCTGCTCTCCTCGTGGGGCGGGTCGTAGACCTGCACACGGTCGGTGTGGGTGTAGTTGTCTACCTGCACCCGCAGCTTTAAGCCTGCGCCGATGTAATCGTTGGCTTCGGTCTTGAGCCGGGCTGTTTTCATCTGGCTGTACAGCACGCCGCAGACGATACCGGCAATGATCATGGGAACGCCGATGACGATGAGGAGCAGGATGGGCCAGCCGCTGGTATCGTTGTCAACATCCAGAGGTTCGCCGTGCTCGGCGTAGAAATCCAGCGTGTCGGCGCACATGGAGAGGTACTCGGAGGCGGCCTCGGCCCAGTCGTCGTCTGAGAGATAGGGAACAACGGTATCTTCGATCTGCTCGATGCGGTAATCGGTAAAGGCTGTCACGCCGCCGCCGTAGGTGATGGTGACATACTTGCGGGAGCCGACTGCCAGCAGGAAAAGGATGCCGCTCTGTTCAGAGCCGCTGCCCAGACCGTTGGCAAGGTAGTAATCTTTGGCGTACTGGCGCTGGTTGGTGTCACCGATGCTGTCCACCACCAGAAAATACACGTCGCAGTCGTGGCCGTCGCTGGCGGCTTCGGCAGAGGCTTCCAGCTGGCTGTAAGTATCCGCATCGAACAGGCCCATCTCGTCCCGCACCAGCGGCGCGGCGGCAAAGGCGGGGATGCTCAGGCAGAGTGCCAGCACCAGAGCGGCCAGCAGGGCGGCAAAGCGTTTTGCAGTGTGTTTCATTCTGCCACCCCCTTATAACAACAGCAGGAACGCCAGCACTGCCATCAGGGGCAGGCTGATGCCCGCAAACCACGCGGCCACCCGGCTCTTGTCCACCGGCAGGTCGCCGATGAGCCGCCCGGTCTGCCCGTTCATGGCGAACAGGAAGTCCTTGTCCTTCCACCGGGTGTGGAGCATCCAGACCGGCAGCAGGGCGTAGTGGGCGTGGGTCATATCCACGTTGATGTTCTCGGAAATGGGGTGGATCTCGCTGTAGCCGCCGGTGGTGGCGTGGAGCGCATCGGCCGTGGAGTTGTACATCCGGCGGTAGGCGCGCTCGGCGCAGGCATCGGCATCCTCGTCATACCGGTCGGCCAGATAGCCGGGCAGGTAGGCCGTGGAGAAGGGCTTCAGGTCACCGTAATCAAAGGGCTCAATGGCATCCATGTGGGTGTTGGGCATCTTGCTGGAGCCATCCACCGGCACCTTGGCAAAGGCGGCCGAGCCCTCGCGGCGCACATCGTAGTGCTGGGTGGTGGTCACCATGTAATCGCCCTCGCGGTGGCTCTCGGAGTTCTGGCCCTCGTACCGGCCGCGCGCGTCGGCCTTGGCATCGTAGAGCCAGAAGGGAACATATACGCCCTGGATCTCCGCGATGTGGTTCTGGCTCTTGAACGCCTTGGGCAGGAAGGCCTTGCCCTTGTAATATCTGGTCAGCTGGGCAATGGCGGTCTTTTTGTCCAGCTTGAAGGGCAGGATGTACTCCGGCTTCAGCTTGCCGGAGAGCTTGCCGCCCAGCACTGTGGGGTTGCCGCAGTAGGGGCAGGTGGTGGCGGCGGTGGTCTCGTCACAGACCAGCTCGGCCCCGCAGGTGGGGCAGGAGTAGCTGTTCAGGCCCTCAGCCTCGGCCTCGCTCCACACCGGGCTGTCCTGCCGGGGCAGGCGGGCGGCTTTTTTGGCATCGCCCTCGGCGGCAGTGTCGGCAGCGGCCTGCTTTTTGGCGTAGCGGGCCTCGATGTCCTTTACGTCGTAGGCCGAGCCGCAGTAATCGCAGACCAGCTTGCCGCTGGCACCATCGTAGTGCAGGGGGCCGGTACAGGCCGGGCACTGATAATTCGTTGTCTTTTCAGCCATGCGTCAGACCCCTCTCAGGCCCCAAAGGGCTTGCCGCATTCGGGGCAGAACTTGGGCGGGTTGGCCGGGTCGGCAGGCACAAAGCCGCAGTTGGCGCACTTGGCGGCGGGCCGGGGTCTGCCGCACTCCGAGCAGAATTTGCCGCTGTTCTTTGCACCGCAGCTGCACACCCAGACAGCCGGGGCTTCGGGCCGGGGCTTGCCGCATTCGGCACAGAACTTGCCCGTATTGCCGGTGTGGCCGCAGCTGCAGGTCCAGCCAGCAGCCGGTGCGGCCTGAGGCTGCGCGGCGGTCTGCTGGCCGCCCATCTGGTAGAGATCCCGGGCGTTGACACCGCCCGCAGCAGCAGCCTGGTTCATCCCCATAAAGGCCATGGCGGGGCCGGCGGCGGTGTTGGAGGCGGCAGCCTGCATGGCGGAGGCCTGTGCGCCCACCAGATGCGCGGCGGCGCGGGTGGGGTCCATAAAGGCCGCACTGCGCTGCAGCTCCTTGATCATCTGCTCATCCTCTTCGCTGGCCTTGACACCGGAAACGCCCAGAGAGACGATCTCGATGCCGCGCAGCCTGCTCCACTTGGCGCTCAGCTCTTGATTCAGGGCCTCGGCCAGCTCGGCGGTGTGGCCGGGCAGGGCGGAGTAGCGGATGCCCTGCTCGCTGATCCGGGCAAAGGCGGGCTGCAGGGCGGTCATCAGCTCGGTCTTGAGCTGGCCGTCCAGCGCGTCGCGGGTATAGGCATTTTCCACATTGCCGCAGACATTGGTGTAAAACAGGATGGGGTTGACCACCCGGTAGCTGTATTCGCCGAAGCACCGGATGCCGATGTCAATGTCGATGCCGGCGCGCTGGTCCACCACCCGGAAAGGCACCGGGTTGGGGGTGCCGTACTTGTTGCCGGTGAGCTCCCGGGTATTGATATAGTAGATGCGCTGGTCGGAACCGGCCTGCCCGCCAAAGCTGAACCGCTTGCCCAGCTCGGCAAACACACTGTCGATGTTCTTCAGCCCGCCGCTGAGCAGGGAGGGCTGGGTGCCGGTGCTGTAGGTGTACTCGCCGGGCTCAGCGCAGAGGTCCACCACCTTGCCCTGCTCCACGATCAGCACGCACTGGCCGTCGGCCACGGCGATCACAGAGCCATCCGAGATGACGTTCTCGCTGCCGTGCCGGTTGGCGGAGCGGCCATTGGTCCGTTTCTGGCCCTTGACAGCCAGCACCTCCGCAGGCAGAGCGTCACAATAAAAATATTCCTTCCACTGGTCGCCCATCACGCCGGATGCCGCGCCCATGGCTGCTTTGATGAGACCCATAACTTCAATCTCCTTTTGTGCCGGGCAGTGCCCCAAAGCGGGGAATGGCTCCCCCGGGCGCTGCGAAATTCGGGACAAGTATAACATAATCCGGGAAATTGTAAAAGCGATTTGGCAAAAAGGCAGCAAAAAGGCGAAAGAAAAACTTATTCTTGCTTTTTTGCCCCGGCGGGTGTACAATACCCTACGAAAAACAAAACACAGGGGAGCTCGTGAAGCGGGCTGAGAGGAAGTAACCAAACTTCGACCCTTGACCTGATGCGGATAATGCCGCCGTAGGAAGTCATAGGAAAATGATTTTTTGCAGGAGGCACCGCTGTGGTGTCTCCTGTTTTTTGTTGCCGCAAGCCGCCGCAACGGGCGGCTCCGGGCTGAGGGGGAGCGCCCTGAGCCTTGAAATAACTGCGATGGGAAGCCGTGTTCCGGCGTGAGAGGAGGCCAGCAAGCCTCGACCGCTTTTTGAGAAAGAGGAGTTTCCAATGAAAAAATTCTCTGTGAAAAAGCTGGCTCTCGCTGGAATGTTCTGCGCCCTGTGCGTGGTGGGCAGTGTGTTCAGCTTCCCGATGTTCGGCAGCAAGTGTGCCCCCGTGCAGCACATGGTCAATGTGCTCTGCGCCGTGCTGCTGGGGCCCTGGTGGGGCGTGGGCGTGGCCTTTGTGGCCTCGCTGCTCCGCAATATCCTGGGTCTGGGCAGCCTGATGGCCTTCCCGGGCAGCATGTTTGGTGCCCTGCTCTGCGGCCTGGTCTACGCAAAGACCAAAAACCTGATCGCCACCCTGGTGGGCGAGGTGTTCGGCACCAGCATTCTGGGCGGCCTGTGCGCTTACCCGGTGGCCATCTTCCTCATGGGCAAGAGCGCCGGCGACATCGCGTTCTATGCCTACATCGTGCCGTTCCTCATCTCCACTGCAGTGGGTTCCATCATTGCGGGCGTGCTGGTGTACAGCCTGCAGCGCTCCGGCGCACTGCGCTCCATGCAGAACAGTCTTTCCTGACGGAGGGGCACCCGAATGTTCAAAACAGAGTTTGAAAATGTCCGCCGCACCTGCCCGCTCATCCATAACATTACCAACTACGTCACCGTGATTTTGTATGTAATTTTTATATGTGTTTTGTATTCATGTATGCAAAATGTTGAGCCGGATAATAAGATAAGTGTGGGTGCAGCAATGAATGCTTTGGGAAAGATAACGGCACAGACAATATCTTCTAATGTGAGATATGTAGCATTGGAAACAAATGATAGTAGCCTTGTGGGAGAAATGCCGGATATGCGGGTGTTAGAGCATGCCATACTTGTATCTTCCGTAAATCAATGCCTGAAACTTTTTGATCGATCTACCGGTAAATTTATTCGGGATATAGGTCATGTCGGAACAGATCCGCAGGGATATGCTAAAGATGCTTGGGGAAAAGTGAACTATTGGGTTGATTATGACCAAAACATAATATATGTTTTAGGTTGGGGTAATGATTTAATATTGTATGATTTAGCTGGTAATTATAAAGATAGAATTTGTATAGATGATAATGTACGCTATAATTTGCAGCAAAGCTATCTATATGTTACTTATGGTAAACTATGGGGACATAATAAACTTTATATTTCCAATCGGACGTCACCCTTGTTTTGTATAGACGAAAACTCTAATCACATTACAGATATAGTAGGTTTACCGGTAGATTTACTTCCTATGGATGATTTGC
>ENA-OOWV01000729-OOWV01000729.1-human-gut-metagenome-genome-assembly--contig:-NODE-729-length-24534-cov-5.329589_pt1 | contig 24534 bp, 17 predicted proteins | sample MGYA00241584_ERZ501337 | MGnify/ENA primary metagenome ERZ501337 (study PRJEB25962, sample SAMEA2042744) | human gut metagenome | biome: human gut; feature: human-associated habitat; material: faeces... | reverse complement strand
GGGACAGATTCTCCCCGCGCCGGGGGAAGTCTTTCCTCAAAGTGGGAGCCTTTGGCAGTCCACGCAAAGTTCCCGGTTTTGCCAAGGGCTCTCCCTTTGGGAGAGCTGGCGCGTCAGCGCCTGAGAGGGCGAGGATGCTGACACGCCATTTCTATGTTTTGCACAAACCGTGCCTTTTATCCATGACAAAATGCCAAAAAACGTTTTTAAATCAAAATCTCAAAAACAAAGATGCAACAAAAATTCATCTAAATAGAAGACGCATCCCTTGATTCTGAGCCATAAAAGCGGTATTCTTTAGGCAAGGCCGGGGAATGCCGGCATCAACTGTAATGTAAATGAGTGAGAGAGGTACTAGGCTATGGCAATTTTGGTTTCCGGCGGCGCCGGTTATATCGGCAGCCACACCTGCATCGAACTGCTGAACGCTGGCTACGACGTTGTTGTGGCAGATAACTATTATAATGCATCTCCGGTGGTGCTGGACCGCATCAAGCAGATCACCGGCAAGGACTTCCGCTTTTACAAGGCAGATATGACCAAGCACGAGGATGTGGAGCACATCTTCTCTGAGTGCCCGGACATTACTGCTGTGATCCAGTTTGCAGCCTACAAGGCCGTGGGCGAGAGTGTTTCCAAGCCCATTGAATACTATTACAACAACCTCAACTGCACGCTGGTCATTCTGGACGTGATGCGCCATCACAACTGCCACAACTTCGTGTTCAGCTCTTCCGCAACCGTCTATGGCGACCCCGCCAGCGTGCCCATCACCGAGGACTTCCCCACCGGTGCCACCACCAACCCCTACGGCACGACCAAGGTGTTCACCGAGCGCATCCTGCAGGATGTGTGCAAGGCAGACCCCAGCCTGAACGTGGCCCTGCTGCGCTACTTCAACCCCATTGGTGCGCACAAGTCCGGCCTCATCGGCGAGGACCCCAACGGCATCCCCAATAACCTCATGCCCTATATCGCCAAGGTGGCCGTGGGCAAGCTGGAAAAGGTGCATGTCTTTGGCAACGACTATCCCACCCCGGACGGCACCGGCGTGCGCGACTACATCCACGTGTGCGATCTGGCCTCTGGTCACGTTGCCGCCCTTAATTGGATGAACGGCAAGACCGGCGTCGAGATCTTTAACCTGGGCACCGGCACCGGCACCTCGGTACTCGAGGTCGTCGCCGCCTTCTCCAAGGCTTGTGGCAAGGAGCTGCCCTACGTGATCCGCGAGCGCCGCGCCGGCGACATCGCTGCCAACTGGTGCGATGCCTCCAAGGCCGAGCGCATGATGGGCTGGAAGGCCCAGTACGACATCGCGGACATGTGCCGCGATAGCTGGAACTGGCAGAGCCACAACCCCAACGGCTTCGCCGACGCCGAGTAGCAAAAACCTACATACCGCTCTTGCCCCGATCTCACGTTGTGAGGTCGGGGCTTTTTCATGGCATGTAACCATTCGCCGAAAATCGACCAACTTTTTTATCTTGCCTGTACATGTTTAAACAACATGTTTTACAATAGGCGTACCGAATCAGAACATCGGAGGCGGACTGCACACCCATCGGCAGGCCGACCCCACAACAAGAAGGTTGGTGAGCGCATTCATGGAGCGTGCAAGCGGCGTCCTCATGCCCGTCTCATCTCTGCCCGGACCATACGGAATCGGCGGCTTTGGCTGGAATGCCTACGACTTCGTCGATTTTCTCGCCTCGTGCAAACAACATTACTGGCAGATTCTGCCCCTTACGACGACCAGCTATGGCGATTCGCCCTATCAGTCGTTCTCGGCCCGCGCAGGCAACCCCAACTTTATCGACTTTGCCGAGCTTATCGAGGCAGGGTATCTGGAGCAGCGCGATATCGATGGCGTGTATCTGGGATCCGACCCCAGCAATGTCGACTACGGTGCTATCTTTGACGGCCGCCGTCAGATTCTCGACCGCGCCGCTGAGCGCTTTGCTGCCGACAAGCCGGCCGATTTCGATGACTTTATCCAGGCCAACGAGGACTGGCTCATCCCCTACTGTGAGTTCATGACCGTCAAAGAGGAGTGCGGTCTCAAGGCGTTTTGGGAGTGGCCCGCGGAGCTCCGCACCCGCGGCGAGGCTTCCGCCAAGGTCTGCGTCGACCATCCGGCGCATATGCTCTACCACCAGATGACGCAGTACTTTTTCGATCGCCAGTGGAGCCGCCTCAAGGCCTATGCCAACGAGCGCGACATTCTCATCATCGGCGACCTGCCCATCTATGTCTCGCGTGACTCCGTCGAGATGTGGGCGACACCTGAGCTCTTTAAGATCGACGCCGCCGGCAATCCGGTGAGCGTCGCCGGCACGCCGCCCGACCAGTTCTCGGCCACCGGCCAGTACTGGGGCAACCCCATCTACGACTGGGACGCCATGGAGTCCGACGGCTTCTCCTGGTGGGAGGGCCGCATTCGCGCCGCCCTCGACATGTACGACGTCATCCGCCTGGATCACTTCCGCGGCTTCGAGGCCTATTGGGAGGTGCCGTTCTCCTCACCCGATTCGTCCTACGGTTCGTGGACGCAGGGTCCCGGCCTCAAGTTCTTCAAGACGCTCGAGGAAAAGCTCGGCACGCTGCCCATCATCGCCGAGGACCTGGGCTTCCTCACCCCCGGCGTCATCGACATGCGCGACAACTCGGGCTTCCCCGGCATGAAGATCCTGCAGTTTGCCTTTGAGGGCACCAACTCGTACTACCTGCCGCATAACTACATCGCCAACACCGTCGCCTATGTGGGCACCCACGACAACGAGACGGCGCGCGGTTGGTTTGAGGGAACGGCCACCCCGCGTCAGCGTGAGCAGGCAGCCCTGTACACCCATCAGCAGGCCGGCGAACCCATGGCAGATGCACTCAATCGCACCATCGCCGCCAGCGTGAGCGACACGTGCATCTACACCATGCAGGATCTGCTCAACTTGGGCAACGAGGCGCGCATCAACACCCCTGCCACGCTGGGCGGCAACTGGACCTGGCGCATGCTCGACGGCGCCATCACCCGCGAGCTCGAGCACAAACTCACCGACTGGACCGAGACCTACTTCCGCATCCCGTCGGAAGCCGAAATCGAGCTTCCTCAATAGGAGCTACCGCGCCCGACCCCTCCCCACCGTGCGGACGCGCTTGCTTTTCCCGCGCGAGGCCACCCCAATCCCCTCGCGCGGGCTTCTTATGAATTGCAGACATGAAACAACCCATCACAGGAGAAAACATGCCCCAAATTAACCTCATGGAACTCGCCGAGCAGTCTTTTGGCACCTCGCTCGAGCAGCTCGACGACCGTCGCATTTACAAGCTACTGGTCAAACTCGTGCAGGAGCGCTCCGCCGCCCGCCCGCTCAACAACGGCAAGAAAAAGCTCTATTACATTTCCGCCGAATTTTTGATCGGCAAGCTGCTCATCAACAACATGATCGACCTCGGCATCTACGACGAGGTTAAGGACCAGCTCACCGCCGCAGGCCACGACCTCAACAAAATCGAGGAATTCGAGGTCGAGCCGTCACTCGGCAACGGCGGCCTGGGCCGCTTGGCCGCATGCTTCCTGGATTCCATCGCCACGCTGGGCTTGACCGGCGATGGCGTGGGCCTCAACTATCACTACGGTCTGTTCCGTCAGCGCTTTGTCGACAACCAGCAGAAGGCCGTCCCCGACGAGTGGCTCGGTGAGCAGGACATCCTAGTCGACGATGACCACTCCTACACCGTCGAGTTCGGCGATTTTGCCGTTACCTCCAAGCTCGTCAACATCGATGTGCCCGGTTACGGCCAGTCCACCAAGAACCGCCTGCGCCTGTTCGACCTGGCGAGCGTCGACGACGGCCTGGTCCCCGGCAGTTCCATCGACTTCGACAAGACCGAGATCGCCAAGAACCTCACCTTGTTCCTCTACCCCGACGATTCCGACGAGCAGGGCCGCCTACTTCGCATCTATCAGGAGTACTTCATGGTGAGCAACGCCGCCCAGCTCCTGATCGACGAGGCCGTCGAGCGCGGCAGCAACCTGCACGATCTGGCCGATTACGCCGTTGTCCAGATCAACGACACGCACCCCACCATGGTCATTCCCGAGCTCATTCGCTTGCTCACCACCGAGCATGGCATCGAGTTTGACGAGGCCGTGACCATCGTACGCTCCATGGTCGCCTACACTAACCACACGATTCTTGCCGAGGCGCTCGAGAAGTGGCCGCTCGCCAGCCTACAGAAGGTCTCCCCTGCCATCGCCGACATTATCATCAAGCTCGATGAGATCGCGAAGGCCGAGCACGATGACCCGCGCGTCGCCATCATCGACAAACACGATACCGTCCACATGGCCCACATGGACATCCACTTTGGCTTCTCCATCAACGGCGTAGCCGCCCTCCACACCAAGATCCTGGAGGACACCGAGCTTCATCCGTTCTACGAAATCTATCCCGAGAAGTTCTCCAACAAGACCAACGGCATCACCTTCCGCCGCTGGATCCATGGGGCCAACCCCGCGCTCGCCAGCCTGCTCGACGATGTGATCGGCACCGACTGGCGCAGCACCGGCGATCTGAGCAAACTCGCCAAGTTCGCCGACGACAAGGACGTTCTTGAGCGCCTGGCCGCCACCAAGGTCGAGGCCAAGGCCATCATGCGCCAGTTCATGGCGCTCGAGCAGGGCGTGACCATTCCCTCCAACGCCATCATCGACGTCCAGGTCAAGCGCATCCACGAGTACAAGCGCCAGCAGATGCTCGCGCTCTACATCATCTGGAAGTACCTCGATATCAAGAACGGCAACAGAACTAAGCACCCCGTCACCATCATCTTTGGCGGCAAGGCGGCGCCTGCCTACACTATCGCGCAGGACATCATCCATCTGATCTTGACGCTGTCGCAGTGGATTGCAAACGACCCCGACGTGGCTCCCTACCTGCAGGTTGTCATGATCGAGAACTACAACGTCACCGCCGCCGAGCGCGTGATCCCCGCCGCTGACATCTCCGAGCAGATCAGCCTGGCCTCCAAGGAGGCGAGCGGCACCTCCAACATGAAGTTCATGCTCAACGGCGCCCTAACCCTGTGCACGCTCGACGGTGCCAACGTGGAGATTGCCGAGCTCGTGGGCGACGAGAACATCTATACCTTTGGCGCCTCTTCCAAACAGGTCGAGCAGCTCTATGCCAACGGCACCTATGACGCCGGTGTGCTCTACCGCAAGCCCGGCATTAAACTGCTGGTGGACTTCATCACCAACCCGGCCTTTATGGCGACCGGCAATGCCGAGCGCCTGCAGCGCCTGCACGACGACATTAAGGGCAAGGACTGGTTTATGGCCCTGCTCGACATTGAGGAGTACATCCAGACCAAGGAGCGCGTGCTGGCCGACTACGAGGACCAGGACGCCTGGATGCGCAAGGCGCTCATCAATATCGCCAACGCCGGCACCTTCTCGTCCGACCGCACCATCTCCCAGTACAACGACGAGATTTGGCACCTGAGCTAATTTCGTTTCCTTTACCCATCCTCTTGAAAGCGGAGTCGTGGCAACGCGGCTCCGCTTTTTGTGCCCGCACGCTACCCTGTGACCCGACTCGACCAAACAATCTCGATCTGTAACAGCTACTCGGTAAAAACGGCCCCAGCTGTTACAGATTGAGACATACCGGCCCCTCCCCTTGGGTTTATCTCAATCTGTAACATCTAGCAGCTGAAATTCACCTTTGGTGTTACAGATTTAGATGAAATGGTTAGCTCAGCGGAACCGTCTCGATCTGTAACATCTAACGTCCGAAATCAGCCTCACCCGTTACAGATCGAGACAAACGACCGGTCAGACAGCCCCAACACAAAGAAAGGCTCCCCTCTCGCCCAGTGGACGGGAGGGGAGCCTTATATGTGACCGCGGCAAAAGGATGGCAATACCGCAGTCGCCCAAAGGAAGGGCCTGGATGCACCGGGCCTAGATAAGGTTCTTGCCAGAGACCTTATCGAAGAGGTGGGTCGCGTTCTTCTCGAACTTGAACCAGATGGTGTCGCCAGCCTTGAGCGCGCCCTTGGCCTCGAGGTCGACGACGGGGATAATCAGGACAAACTGGCCGTCGGGAGCGGTCACGTGGACATGCTCGGTCGAGCCCATGAGCTCGGTCACCTCGACGGTACCCTGGAGCGCGCCCTCCTCGCCCTTGTCGGCAAGCAGGATCTGCTCGGGACGCACGCCGGCCGTAATCTCCTTCACGTCGCCGCCGTCCCAGTTGAGGGCAAGCTGAGCGCAAGTCTCGGGGGCGAGCGCCACGTTCATATCCTCGGTCTTGACGGTAAAGCCGTTGCCCGAGCGCACCAGCTGGGCATCGAAGAAGTTCATCTGCGGCACGCCGATGAAGCCGGCGACGAAGATGTTCGCGGGATGGTTGAAGACCTCCTGCGGCGTGGCGATCTGCTGGACAACGCCGTCCTTCATGACCACGATACGGTCACCGAGGGTCATAGCCTCGGTCTGGTCGTGAGTAACATAAATGAACGTGCCCTTGATCTCGTGGCGCAGCTTAATGAGCTCGGCACGCATCTGGTTACGAAGCTTGGCGTCCAGGTTGGACAGCGGCTCGTCCATCAGGAAGACCTTGGGGTCACGCACGATGGCGCGGCCGATAGCGACACGCTGGCGCTGGCCGCCGGAGAGCGCCTTGGGCTTACGGTCGAGGTACTCGGTAATGCCCAGAATCTCGGCAGCAGAGCGAACCTTGCGGTCGATCTCGTCCTTGGGAACCTTCTTGAGCTCGAGCGTAAATGCCATGTTCTCGTACACCGTCATATTGGGGTACAGAGCGTAGCTCTGGAACACCATGGCGATGTCGCGGTCCTTGGGCGCCACGTCGTTGACACGCTTGCCGTCGATGAGCACATCGCCCGAGGTAATGTCCTCCAGGCCGGCGACCATGCGCATCGTCGTGGACTTACCGCAGCCAGAGGGGCCAACGAGGACGACGAACTCCTGGTCGTGAACGGTGAGGTTGAAGTCCTCTACAGCGAGCACACCGTCCTCGGTAACCTTGAGGTTGTGCTTCTTCTCCTCGGTCTTCTTCTTTTTGCCAAAGAAGCCTTTCTTTTTTGACTCGTTGTTGGGATACACCTTCTGAACATGTTTGAGAACGATCTCGGCCATGTCTCTACCTTTCGATATGCGGCGCCGCGCTGAGGGGCGCCGCAGAAACTTGCAAAACAGTTACGGCATCAGCCCTTGACGGCACCTGCCACCACGCCGTCGATGATGTACTTCTGACAGAGGATGTACATGATAACGATGGGGATAACGACCATCATGATGCAGGCCATCATGGGGCCGAGCTCGACGTGGCCGTAGCCGCCGCGGAAGTACTGGATCAAGATAGGAATGGTCTTGTACTTGGTGGAGTCGAGCGTAAGGTAGGGCAGCAGATAGTCGTTCCAGACCCACATGGTCTCGAGGATGCCGACCGAAAGATAGGTGGGCTTCATGATGGGAAGGACGATCTTAAAGAACACCTGGACCGGGTTGCAGCCATCAATCATGGCCGCCTCCTCGATCTCGAGCGGGATGTTCTTTACAAAACCGGCGAACATAAAGACCGCCAGGCCCGCGCCAAAGCCGAGGTAGATAAAGCAGATGTTGAACGGCGTGTTAAAGCCGATGCGGTCCGCCAAATTGGACAGCGTGAACATGAGCATCTGGAACGGCACGACCATCGAGAACACGAACAGGTAATAGAAGAAGTTCGAGATCTTGTTGTTGACACGAACCACGTACCAAGCGCACATGGAGCAGCACACCAAGATCAGCACGACCGACGTGACCGTGATGATGAGCGAGTACATAAATGCCGAGGCAAAGCCCTGCTCGTTAAGGGCGTGCATGTAGTTTGCGAGGCCGTTGAACGTCTCGGGCGTGAGCAGATCGAATGCCGTGGTGGTGCTGATTGCGGTCGCTTTCTTAAAAGAATTAAGCGCAATCATGAACACGGGGTAGATCCACGCGAGCGACAGGATCGTAAAGAAAATCGAGAGCGCGCGGTTGATAACCTTATCGCGTTTCATTACTGCTGCACCTCCTTGGACCTCGTGGCCTTAAGCTGGATCATGGAGATGGCCACGACCAGGATGCAGAAGATAACCGCCTTGGCCTGACCAATGCCCTGCCATGCGATACCGGCACGCGAATAGAACGTGTTGTAGATGTTCAGGGCGAGCATCTCGGTGGAGTGCGCGGGGGCGCCGCCGGTAAGGGCGAGGTTCTGGTCGAACAGCTTAAAGCCGTTGGTGATGGACAGGAACAGGCAGATGGTGATGGTCGGCATCAGGTTAGGGATCTTAACCTTCCAAAACGTCTGCCATGCCGTAGCGCCGTCGACCTTGGCGGCCTCGATGTAGTCGGACGGAATGGACTGCAGACCAGCGATGTAGATGATCATCATGTAGCCGACCTGCTGCCACAGGGTCAGGATGATAAGGCCCCAGAAGCCAGCAGCAGAGTTAAGAGCGATGAGCTGGGCGCCCACGTTGGAGAGCAGGCAGTTGATCAGAATCTGCCAAATGTAGCCCAGCACGATGCCGCCGATCAGGTTAGGCATAAAGAAGATCGTACGGAAGATGTTGGTGCCTTTGAGCGCCTTGCGGGTGAGCGCCTGCGCAATGGCCAGGGCGATCACGTTGATGAGCACCGTCGACAGGAAGGCAAACGCCACGGTAAAGAAGAACGACGTGGAGAACTGCGGATCGGACAGCGCGCGCACGTAGTTCTCGATACCGACAAAGTGCGCGTTACTAATGATAATAAACTGGCAGAACGAGAGATAGAAGCCCTGGATAAAAGGGATCACGAACCCGATCATAAACGCCAGGCACGTGGGCAGCATAAAGAGCGGCCACCAGCGCTTGAGTGCTTTGCCCATAAAAGGGTCCTTTCAATATGCAGGGGGCGGGCAAACCAACGTCTGCCCGCCCCCTGTCGCTAATCAGATAGCTTGGGCAGCAACTGCTTACTCGGAAGCGGCCTTCTCGGTCTTCCAGCCATCGACGAAGGCGTTCTTGACGCCGTCCCACTTGCTGTTATCGGCAGCGTAGGCAATCAGAGCCTGCTTGAGGTTCTTCTTCCACTCCTCGGAGGGAATGTAGACGAAGTCCCAAGCGACGGTCTTCTTGCCGTCCTTGGCCATGGCAACGGCCTGCTGCGAGAAGACGTTGGTAGTCTCCTTGGCGCTCTTGAACGGAGCGGTCAGACCCATCTTGTCGGCGATGATGCTGGTCGGGGTGTCAGCGGTGACGCACCAATACATGAAGTCCTCGGTGGCCTTCTGGGCATCCTCGGAAGCCTGGGAACTGACGCACCAGTAGTTCTCGCCGCCGGAGCACAGGCCCTGGTTCTCCTCGCCGTCAACACCGATGTAGATCGGCATCATGCCAATCTGATCGTCGGTCATGCCGGCCTTGACGAGGTCAGAGTAGGCCCAAGAGCCGTTCTGGTAGAAGACGGCCTTGCCGGTTGCGAACTCGTTGGTGGCGTCGTCGCCGGTCTTGGAAGCAAGCTGCGAAGGATCGCAGGTGGAGTCGGTGATGTACAGGTCGAAGATCTGCTTGTAGTTGTCGAGGAACTCACCCTTGATCTCGTCGTCCTCCTGGTTGTGCTCCTTCTCAAACTCGTAGTAGAGCGGCATGTTGGCAAGGTGGGTGGTGTAGCGCCAGCTGGAGGAGTCGTCCATGCCGGCGGAAGTGAAGGCACCCTCGACACCAAGCTCGTCCTTGCGGGCCTGGATGTCGTCGGCACAAGCCTTCAGCTTGTCGAAGGAGTTGATGTCCTCGGCCTTGTAGCCAGCCTTCTCGAGCAGCTGCTTGTTGTAGATGATGCCGAAGCTCTCCTGAACCCAGTCGATGCACACATCCTTGCCGTCGGACTGCAGAGCCAGGGAGTCGTCAATGAGCTCACCGCGGAGCTTGGTATCGGACAGGTCGGCGCAGTAATCCTTCCAGTTCTTAAGACCGGTGGGGCCGTTGACCTGGAACAGGGTCGGAGCGGAGCTCTTGGACATCTCGGACTTGAGCTTCTCCTCGTAGGTGTTGGAGGCAGCGGTCACGATCTTGACCTCGACGCCCTTCTCCTTCTTATAGGCCTTGGCGATCTCCTTCCACTCCTTGTCGACCTCGGGCTTGAATTGGAGGAAGTAGACCTCGGCAGCGTCACCAGAAGCAGAGGAGCCGGAGCCGGCAGAACCACCGCAACCCACGAGGCCCAGACCAAGAACTGCAGCCGCGGAACCAGCAAAGCCCAGGAACTGCCTTCTGCTCATTTCGTTCTTCATTACAATCCACCCTTTCACACCGTGGCGGCACCCTTTGCCGCCGCCTTCGGAGATTGGCTCGGGGACTTTGCCCCTTTTGCTGATTTGAACGATACGCTATTTGGCTAGTTGTTTGAACAAGTATTACTAGAGCGGTAGAAAAACTTCGGTGAACGGTAATTTCAACTTGATACTTGACAAGTTTTGTATAAACAATTATTTGTTATCGAATGCAGAGAAAACGCCCGGTCAAGCCGATGTACCGTCGGTTTGACCGGGCGTTTTCTCTTTGAGGCCATGAGTCTCGTCAGGCTGCGAGCTAACCGGCTATCGCTTGGAATTGACACGGTAATGGAAGATCTCGGGGTGTGTGCGAGTGTGCGTCACCTCAAACAAGATGCCGTCCGAGGTGTACGACTGACTCTCCATGACGGCAACGCAGTTGTATTTGCCGAGGTCAAGATAGCTGCAGTCCTCATCGTTGGCGAGCTCGACACTCACCGTACGACGGCTCGCCATCACTTTGACACCGCGCTTGTGCTCCAGATAGCCGTAAATAGAATCTGCCGCGATCTCGGGAGTCAGGCCCTTGGCGATCGACGCCAAAAAATAGCCATGGTCCACTTGGCGCGCGTTGCCGTTGAGGCTTCGGACACGCACTACGCGAATCAACTCCTCGCCCACCTTAAAGCCCAGGTGACGAGAGAGTTGCTCGGTGCAAACCAGATGTTCGAAAGACTTAACGTCCGTAGATGCAACGGCATTGTTGCGCTTTGCAAACTCGCCAAACGACTCAACCTCTTCGAGTGCGCCCAACATGTCGGTTTCGCCCTTAAGCCAAATAACGCGCACGCCCTTGCCGTGTATGGGCTGCACAAACATCCCGTCGGCCAGCATACCCAAGGCGCGACGGACGGTATTGCGAGTGCATCCGAACTCCGCGGTCAGCTCGGCTTCGGTTGGCAGCATCTCCTGAAACGCATAGGTCCCATTAATGATGCGCGAGCGTATTTCTCGGTAGATTCCTTCGTATATCGCTTTTGGCATTGTTTCACCTCTACATTATTCATTTCCGGCTAGGCACGATAGCATTTCTTAAAGTTGTTTAAACCGAATATCGGTAAAGCGACAGGATTTAACCGTTGACGGTTTCTGTCATGCCCAAATCGGTTTCGCTCAAAACTGCCGGTACGACAATCGTCTGGTCCTCTACAATGAATCCATTGTTTAAACGTTTCCCCACGCGCAACGCGCCTCGATATTCGGAAGGCAGAACATGCTGCAAAAAATCCAACGCTTTGGCGGGGCAATGTTCGCGCCCGCCATGCTGTTTTCTATATCAGGCCTCATGGTCGGCGTCTCCGCTCTCGCAACGACTGCGGACATCGTCGGCGATCTCGCCGTATACGGAACCCCTTGGTACGCTTTTTGGACCATCATCCAGCGCGGCTCGTGGACGGTCTTTAAACGCCTCCCGCTCCTTTTTGCCGTAGCGCTGCCCATCGGTCTTGCCCAAAAACAACCGGCTCGTTGCTGCCTCGAGGCTCTCGTCGCCTATTTTGCCTACTGCTTCTTTTTGAGCGAGATCATTAAGCTGAGCGGAGACAATCTTGGACTTAAGTACCCGTCGTCTTTGACCTCCGCTAGCGGCATCACCATCATCGACGGCATCAAGACGCTCGACACCGGCATTATCGGCCCGCTGGCGGTATCGGCAACCGTCGTCGCCATCCATGACCGCTTCTACGATGCCAAGGTTCCCGATTGGCTCGGCACCTTCTCGGGCTCCTCGCTGGTCTACCTCATCAGCTTTTTTGCCGTGTTTGCCCTTGCCGCTATCTCGGCCGCCATCGTGCCCTACGTATACGATGTAACCGATACGCTGCGTCACGCGCTTGCAGGCGTCGGCCCCTTTGGCGTGGGCATCTTTGTCTTTTTAGAACGAGCACTCGAGCCCTTTGGCCTGCACCACCTGCTCTACATGCCGATCTACTACGACAACCTGGTCATTAACGACGGCATCTACGCCACGTGGAGCAGTTTGCTCCCCATCCTCTCCCATAGCACGCGCCCCCTTAATGAGCTTGCGCCGTGGGCCGGTTTTACCGCCACCGGCTGGGTCAAGCTCTTTGGCCTTCCTGCCATCGCAGCTGCGTTCTACTCCACCGCAAAACCCGAGCGCCGCGCCGGCCTCAGGGTCATCCTTGTTCCCGCCATCATCGCCTCGGTGGTTTGCGGCGTTACCGAGCCACTCGAGTTTCTCTTTATGTTCACCCACCCCGGGCTCTTTTTGCTCTACGCCGTCTTATCGTCTTGCCTTGCCACAACCATGAATCTCTTTGGCATCGTCGGCATCTTCTCGGGCGGCCTGATGGAGATGGCAGCCTTCAACTTTATTCCGCTCATGCGCACGCATGCCGGTGCCTATCTTTTGGCGCTCGGTATCGGCCTTGCCTTTAGCCTCATCTTTTTTGTTAGTTTTCGAGCACTCATCTTGGTCTATGACCTTAAGACACCGGGCCGCGAGGATCATGTTGCCAATCGCGCGGCAATCGATTGTTTAACGGGAAGCGACTTTGCCAAAGAGCAATCTCCCAATGACGAGGTCAATAGTCGATCCGATCAAGATCACGTCCTCGCTGAGCGGGTAATTCAGCTTTTAGGTGGCGTTGGCAATATCGTGGGCGCAACCAACTGCGCCACGCGCCTGCGCGTCGAGGTCGCAGACCCTTCCATCGTTGCAGATAACGCGTCGTTTGTCGCGGTGGGCGCCAAGGGCCTCATCATTACGGGCAAGACCGCCCAGGTGATCATCGGCATCTCCGTTCCCCGCGTTAAAGAGCATTTTGACCAGATCATGGGCCTCGAGCCGGAATTTGTGCCCACCACCTCGGCCTCCCCTGCCGCCAGCGCAGCCCATAAGCGCGGCGATATTTGCTTCTTCGATATCGACGGAACGCTCGCCTGGCAAGACCCCAGGCTCGCCCAAGACCTTCCCGAAGACGAGCGGGACCTCTCCCCCTATCCCAACGAGGCGGTTTCGCAGGCAATCCGCGAGTTTGTCGCCAACGGCAACATGGCCTTTATCTGCACGGGACGTACCCTGAGCTGCATCCACCCCAAACTTCTTGAGCTGCCCTGGACCGGCATCGTCTGTCTTGCGGGCGGTTACGCCGAGATCGACGGACACGCAATTCGCGATCTGTCGATGACGCCCAGTATGTTGCAGCGTCTTGCCCCCTACCTTGAGCAATCGGGCGAGGTCATCCGCTTTGAGGGCCTCAACGGCGTCGTGCGCATGAGTGCCGATGCGCCCGATGCTCCCGGATACGCGCGCACCCTGGGCGACGCAGTCACGCAGCTGCAACATTACAGTGTCTACAAGATCTTGATGTCTACATCGCTCGCCAACCACATCGCTCAAGACAAGGCACTTGAGCCGCTGCTGTGCTTTAACGAGCTCGAACTCGAGGTAACCGAAATCTCGCCCCGCGAATGCACGAAGCGCGGGGGCATCCAGTCTGTACTCGACGCCCTCGATCCCCACCACGGAACCGTATACGGCATCGGCGACGCCAGCAATGACGTCTCGCTGATAAACGCCGTCGATGTCGGTATCGCCATGGGCAACGCGCCGGACTATCTCAAGGATAAGGCCGATTACGTGACCGACACCGTCGATCACGACGGCGTCGTTGCGGCGCTCGAGCATTTTAGGCTGATTTAGGCACGCTCCATCAAACGCACGCCCGTTGTCCTAAATCGCCAAAACTGCCGCGCCAAACGCCCTGATGTGGCAATATGTTGTCTGCATATTGCATCAATGCAACCTCAGAAAGAATGCGAGAACCCGTGTCCAGTCCGTTTACCAGCTTTTTAGCCCAACACTTTGACCAGATTAACGACTATCTGGCCACGTTCTTTGACGGACAGGCGACCTCTGCCGATATCGAGCGCTACCTGTACGCGCCGCTCTCGGCTTTTACGGCCAACGCCGGCAAGCGCCACCGCCCGCTTATCTGCATGCTCGCCGCAACCGCAGTGGGCGGCAGCTTTGAGAGTGCCCGCAGCGCCGCGGCAGCCATCGAGCATTTCCAGTCGGGCGCGCTGATCCACGACGACATCGCCGACAACGGACAGCTTCGTCGAGGCAAGCCCTGCATGCACCTTACCGAGGGCACGGGCCTTGCCATCAATTGTGGCGACCTGGCGCTCACCATGGTCACCAAGACGGTTCTCGACGACCCCACGCTGGAGTCCGACGTGAAGCTGCGCGTGCTCCACGAGCTTACCGAGATGATCGTCCGCACCATCGAGGGTCAAGCGCTCGACCTGGGTTGGGTCCGTGACGGGCGCTTTGATATCTCGGTTGATGACTACCTGGACATGGCGACGCACAAGACCGCGTTTTACAGCGGAGCCACGCCGCTTGCCGCCGGAGCCATTATCGGCGGCGGCAGCGATAAGCAAATCGAAGCGCTGCGCGCCTTTGGCCTGCACACGGGCCTTGCCTTTCAGATTCAGGACGACCTGCTCAACCTTGTCGGCACTAAGGAAGCCGCCAACAAGGACTTCCGCACCGACATCACCGAGGGCAAGCGCACGCTTGTCGCCGTACATGCCCTCTCTGATGAACGCTACCACGACGAGGTCGAGGCGATTCTTTCCTCGGGCACCGATGATCCCGCGCAGCTCGCACGCGCCGTGGAGATCTTCCAAGAGACCGGCTCCATCGATTACGCCCACACTTACGCGCTCGACCTGACCGCTAAGGCCAAAGCGGCCATCGAGAACGTTGAGCTTGATCCGCACGCACGCGAGCTGTTCCTCTCCATGGCAGATTTCTTTGTGGAGCGCCTTAACTAACGGGGGTTATAAAACCTGTCAGCAGCGTATTTAGGCACAACTTGCTACACTGTTGAGTGCATGTTTATGCATCCCTTTGCGTTGTCTATCCGACAGACGCTCAAATAGTACGAATGGTACGCCGAAAGGGGTTCGTTCATGGAACCTATTACAACGGGCATGCAAGGAGCAGCCGTCGAGGACGTGCAGTCTCGTCTCCTGCAGCTCGGCTACACGATTGATGCCGCCGAAGTCACCGACAAGTACTTTGGAGCCACCACTGAGCAGGCCGTCAGCACCTTCAGGCTCGACAGCGGCCTTGCTGCCGGTCATGCCGTCGATATCCCCTGCTGGAGCGCCCTTGTAGACGCTTCGTATAAGCTGGGCGACCGCACTCTCTATCTGCGCATGCCCAATTTCCATGGCGCCGATGTGCAGGCCCTGCAGCGCGCTCTCAACGTTTTGGGCTTTGCCTGTGGCGAAGACGACGGCTACTTTGGTCCGCATACCGAAGCCGCCCTGCAGCAGTTCCAGGAAAATGTCGGCCTGTTTGCCGACGGCATGGCCTTCCAGGACACCTACGCCTACATCAACCGCCTGCACCATGTGTGGGAGGGCAAGCCCTCGGTCACCGAAGCCGAGTCCCGCATTGGTTTTGCTCGCGCCGCCAACGTGCTCGAGCGTTTCCAGATTGCCGTTATCGGCGAGGACCCCATCGCGCGCAGCGTTGCGTCGCGCATGTGGAATATCGCCACGGCAACGACCGACAACAGCGGCATGATGCTCTGCGACTCCGAGGTCCCAACCGACGTTGACCTGGTGCTCGAGATCGCAAGCGACGAGCTGCCCGCCGACGCCGCACCGCGCGCCACGATTGCCCTCGCCGAGTGCCACAACCTGGCCCAGCGCATCCGCACTGCCAATGTCGCCGCGCAGCAGAAGCCGGCACGCATTCGCATTGAGCTCACGGGCATGACGCGCTACAACGGCACCTTCACGGCCAGCGACGCGCAGACACTCGCCGTACGCCTGCTCGATGGCGTTTGCGATGCCCTCGCAGATTAGGTAAACTAAACGAGTTGCTTTTGGGCAACACCACACATTGGGACGTAGTTCAACGGTAGAACTCCGGTTTTTGGTGCCGGCTGTTGGGGGTTCGAATCCCTCCGTCCCAGCCCTTACAATTGAGCGCCCTGAGCCCATAACGGCCCAGGGCGCTTTCTTGTGGGCAAGCGGAGGGATTCGAACCCGCAAGGAATCTACCTATATAAGACAGACGCCCCAGGCCCATAACGACCAAGAGCGCCTTGCATCTAGAATTATCAGCCCTGTTCCGAAAAGCGAGCCGCATGCGACAACCAAGTAGCCGCAGGCCCCGGGAGAGCGGGGACACCGGCTTAGGTTTATCGCGAGTTCCGCACGAACAGGAGGCCACTTAATGTGGCCTCCGTCGTGAGCAGGACTGTAGAGCAGGAAACCTAAGCCGGTGTCCCCGCTCCCGGGGCCGAACGCCCTAGTTGTTGAGCATGCGGTCGAAGCTTCCCGAGTCGCCATCCCGATAGTCTGCGGTCATCAGAATCTCCTGCGGAATGCGCCCGCCCTCGCGCAGCACGTTGCGGAACTGCACGCGCGTGACCATGGGCAGATCCTTGATCGTCGCCGCCAGGTTCTGCGGCACGCCCTGGTTGGCAGCCGCGGGCTCGCACTCGCCGCCGGCCTTCACGCGACGCTTATGCTCGGCGAGCATGGCGCGGTACATGCCGGCATGCAGGCGAATCTCAACCACATTGGCATTGCGAGCCTGCTCGACGATGCGCGCGCCCTCGCGATCGATATCACCCACGTAGTAAACGTAGTTAAAGCGATAGCCAATCTCGGCCAGATAATCGTCCAGGGCATGCGAGACGCTCGCCTTGCATCCGCCGCCAAAAATCACGCCGCCCACCTTGATGCCAAAGAGCTTGGCGTGCTTGCGGCCACGCAGCAGCTTGACGATCTCGTCGTAGGTGTCCAGGTTCTCGACCATAATGAACGGCTTGTCGGCTCCCAGCGTAAAGAAGCCCGTAAAGTGCACGGGGCGATTGGGGGCGACCTTGATCGCCTGCATGCTGATGCCCTTTTCGGTCATACGCCTGATCAAGCGCTCACCGTGCTTGCCGTCAAAAGCCTTCTCGTCGTTAAAGATTTGGTAGGCACGCTGGCGGCGCGAGGCAACCGGCGTATCGGCACCTCGGTTCTGCTCGATCCAAGCCTGGATGATTGCGATTTCCTCGGCAATCTTGCGGTTGGACATCTCGTTGTGCTGAGTGCGCTGCGGAGCCTTTTTGCCGTCCTTACCCTCAACCTTTACGATCTGTGTCTGCTGCTCCTTGATCTTAGAGAGCGCCGTGGGCGTAGGGACAACTTTGAGCAGCTGCCTGCCTAAAACGCGGGCAAGGGCAAACGCCGAGACCTCGCCGTGAACGGCCGACTCGGGCTGCTGGGCAGCAGTATCTGCTGCGGCAGACTCCGGCTTCCTCTGAGACTTGCGCTTAGAATCGCCTTGGGGATTGCGCTCGCGCTTCGGCATGGACGTATGCTTCTGCGGGCGATCGGACTTGCTCTCCTTCGCCGGCTGGCGCTTAGGCTGCCCCGAAGAAACCTCGGTCTTCGCATCTTCGTCCTGCGGCGTGGTCTTCTCGGCCGCAGTCTCGGCATGGGAACTGCGGCCCCCACGATGGCGACGGCGGCGAGGCTTGCTCGACGCGCCCTGCTCCGTCTGCTCATCAGTAGGCTGCTGACCCTTGGCCTCGGCATCAACCTCAAGCTGCGGCTCAACAGGCTTTTGCTCGCGAGCCACCGGCTCAACGGCCTTCTCGTCCTGGGTGGTCGAAACCGACTCGCCCTTCTCCTGACGCCTTACGGGATACGCGCGTCCCGCAAAACCGCGGCCGGGACGACACGAACCCGGAGCCTTCTTGGCAGACTCCTCAACATCGTTTGCAACCTCAGAAGACTCTTCAACCTCACGCGCGGCATCCTGCTGTGCAGCCTTAAAGTGAGCACCGCGATGGCGCTTGGGCTCTTGGACCTCCACGGGCTTTTGATCCTTCGTGGGCTTCTGCGACTCGGCAGCAACCTCGGTCTCAACAGCCTCGGCATCCATCTCGCCCTTTCGAGCAACGGCGCGACGGAAGCGCTCCTGCTGGGCGCGGCGCTGTGCATCGCGCTTGCCACCCCCGCCAAAACCGCCGCGTCCTGCCTTGGCCGTAAAGGCACGCACAACGTTCTCATCGAGCAACTCATCGGTATCGACATGCCCACGCGGAGCAACTTCTTCCACAGCAGGCACGTCAGCGAAATCGTCGACGACAAAATCTTCGACGGACTCGGCAGGCTGCTCCTGGGCATCGCGGATCTCGGCATTGATGGTATAGAACGCCGGGCGCCCGTTAATGCCGCTACCCTCGATCTTGGTCACGATATTTGCCGCGATAAGCTCATCGCGCATCGCCTTGGTGTCGCACTCTTTATCGACGGAGCGGAAAATCTGCGCCAGCGCACTCGACTTAATCTTGAGCGCCTTGCGGCAAAGCAGGTCGTAGGCAACCAGCTTGGCACGCTCAGCAGAAAGCGACGTCTGGCTGCTCAGACGTTCAGCCAGGGCATCGACATTATTTTGGTTATCGGAATATACCGTCTTGGCCACGGGGCCCCTTTCATATGTACACATATACGTCTATATGGTACAACGCACGCCCTTATCCACGCAAAACATCTGCGAGAACACTCGAGCGTCACCAGCTTTTGCATGAAAAAAGGACCGAGCCCGCGAAGTCGCGGACCCGGTCTTTCCGAGTCATATAGATGTGACGTTCAACTCGTCAGGTCGACTAGGCCTTGGCAGCCTCGGCGTCGGCGGGAGCCTCGGCGGCAGCGGCGCGACCATACTCGGCTTTGCCCATCTCGGACCACTCGGGCTCCTCGTCGGGCATGGAACCGGCCTCCTTGCCGAAGAACTCCTTGAGGCAGTTGACGGCAACGATGAGGCCCAGGACCATCAGCAGGACGGCGAAGACGAGCTGCAGGCCCTTGGTGGCGGCGACGGAAACGGCAGCCGGGGGGGCGGTAGCCGGGATGGTGCCGAAGAAGCCGTAGGCCTGGACGGCGGTCATGCAGCCCATGGCGCTCTGGACCAGCGAAGTGAAGGTGCAGCAGAGCAGGAAGGCGACGGGCACGTAGAGCATCCAACCCTTGCGGCCGGTGCACTTGCAGAACACGGCGAGGGTGATCATGGTCATACCGCCGAGCAGCTGGTTAGAAGCACCGAAGAGCGGCCAGATGTTGGCATAGCCACCAAAGGCGAGGGCGAGGCCAGGAAGCAGGGTAACGACCGTGGCGAACCAGGGGTTGCCGAGGACCTTCATGTAGCCGGCCTTGGACTCGATGGCCAGGGCGTCGTTGGTCTGGGCAAAGAACTCGGAGAACGAGGTGCGGGCGATGCGGGCGACGGCGTCGAGCGAGGTCAGGGCCAGAGCGGAAACGTTCATGGTCATGAAGACGGTAGCGAGCGTGCCGTCAACGCCGAAGGCCTGCATACCGCGGGAGATGCCAGCAGCGAAAATCTGGAACGGCGTGGAAGCGACGCCGGCGTTGAGGGCGCCAGTACCGGCAGTGTTCATGTCGGAGAACATGATGCCGGCGACGATGATGGCAAGGATGCCGACGAAGGACTCGACGACCATGGCGCCGTAACCAACCTTGACGGCGTCCTGCTCCTTCTCGACCTGCTTAGAGGAGGTACCGGAAGAAACGAGGCTGTGGAAACCGGAGAGAGCGCCGCAAGCAACGGAGACAAACAGGACCGGGAACATCATGCCGGAAGCACCAGAGAAGCCGGTAAAGACCGGAGCGGTCATCGTGGCCTGGCCGTTAACACCGAGGACGACGATGCCGAGGACAGCGCAGGCGATCATGACGATCATCATGATCGAGGTGAGGTAGTCACGCGGGGTCTTGAGCATCTGGATGGGCATAGCGCCAGCGAAGACCAGGTAGACCATGACGACGGCGAACCACTGGAACTTGTCCAGGTAGACCGGGAACTGCATGCCGACGGCGAACATGAGAACCATGAGGACCACGCCGGTGACGAACTCGGCAGCGCCGGTGAGATTGAACTTCTTCTGGGCCCAACCGAAAGCGATAGCGACGAAGGTGAACAGGATGGAGATGGTTCCAGCACAGCCGGCGGCATAGGACTTGGTGAAGTCGACGGCACCGGTAGCAGCGCCAGAAGCATCAACGGCCGGGGTGAACATGAACGTCTTGCAGACCATGTCGGTGAAGGCGGCGATGACGATGATGCAGAACAGCCAGCAGAACAGCAGGAACAGGCGACGGCCGGTCTTGCCGATGTACTTCTCGATGAGCTGAGCGAGCGACTTGCCGTTGTTCTTCATCGAGGCGTACAGGGCGCCGAAGTCGTGGACGGCGCCAAAGAAGATGCCGCCGACGAGGACCCAGAGCACGACGGGCAGCCAGCCAAAGGCCATGGCGACGATCGTACCCGTGACAGGGCCGGCACCGCAAATCGAGCTGAACTGGTGCGAGAACGCGGTGAAGGCGGAGACGGGCGAGAAGCTCTTGCCGTCCTTCATGCGCTTGGCCGGCGTGAGGGCCTCTTTGTCAACGCCCCACTTGTTGGCCAGCCATCGGCCATAGCCCAGATAGCCGCAGGCGAGCACCGCCGCGGCCACAACCATGAGCAAAACTCCGTTCATTACATTTCCTCCTCTAAAAAGAACTTCCCAGACATAAAAAATGAGGGCCGTCGGTTGCGCTCGACGGCCCTCATCTTCATCAGCCGCCCGTTATCGTACGGGCTAGCTGTATGTGCTAACCCGCATCAGATAATTACTACGCTGATAATGTTTAGCTGATGCGTGAACATGTCTAAGAAATCCTCTTCAATCATGATGTGAACGATCCGTGCGTGTTCACATCCCCCAGTGGTTGAAAAGGAGTATGAAACTTTAGTTACCTAAAGTCAACGCAAATTTGTAATGAATTTTCAACTTTTTTGGATTTCTCGGTATAAAACGCCACTGACCTCGGACTTTACCCAGCGACAGTTTTTGCATGAGAGATGTCCCTCGGGAGCGGGCGGGCGTATACAAGGTTTCCTGCTCTACAGTCCTGCTCGCACGGAGAGCACATTAAGTGCTCTCCGGCTCGTGCGGAACTCGCGATCAACCTTATGCCTCTCGGACTGTCCCGGCCCTCTCGGATTCGGGGCGCGACACACCGGACTGGGTTATCTGAATAAATATGGTGAAGGCCCCTTTCGGGGCCTTCTCTTTTAGAGGAATTCGCCGACTCGGTGGACTTCGGGTTCTAGGTCTACGTTGAATTGGTCTTTGACGGTTGCCTGGATGTGGCGGATGAGTTCGTCGACATCGGCGGCGGTGGCGTGGTCGGCGTTGACGATGAAGCCGCAGTGCTTCTCGCTCACCTGCGCGCCGCCAACGGCGTGTCCTCGCAGGCCGGCATCCATGATGAGTTTGCCGGCAAAGTAACCCTCGGGGCGCTTGAAAGTGGAGCCGGCACTCGGCATGTCGAGCGGCTGCTTGTCCTCGCGGCGCTGGCGGTAGTCGTCCATGTCGGCCTTGATCATCGCGGCGTTGCCCGGGGCGAGATTGAAGGTGGCCGAAAGCACGATAAAGCCGTCGTCGGCGATGCGGCTCTTGCGATAGCCCAGGTTGAGTTCGTCGACATCGAACTCGATGATGTTGCCGCTGCCGCGGATGCCGTCGTCGAGCTGGCGAGCGGGTTTGTAGACGCGCACGGACTCCAGCACATCGGCCATGCAGGCACCGTAGGCACCGGCGTTCATGTAGCAGGCGCCGCCGACCGATCCGGGGATGCCCGAGATGGGCTCCATGCCGGTGAGACCGGCCTCGGCTGCCGCAGCGGCGACATCGGAAAGCAAGGCGCCACGGCCTGCGGCATCTGCCCGAACCTCGGCGTGCACGTCATTGACTACAAGAAGCAGGAAGACGCGCGCCTCGAACAGGAAAATCAGGAAGCGCAAAGCGAGCAGGAAAAGGGAGCTGACGCAGCGAAACAGGTGTCGAGCGTGGCGACGAGGCCCTGCTCGGTATCGGGCGTGACAAAGACGTCGGCCGGGCCGCCGATCTTAAACGTGGTGTGCTCGCGCATGGGCTCGCTCATGAGTACGTTGTCCTCGCCGGCAACGCCGGCGAGCGCGCAAAGCAGGTCCTCGTTAAAAAAGTCGTTCTCGTGCATACGAATATCCGCCTTTTGGTGGTTGTTGTCATCAATCGATTGCAATATACCCCACCTGGACGGATTTGGTGCGCTGACGGCGATAAAACAGCCGTCCACCGGATTGGTAAAGTGTTTATCACCGAGGTAGATGGGCAGTCGCTATACTTTCAAGAGATTGCGCGTAAACCCGGAAGGAGCGAGATGGCCAACAAAGTCACCCTCAAGCAGATCGCCCAGGAGGTGGGGCTTTCCCCTTCGTCGGTCTCGCTTGTTCTCAATAATCGGCCCTGTCGCATCTCGGAAGAAAACCGCAAGCTCATCAAGGAGGTTGCGGCGCGCAACCACTATGTTCCTAACCAGATCGCGCGCAGCCTGGTCATGCGCGAGTCGCGCACACTGGGCCTTATCGTTCCCAATATCGAGAGTCGCTTTTTTGCCTCGCTTGCCGGCAGCTTGGAAAAGCGCTGCCGCGAGGACGGTTACGCGCTCTTTATTACCAGCTCGGGCGGAAGCGCCGATGACGATTTGGAACTGCTGCGCCAGCTGGTGACGCGCGGCGTCGACGGCGTCTTTCTGGTAGTGGGTGACGAGTTCTCCGACGATCGCGCCCTGCGCGAGGAAGTGAGCCATCTGCCCATTCCTGCCGTGATGGTCGACCGCGCCATTGAGGGCCTCGAGTGCGACAAGGTGATGTTCGACCACGAGATGGGCGGCTACATGGCCACCCGCTATCTGATCGAGCAAGGCCACCGTCGCATTGCCTGCTTGGTTAACGCGCGTCGCTCCAATACGGGCCGCAAGCGACTTGCTGGCTATGAGCGCGCACTGCGCGAGGTGGGACTGCCCATCGACGCGCGCCTGGAGTTTGAGAGCGAGTACTACATTCCGAGCGCCTACGAGGCCTCGGAGGCGGTGCTCGCAACCGACGCCACCGCCGTGTTCGCAAGCTCGGACAACATTGCCCTCGGTTTGCTCAAGCGCTTGCACGAGATGGGGAAGAGCATCCCGGGCGATATCTCGGTCGTAAGCTATGACAACTCGGCGGCCGACGTTCTCTTTGAGCCGGCGCTGACCGCGATTGAGCAGGATCCTGGTGTCCTCGCGGAGCATGCTTTTGGCTGCATGTCCAAGCGTCTTGCCGGTAGGGGCGGTAGACGTGCCGAAGAGGTCGTTCTGGAGCCGGCGCTTATCGTGAAGGGCAGCGTGCTTAACCTTACCGAATATAGCTAAGCGCACTTGTTTGTTTGCATAGATTGCATGCGGAGCGTCCGCTATTTGCCGGCGGGGCCGGGGTGCCTGCTTTGTTTTGAGAAGTTCGCGAAGCCCACCTCTCAAAACAAAGCAGGCACCCCGGCCCTCGTCCGTAAGCTCTTCCGCTGGGCGAGCCATAGACGCCGCGCACCGATCTACTAAAGCATGAGCTTGAAATTGGTGCTATATTCGGCTTGAGTTGTTTAATGCTAGTACGGGAGGCTGATATGGGGCTGTTCAAGAAGAAAAACCCGCAGGATGCCTTTGATCCCGATGTGTTTACCATCACGGATACGATTTTGGACCCGCCGCGGTTTACGTTTTTGCCGGCTATCTACCAGGATGCCACGCGTCGCAAGTGGGCCGTGCATCAGCGCGGCGGCGAGCCGAAGATTTTTGACTATGCGGACGTGTTGCAGTGCGAAGTGGCCGAGGCGGGCGATCCGGAGGCCGAGGAAGTGGTCTCAAAACAGGAATTTGCCCAGCGTATCCTGGCAAATCCTGCCAAGGCGGCGAAAATAAACGCTGCCAAGCGTAATATGTGTCTTGGTATGGGCGTTGTTGTGGCGGTTCAGACGGGAAAAGACGAGGTTTCCAAATTAGAGATTCCCGTTATGACCGACGAAGTCAAACGCGATTCAAGTCTATATAAGTCGTATCGGAATGTCGCCGAGAGGATCAAGGCCGAATTTGATGCCATGGGAGGGCTGGTCTAATTTTGGCGGCATACGTTTCTGAATGAGGAGTCTGTGCAATGGCAGGCGAATCTTATGCAATTCCCCCCAAAGACCGTGCTGTTGAGGGAATTCTTTGGTATATCCAGCACCACCAGCTCGCCGGGGCGCACCACCTTGGTGCC
>ENA-OOWV01000725-OOWV01000725.1-human-gut-metagenome-genome-assembly--contig:-NODE-725-length-24619-cov-40.612848_pt1 | contig 24619 bp, 19 predicted proteins | sample MGYA00241584_ERZ501337 | MGnify/ENA primary metagenome ERZ501337 (study PRJEB25962, sample SAMEA2042744) | human gut metagenome | biome: human gut; feature: human-associated habitat; material: faeces... | reverse complement strand
TTCAGACGTCCGGTCAGCAGATACGGAATATCATATCCCCATACGGCACCGGTTTCTTTGAGCGGCAGCATATAGTCTTCTAAGAACCGGAGTACCGGGAATACATTGTATTTTGGATTTTTCAGAAAACTCAGAAGCAGTTCCATGGCACAGTTTCCGGCACCCCGTCCCATGGACATCATGGTAGCATCTAAAAGACTGACACCGTGGGAGAGTGCTTCGATCGTGTTGGCAAAGGCAAGCTGCTGGTTATTGTGTGCATGCATACCGATGTATTTGCCGTATTTTTCTCCAAGTTCGGTGTATTTATCTGCAATCGCACGGATCTGTTCCGGGTAAAGAGCACCGTAACTGTCCACGATATAAATGCCATCGGCGCTACTTTGACCGACCATTTCAAGTGCCTGGTCAATATCGGATTCTTTGGCATTGGAGATTGCCATGATATTACAGGTTACCTCGTAGCCCTTTGCCTTGGCATCTTCAATCATTTCGATTGCAGCAGGCATCTGGTGCACGTAAGTTGCCACACGAACCATGTCAATTACACTGTCTTTTTTGTCAATGATATCTTTTTTGTAATCGCAACGTCCGACATCTGCCATGACGGAAATCTTCATATCGGAGTTGTTGTCACCAACGATCTCACGGATGGATTCTTCATCACAGAACTTCCACTTGCCGAATTTATTTACGTCAAACAGCTCCTTGGAAGCTTTATAACCAAACTCCATATAGTCAACGCCGGCCTTTACATTGGTGCGGTAGAGTGCGTTGATAAAGTCATCGGAGAACATAAAGTTGTTTACGAGTCCTCCGTCACGAATGGTTGCGTCCAATACACGAATATCGGAACGTGCTGTCATTAAGTCTCCTTTTTGAGCCATTTTTGTTTCCTCCTTGTGGTTCTTTGAATCTTTTACACTTTAACGCTTTGACGCGTGTGAGTATATAATAACACAATTCGATAAAAATGCAAGCAAAAACTTTACTTTTTTCCAGTCTCCTAATATAATTAAATCGGGTGAAAGCCCGAAGGAGGATAAAATGATATACTTATTAGGAACATATGAACACGCACTGGTTGCTTTTATCGGTGTTTTATTTGCTTTTGCAGTGACCTGTATTGCAATTGCAAAATTAAACGGATATCTGCCGAAGGACATGGGAAGACAGTATGCACATGATGGAGCTCTTTCCGCAGGAAAACCAAGAGGTGCGGGTATTATTTTTGTGTTGACTTTTGTTGTTTCCGCATTGTTGTTTGGCAAAATGAATAAGGAAATTATCATTTATCTGGTGCTGATCGTCATCGAAATGTTCACCGGATTCTTTGATGATGCCGCAGAAAAACCATGGGGAGAGTATTTAAAGGGAATTCTGGATCTGGCGGTGGCAGTCGTTGTAGCCATTTCCTATCTGCATTACAATTCCAGTGAGATCACCATTGCCATTACGGGAACGACCATCGTGATTCCACCGGTTGTATTTGCCATTCTGACCGTTATTCTGGTGTGGGTTTCCATCAATGTTACCAACTGTTCGGATGGTGTGGATGGATTGTCGGGAACACTGACCATTATCACGTTGATGAGTGTGTTTGTTCTTGACAATATTTTAAAAGTCAATGATTCTTTCAATTACTGTATTTTACTGTTTGCGGTATGTCTGCTGGGATATCTGTGGTATAACGCAACACCGAGCAAGCTTCTTATGGGAGATGCCGGATCACGTGCAATGGGTATTTTTATTGCCATTGCGGTATTGAAGATGCACAGTCCGTTTATGTACCTGCTGGTTGCTGCGGTACTTATCGCAGACGGTGGTCTTGGTCTGGTAAAGGTTTCACTGCTTCGGTTTTTAAAGATACATATTCTGAAGAATACCATCACACCGATCCACGACCATGTAAGAAAAAAGGGTGGGTGGTCCAATGCCCAGGTGGTATTTCGTTTTGCTATCATTCAGATTGTAATTTCACTTGCAGCAATTTATCTGGTTATGATTTAAGTTGTAGTTATAATTGGAGGCTTTATGCGTTTTGTTTCCATTGAAGATGCCAGACCGGGAATGTGTCTTGCGTATGATTTATATGATTCCATGGGACGTACCATGGTGGGAAGTGGCTGTGAACTGACGGCTTCCTATATCAATAAACTAAATGAATACGGATTTAGCGGTGTCTATATCGAGGATGAACAGTCGAAAGATATTTACATCGAAGCAACAATACCGGAAAAACTGCGCCAGGAAGGGTTTAAATGTGTGCAGGAGAATGATATTGACCGTTGTGCCGAGATTGCACAACAGATTGTGGAGAATCTTTTGTCCAGAAAAAATGTGTGTCTGGATATGACAGATCTGCGCTCATACGATGATTATACATATGCACATTCGGTGAATGTTGCGGTGCTCTGCTGCGTGATCGGTATGGGGATGGGAATGAGTGAACGCGATCTGAATTATCTGGTTACAGCGGCTCTTTTGCATGATCTTGGAAAACTTGCCATTCCAAAGGAAATACTAAACAAACCGGGCAGGCTGACACCGGATGAATACCAGCTGATGAAGACCCATTCGACCCGTTCGTACCAGCTGCTTTCGAAGCGCTGGAATATTTCGGCGCATATCAAGCAGACGGTACTTCTTCATCATGAAAATGTAGATGGAAGCGGATACCCACAGGGGCTGATGGGAGATGAACAGTCACTCTCCGTAAGAATTGTACATGTGGCGGATGTGTATGATGCGCTGACATCAAGACGTCCGTATAAGAAACCATATTCTCCTTATGAGGCAGTAGAATATCTCATGGGAGCCTGTGGCATCATGTTTGACAAAAACGTTGTGGAAGTGTTTATGGAACGTGTCCCACTGTTTCCGAGAGGGACGGAGGTAAACCTGTCGGACGGACGTAAGGGACTGATCTATGAAAACAAGGGACCGCATAATTTGCGTCCGGTTCTGAATATGCCGGATGGAACCAAACTGGATCTGATGGAAAATAAAAACTTAAATGTTACGATTCTTCCACCGGAATATCTTGATACGGTTTCTCCAGATTCGGAAGAGCCGGGAAGAAAGAAGATGGTTCAGGAAACTGCCAGAAAAAAAATCATGATCGTAGATGATATGAAGACTAATCTGGATGCCATGCGTGGAATTCTCGAGGATGAGTATACCGTCATTCTCTGTAAATGCGGAAAACAGGCATTGCATTATCTGGAACACAATGAGTTTCCGGATCTGATCATTATGGATGTTGATATGCCGGAAATGAACGGAATCGAGACTACCATGAGAGCAAACAAGCTCACAGGGGGCAGGATACCGGTTCTGTTTGTCACGGCCATGTGTGATGCGCATACGGTAATGACCTGTCGGAGACTGCATGCGGCAGGATATATTGTGCGACCATATAAAGCCATTTATATCAAATCCGAAGTAGAGCGGATATTTAGTGGTTGGAGGTAAAACGGATATGGGACTGGTTTTCCATCTGATCTGTCTTTTTTTTACACTGTTTGTATTACAAAGTTATGTCAGCAGCGGGTTTCACGCAAGGGAACACCGGCTGCTGCCGTTGGTTTTAGGGCTGATTGCATTGAACAGTTTTTATCGCATTACCTATTATGTTACGGGAGAGGCAAAGACACTTCGTATACTGACAGATTTACTGGCCATTCACATGCTGTATCTTATGATTCATTATGTGGGTGATTTTATGAAATTCCAGTTGAAACTCAGGACGGAAGTGATTTTGTTCTGCAGTCTGGTGATGTTTAATTCCATGTTGATTATACGTGCTGCGCAGCGCGAGACGTATCAGGATGCGTTTCGGATTGCGCTGCTTTGTTATACGGGAATTCTTCTGGGGCTGGCTACTTATGTGAGAGTGAAAAGCGAGGTTTCTGTCTGGGAGGGACATGTAAATGATATGTTGTATCTTGGCATGGCACTTCCGGGAGTCGCAATGTTGTTTCGCGCAGTTACGCCGAAAGCGGAAGAATTTCTGGTGCCGGGAGCTTTTGAAATTTCCTGTCTGATTGTCTTTTATCTGATGATGACGGGAAGATTATCCAATGTGACGAACATTATCCGGGAAAACTTTTATAATATCAGTGATATCCCTACGTTTTTGTTTGACAACAGAATGCGTTACCGGGATGCCAATGCCAGTGCCAGACGATGGTTTCCGAAAATTGTGGGGGAACTGACGGACGATCCGCAGGAGTACCCTTTTTATACCAAAATGATGCGTTGGAGTAAAGACCCGGATCAGGATTATGTGGTTCAGTGGAAAGAAAGTTATTGCAGGTGTCAGCTGCATCCGGTCTGCAGTGAAAATGTGGTGAGAGGATATATTCTTACTCTGCTCGACATCACACAGCAAAAGAAGGAAACGGTTCTGATGGAGGATCTGAAAAAGAAAGCAGAAGAACAGTCATTTTTAAAAAGCCGTTTTCTGGCATCGGTCAGTCATGATCTGCGCAGTCCGCTGCATGCGATTATCGGAGGTTCGGACATTTTAAAAAGGCAGAATCTTCCGGATGAGAGCAAAAACATTCTTGAATATATCCGTGTCGCGGGAAATAATCTGCTTGAACAGGTGGATACCATCCTTGCATATTCGAAGCTGGAAGCAGGAATGTTGACGCTCAAAGACAAAACATACAATTTTTATGAAATGATAGAGGAACAGGCCCGTCTTTGTCTGCTGAATATCCGGGAAAAAGATATCGTATTTACCGTGAGGTTTCTGGACCGGTTTCCGGAGCAGGTAAGTGGGGACTATTTACGTGTGGCACAGATTTTTCAGAATATTTTATCGAATGCCTGCAAGTTTACGGAACAGGGAACGATCACGCTGTCGCTTCACTGTAAAATGGAAGAAGGACAGGTATGGTTTGACGGCTGTGTGGAAGATACCGGTGTGGGAATGACAAAGGAAAAACTTGCACAGGTATTTGCGGAATATGTCTCGTTTTCCGAGGATATGGGGGTAGAGGGCTTTGGCCTGGGTCTGTCAATTGTCAGACAGCTCGTAGAAATGATGCATGGCTGGGTAAGAGCAGAGAGTGATCCGGGAAAAGGGACACGCGTATCTTTTGGATTTTATCAGAAACAGGTTCCGACTGAGATATCAGAGCCGGGAAACATCGGACAGGAAATTTTAAAAGAACAGAGTGATCCGCAGGTTGAAGAAATACAGCCGAACTGGGTTTATCCGCGGGCACGTGTCCTTCTGGTGGATGATATGGAAGCAAACAGGGTGATTTTTCAGGAACTTGCGGCTCCATGGAAGTTTATACTGGATCTGGCGGTGTCAGGAGAAGAAGCTGTACAGATGGTAAAAGAACGGGAATACCAGATGATTATTCTGGATCAGATGATGCCGGGAATGTCCGGATTTGAGACGGCGGATCAGATACAAAGATACAGTCATGCACCGCTTGTTCTTATGACAGCGGATATTTCTGATGAAGTCAGAAGCCGTTCCATCCGGCATGGATTTACCGATTTTATGCCGAAACCGATCCGGCTGCAGCGGATGAGGCAGGTTTTAGAAACCGGAATTCCGGTCAGATACAGGGAACTTCCGAATCCGGTCGATGCGTCAAAGAAGGCGAAAGCTACAGGGCAGAGGAACGCTGCGGATATCCGTACGCTGGAATCTTATTGGAAAGAGGTGGAGAGTTTACTTCCGAAACTTCCGGAATATGTCCAGAGGGATCTGCATATGTTTCAGACAAAAGTTCATGGAATCAAAGGGATCAGCCGCCAGATTGGAAAAGAGGAGATTGCCCAGCAGGCAGAAATTATGGAGATGGCGGCAAAGACCGAAAACCGTGCCTTTATAAACCGGAATCTGCATATCTTCTTAGAGCAGCTGCAGGGGACTGTGAAAGAAGTAAAACAGGAGACAAAAGATTCACAGGAAAGCGGTCACATACTTCGGCAGGAAAAGTTTCCCATGATGGATGGAGAGCAGCGCCGGCTGTGCTGGAAAAGGTTAAAGTATGGATTTGATACCTATGATATTGCACAGATTGAGGAGAATATAAAGATACTTTCTGAACATGAATTACCGCCGGAAGAAAAAGAAAGGCTTCCCGTGGTAAGGGAAGCCTATGAAAATCTGGATTATGAAATCGGAAGCAAAGCCTGTATGTTTTAGACGCGGCGGCGCAATAACGCATAAAATTTTTCAATATGGAAAGGTTTTCCCTGAACCGCCTGGACTTTCAGGCGGTTTTCTTCATTGAAACCTACCAGAATGTTGTGATTGGCTTCTGCCAGGTAATCCATAATACCGTCAATATCGGATTTGGTATTTTTCGGACAGTTTACATACATATGTTTGTTTGCGGTAATATGCATGGTATAAGAGATGCTGAAATGATACCAGAGCATTTTGTGGAGCGTCGAATGTTTATAGATCCACAGAATCTCCTGAATAGGTACAATGGCATTTCCATATGGTGATGTCATGATAAAATAATGTTCGGTAATAAACATATCCTCCGTTGCCAGCTGTGGAAGTGTTGCAAGTTCTTCCTCGGCCTCGGCGAGAATCTGACCCGGATGTCCGAAGACGATCAAGTTCTGGCACGGTGGGGAAAGCACCGGGAACCGGATATAGACCATACAGATCAGAAGATACAGGACGGTATAAATCATGGAACCGAAATACGCGAAGAATAAAATGCGCGTCGTGGTTAAATGATAGTCAGGCTCACTGAAATAATACGAAGACAGCTGATTGCGGATACCGGTTTCGGTCCAGTTCAGGTCAGAGGAAAGCTGGGACAAAAGTGCCAGATAAGATTCTTTTCCTTTGACGATCCGGCCGGTGACGGACAGACGGTCGATCGTAGGGAGTCCTTCCTCACATGTATGCGGGGTAAGGAGAATGATGCTGCAATTATTTTTCTGTGTGGTGTAATAATAATATCCGCGGGTCTGTCCATAGGTTTCACAGGTATATCCGCTGAATTTCAGATCCGTGAAGGTCATGCGCACATAACGGTGATGGTCCTTGTATGCATCCGCAATTTTGGTATTGCCGGAAAGCTGTGCAGGCCGCAGCATGGCACCCAGTGGAAATACGATCCAGAGAACTGCAAGCAAAACCAGATATATCATTGGAGAAAAAAGTCTTCTGCGATAGAAGGCCTGAATATTTTTGGAAATATAATGTTCGTAGTTGTCAGGCATGGAAAATCCTTTCTGTATTTCAACTTATGCATTCAGTATAAAGGTTTCGGGAAGAATAATCAACCTTGCTTTTGCCATAAAAACTTGCTAAACTATGATACAAAGCAGGAGGAAAAGAATGGACGCGTATACGAGTTTTGCGCAGGTTTACGACCTGTTTATGGATAATGTGCCCTATGATGAATGGTGTGCATATATTTGTGAGACATTAAAAAAGCATGGAATTGCAGACGGACCGGTGCTGGATCTGGGATGCGGAACCGGAGAACTGACCCGGAGACTGGCAGCCTGTGGGTATGATATGACCGGTGTGGATGTTTCTGTGGATATGCTGCAGAAAGCCATGGAAAAGCAGACAGATCCGCCGATTCTTTATCTGCTGCAGGAGATGCAGACACTCGAACTGGATGGATGTGTGCGGGCAGTCTGCTGTACCTGTGACTGTGTCAATTATGTGCTTGAGCCACAGGAACTTTCCGATGCATTCCGGCGGGTTGCCGCCTGTCTGGAAAGCGGTGGAGTATTTATCTTTGATTTGAATACCGCCTATAAATACGAACAGCTTCTTGGAGATCACACATTTGCGGAGAGCAGGCAGGAAGGAAGTTTTATCTGGGAAAATTATTATGACGAAGAGACCAGAATCAATGAATATGACCTGACACTGTTTATCCCGGAAGCGGGAGAGCTGTACCGCCGATATGCGGAAACACACTATCAGAGAAATTATAAGGTGGAACAGATAGTGGACTTTCTGCAGCAGGCGGGACTGGTCTGTGAAGGAATGTATGATGATTACACCGACGCCGGGGTCAAAGCCGACAGTGAGCGTATCACATTTGTTACAAGAAAAGAATAAAGGAGAAATGATACATGGCAGATTATATTGTTAGAGCAACCGCAGCAGGTGCCGCAATCCGGGCATTTGCAATTACATCGAGGGATCTGGTGGAGACCGCCAGACAGGATCACAATACGTCCCCGATCATGACGGCAGCCCTGGGACGTCTGTTGTCCGGCGGTGCGATGATGGGAACAATGTTAAAAGGGGAAAAGGATCTTCTGACCCTGCAGATTCAGTGCAGCGGTCCGGCCAGGGGACTTACCGTTACTGCGGACGCCAATGGACATGTCAAGGGATTTGTCAATAATCCGATTGTGGAACTTCCGCCAAACAAAGACGGACATTTAAATGTAGGGGGCGCGCTGGATCTCGGTATTTTGAGCGTCATCAAAGATATGGGATTGAAAGAGCCATATGTGGGACAGTGTCAGCTGCAGACAGGAGAGATTGCAGAAGATTTAACCTATTATTTTGCAACTTCCGAGCAGATTCCGTCTGCGGTAGGATTGGGCGTGCTGATGAACAAAAACAACACGGTGCGTCAGGCCGGCGGATTTATTATTCAGCTTATGCCGTTTACGAGTGACGAGATCATTGAAAAACTGGAAAATCGTATTGCAGAGATCGATTCTGTGACTATGATGCTGGAGCGAGGACTGATACCGGAAGGAATTCTCGAAGAAATTCTCGGAGATTTCGGCTTGGAAATCACCGACAAAATTCCGGCAGCATTTGTCTGTGACTGTTCCAAGGAGCGGGTATCCCGCGCACTTTCGACGCTCAGCAAAAAAGATCTCGATGACATCATCAATGATGGGGAGAGCATCGAGGTAAAGTGTCAGTTCTGTAATAAGGCATATGAATTTTCCGTAGAGGAATTAAAGGAGTTGAGAAAGTGAGACAGGGATTTGTAAAAGCAGCTGCAGTCACACCGAAAATTAAAGTGGCAGATACAAAATACAATGCAGAACTGATTCTGGATATGATGAAAGAAAGTACCCGGCAGGGAGCAAAGATTGTAGTTTTTCCGGAACTTTGTCTGACTGGCTATACCTGTCAGGATCTGTTTTTGCAGGAACGTCTGCTGCAGGGCGCAAAGGATGCGCTGATGAAATTAGTAAAAGAGAGTGCTTCACTGGACGCCATTTTTTTCGTGGGACTTCCCTTTGAAATCCTTGGAAAATTATACAATGTGGCGGCAGTGTTTTCCCATGGAGAAGTGCTTGGACTTGTACCGAAGAGTTATCTGCCGAATTACAATGAATTTTATGAGGCGAGACATTTCGTATCCGGAGCAGAGCTTGCGACAGAGGTGGTTCTGCCGGACGGAAGCTGTGTTCCTGCGGACCGGGATCTGCTTTTTGTCTGTGAGCAGATGCCGAAACTCAGAATCGGTGTGGAACTGTGTGAGGATCTGTGGACACCGAATCCGCCGAGTATCTCCCATGCACTGGCGGGGGCGTCTGTTCTGGTGAATTTGTCGGCTTCGAATGAACTGACCGGCAAAGACAGTTACCGCAGGGAACTGGTAAGTGGCCAGTCTGCACGTCTTCTTGCGGCATATATTTATGCGTCAGCGGGAGAGGGAGAGTCTACACAGGATCTGGTGTTCTCCGGGCACAACATCATTGCGGAAAACGGACAGATTCTTGCGGAATCCAAGCGTTTTGGACATGGCATCCTGTATTCGGAGATTGATGTGGAACGTCTCTGTGCACAGCGCCGCAGAATGACAACTTTTGTCACTGAGGATCAGACACATACCGAGATTCTGTTCTCTTTAAAAATAGAAGAAACAAAACTGACGCGGTTTATTGATCCGGCACCGTTTGTGCCAACAGACAGACAGAACAGGGAAAAGCGTTGTGATGAAATTCTGATGATTCAGGCAATGGGACTAAAAAAACGTCTGGAACATACCGGAGCCAATGCTGTGGTAGGTATTTCCGGAGGACTGGATTCGACGCTGGCACTGCTGGTGACCGTGCGTGCCTTTGATCTGTGCGGGCGGGATCATAAGGGAATTACGGCCGTCACCATGCCGGGATTCGGGACAACCGACCGCACATATGACAATGCTGTCAAACTGATTCAAAGCCTTGGGGCAGAATTTGTGGAAGTGGATATCTGTCAGTCGGTAAATGTGCATTTTTCGGATATCGGACAGGACCCTTCGGTGCATGATGTGACATATGAAAATTCCCAGGCGCGGGAACGCACGCAGATTCTGATGGACATTGCGAACAAAAAGAATGCGCTTGTGATCGGAACCGGAGATCTGTCGGAACTTGCACTGGGGTGGGCAACGTACAACGGAGATCATATGTCCATGTATGCCGTGAATGCTTCTGTGCCAAAGACGCTGGTCCGGCATCTGGTGCGTTATTATGCGGATACCTGTGAGGACAAGCAGCTTTCCGATACACTGTATGATGTATTGGATACACCTGTTTCTCCGGAGCTTCTGCCGCCGGAAGACGGAAAAATTTCACAGAAGACCGAGGATCTGGTAGGTCCGTATGAACTGCATGATTTCTTCCTGTATTATATGTTGCGTCAGGGATTTTCCCCTGCAAAAATTTATCGTCTGGCAAAAATTGCATTTGCAGGAACTTATGAAGATGCATTTATTTTAAAATGGCTGAAAACGTTCTGCCGCAGATTTTTTGCGCAGCAGTTTAAACGTTCCTGCCTTCCGGACGGCCCGAAAGTCGGATCTGTTGCTGTTTCTCCGAGAGGAGATCTGCGTATGCCGAGTGATGCGTGTGCAACATTGTGGATGGAGGAACTGAATACGATTTCTTAGAAAAATACATTTTTTATTCGAATCTTAACCGCCATTATGCTATAATGAAACATACGGATGCAAGAGATAAGGAGAAAGAAGATTCGGATGAAAAAAACATTGTATATCATAAGAGATATAGCCATTACCGTCGGGATTCAGCTGGTGTGTTTTATGGTCTGTTTGTGGATACAAAACAGTACTGTGGAAAATGCGCTGATCCCGGCAGTATCTATTTTTGGAGTCTTTCTGACTTCTGTGATCACACCGGGGTATCTGTATGGTGTGGCAGCTGCAATTCTCAGCGTTCTTGAATTGAATTTTGCTTTCACATTTCCATTTTTTCACTTTAATTTTTCCATACCGGAGAATATGGCATCGGCAGTGATCATTATACTGATGGCTTTGATTACCTGTGGGTTTACCACCAAAATAAAGTATAATAAAATTCTCGAAGAAGAGAGAGAAAAAGAAAAAATCCGTGCAGACATATTCCGTGCGGTTTCCCATGATCTTCGGACTCCGCTTACCACGATCTATGGCTCCAGCTCGGCGCTGCTTGATCCGGATAATGATTTTACGAAGGAACAGCGGACAAAGATGCTGCAGGACATCCAGCAGGATGCACAGTGGCTTTTCCGGATGGTTGAGAACCTGCTTTCGATCACAAAACTTGACAGTGGAAAAGTAAAAATCATTAAGACACCTACGGTTTTGGATGAGCTGATTGATTCGGTGATTTTAAAGTTTCATAAAAGATATCCGGATCAGGAGGTTGAAATTGATATTCCGGATGAATTTGTGGTAATTCCCATGGATGCAATCCTGATCCAGCAGGTGTTGATCAATATTTTAGAAAACGCGGTGCAGCATGCAAAGGGAATGGTGCACCTGGGACTGAAGGTATTTCTTGTGGCGGACAAAGCCGTATTTGAAGTACAGGATGATGGATGTGGAATTCCGGAAGAAAAATTAAAATCCGTTTTTTACGGGAGTCATGAGGCATATGAGGTATCTTCCGATTGCAAACGGAGCAATGCAGGAATAGGACTGGCAGTGTGCGCAACAATTATCAAAGCGCACGGTGGAAAGATCAAGGCAGAAAATAAGAAAAATGGAGGTGCACTTTTCCGGTTTTATCTGGATATGGAGGAGAAGGAACAGGCATGAACGGAAATAAATATAAGATTTTAATTATTGAGGATGATGAACATATTAACAATCTGGTGGCTACACTTCTGGAGGCAAACGGATATCAGGCATTATCGGCATATTCCTGCGAAGACGGAATGATGATGTATGCTTCACACAGACCGGATCTCGTTGTTTTAGATCTGGGACTTCCGGATCAGGACGGAATGACTTTTTTAAAGCGGTTACGGAAAGATTCCCTGACGCCGGTGATTGTGCTTTCTGCCAGGTCAGATGAAAAAGATAAAGTGGAGGCTTTGGATATGGGAGCCAATGATTATGTTACAAAACCATTTGGCTCCAATGAATTTCTTGCGCGGATACGTTCTACGCTTCGCATGACAACACATCGCATGCAAAACGGAATGTTTCCGGGGGGAAAATTTGAGGCATCCGGTCTGACCATTGATTACGATGCAAGAAGAGTTTTCTTGCATAAAAAAGAAGTGAAGCTGACACAGACAGAGTACAATATCATTGCAGCATTGTCGGAACATGCGGGAAAGGTTATGACATACTCAGCCATTATCAAAGAGATCTGGGGGTATAACGATGAGGGCAGCATCAAAAAACTGCAGGTCAATATGGTAAATATCCGTAAGAAGCTGGGAGCCAGACCGGGAGAAAAAAATTATATTGTAAATGAACTGGGCGTAGGGTATCGTATGTGCGAGGCGGATGAGGAAACCTTATAGCTGTAATTTAGAGGAGATAATACAAAAAGAGGAAAAACGTTTTTTTCGTTTTTCCTCTTTGATTTTTTGCTTTGTTTATTTTATTATGTAAAATAAATTATAAGAGCTGAATACCATGTTCCTCGCAGGCTGCAATTGTTTCTTCCGGCCAGAGAGAACTCTGCACTTCGCCGATATGAGCTTTGCGAAGGAAGAACATACAGATACGGGACTGACCAATTCCTCCGCCGATGGTATAAGGAAGTGTTCCATCGATGATGGATTTCTGGAATGGCAGATCCTTGCGTTCCGGACAGCCGGCTTTGTCAAGCTGGGAAATCAGTGCAGTTTTGTCTACACGGATACCCATCGAAGATAATTCCAGTGCAATATCAAGAACCGGATAATAAACAAGAATATCTGCATTTAAAGCCCAGTCATCGTAATCCGGAGCACGTCCGTCGTGCGGTTCGCCGGACTCTAAGGTGTCACCGATCTGCATGATACATACAGCACCTTTTGCCTTGGTAATATAATACTCACGTTCCTTCGGTGTGTTGTCCGGAAACAGATCCTCCAGTTCCTGGGAGGTGATAAAGAAAATTTCCTTTGGAAGGATCAGATCAATGTAATCATACTGGATGGCCATATACTGTTCTGTTTTGCGAAGACACTTATATACGGTACGAACGGTCTCTTTTAAATAGTCCAGATTACGGTCTTCTTTATGAATGATTTTTTCCCAGTCCCACTGATCTACGAAAATAGAATGAATGTTGTCCGTACTTTCATCGCGGCGGATGGCATTCATATCCGTGTAGATGCCTTCTCCGACCTGAAATCCGTATTTTTTCAGGGCGTAACGTTTCCATTTTGCGAGAGAATGGACAACTTCGGCATTTTTATCGTCCTGCTCCTTAATACCGAAAGTAACCGGGCGTTCATAACCGTTTAAGTTATCATTAAGACCGGTTGCCGGGTCTACAAAAAGAGGAGCAGAAACACGTGTCAGATGCAGTCTCTGCGCCAGCAGTGCCTGAAAGAAATCTTTGACTGTCTTGATGGCAAGCTGTGTGTCATGAAGATTCAGTTCTGATTTGTATTGTTTTGGTAAAATAAGATTTTCCATGAGATCTCCTTTGTTATATTGTTACTCTGTGTTTCATTATAGCACATGAACTATGGAATTCAAGTCAAAAAGGTGTTAGAATTAGGATATGATTTTACAGAATGAAATGGAGAAAAGCAGATGAAAAAAGAAGATTTAACCGTTCCGGCAATTTTTGCGGAGGCGGTAGGAATGATCCTTGGAATTGTCTATATCGGACTGCAGATCTATTATGGGATTGCCTATAAAGTTGCGCCATATAAATTTATCTGTAACATTGTAGGAGTTGTTCTGATCTATATGGGACTCAGCCTGGTAAGCTGTCAGCCGGAAAAAATAAACCGGCTTCCGAAAGAGGTGTGTGTGGGAAAGGTGCGTAAATATTCCATCCGGATGATCCGGCTGGTAAAACTGGTGTTTATCATCGGTCTGATGGTTCCGTGTGTGGGAGATGTGATCGGGATCGAACTCAAGGACGCGTACAGTCTGCTGGTGATTGCCGCTATCCTTGTGATCACCGTGTTTTATGAGTACCGGATCATTCAGCTGCTTCGAAATGATCATCATGATCAGGGGCAGCCATAAGGCGCGCCGCTTTTTGATCGCGCCATTTCGTTCCCAGGCGGAATAAGGAAAAGCCCAAAACGAGAGAAACAATCGTAAAGAGAAAGATGATAATTCCCAGAAGATCCGTTTCTTTGAGATTGTTCAGTAGCGGTCCGATGATGGTTCCCCAGAAGTTGAACAGGATGTGGAAGAACATTGAGAAATAGATGCTTCCTCCTTTTTCACAGATCCATCCCAGTACAAGACCGAGAACAAATGCATAAATTCCCTGAATCCAGTTCATGTGAAAGATTCCGAAGAGAACCGCCTGCATCAGGTTGGCAGCCCAGAACGGAAGTGCCCGTCGGACCAGACGCATGGTGACGCCGCGGAAAACCAGTTCTTCACAGACAGGACCGAGAATTACGGCATAGATAAACATGAACAGTCCGATGTCGGAGTCTAAGCCTGCGGTTTCCATGAGTTTTTCGTACTGGCTGAGCCAGTTCGGGAAAAGAAGAGATACCGCAGAAGTCAGATAACCGGAAAAGAACTGCATGCCGGGAATCAGAAGAATGATGGATAAAAACTGCAGAGGATGAAACGTGAGGGATGGTTTTGGAAGATAATTGCCCCCACAGGAGCGATAATACCATATTCCCATGAATACGATGCAGGTTACGGTATAAATCAGCATGATGCATGCATTAAACTCCGTATTGGTCAGAAGTGTTTCGATGGTATCGGCATCAAAGCCTGTGCTCTGGGAGGCCGGACACAGAAACAGAGCTGCGATTCCGAACATAAAAAAAGAGGCCAGTATCTGTGCAGCTGTTGTTGTTAAAATTGGCAGAAAGCCGGAAAAAAAATAACCGATCTTTTTCATATCATAGATTCTCCATTCGTTTTCGTGTTTGGTAAACTGTACTAAACATTATAGCATAACAATGGGGTAATGCAAGAAATCTGTTTACTTTAAAACTTTAATATGATAAAATACAGACATGATTTTTGGAAGGAAAGAGGGAGCATAATGAGCAAGAAACTTAAAACAGAGGCAGTAGATCATCTGTTTGATGCAATTTTATGTCTGCAGAACAGAGAGGAATGTTATACATTTTTTGAGGATGTGTGTACGGTCAATGAATTGCTTTCTTTATCACAGCGATTTGAAGTGGCGGGAATGCTGCGGGATCAGAAGACATACCTTGATATTGCGGAAAAGACGGGGGCGTCTACAGCGACGATCAGCCGTGTCAATCGTTCTCTGAACTATGGAAATGACGGATATGAGATGGTATTCAGCCGTCTGTCACAGAAACATCCGGAACAGGAATAGAAAAAAGGCACGGATGCGTATCTGCATCTGTGCCTGAAAATACAATCATCCGTTTGGATTAAACGGTGTCTTTTTTAGAGGATTCCTTTTTGGAATTCTCTTTTTTATTTGTTTTACTGTTTTGACTGTTGATATTGTCGATAACACTTTCGATAATCATCTTTTTGATGTATACGTCGTAGCTGAGCAGACAGATAAAACTGAAATTCTGCAGAAATTCCTGATCATTTTCCGGAAATTTCCGGAACGTCTCACGGGAGAGTGCATATTTTTTTCCGAGATCTTTTAATAATTTCTCGGACTCGGTGCTCTCTAAATTAAAAACCTCGTTATAGACATCTTCCATATTAAATCCGGCTTTGTTGCCAAAATAATGTTCCGTCAGGGGATTTAACAGGGACTGGATGTCGTTGATGCTGAGCAGATTCTTAAAATAGTAAATGAATAACAGGGTCAGCACATGCTCCTTGGAATATTTTTTCTTCTCCGGGGCAGGGAGCAGATTGTTTTTGGCATAATTGTTGATCATTGTTTTGGTCAGAATTTTATCATCTTCATAGCGTTTGCAGGCTTCTAACTGCTCGTCCATAAAGGTCGTGACCTGATCCATATATAAACCGATATTTGGAATGTCTTCCGTTTTGATGTAATCGATTGAAACCAGTTTCTTCTGCAGTGCAGCAAGAAATTCTTTTACTTCGTTGTCCATATTTTCACCTCATATCACATTATATAGTAATAAAAACTAGATGACAAGGCATTTTCATGCTTTTTTCAAAAAACAAAAGAATGTATGTTCTATTCGGACTATCTATGATATAATGAGACACACGAATAATGAATTATGGAAAGAGACGGAGAAACGATATGAGCTTATTAGATGCACTGAACGAACCACAGCGGCAGGCTGTGATGGCAACCGACGGACCGCTTCTGATTCTGGCAGGTGCCGGGTCCGGAAAAACCAGAGTACTGACACATCGTACGGCATATCTGATTGAGGAATGCGGGGTTAATCCCTACAATATCATGGCAATCACGTTTACCAATAAAGCGGCAGGGGAGATGCGGGAGCGTATTGACCAGATGGTGGGATATGGTTCGGAAAGTATCTGGGTGTGCACATTCCATTCCACCTGTGTGCGTATTTTGCGCAGATATATTGACAGGCTGGGGTTTGGCACCAATTTTACCATCTACGATTCCGATGATCAGAAGACTCTGATGAAGGATATCTGCAAACGTCTGGAAATCGATACGAAAATGTACAAAGAGAAAATGTTTCTTTCTGCTATTTCCTCCGCAAAAGATGAGCTGATCGATCCGATCGAATTTGAGACGCGCGCGGCAGGCGATTATGTGAAACGGAAACAGGCCCAGGTTTATCGGGAATATCAGCAGGCGTTAAAGCAGAATAATGCATTGGATTTTGATGATCTGATCATGAAAACCGTGGAACTGTTCAAACTGGACAAAGAGGTGCTTGCCTCGTATCAGGATCGTTTCCGCTATATTATGGTGGATGAGTATCAGGATACCAATACCGCACAGTTTGAACTGATCCGTCTGCTGGCTTTAAAATACCAGAATCTTTGTGTTGTAGGTGATGATGATCAGTCTATCTATAAGTTCCGGGGAGCGAATATCTACAATATTCTGAATTTTGAACATCATTTTCCGGATGCCACAGTGATCAAACTGGAGCAGAATTACCGGAGCACGCAAAATATTCTGGATGCAGCCAATGCTGTGATTGCCAACAATCAGGGGCGAAAGGAAAAGCGTCTGTGGACGGACAATGGAGCCGGGGACAAGATCACCTTTGAGCAGCTGGATACGGCGGCAGAGGAAGCGGATTTTGTGGCAAGGGATATTGCCCGGCGGGTACGCAAAGGAGAGTATCAGTATAAAGACTGTGCCATTCTCTATCGTACCAATGCACAGTCACGTCTCTTTGAGGAACGTTTTATTACAGCAAATATTCCATATAAAATTTTTGGAGGCGTAAATTTCTACGCCCGTAAGGAAGTGAAGGATCTGCTGGCATATTTAAAGACCATCGACAATGGGCAGGATGATCTGGCGGTGCGGCGTATCATCAATATCCCAAAACGTGGAATTGGTGCGGCATCGATCAACAAAGTGGCATTGTATGCCCAGGAGCAGGAGATCAGTTTTTATGATGCGCTCTGTGTGGCAGAACAGGTACCGGGGCTGGGCAAAGCGGCAGCAAAGATCCGGCCGTTTGTGTTGTTTATCCAGTCTATGAAAGCAAAGGCAAAGCTGCTTTCCGTGACAGATCTGCTGCAGGAAGTTATTGAAACGACCGGTTATGTCAGAGAACTCGAAGCAGAGGGAACGGATGAGGCAGAGGCAAGAATCGAAAATATTGACGAATTGATCAGCAAAGCTGTGGATTATGCGGAGGGGGAAGAAGCTCCGACCTTAAACGGCTTTCTGGAAAATGTCGCTCTGGTTGCGGATATTGACAGTTTTGACGAAAACAGTGACTATGTGGTACTTATGACTTTACATAGTGCGAAAGGACTTGAATTTCCGAATGTCTATCTGGCAGGACTTGAGGATGGACTGTTTCCGAGTTATATGTCTATTACGAGTGATAACTCCCAGGCCGAGATCGAGGAAGAACGGCGTCTGGCATATGTGGGAATTACCCGTGCAAAGAAAAATCTGACAATCACTTCCGCGCGTGTGCGCATGGTGCGGGGGCAGACACAGTATGGAAAAGTATCCCGTTTTGTCAGGGAAATTCCGCCGGAACTTCTTTCCGGAAAGATTTATGAGCCAAAGACAAAGGAAGAACCCATCGAACAGTCCACATTTCAGAAGGCGCGTAAGGCATTCCGGACGGTGCCGAGTTATGGTGGAAGCGGATATGGAAAAGAAGTGGGAGAGGGATATGGATCGACCTTCCGTTCCTCCAAAGCCACAAAACCGGTATATACAAAGGTGGAAAACCAGCGTGATTTTGGTTCCGCGGGTGGAGCATTGTCCTATCAGGTGGGAGATCGTGTCCGCCACATCAAATTTGGCGATGGAGAAGTCATGGCAATTGTTTCCGGGGGCAGGGACTATGAAGTGACCGTAGATTTCGACAAAGTCGGAACAAAGAAGATGTTTGCAAGCTTTGCAAAATTAAAAAAGATATGATAAATTTTTTATAAACGCAAATTTTTCATAGGAAAACAGGGAAAGATATGCTATAATGGATGTAATTAAAAATGCAGGAAGGAGAAGTGCCATCATGAGTAAAGTAGAAGATATTTTAGCATCTACCAAAGTGGGGGATGTTTTGGATGCAGCAAAGCTTAATAAGTTTTTGAAGAGACAGGAAGAAGAGGAGAAGAAACCTTCCAAATTCGTGATTGTATTCGCCGTGATTGGAATCGTTGTCGCAGTTGCAGCAGCAATCTATGGAATTTATCGTTTCTTTACACCGGATTATCTGGATGATTTTGAGGACGATTTTGAAGATGAGTTCGACAATGACTTCTTCGAGGATGAGGATGATGAGCCGGCTGCAGAGTCTAAGGATGCTTCCGCAGACAAGACAGAGGACTAATCATTGTCGGAAGCGTGAGAACTTTCAGGCAGTTTGAGCGGTGCACAGAAAAAGAAAACCGAACGAAGAAAGAAGGGACTGCAGTTGTGTAGTCCCTTTTTCTGTAAGAAAATAAGATTCAGAATGATGCATGAGGAGTAAAAGAATGAAAAAAGGGCAGATTGCAGAAGGAAACGTAACAACCGTAGAATTCCCGAACAAAGGGATTGTGATGACAGACGAGGGAGAACGCGTCATCGTCAAGAATACCATTCCGGGACAGCGTGTTTCCTTTGCAGTAAATAAGGTACGAAAAGGAAAAGCGGAAGGACGGCTTCTGGAAACCGTGAAGAAATCGCCACGGGAGACCGCAGATACCTGCCGGCATTTCGGACAGTGCGGAGGATGTACGTATCAGAGTCTGCCTTATGAAGAACAGTTAAAGATCAAGGAGACACAGGTACGTGGCATGATAGAGCAGGCGATCGGGGATGCCTGTGCTTATGAGTTTCTGCCAATCAGACACAGTCCGCGTGTGCTTGCTTACCGTAACAAAATGGAATTTTCATTTGGAGATGAATACAAGGACGGACCGCTGGCACTTGGAATGCACAAGCGCGGCAGTTTTTACGATATTGTAACGGTAGAGGACTGCCGGATCGTGGATGGCGATTTCCGTGCGATTCTCATGGCAACGCTCGCTTATTTCAGGGAGCGGGAAATCTTCTTCTATCACAGACTGCGTCATACCGGGTATCTGCGCCATCTTCTTGTGCGAAAGGCAGTAAAGACCGGAGAGATTTTAGTTGATCTGATCACTACGACGCAGGATTGGAGAAATGTACAGGAGCAGGAGCCGGACGAGCGTGCAAAGATAGAGGCTGCATTGCTGGAAAAGCAGGGCAGATGTCCACATGCCGGAACGGTAAACGAAGAAAAAGAAAAGCAGCTTTTAGCCGGATGGAAAGATGTACTTCTGGCACTTTCCCTGGAAGGAACCTTAAAAGGAGTACTCCACACAAAAAATGACAGCGTGGCGGATGTCGTAAAAAACGAAGGAACGGAAGTACTTTTCGGACAGGATTATTTTTATGAGGAGCTGTTGGGACTGCGTTTTCAGATTTCACCGTTTTCTTTTTTCCAGACAAACTCTCTCGGAGCAGAAGTGCTTTATTCCACAGCCCGCGAATTTATCCTCGGGGATAATCCGGACATGCTGGCAGACAAGACCGTTTATGATCTGTACAGCGGTACCGGTACGATCGCACAGATGCTCGCTCCGGTCTGCAAAAAAGTTGTGGGCGTGGAGATCATCGAGGAAGCGGTAGAGGCGGCAAAAGAGAATGCGGCACTCAATCATCTGGACAACTGTGAATTTTTGGCGGGTGACGTCTTAAAGGTGCTCGATACGATTGAGGAACGGCCGGATTATATTGTGCTTGATCCGCCAAGGGATGGTATTCATCCGAAGGCATTGGAAAAGATTATCAATTATGGTGTGGATCATATGATTTATATTTCGTGTAAGCCGACGAGTCTGGCGCGGGATCTGGAGGTGCTGCTGGCGCGGGGATATGTCGTGGATAAGGTGCAGTGCGTGGATATGTTTCCGAATACCGTGCATGTGGAGACGGTAGTACTGCTTTCCCACAAAAAGCCAGACGGACATATCAACGTAAAAGTTGAGTTTGGTGAGGGTGAGGGAAAAGTTCCGCTTGATAATATCGCTAAAAGAGCCGAAAGCTATAAGCCCAAAGAACGAGTGACCTACAAAATGATAAAGGAGTACATAGAAGCTAAATATGGCTTCAAGGTACATACCGCATATATTGCAGAGGTAAAGAGAGATTTAGGCTTGCCGATGTACGATGCTCCTAATGCGGTAGAAGAATTGAAACAGCCGAGGAAGCATCCGGCAGCGGAGAAAGTGGAAGCGATAAAGGATGCGTTGAAATACTTTAAAATAGTTCAATAAAATTAGGTGGCTAATATTTTAACACTGGAAGTTTTCAAAGAGAGGAAGCTATATGAGAGATTTGGTTCAATTTGATGTACTTATTTCTTGTCCATCGGATATAGAAAATAGAGGTTTTATAAATACCATAAAAGACATAGTATACAATTTTAATACAAATTATGGATTTAAAATAGGAGTTTCAATAAGGATTCTTTATTGGAAAGATAGTTCATATCCTGAATATGGTGATACACCGCAAGATATTATTAATCGTCAAATAGTAGATAATGCAGATGCTGTTATTGCGGTTTTTGGTAATGTTTTTGGAACAGCAACATCGAGATATGGTTCGGGAACGGAAGAAGAAATAGAAAAAATGATATCTTCTGGTAAACAAATTTTTTTATATTTTCAAAATAAAAGCACGGAAACAAATAATTTAATATTGGAAGAAGTACAGAAGGTACGAGATTTTAAGAAAAAATATGGGAAAAAGGGATTATATACAGAATTTAAGAGTAAACCCCAATTTAAACAGTTGCTTCTTGAGCATTTAATATCATACTTTACTAATAATCCTTTAGTAGATGCTAGAGATAAAGGGTGGCCTCATATTGTTACGAAATATGAAATACAATTTTGTTATACGGATTCTTCGGAAATATTGGTAAAAAAGATATTAACGATACGTTCTTTGATTAATGATTATTCTTGTATGATAGACCGTTTTGGTTGGAAAGGGAAGTCTGTAATTAAAAATATAGAAAATGTAATTTTGCTTAAGTCTTTTCAAGAGAATTTGACATATACGGCATGCATTTTACAATTTGACCACCCATTAAGTAGAGGCGAGGAGTATACAATTGAAATAGAATATTCTTTAGATAATAGTGAAAATATCGACCCTAGATATGTTAGCTGTGCTGTTAATATTCCAATAGAATTAATTGTTTTTAAAATTGAAACAAATCTGTCACAGAAGATAGCTAAAGCAGTCTTACAAAATTTTTCCGCGACGGCCTCACGAATACCTATAGAAAATAAGGTGCTGAATTGTGATGGTCCAATAGATGTTACAATACAACGACCTATTCAGGGAAATAGATATGTGCTTTCTTGGGAATTTAATATATAATGTGATTTTCTTATATTATAATTATATCAAAATATTGTAAATTTATATTTTGTGGGAAAAAGGATGCACGAGCAGTATTAGTACTGTATAAATATTGCCCATATTTCCGCAATTTTGTGGGGATATGTTCTAATTTGGTACACATGTGGAGACGGTAGTACTGCTTTCCCACAAAAAGCCAGACGGACATATCAACGTAAAAGTTGAGTTTGGTGAGGGTGAGGGAAAAGTTCCGCTTGATAATATCGCTAAAAGAGCCGAAAGCTATAAGCCCAAAGAACGAGTGACCTACAAAATGATAAAGGAGTACATAGAAGCTAAATACGGCCTCAAAGTACATACCGCATATATCGCAGAGGTAAAGAGAGATTTAGGCTTGCCAATGTATGATGCTCCTAATGCGGTAGAAGAATTGAAACAGCCGAGGAAGCATCCGACAGCGGAAAAGGTAGAAGCAATCAAAGATGCTTTGAAATATTTTGGGGTTATTTAATAGGTAGCCTGTTTATAGAATATCACATGGATTAGTAAAGCAAATAAATGATGGAAAGGGTGAGGATTATGGGTGGAAAAGAAGCATCACGGGGATTTTTATACCAGGGGTTTGCTTCAGTATTAGAGGCCTTAACTGATAAAGGTAACTGGGATAAGATATATGTCGAATTTCCAACATCAAATGATAAGGTTGATATAGCATTAGAGCAGCAAAATCAAATTGTTAAATGCATACAAGTAAAATCAACGATAAATACTTTTACCAAATCAGACATCAAAATATGGCTAGATGACCTTATAAAGGATATAGAAAGTCCTGAATATGAATTATTTTTAATCGGGCAATGTGATAAGTCCGCCAACACATTTATAAAGTCAATCGAAAAGTATTATGGGAAAGTGCTTGATAAAGAAGCAAAATCGTCGCTAAATGGGTTTGATACAGATTTGCTTGATAATAAGAGAATACGGTTTTTTATTTTGCCGTTTGAAATAAAAGTTTTAGAAAAAATTGTAAGAGATTCGTTGCATCAGTATATTTCAGATAGCAATCAAATGATGACGTTTGACCAAATTAGGTTTATTGCTTCAGCGACTGTAAATGATCAGATGATTTCTTCAACACATGGTAAAGGTATTGATAGAAAAGACTTTGATGAAGAAATGGAAAAACGCATTTTTCTTGTTGCCGATAAGTATTCCCCTAAAAGAATATCTATTGGTGTGAAAAGCTTTACCCGTGGAGCAGAAAACTTGGAAAAAGACACAGAGAGTTGTTTATCATTCATTAATAAGTTTGATGGTCGCAATATAAAGGGTGAATACGATTGGAACAAAGATATTTATAGAAATTTGGAGGAATTTTTGCTCACAAATACAAGCAACAAGTATGCATATCAAATATTTTTAGATACACATGCGTCTATAGCCTTTGCAGCAGGAAGAATTCTTGATAGTAAATCAGGTATCAACGTATTTCCGATACAAAAATCGTCGACCAATGGCACTGTATTATGGGATGTGAAACTGTCATCTAAAAGGAACTATACTAATTGGGATATTTCCCACGAAAAGTTTAATGAGAATCAATATGATTCTGCATTAGTATTAAATGTCACTCGTAACATTTACAATGACGTGGTAAAATTCATAAAAGAAAACAATCTATCAATTGGATGTATCATTAATTGTACGCCAAGCGATGTTGGTGCTACAAATTTTTCGATAGAAGATGGAACACATGCAACTGCTTTAGCTAATTCAGTTTATAACGCTATTGGCAGAAGAAGCACTGTGGAACGGCGTGCAACACTACATATTTTTGCTGCTGCTCCAAATGCATTTATGTTTTTCTTAGGTCAAAATTCAGTTGGATTTGGCAAATGTATTCTATATGAATATGATTTTGAGCAAAGGAATTCTTGTACATATTCACAATCAATAAGTTTTACTAATTAAGGGAGGATTATTTATGTCTACTGTACCGTCATATTTTAAAGATTTTCTATCTAATATTCGTTTGTCTGACAATCAAGTGAAGGATTTGAAAACAGGGCATACGACATTAAGAAGGAGATTAGAGGAAGATGAAACATTATCAAAGATTATTATTAGTACTTTCTTACAGGGAAGTTACCGACGTTCCACAGCAGTAAAACCCAAAAACGGCAATAAATCAGATGTCGATGTAATTGTTGTAACGAAATTAGACTCTGAAGAGTTTACACCAGAGGAGGCTTTGGATTTATTTGTTCCATTTTTAGAA
>ENA-OOWV01000708-OOWV01000708.1-human-gut-metagenome-genome-assembly--contig:-NODE-708-length-25104-cov-4.565132_pt1 | contig 25104 bp, 19 predicted proteins | sample MGYA00241584_ERZ501337 | MGnify/ENA primary metagenome ERZ501337 (study PRJEB25962, sample SAMEA2042744) | human gut metagenome | biome: human gut; feature: human-associated habitat; material: faeces... | reverse complement strand
GTTGCAGCTGCGCCCCTATGCGCAGCCGGCCTACCGCGCCGTGCAGTGGATGGCCTTTGGTTCCAACTCGTTTAACGCGCTGGTTCCGCTGTACGCCAACGTCGAGACTATGCCCGAGTACTATGCCGACACGCAGGCTCGCGTGACGTCCGAAAACTTCTACTGGGCCAACCGCCTGATCGGCGCGCTGGCTGACGTCCGCTTCCATGAGTGCGGCCGCGCGGTCGAGGATTATCAGGAGAAGATCGGTGGCATGGGCCACAAGCAGATCCATGACGTCGACGCTGCCGTAGCCGCTCTGCCCGAGGTCGAGGTGCCTGCCGAGCTTGCACGCGCCAACGAGGCCTTTGCCGAGCGTGTTCGCGTGGAGACCGATGCCCTGCTGGGCAAGGTGCTTTACACCACGAGCTGCGCCATGAAGAACTCTTTCGCGATGAATGACAACGTGAGGTAGGGATTTCCCGTCGATCGAATAGCGCTAAAACGCTTTGTCGCTTTCGCTCAATCTTGGGTACAAGAACGCCAATGCAGTTGTTTGTGATTGGAGATAACCATGGTTATGAAACTCGATCAGCTTGTTAACGGCGCCATTAACGTGGGCTTTGGCGCTGCCGCCGTTGCTGTCGAAGGCGGCAAGAAGGTCCTCGACGACCTTAACACCAAGGGCGAGCAGGTCCGCAAGGACACCGCCACCCCCGATATCGCCCGCAGTGTGTCCGACATGTTCGAGCAGGCCGGCGGTACCATCTCCGATCTGACCGAGCGCTTGGGCATGCAGGGCGAGACCGCGGCCCAGCGCGTGCTTGACGAGCTCATCCTTGCCCGGGTCCGCGTCATGACCGCCCCCGAGCGCACGGCCTTCCTGGCCCATGTGCGCGACATCGTCGATTCAGTCGAGGACAACGTGACCTCGGTGCCCGTTGAGTCCGTTGAGCCCGACGATGCGAAGGATACCGAAGAGGCCGAGTAGCAGCGCAGATGGCAGATTCCACCACCGATTACAACAATCTAGATCCCTTGGGTGACGAGGCGGCGGTTGTCGATGAGGTCGATGCCGCCGTCTCGGGCGCTCGCAAGAAGCCGCGCGCTGTCGATATGGTGCCCGAGGAGCCCGACGCGATGGCGCCGGACGAGGAATACCAGCTCACGCCGGCGGGCCGTCGCGAACGCATTGGGCAGATCGTTCGCCTGGTCAAAAAGTACCGCGTGTGGGATAACCTCACGCCGGTTCGTTTGCGCCGCCTGCTCGAGGAACTCGGCCCCATGTTCGTCAAGATGGGACAGATTCTGGCCAACCGGTCCGAGATTCTGCCGCAACGCTTTTGCGACGAGCTGCGTCGTCTGCGGTCCGACGTGGAGCCGGTGCCGTACGAGGTCGTACTCAGCTGTCTGGAAGAAGAATACGGCCTGCGCCTGGGGGAGATGTTCGATGCGATCGACCCCAATCCGCTTGGTAGCGCATCGCTCGCGCAGGTGCACCGCGCTCGTCTGGTGACGGGCGAGGACGTGGCCGTCAAGGTGCAGCGCCCCGGTGCGCAGCAGGTTATGGCACAGGACATCGATATCATCCGCTCGGTGGTGCGTATCGTTTCCAAGTTCGTCAACACCGATCAATTCGTTGACCTGCACGGCGTAGTCGAGGAGTTGTGGACCTCGTTTCGCGAGGAGACCAACTTTTTGGCCGAGGCCAAAAACCTCAACGACTTCTACGAGTTCCATAAGAGCGTTCATGGCGTGACGTGCCCTAAATCCTATCTGGACCTGTGCACCGAGCACGTGGTGGTTATGGATTACGTCGACGGCATTTCGATCGCCGATCCTGAACGCTTGGTGGCCGAGGGCTATGACTTGGAAAAGATCGGTGCCGCGATTGTCGAGGACTACTCGACGCAGGTGCTCGATGACGGCTTTTTCCATGCCGACCCGCATGCGGGAAACATCATCCTCAAGGACGGCATCGTTTACTTTATCGACTTGGGCATGGTCGGACGCATGTCGAGTCACGATCGTGGCATCGTTAAGGACATGATTTTCGCCGTGGCCGAGGGTGACGTGCCCAAGCTCAAGGATTCGCTCATGCGCTTCGCCGTGACGCGTGGCGACTCGGCTGAGCTCGATCATTCGGCCTTTTTGTCCGATTTGGACTTTATCGTGGCTGACTTTGCGGGCCTTGACCTGAAGGATCTGGATATCGGCGAGTTTTTGACCTCGCTGTTAAACCTCGCGCGTAAGAATGATGTTGAGCTGCCGAGCGTGGTGACGATGTTCGCGCGCGGCATGGTGACGCTCGAGGGTTTGTTGACCGAGTACATGCCCAACGTCAACATGATTCAGATCATCCAAACGCACATTAAAAACGAGAAAAGCACCTATGCGCGCGTGCGCGACATGGGGCGCGATCTTGCCGCGAGCAGCTATCGCGCGGCGAAGGGTTCACTCGAGGCGGCTGAGTACCTGGGGCTGGCTTCGCGTATGCTCACACGCGGCCAGCTTAAGGTGAACACGCAGATCATGAGCAGCGATAAGGCGCTGCGACAGCTGGGCGGAATTATCGACCGCATGTCGATGGCAATTGTGATCGCCGGCCTGTTTATCGGTTCGTCGGTGGTGTACTACGCACGCATCGAGCCGGTTGTGTTTGGTATCCCGGTCATTGGCTTTATGGGCTACGTGAGCGCGCTGGTGCTGGCGCTTATGTTGGGCCGCAATATCTGGCTCAACAGCCACGGCGGGAAGCACTAGAGGCTGCGACCGTCACCGCATTTTCCTATCGCAAACAATAGCTTTTACCTTGGGCTTCGCCTGTGTGCGGGGCCCTTTTGCGTGATACCATTTTGACGGTAATAATCGATGGCCTAGATGGTGGTGCGGAGACGCACGAACGCACGGTTTTCCTGCGCGTTTGGGAGAATCGGGGTGCAAGTCCCCGGCTGTACCAGTAACCGTAATTCCTCTTGGCTCGGGATGTTCGCGTCGCAGATCGGACGGCGCGCCTGAGCCGTTAAGGTTAAGTCGGATCGCCTCCCATCTTGCACGTTGCCGCGGCGTATGCCGCCGGTGTGCATAGGGCTCTGGAGGGAAGGAGGACCCCGATGGGGGAACTCGAGCGCAACATGCGCGATGACGTGGGGCAGCCTCAAGGCAACGCTCCAAGTACAGACAATGGGGGACAATTGGATATGTTTGAGGACGAGCGCGAGCGCGTCTCGCATCGCCGTGGCGCAATTGCGCGCGGCGTAGCCAAGCGCGGCCTGGTGGCATTCCTGGCCTTCGCGATGGCCTTTGGCACCACACCGGCTCAGCTGTGGGCCGAGGGCGCCGAGGGCATTGCCGAGGCTGTGGCTCAGGCGGCACCGCTTGCCGAGAACGGCTCTGGTGAGTCCGCGACAAGCCCTGCTGCCGACCTCAATGCGAGCGGCATGGTGGCGAATGGGGGCACTGCCGAGCAAGATGCCACTGCGACAGCTTCGGGCCCTACCGACAAGACTGAGGACGATAGCGCTGCCGGCAATGAGGCACCGGCTGCATCGACGTCCGATGCCTCGAAGCAGGACACCGCCGTTGTCTCTGCCGCTGGAGAGGCCAAGGCTCAGCCTGCCAAGGCAGAGAGCCAGGAGGTCTCTGCCACGTGCTCCGTCGTCGGCACCGACGCCAAGGGCGCCCAGCAGACCTGGGCCGCCGCGCAGCGGATCACGCTGAAGGAGGGCTCGACCGCGGCCGACCTCTCCGAGCAGCTGTTCAAGCGTGCCGGCCTCAAGGCCGATTACAACCCCAACGGCAGCTGGGGCTGGGCACTCAACTCGATCACGTCGCCCTTCGACTCCGGCCGCACGCTCGCCTACGACTCGGCGACCGGCGCTTACTGGCAGCTGTTCGTCAACGGCAGCGCCTCCGACGCCGGCGCGGGCGGCTACACGCTCAAGGACGGTGACTCCGTCGTCTGGTGCTACTCGAAGTACGGCGACCCCGCGCCCGAGCAGGTTTCCGTCACGATGGAGATTATTGGCAAAAAGGCCGGGATGGCTCAGCGTTGGACGAGCCCGTCGACCCAGGTGTTTGTTAAGGGCACGTCGATCAAGGATGCCTCCGCTACCTATTTCGACGCCCTTGGCATCGAGTCCAAGATGTACGACCAATTCGGCTATTGGGGTGTCCATAGCCTCGTTTCTCCGCTTGATGGTACCGAGCTGTCCGGCGCTTGGTCGTTCTTTGTCAACGGCGTTCCTGGAACTCAACTCGATAACGACTACGTGCTTAAGTCGGGCGATAAGGTCGTTTGGGCTTACGCCCCTGGGGATACTTTGCCCGGTGTCGACAACGTTGTTCTTAATCCGAGCGCTGCACGCCCTAACTGGGATAGCGACTGGTCGGGCTTTACAAGTGCCGACAAGGTTACCGACGCACCTGTGCCCACTAAGGATGCAGATGAGAAATGGGTAAGCGAGCTTAAGACGCGTGCGGACGGCAATAAGGGTGTTTCCGATGCGTTGCTGATCGGTGACTATCTCTATGTGGCAGTTGGTTCTAAATTGCTCAAAAAGGATGTCGAGACGGGCAAGACCGTTCTAGAGTCACCTTTGGCTGCTGCAATTGATTCCACCTCACGCATGGTATATACCAATGGTGTTGTGCTTGTTCCGCTTTCAGGCGGTCGTCTTCAGGCCTTAACGGTTGATGTGCTTGCGACGGTTTGGGTTACCGATGGGTTGCCGGCCGGTCCCGATGGCGCGCAGCAGTCGCTTGCTTCTGTTTCGGTTCGCGATGGCTATGCCTATTTTGGTACCGCTTCGGCCGATTGGATTGACTCGAGTGACGGCTACCTGCTTTGTGTTCGTATTTCTGACGGTAAAGTCATGTGGCAGCACAAGAATGAAAACAGCAAGGGCTATTACTGGGCTGGCATGGCGTTCTCGGGCGACTATGGCGTTATCGCGGATGATTCAGGCACTGTCAGCACGGTTGATCCTTCGACTGGAAAGACCGTAGCAAAGCTTAAGATCGCCGATCGCGTTCGCGCGAACGTGCTTGTTGATGGGGCTACTGCTTACGTTGTGAGTGCCGATGGCACGCTCCATAAAATTGCTATCGCTAATGATGGGGCCCTTTCAGAACTGGGTAAAGTTACGTTTGGCAGCAGCTCGACCTCTACACCCGTGTTTGTCAACGGTAAGATTGTAGTTGGCGGCACGTCGATTGAGTCCTTTATGGGCGGTCCCCAAAACAGTCTTACGAGCCACTATGGTCAGCTTGCAATTATCGACGCCGATACGCTTACGGTCGATTATTCAATTTATAAGGCAGACGGTAACTTCATCCGCGAGGATTCTTCTGCAAGTGGTTTTACGGGCAGCGGCGATGTTAAGTCACAGCCTGTGGTTTCCATTCAAGATGGTCATACCTATGTATACTTTACGTCCAACAATAATCCTGGCGGCATTTATCGCTATCGCATAGGTGACGAAGAGGCTGAGCTGCTCTATAGACCGTCGGCCGAGAACCAGCAGTACTGCATGTCGTCGATTTCGGTCGGTTCTGATGGTTCACTCTACTACGCTAACGATTCGGGCAAGTTGTTCGCGATTAAGGGAAATGGCCAGAAGGTCAATCGCTATACTGTCTCGTTTGACGCAAATGGTGCAGATTCTATTGTGCTCGATTCCCAACGTATTAAGGCTGGTAAAACTGCTACGGAGCCTGCTGTAAAACCGCGTCGCAAGGGCTATACCTTCGGCGGTTGGTATACCGATGAGGCGTGCACGCAAGCGTATGACTTCAGTACGCCGGTGACGGCCGATCTGACGCTGTATGCCAAGTGGACCAAGAATGCCACCAATTCTGGTGACAATGGCGGTTCTGGCTCCAGCGGCGGCAGCGGTTCTGGTACTGGTACCGGCACGGGCACTGGTACGGGTTCCGGCGCTGGTTCCGGCTCTAAGGGCCCGCAGGCCGGCGGCGCTATCGCCCCGGGTCAGAAGCCGGTGACCAAGACGACGGTGTCGACCAAGACCGAGACCAAGGAAAACAAGTCCGACAAGAAGGGCTCCGATAAGTCCGACAAGAAGGATGAGAAGAAGTCTGAGAAGAAGGACAGCAAGTCCGACAAGAAGTCCGATTCCAAGTCCGATACGGGCGCTGCTTCCACGACCACTGCTAAGAAGCCCTCTGGTGCTTCCGAGCAGGAGACTGGCACCAATCCGCTCGCCATTGTTGGCGTTGCCGCCGGCGTCATCGGACTCGCCATCGTCGGCGTGTTCGTGTTCACCAAACGTCGGTAGGTGAGGGCTGTGTCCAATAAATCCAAGGACGCTGACCCCAAGCAACCAGATTCTTCGTTCATTCAGTTCGACGATGCAAAGCAACAGGGCGCCGTTTCGGCGGCGTCCGCCCCTCGGCGGAAGGCGCTTGCTGGCGTCCTGACCGCCGCGTGCACCATTCTGATCGTCGTCTCGCTGGGCTTCGTCCATCCTTCCGAGAGCGGCGCCTGGTCCATCGACTGGATCGTTCAGACCGTGACGGGGGAGAGCGTCGTCACCAAGGACACCAAGGCGTCTGGCTCGACTACGACTTCGGGCGAGGCCAGTTCCGAGGGCTCCAAGTCATCGAATGATGCAAAAGACAAGTCCAAGGATTCTGATGAGTCCAAGTTCAAGGACGATTCCGAGTCTTCAAACAAGGAATCGGACAAAAACTCGGATAGCAAGAAGTCCGAGGACCGGGGCGGCAAGAAGTCTGGCGATAAATCCGCTGCCCAAAATACGGGAGCCGGTGATACTTCCAATGCGTCTGGCGGTGCTTCTTCGGGCGGTGGCCAGTCGTCTGATGGAGCCTCATCCTCTAATGGTGGAAACGCCTCCTCGGGAAGCCAGAGCGGCTCACAGGAGTCCAACTACGTTACGGTGACGGTTTCGGTCACATCGAGCGCTGTGGGCAATCCCGTGTCCTCTGGCGGCACCTTTACCTTTAACGAAGGCGCCACCGTTTACGATGCCCTGTGCGCGCTGGGCCTTTCTGTCAACGCACACGGCTCATCGTACGGCACGTATGTTTCTGCGATTGGTGGTTTGGCCGAGAAACAGTACGGCGGCACGAGCGGCTGGATGTACTCCGTCAACGGCACAACGCCCATGACGGCCTGCAGTAACTACGTTCTCTCCAATGGCGACAACGTCGTTTGGTATTACGTAACGGGCTAGAGGCCTCGACATAGTGCGCCAGACGGGCGGTTCGGACCAACATCCGGACCGCCCGTTTTTCATGCGAATGGGACTGGGTCGCCGGGTCTCTCGGCAAACAAAAAACCGGTTGGAATGGGAATTCCAACCGGTTATACATTCAAGCAAATAGTGAATCGACTATGACCGTGCGCCCTCGAGGAAGAAGCGGCGGCTGAAGTAGTTGTACCAGGTGACGAGGAACGTGGCGATGGCCTTCATGGCCTGGTAGCCGATGCTCAAAAACGTGACGCCCACAAACATGTACAGGTCGTTGAGGCCCAGGCCGATCACCGACAGGATGGTGAAGATCGTGAACTCGCGCTTGCGGCTCATGCCTTCGCGGTGGTCGAACACGTACTTCATGCTGAGCCAGTAGTTGACCACGACGGACGTGATAAACGAAACCGTGGTGCTCATCAAAAAGTCGAGGTGGAACAGCTCGACGAGCGCAATGAGCATGCCCCAGTCGATGCCAAAGGAGATAAGACCCACGACAGCAAACTTGAGGAACTGCTTGGTATGAGGTTGTGCCAGCGCCTTGCGCACGTAATCACATCCAATGCGTTGATGAATCGAGCAGAGGATACTTTAGAGCTTTTACAAGGGAAACGTAAGGTCTTTGCCAAGAACTATATGAACTCGCCAAATTTTCAAGAGCTAATCCGCAAACGTTGAAAATTTGCCCGTAAACGAGCGACACCCACGGACGATACTGCGCTGAGTGCGCGTCGTCCGTGGGCGCCGTAATGCTGCAGGGGTTTCGGGCTATTTTGTCTCGTCGCCCTCCAGGAAGATCTTTCGGGTCACAAAGTTGTAGACCATGACAAGCGCGGTGGCGCAGATCTTGGCGATATTGGCCTCGAGCCCCAGACCGGCGTTGAGGGCCAGCACGATACCGTCGTTGAGTGCCAGACCGATCACGGACAGCACGACAAAGATGATGAACTCGCGGTGGCGGCTCATGCCTTCCTTGTGCGCAAACACGTACTTCATGCTTGCGAGGTAGTTAAAGATGAGTGAGATGATAAAGCCGCTGGTGTTGGCGATTAGGATGTTGAGGTCCAGACCGTAGTGGAGCAGATTCATAATGCCAAAGTCGATAACCGTGGCAATGACACCGACGACGCCAAATTTCATGATCTGCGCAAGGAGCTTTTGCATGGTACCTGCCTTAAGCTGGCGCCGAAGCGCCACGGGGATGACAAACTCAGCAAGTTTAGCCAATCCCCGCGGGTGGTGCTAGGCGCGCTCCTCGATAGCACCGTTTCTATATGCATCGAGCAGCTGACGCAGGTCTTGGATTTGGCTGCGGATCTTGGCGCCAGTATCGGTGTCGCTCACCATGCGGCGACGGTCCGCTTGGTCAAAACGGTTGGTCTCGCTTTCGATGTCCACGTTGCGCGTGAGTGCCTCGGCAACCGTCGTAAAGGCCCGGTGCGACTTGAGGCGGCAGCCGCGCGAGCTCGAGATGAGCGTATAGCCGGCGATGCCCGTCTTGGGATGGTAAGCGCGGCAGAAGCCGCCATCGATGACCAGCAGCTTGCCCTCGGCGCGGATGGGCTGCTCGCCCTTGGTGGTTTTAACGGGCGTGTGGCCGTTGATGATGTGGCCGGTCGGCGAGCATGCCATGGGCGCGACGCCAAACTCGCGCATGATATCATCGCAGACCGAGGGCGACTTGGTAAGCGTAAAGTACGGGTCCATCGGCTCGACCCAGGTACTCTTATCGGCGATATAGGCGCGCTCAAAGGTACGCACCAGGCGTCCGCTGGCGGGTGAATTGAAGCCAATCCACAGGTACCACATCCAGTCGAGGGCATCGCGGTCGCCCACGCGCCACGCGCGGCGGGCGATGTGGTCGCAAAAATCGAGATAACCGCGGCCAGCGTGCCAGGTGCCCAGGCAGTTCATGCTGCTAAAGGTGCCGTCTTCGTTGAGCGGAACGCAGCCGTGGAAGAGCAGGTTGCCGTTGGCGACCTTGTACATCGAGCCGTGGGTGTAGAGGAAATCGATATGGCGATGCAGGTGATCGGCGGTGACAAACTCGGACACGAGCTTGTCGATGATGTGCTGCTCCTGAGACGTGAGCGTGTAGGGGTCCGCCGGGTCGACGGTGGGGAAGTCGTTGGTCGTGAGCGGCCACACGCTGCCGTCGGCGAGCGTGACCGTGCCGGTGTCGTGGTCGATCTTGTCGAGTAACAGGCGGTCGGTCATATCGAACTCGGGGTGGCGCTGGATAATCTGGCCCTCGAGCTTAAAGAGCAGCACGTTGATGGCCTTGATCAGCGGGGTGATGGACTCACCGGCGGTGTAGGTGGCATCGGCAAAGGCGACAAGCTCACGCAGCGAGATGCCGTAGTCGTTCTCCAGGATCTCGTAGTTGTCGTAGCGTAGGTTGTTGCGCAACACCGTGGCGATGCAGGCGGGCTCACCGGCCGCAGCGCCCATCCACAGCAGGTCGTGGTTGCCCCACTGGATGTCGAGCGAATGGTAGGTGAGCAGGCGGTCCATAATCTTGGCCGCGCCGCCGCCGCGGTCGAAGATATCGCCCACCAGGTGCAGGTGGTCGACGGCCAGGCGCTTGATGAGCGAAGCGAGCGACTCGATAAAGTCGTCGGCGCTGGCGGTCTCCAGGATGGACTCCACGATGCGCTCGTGATAGCGCACGCGATAGTTGTTCTCGTCCGGGTGCGTGTGCAACAACTCGTCGATGATATAGGCGTAGTCGCGCGGGATGGCCTTACGCACCTTGGAGCGCGTGTAGCGGCTTGAAAGCGAGCGAGCGACCATGATGAGCTGGTCAAGCATCGTCTTGTACCAGGTGGGCGAGTCCTCGCGCTGGCTGCGGACCAGCTCGATCTTCTCGCGCGGGTAGTAGATGAGCGTACACAGCTCGCCCTTTTCGTCAAAGGTGAGCCTGTCGCCAAAGATCTCGTCGACATGCTCGCGCACGACGCCCGAGCAGTTGTTGAGGATGTGCATAAAGGCTTCGTACTCGCCGTGCACGTCGCTCATAAAATGCTCGGTGCCCTTGGGTAGGTTGAGGATGGCCGAGAGGTTGATAATTTCGGTAAATGCGGATTGTTCGGTGGGAAACTGTCTCGACAGCAGGCGCAGATACTTGAAGTCTTGCGGGTTGCGATCGAATGCGACCATGAAACACCTTCCGATGGGGCTGGTAAAACTGATAAACAGCGTCAAACGTTTATCAGTATGCGCCGCTTTTGTTTCGATTTTGCGCCAGCGGCTGAATTGTCGGCTGAATGGTTTGGTAAATCGATTTAGTGAAGGTAGATGTGTTGGTTGGGTGGAGACGACAGAGGGTGTTTTCTCAGATATTTATACGTGGGGCCGGTGGAGACGATGGTGGTAAAGATGTTCACTATTTTTGGTTCGATTTGGTAAATAGTGGACATATGTACCGCATGTAGGCTCACTGTGCGATAATTTGCGCAGCAATGAGTAAGGAGCCTCATATGAGTGATTTTGTCCTGACCTGTGAATCCGCCGCCGACCGAACCCGTGAGTTCTTTGCGTCGCGCAATATCCCTGTCGTGTGTTTTCATTACGAGATCGACGATGTTGTCTATACGGACGATCTGTATCAGTCGATTACGCCGGACAAGTTTTTTGCCCAGATTGCCTCGGGCGCCATGCCCAAGACGTCTCAGGTGAGCGTGGGTGAGTACGAGGAGTTTTGGGAGCCGTTTGTTGCCGAGGGTAAAGACGTGCTGCACCTGACGTTGTCGTCGGGTATTTCGGGCACGTATGGATCGGCCTGCGTTGCGGCGCAGATGCTCGCGGATCGCTATCCCCAGGGCGGCAAGGTGCGCGTCATCGATTCGCTGGCGGCGTCTTCGGGCTTTGGCCTGTTGCTGGAATATGCCGCCGACGTGCGCGATAGCGGGGCTTCACTCGACGAGACGGCTGCCTGGATCGAGGAGCACAAACTCAACCTGCACCACTGGTTCTTCTCGACCGATCTGTCGAGCTACCTGCGCGGCGGTCGCATTTCGGCTGCGAGCGCGATCATCGGCACGGCGCTTAAGATTTGCCCGCTTATGACGGTCGATTGCGACGGCAAGCTGTCGCCACGTGAGAAGATTCGCACTAAGAAGCGCGCGATTTCCGAGATGGCCAAGACCATGATGGCACACGTGCAGGACGGTGCGGATTATTCGGGTAAGTGCATCATGTCGCACTCGGCGTGCCGCGAGGATGCCGAGGCAGTTGCGGCGCTGATTGAGGAACAGGTTCCGCAGCTTAAAGGCAAGATTGAGATCAATGACATCGGTACTCTGATTGGCTCGCATACCGGACCTGGTACGGTGGCGCTCTTCTTTATGGGCGACAAACGCATGGATTAACTTGGCCCATCACGTCGCGCACGATTGCTCAAACGAAAACGGCCCGCCTCACGTTTGTGGGGCGGGCCTTGCTGTTGGGGTTAGTGTTTCTTTCCGCGGAAGAAGAAGCCATGCAGTGACGGCTTGAGGCCGCGGTTGGCGCGATGCTCCTCGACGCGCTCGTGGATCGAGGCAACGCGCTCGATGACTTCGTCGGGAATCGGCACGTCGGGATTCATGTTCTCGACCTGGCTGACTTCGGCGGCGGCGACCTGGTCGATAATGGGCACATCGTCGCGCGAGATGACAGGTGTGGCGTCTTCCTTCATCTTGCGATAACGCTGCATCATGTCGGCCTGTAGCTGCTGGGCCGAAGGCGGCGTCCAGATGATGGCGTTGGCGCCGGCGGCGATGGTTTCGCGGATGCTCTCGGGCGTCTTGCCGCCCGGTGCGATAAGCGGCAGGTTGGGATAGTGCTCGCGCAGCTCGCGTAGGACCTGGGGCGTGTTCTTGCCGGCGGCGATGTTGAGAATCTTGGCTCCAGCGCGCACCTTGGCGTGGGCATCGTCGTCGCAGCGAACGACCGTGGCGATGACGGGGATGTCGGCGATGTTGGTGATGTGCTCGACCATCTCGGCAGTAGCGGGGGAGTTGACCACGCAGCCCGCCGCGCCCTGCATCTCGGAGACGGCTGCCATCTGCACGGAGCGCTTACCGGTCGTAGTTCCGCCGCCCACGCCTACGAAGACCGGGCACTCGGCGACGGTCAGCAGCGCTTGCGTAATGGCGGGCTGCGGCGTGAAGGGGTAAACGGCAAAGACGGCATCGGCATTGGAGTTGCGGATGACGGCCACGTCGGTGGTGTAAATGAGCGACTTGATGCGTCGGCCGAAGAGCGTAAAGCCGCTGGCCTCCTCGATCTCGTCGGGCATGCGAAGGGCCGCCTTGCGCAAACGTCCGTCGATGGGCAGTGGCTCCATGGGGAGCAGTCCGTTGGGGGTCACGGCTACCTGGGGCTCGGTGAACTCGTCTGCGAGCTCGACCTCGGAGAAATCGACCGAGGCGACGATGTCCTCGTGAACCTCGGCGGGTACATCGATGGGAGCTTGGTCGTTTGCCGCGGCAGGCGTGTCGAAGGAGCTGGTGCCGACGAAGGCGTCGACGCGCTCATTTAGATCGTTGAGGGTATCCATGGAGGCTCGATTCTATGTGATAACGGCCGGCGCTATGCAGCCGGAATTGCGAATGCTAAATCGTTTGACGAGTTGATTTTTCCCCGCCGCGCCATCCGTTAGACCGAAGGGCCGGCGAACGTGAAGGAGCTGTGGTGGCGGAGATCGAGGTGCTATCTTGAAAGTCCCGTTTAAAAGAGAGGTGACGCGGTATGGAATTGACAGCAATGTTTGGCTCGATTGGCCTGTGTGTGGGCGCAATCGTTGCCGCCGCGGTCATCTACTTTGTGGTCACGGCCATTAAGGGCAAAAGGGCCGAGCGCAAGGAGCGTGCGATGCTTAAACAGCATCGCGACCAGCAGGGCAAACGCGCACAGAAATAGCTTGTTGAGTTTTGGATCCGTGCGCTAGCTGCGTTTTCGGATCAGGGCAATGTAGAAGCCCTCAAAGTCGCGGCTAGGCGGAATGGTCAGCGTGCCGGGCAGGCCGTTGGCGATGGCCGATACCTGACCGGCGGCAATGGCTTCGGTCAGAGCGTTGGACTCGATGCGCGGCTCCTCGCCGGCATCCTGGGCGCGGCGTGCTTCACTTTCGCTTGGCGTGCCGTCGAGGGGGATGAGCTCGCAGTCCATATGCTTGTCGAGGGCCTCTTGCAGGGCGTCCTCGTTTTCCTGCGGCAAGATTGAACAGGTCGAATAGACGAGCGTGCCGCCCGGTTTGAGGGCTCCCATGGCGCGGTCCAGAAGCGCGCGCTGCGAGCGGGCGCACTTGCTCAGCAGCTGCTCGGTCAGGCCGCGCAGGCTTTTCTCGTTGCCGCTGATGACGGTGCCCGTGCCGGTGCAGGGAGCGTCGAGCAGGATGCGGTCAAAGCGGAAGAACTCGTCGAGCTCGCGTGCGTCGATGCGCATGACGGGCACGTTTTTGGCACCCTGGCGATGGAGGTTTGACTCGAGCTTTTCGGCGCGGGGAATGCTCATCTCGCAGGCTGTGAGGTGCGCCTGGCCCTGGGTGAGGGCGGCGATCTGCGTCGTCTTGCCGCCAGGGGCTGCGCACATGTCCAGGATGTCCTCGCCTGCCTGGGCGCCCAACACCAAAGGCGGCATCATGGACGACAGGCTCTGTAGGTAGATCTTGCCGTCGCGGTAGATGTCGAGGTCCCATAGGTCGGAAACCTGGGCCTCGGGCAGGATAAAGGCGTCCGGATACCAGGTAACGGTTTGGTGCGCGATGCCGGCGGCATCGAGCGCCGCAACGATGTCCTCGGCGGTTGCCTTGAGCGTGTTGGCGCGCAGCGTGACCAGGCGTGTGGCCGCGGCGCCGAAGCCCTCGATCATGGTGGGGGCATAGGCGCCGGCGACCGTGTCGACCATAAAGCGCGGCAGGTCGGCGGCGGAGTGTTGGGCGGCAAGCTGGTCGGAAAGCTCGGTGGCGGCAAATTGCCTGAGCTTGAGCTCGGGCTTGACCTGCTTTTTCTGCTTACGACGACGCGGCTTGGACATCCGTCTTTCCTTCCCATTCCATTACATGTCGAGTGTTGTTTTAGTACTGGCTCTCGTGCTTGCTGAAGAAGTCGAAGCGCGGGGGCAGCGGCTTCACGCGGTGCTCGCCGGGCTTCTCGCCCAGGCTTTCCACGAACTCGTCCGTGGAGGCAAATATGTTGTCCCAGCTAAAGAAGGCGACGGGGTCGACGTCGAAGTACTCGCAGATGAGCTCGCAGCCGGCCGGCACGATGCCGTGCATGAGCACGGTCGCCACGCGCAGCTCGGTGAAGGCGTCGACGAGGGCCTGCGTCATCGCGGTATTGGCTTGCTCGTCCTCGAGCTTGTTGGCGGCCTTGGAGGCGTCGCTCCAGCGCTTGTTGGCGGCGCGCAGGTAGTCGTCGCACACGGCAAGCGCGCGGTGCGTCTCGAACCTGTACATGGCCTGCTCAAAGGCGAGAACTGCCTGTTCGGCGGCTTCGACCACGGTGGCGGAGGCGGCACCGGCGGGGATGCGGCCGTTGCGATAGGGGCTCTCGTCGCCTTCCTTGATGGCAACGCCGTAGAAGCAGCTGCGGGCCAGACGGTTGAATACGCCGGTCAAAAGGGCGCTCTCCTTAAGGGCCGGATCGATAACGCGCTTGTCGTCGCAGGCGCGCACCTCGTTGTCGTCCTTGTCCTTGCCGGTCACACGCGTGTCGTATGCCTTGGGGCTAAAGCTCACCGGCTTTTCGGACAGGCCGAGCGACAGCCAGTGCGCGCGCATCTGCTCGCAGGTGTAGTGGTTGAGTAGGTCGTCTGCCGGCGGGGGAGGCGTCTGCGAGGACGAGCTGGCCTTTTTGCCCATGTAGAGCAGGTGGTAGCAGGCGCTGACGGTGCTCTGCGTGAGGTCCCAGCCCAGGGCCTCCCACATGGCGGTCTGCGCGATGCAGTAGAAGTAGATGTTGTCCTGACCGATAAACTGGTAGATCTGTGCGTCGTCCGAGCACCACCAGTCGCGCCAGTCGAGCGAGCTGTGCTGGTAGGTGGGCGCGGGCACCTGTATGGAGTCGGCAGCGGGCTCGCCCATGAGGGCGGCATCCTGGGCGGCGACGCCCTCGGTCACGCCGGCGGCCTTGGCATCGCGCGCGAGCACGGTACGCGTATAGCTGATGGGCGCCCACAGGCTCTCGGGCCAGCACCAGCAGGTGACGTCGGAAACGCCGTCGACCTGGGGCACCGGAACGCCCCAGTCGATGTTGCCGGTGATGCGGAAAGGCACGAGCGCCTTGCCGCTGCGGAAGCGCACGCCGCCGTTGGCGAGCACCGCGTGGGCATCGTCGCGCTCCTTCCAGCTGGGGAAGGTGACGGTAAAGCTGCTCTTGTTGCCCTCGGGCTCCAGCACGGTGTGCTCGGGAAGCTGATCCTCGACGGCATCGAAGGCCTCGCGGAACTTGTTCTGGATGTAGAGCTGGGCCGGCAGCAGCCACTCTTCCATGGTCTTGGAGACCACGGAGCGAACCTGCGGGTTCTGGGCGAGCTTGGCGGTATAGGTTTTCATAAAGTCGAGGTAGGCCGGCAGGTCGAAGTAGAGGTTGTCGACCGGGCGCAGCTCGGGCACCTCGCCGGTGAGCTGGCTTTTGGGCGCGATGAGCTCCTCGGGCTCAAACTGGTGACCCAGGTCGCACTCGTCGGCATAAGCCTTCTCGGACTTGCAGCCCTGGATGGGGCAGCGGCCGATCACCTGGCGGCCGTTGAGGAACGTGCCGGCCTTGGCGTCGTAGAACTGCAGCGTGGAGCGCTTGGAGATGGTGCCCTGTTCGTGCAGACGCTCGATAATCTCGGCGGTCACCTCGTTGTGAATCTGCGCAGCCGGCTCAAGGCCCGAGCCGCCGTAGATATCGCAGCTGATGTTGTAGTTGTTGAGGGTCGCGGCCTGGCGGGAGTGATTGGACTCGACATACTCGGCGATGGACTTGTCGTAGCCCTCGTTCTCCTTGAGCTTGCGGTAGCTCTCCATGATGGGCGAGCCATAGCAGTCGGTGCCCGAGGTGAAGATGACGTTCTCGCGGCCCAGACGGTCGCGCAGGAAGCGGGCGAAGAAGTCGGCCGGGACAAAGACGCCACCGACGTGGCCAAAGTGAAGGCCCTTGTTGCCGTAGGGCTCGCCGGCGGTAACGATGGCGCGGCGAGGCCAGCTGGGACGGTCGTTCATGGAGTATTTGGATGCCATGGGACTCCTTCGCATATGGTGAGAGCGCGGCCGGGCGCAAGGCCTGGCGACGCGGTGGTCAATTCGTGCATATCGTTCGACATTATCGCACATGCGGACGGGTACGTGGCAGGGGCGCTATCCTAAGATGCTATGAATGAGATTTCCAACATACATGCGTTTGAGGACGAGGATTTTCTGCACGCTTGCTTCGTGTGGGGGATGGTCGTAGTCGGCGTGTTTGCCGTGTGCCTGGTGCCGGTGTTTATGCTGCTGGGCGGGCCTGCAGACTTGGATGTGGCTGACGCGGGCGGCTGGATGGCCGTCTTGGGCTGGATGGTCGGCTTGGCTGCGGTTTCGGCGGCTTCATTTGCCGTGCACGAGCTGGTGCACGGTGTGTTTTTTAAGCTGCTGGCGCCTGCGGGCGCGAAGGTGACCTTTGGGGCGAATCGCGAGACGGCGATGATCTATGCCTGCGCCGAGGGCGTTGTGTATTCGCGCCGGCGGTACGTGGCGGTTTGCCTGGCGCCGACGGTTGTTGTGACGACAGCGTTTGCCCTGGGGTTTGCGTTTTCGGGCTATCCGCTGCTGTGCTATTTGGCGGCCGGCTTGCATTTGTCGGGCTGTGTAGGCGACTGGTATTACGTGCGGACCATCTTGCGCGACCGCCGCATTGTCGCCTGCGAGGACACGTCCTTCGGCGTGCGCTTTTTCGGGTGAGGAGATGTCGATGAAGCCGTTGTTGCTGCATGCGTGCTGTGCACCATGCTCGCTTGAGCCGGTCCGCCTGCTGCGCGAGGAAGGGTTTGAGCCCACAATCTGCTGGACAAACCCCAATATTCAGCCTCACGATGAATGGCAGCGGCGTTTGGACGAGCTGCGCCGGTGGTGTGCCGATGGCGACATCGAGCTTATCGAGGCGGGGGAGGACCGTGAGCGCTGGGAGGCCGGCGTGGCCCCGCTGGGAGCCGACCGAGCCCGTCGCTGTCGCGCGTGCTATGCCCTGCGTCTGGCCGAAGCGTGCCGTGTGGCCCAGGAGCGCGGGTTTGAGTTTGTGGGCACGACGCTCGCCGTCTCGCCGTATCAGCTGTTCGACACCTGCAATGATGTGTTGGAGCGTCTGGCTGCCGCCCGCGGTCTCACCCCGGTGATTCGCGATTTTCGCCCGTATTACCCCGAGGCGACACGCCGTTCGCGCGAGCTTGGCATGTATCGGCAGAACTACTGTGGTTGCCGCTTCTCGGCTGTCGAGGCGGCCATGGACCGCGCCCGTATCCGCGACGAGCGCAAAGCCGCCAAAAAGTAGTTCATTTGGGCTGGGGCCTTGAGCTGTCTGTGCGGTACGGTCGTTTTTGGGAAAGTCGATTTAATTAAGCGTGTGATCGTGGCTCGCTTGATACCAAACGACGACTCCTATGATTCTAATCCTCCGTTTGTTAAACATCAGATCCGGACTTGCTGTTGCATATGAATGGGACGACAGCACAATCATGTCGTTTCCTTCTGCAAATCGCCTAATTACCGGTGTTTTACCGTCTGCGAGCGCCAATACAGCACAGCCGTTCCAAGGCTTTGCGGTGGTATCGACAAGTAGTAAGCTGCCGGGAGGGTAAATGCGGGACATTTCGTCACCTTTGATTTTAACGAAAACGCTATGTGGGTGACGCTTGGCTACGTCTACGGGCGCGCAAGCATTTTGTTGGCTGTGCGTGATGCGGCGCTTTTGCGATTCGATATCGATGACGGGAAATGCGCCCTCCATTTCGTGGATAGCAGGGTCTTCGTCGGTGACGATTCTTTTATTTGCGAGCTTTACGGCCAAACCGTTTTCCTCGCCAACAAGTTCATCGCGGGTGCAACCGAAGAGCGCTTGTAACTTTTCAATATGGCGCTCACGGGGGGCATACCGACTTTTTTCCCAACGACAAACGGTCTCTTTAGATACCCCCAACATCTCTGCAAGTTGCGCCTGACCAAGATGCTCCATGGTGCGGAGTTTACGAATATTTGCCCCGAAGCCCATGGCTATAGATCCTCTCGCCACAGGGGGAGGCATAGACAGTTTGTGCCACCATAGCCTTTGGTGAGCTCGTCAATGGATAACGGGAATAATTCCATTCCTGCTTTCTCAAGCGCTTCGTTGGTCCAAACGTTTTCTTCATATACGCATAGTTTTCCTGGCGAGAGCGCAAGGATAGACGTTGCGTTGTTCCGGCGCTCTCTTTCGTAGGCGGTTTGATTCCCGCCTCCGCAGTCAATTACTTTTATTGGTTCGCAACAGGCTGCAGAGAGTATTTCCGGAATCGTGCGATCGATAGGAGTGATCGTAAGGCCCTTTCCGGATCGTTTTAGTTGAATGCTGTATGCATCAACGGCATTGCATATCTCACGATCGATGAGGAACGCGTCGTGATCAATTCTACTTATGAACGTATCGAGGTGGATACGCAGCCCGTCAGAGGGGACTCGAATCGCAATTAGCTCGGTGGTCTGGAATTTATTTGAGGTCAGGAGCTCTTTTGCAAGTGACTCGACGGCGGCGGGTTCAGTTCGGTCAGAGATTCCAACTAAAATTGTCTTAGCACTGATAACAAGAATGTCTCCGCCTTCGATATGGTAACTACTCCTGTTCAAATCACATACTGGGGTTTCTCCCATGATCTTGTGGTGGGTGAATATCTGCCGGTATAAGGCGACCTCACGATCACGCTCAGGCCAATACATATGATTTAGGATGATGCCGTCTCCGACTACCACAGCAGGATCACGAGTGAAAAAAAGCGTGTTGAGGGGATTGACCAAGAGCGAGGCGGGGTCAAATTGCTCGTGCACGAGCGCTCGTAGTGTTTCCGACTGGTTTGAACATAGCTCAGTGTCTCCAAAGCGAATGCCGTTAAGTACTATATTCACCAATTCCTGGGTGTTCTTAGCGTTCTCAAACAGCTGGGTTATTGTCTCGAGGAACTCTCTGCCTGTTGCTCCGCTGCAACGGAGGTAGTCATCAATAAAATATTTAAGTGATTGGGGCTCAGTTTCAAGTGAGTCTTCGAGAAGGTCCCTAATTTCAATGGTTTCTACGCCATGCTTCTTAAGCAATTGAACCATGGAATCGTGCTCATATATTGCTTTGTCGAGGTCAAAACGACCGCTCCATTTTCGCAGGGAGAAAACTTGGCTGAAGTCGGCATCAGGGTAGTTTTGTGTTTCAGCTCCAGGTCGATGGACAAGTACGGCTTTTAAATGACCGATTTCATTTGTTATGTGTACGCCTTGCATGTCTGTCTCCTGTCCTGCTGGTTTTTATATAAGGCTAAGGCAGGTTCCTTGTTGTGTTGCGGAAAAGTTAAAAGACGTATGTAATTGATAAATAACATCAATTTTAAATATCAGATTGATTAATAACGTCACTTTAGCTGCCGTTCATAGGTGAAAAGCGACACGATGGCGATGGTTGGCCGACCAACGCTGAGCAACCTCATACATTTATGGTGCCAGCTGGATAGATGGGAAAAGGAATGAAGGAGGAGAAATGGCAGCGGAAAGTTCGAAAGGCATCAAGCAGTTCAAGGTCCCGCACGTATATGCGATCATCTTTGCACTTATGGTCATCTTCGCTGTTCTCACGTGGATTGTTCCCTCTGGGTCCTATCAGCGTCAGGAGGTGAACGGTCGTGAAGTCACTGTCGCAGGTACGTATGAGCAGAGTGAAAAGACATATATTGACGAGGAAACCGGGGATGAAGTAGATCTCAGACAAGGCGTCTTCGATGTTCTTCAGGCTCCAACGCGCGGTATACAAGAGGCAATTGAGGTCGTTGCATTCATCTTGATTGTGGGCGGTTCGTTTCAGGTTATTACTAAAACGGGCGCTATCACGAGCGGAATGGGTCGTGTCGTTCGCCGCTTTAAGAACAAAGACATTCTAATTATTCCTATTGCGATGGTTCTCTTTGCATTGGGCGGAACGAGCTTTGGCATGGCGGAAGAAACTCTTCCGTTCTTTGCGATCTTCATGCCAATTATGATGGCTATGGGCTTCGACTCGATGACGGCGTTCATGGTCGTGTTCGTTGGAGCGCGCACGGGTTACATCGCCTCAACGATTAATCCGTTTAATGTTCTCATTGCGCAAGGTATTCTTGGTATTCAGGGCAACCCCCAGCTGTGGCTGCGTATGATTGCCTGGGTTGTTTTGACCGCCGTTGCAATTACTTGGGTTGTCCTCTATGCACGAAGGGTAAAGAAGAACCCTGAGTCATCGATCACATTTGAGGATGATATCGCCAAGAAAGTCGAGTTCGCTGCCGATGAATCTGCCCTTGACGCGGAATTTACGGGTCGTCAAAAAGGCGTGCTTGCGGTATTTATCGCTGGTATGTGCCTTATCATCTGGGGACTTGTGACCCAGGGCTGGTATATGAACGAGATTTCTGCGGTCTTTTTGGCCATGGGCCTGTTGGCTGGTGTTATTGCGGGCTTTAGTCAGGACGTCATCGCTCAGGAATTTGTTGCGGGTATCGCTGACTTTGCTTTCTCGGCAATTGTCGTTGGACTTGCGCGTGGCATCCTTGTCATTGCCTCTGACGGCATGATCATTGATACCATCCTCAATGCGCTCGCTACTGGTCTGGGCGGCATCCCGGCGGTTCTCTTTACTACGCTTCTTTATGCGGTTGAGAACCTCCTGGCGATTCTGGTTCCCAGCTCATCTGGCCTTGCAGCACTGACCGCTCCCATTTTTGGACCTTTGACCGAACTCATGGGCCTTAATCCCGAGGCTGCCGTGTGGGCTCTCTCCATGGGTAGCGCGACGATGTCTTTGATCTGTCCTACTAGCGCCATTCTTGTAGCGGGTTTGGGCGTGTGTAAGATCAAGCTTGGCCAGTGGTGGAAGACCGTTTGGAAATTCTTCTTGGTCGTGTCGCTCATCAATATCGTATTCGTAGCAATCTCGGGACTTATTGCCCTGTAGGTTTCATGGCTGAAATGGAGTAACAGGAATGTCTAAAGGACTGAATGTACACAGCGAGATTGGTAAGCTCAAGAAAGTTGTGCTTCACCGCCCCGGTCGTGACCTTGTGAACGTAAAGGCGGAAGAGTTCGAGGATGTCTGGATTCACGACTGTTTCTATCTTGATGTGGCTCAAAAGGAGCATGATGCCTTTGCGGATCTTCTGAGGAGCGAAGGTGTTGAGGTTCTCTATATGGAGAAACTCGTTGCTGAGGCGCTGGATGCATGCCCCTCGGCTCGCGCTGAGTTTACCGATACATTTATGGCTGAGAGCGGGATTGTCAATCCTCTGCTTGAGCAGGCTGTTCGTGAAAAGCTCGACGCTATTTCAGATTCGTATCAGTTTGTACTTGAGGCTATGGGGGGGTATCGTTATCGTGACCTTGAGCTGCCTCGCGTCTCGACTACGCTTAGTATGATGGATAATGAGGATGCGAAGCCCGATGATTTGGTGTTGAAGCCTCTTCCGAGCTCGTATTTCTCTCGCGATCCTCTTGCTTCCGTGGGCAAAGGCGTTCTGCTTCACCATATGTATTGGAAACAGCGAGATCGTGAAGTGCCCTTCTATGAAGCGATTTTCAAATACCATCCCGATTATGTAGGGACTCCGATTTGGTACGACCATAAGAATCCCTGGCATATCGAGGGCGGTGATGTGCTTAACATTAACGCTCATACCTTGGCTATTGGAATTAGCCAGCGAACTGAGGCGGCTGCGATTGAGGAGCTTGCAAAGAATTTGTTCTGGGGATCTGGGAATTCTGAGATCGATACCGTTTACGCTATTAAAATCCCCAACGGCTATGCTTACATGCATCTTGACACCGTTTGCACCATGGTGGATTTCGATAAGTTCACAGTTTATCCCGGTATTTTTGAGACCCTTCGTGTTTATCGTCTGACTCGTGGTGACTCTGAGGGAATGGTCGCTGTTCAAGAGATTGATGACACGCTTGAACATATTCTTGAAATGGCTACTGGCGTGGAGAAGGTGCAGCTTATTGAGTGCGGTGCCGGCGATATGGTTGAGGCATCTCGCGAGCAGTGGAACGACGGGTCGAACACTCTTGCCGTTGCTCCTGGTAAAGTCTGTGTTTACGAGCGCAATGTTTTCACAAATGATGAGCTCTACAAGAACGGTTTGGAACTTTTGGTCGTTCCCTCCGAGGAGCTGTCCCGCGGTCGTGGCGGCCCGCGCTGCATGAGCATGCCCTTCTGGCGCGAAGATATTTAGTTGCAAATCCACTGTGATAGGAGATGGCGAATATGGGTGTTAACATCGCTGGGCGCAGTTTTCTGAAGCTGCTTGATTACACGACGGAAGAGATTGAGTATCTGCTTGAGCTTTCTGCTAACTTCAAAAGCATGAAGCGTGCCGGTGTTCCGCATAAATACCTTGAAGGTAAGAATATTGTTTTGCTATTTGAGAAGACTTCCACGCGTACTCGTTGCGCCTTCGAAGTTGGTGCACTTGACCTTGGCATGGGTGTAACTTATTTGGATCCGGGCTCGTCCCAGATGGGCAAAAAGGAGTCGATTGAGGACACGGCTCGCGTCCTTGGCCGCATGTATGACGGAATTGAATACCGCGGCTTTGAGCAGACGAAGGTTGAGGAGCTTGCTGCAAAAGCTGGGGTTCCCGTTTGGAATGGGCTGACTACTGAATTTCACCCGACTCAAGTGCTTGCCGATATTCTGACCATGCGTGAAGAGTTTGGAGAGATTAAGGGCAGGAAACTTACATTTTTTGGTAAGGCGGCCGGAAACGTCGCCGATTCGCTCATGGTCATTTGCGCTAAGCTCGGCATTAACTACTGTTCTTGCGGCCCAATCGGGGGAAATTCGGAGGGGGCTACATCCTATGACCCTGAACTCCTTGCAGAATGTAGTCGTATTGCGGCCGAGCATGGATCGACGATTACCATTACAGAGGATATTGAGGAAGGCGCTCGTGATGCCGATGTAATTTACACGGATGTTTGGGTTGGCATGGGTCAGCCCGCAGAGCTGTGGGAAAGCCGCATTAAGCTAATGTCGCCGTATCGTGTGACCGCTGAGGTGATGTCTATGGCAAAGCCCGAGGCGATTTTCCTCCACTGCCTTCCGAGCTTCCACGATACTAATACTACTGTTGGTGCCGAAATTGCTGAGAAGTTTGGAGTCACCGAAATGGAAGTCACGGACGAGGTTTTTGAGTCCGATAAATCTCGTGTTTTCCAAGAAGCGGAGAATCGCATGCATACGATTAAGGCGGTGATGTACGCAACGCTTAAGTAGCGGGGCGTTGAGAAAACAGTCGCAAATCTGTTTGCCATACTATATTTCTCTCAACAAGCTGATAGGATACAGGGGAGAATGATGCGCGCGTCAGTCGATTTTTTCGACTGACGCGCTTTGTGAAAGAGGCAAAGATGCGTACCGATGATTTTGACTACAACCTTCCTGAGGAACTGATCGCCCAAGCTCCTGCCGAGCCGCGCGACTCCTGCCGCCTACTGGTGGTGGATCGCAAGGGCTCCCAGGCGGGAATGCCGCTGAAGCACGGCGGTACCGTTGAGCACCGCATCTTCCGCGACATCATCGACTATATCGAGCCGGGCGACGTGCTCGTCATCAACCAGACGCGCGTGATGCCGGCCCGTCTGATCGGTCGTAAAACGGGATCGGGCGGCGTGGTCGAGACCCTGCTGCTCAAGCGCCGCGAGGACGTGGATCCGCTGGGCCATGTTTGGGAGTGCTTGGTCAAGCCGGGCAAGCGCCTGAAGCCCGGTGCTCATATTGAGTATCGCGCCGGTGGCGCCCATGCGCCCGAGGGGGCTCCCGTGGTGCTGACGGCCGAGGTTGTCGACTTTGTCACCGATAGCCGCGGCGGCCGCCTGGTACGCTTTGAGCCGGCCGGTTGCAATGCCGCCGGCGAGCCGCGCACGCTCGACGAGGCCATCCATGCTGCCGGCCACGTGCCGCTGCCGCCCTACATTACCGATTACGAGGGCGATCCCGAGAAGTACCAGACCGTCTACGCCATGAAGGAGGAGCACTCGGCTGCCGCTCCTACGGCGGGTCTTCATTTTACTCCCGAGCTCATGGCTGCCATCGAGGCCAAGGGTGCCAAGTTTGCCGCCGTCGAGCTCGAGGTGGGTATCGATACCTTCCGTCTGGTGGAGGAGGACGACCCCGCGCAGCACGTGATGCACACCGAGCGCTACCACGTGTCGCAGGAGGTTGTCGACGCCGTGCATAAGGCGAAGGCCGAGGGCCATCGTGTGATCGCCGTCGGCACTACCGCAGTGCGCTCGCTCGAGAGCGCGTTTGACGCGGACGCGCCGGTGTCCGATCCGGCTGTGACGGCGCGCTATTTTGAGGGCCGCGAGGACGGGGCCGACACGCTCGGCCGCGGCGACATCGTGGTGCGCGAGAACGCGACAACGCAGCTCTACCTTATGCCCGGCTCGACCTATCACGTGGTCGACGCGCTGATCACGAACTTCCACGTGCCGCGCTCCACGCTCATGATGCTCGTAAGCGCACTTGCCACCCGCGACCAGATCATGGATGCCTACGCCGCTGCTATCGAAGAACGCTACCGCTTCTTCAGCTTTGGTGACGCCATGCTCATCTTGTAGGTTACGGCGTTTTACAAACGCCGTAACCGGTCGACGCTGCGCGGGCCGCATTTGGACAATCTGACGTTC
>ENA-OOWV01000670-OOWV01000670.1-human-gut-metagenome-genome-assembly--contig:-NODE-670-length-26000-cov-8.994257_pt1 | contig 26000 bp, 22 predicted proteins | sample MGYA00241584_ERZ501337 | MGnify/ENA primary metagenome ERZ501337 (study PRJEB25962, sample SAMEA2042744) | human gut metagenome | biome: human gut; feature: human-associated habitat; material: faeces... | reverse complement strand
CACAAAGGTCATGGTAGCTGGTATGGCTTCCGGTGCCCCACAATGTGGACACTTTAAGGTCAGCGTATAATTGACAGTAGCCAAGGTACCGCGCATCAGAATCACATCTCCCGTCTTCCACGCGCTGATTGCCTTCATCATTTTTTCATTCTGACTCAGAATAATTGGCAGGTCGATACGGATACGTTTGTCCACAGCTCCAAAATCCCTAATACCGCGCAATACAGACAATATACCAATGGTACGGACAAGTTTTCTGTTCGGATCATGCACGTCGCTTGTATTATACAGGAGTTTGGGAGATTCCATAACGGTGCCATAAAGCGTTACTTCATTATGTCTTGCCATAAGTTATATAGCGGTTCCCGGATTTTCCAGTCCCGCCGTTCCTCCTTATTTTTTCTTCTGTGCCAATTATGGAAACTTTTTTTATGAAAGTTGCAAAAATATTAGCATTCTCACACGCATGGGGCAACCTACAAATTTGTATGTGCGAAAGCACAACCAAAATCATTATGTGAAAATCACATCATGATAACATTGGCGTGACATATCATACTCACGCATTTCCATCCACTCCTCATCATACTGCTTCTTATTTTCTTCTGTCTCAGCCATCCCGTTCCAGGTGAGAAATTCTTCCATTTCCAGTGTTGCCGGGAATGCCTTTACGGAAAAGGCAAGGCTGGTTACTTTACGGCCTTTTTTATTTTCCGTAAACGTTACGTTGATATCTGTTTTTTCATTAATTATCTGAATGGCCGGAGCCAAATAGTTGCGTTTTAAATGCTTGTAATCACACGTTTTGCTGGCACCTACGAGACAGATCAACTCTTCCAGACTGTAATTGAATGACTCCATGTTTCGATATCGGCAAAAAAATGGGTACAGCGTAACCGCCGCAGAAGTTTTTAACCGATTCAGGTATTTCAGTTTCACCACGGTAAATGTTTTTTCCAATTCCTTTCCAAAATAATGTCCAATGTCCGAATTAAACCGAACCTTCAGGGAATCTGCATCATAATCCGCATATACAGTCTGCAGCCATGCCATGCTGAGAAATTTTTTTCCTGAATCTGCACTGACTTTGAAAGGAATAGTCAGTCCGGTTACTGCATCGGAAAGAAACTTCATTACACGGGCAAAGTTGTTGTTTTTATCATGATGATACCCAAGTGCTTTGCAAAGCTCAGAAATGTTCATTTCTACTGTTTCAAAACAGCCTGGTGTCATAGCGTTGCACTTCCAGATAATATAAAGCAATCAGTTGCAGAGATGTTTAGATTATTAAATAGTTAAATTTATTAAAACTTAAATAATAAAAAATAACCAATTTATTATGAAATTGGTTATTTTTTTGTTTTATATAGAAAAGGAACGATTTATTCCATGATCTCCGCAAGCGCCTGATACAGCTCTGCGGCCCCGCCGCCGGGGTATTTGACCGAGACAAAGGCATTGTTCAGGATGCACACCCCGTCGGAATAGACGGTAAGCAGCAGCTGATGATTCTCTGCGTCATCGTAGCCGCTGAGGGTCACGGACTGGGCGGGGTAGTCGTGGGAGTAGGAAGAATAGGTCTGGTTGAACTTCTTCCGGAAGGTGACCTGCGACAGCAGTTCGCGGAGCTGCCCGTACTCGGCATCGTCCATGGAGAGCAGGTGGTACTGCAGGTCGTCCCCGCTGGCAAAGCTGGTGATTTTTTCGGTGCGGACGGTCATCTGGGAGCAGGCCGAAAGGCTGGAAGAAAGGTCGATCTTGCTGGAAGGCAGGATGAGCACCAGAAGCAGCACCACCAGCACCACAAGGCCGGACCGGTACAGGATGCTCTTGTTCTTCATAAAGAGTCACGCCTCCTTTGGCGGTGTCCGGGTCAGACGCCGCTGGGCGAGGAAGAAGCCCACGGCGCTGGCGGCAAACACGAAATAATAGCTGGCGATGCGGTAGAGCATGAGCACGCTCATCACCTCACCGGAAGGCAAAAAGCTGCTGTACAGCAGCAGAAAGGCGGTCTCGATGGAGCCCATGCCTGCCACGTTGGGCAGGGCGTTGGAGACGAACAGCATCAGGCTGGTGAGCAGCTGCACCCGCGCAAAACTCAGCGGGGACAGCTGCATGAACCGGATGCACAGCCACGGCAGGCAGAACAGCAAAAACAGCTTGAGCGCCTGCAGGGCAAAGATCTGCACACAGCGGACCTTGTCAGCCAGCAGCAGGCGGCTCTCGGTGCCCAGGACATCCAGCTGCTCCAGCCAGTCGGCCCGGCGCTGCTGCCATTTTTCGGTCTTGGGCAGAAAGCCCAGTGCCCAGCGGGCCAGACTCTGCACCAGCGGCGACACGCACACCAGCACCAGCGCCACGATCACCAGCGCTACCACAGCATATGCCATGGGCAGATATTTCAGCACGCCGGTGGTGTTGGCGGCCAGCCATTTGTGCTGGAGCAGCAGCATCACGGTGGCGTACAGCAGCACCGTGGTCTTGTGGAATACATATTGCAGGGTCATCAGGCCCACGCCGGGGCCAATGTCCAGCCCTGCCTGATGCAGATACCAGGTCTGCACCGGCACGGCACCCGCGCCCAGGGTGACCACGTTGCCAAAGGTGCCGCACCAGGCGTTGTCGATGCCCTGCCGCAGGGTGAAGCCGGGCAGCCGCCCCCGCACGATGACGTAGGAGACGCAGCCCTCCAGCAGCGGGTAGCTGATGCCCAGCGCCAGTACCACCAGCACCTGCCACAGGTTCAGCTGGGTGAGGGCGGCGGTGATCTCAGCCCAGTGATCCCGGAAGATGAGCACGATCACGCAGGTGAGCGCCAGCAGGATCAGCAGAGATAATACGGCCTTTTTGCGGGAAGGCTGAGAGGCGGCAGATTGGTTCATGGGGGCAGAACTCCTTTCAGACAGGATGAAACTTTTTAAAAGTATAGCACAGCCGCAGGCCGTCTTTGTGAACGGAAGCCGAATTTTCTTGTGCAATCCGGCCCGGATGATAAAAAAGATGTCCGGAATGGAAAGAAACTGACAAATATTGCAGCTTGTTTTGATGCACTGCGTGCAAAAACGCCCCGGAAGATCACACGGATTTTCCGGGGCGTTGAATTTAACAAGAATAAAACAAAAGGCTTAGCGGGACTCGGTCAGCTCCCGGATCAGACGGACCAGGGTGGAGACATAGGCTTCGTTGGTGTAGTAGCGCTCGTAGAGCTTGCGGCAGTCGGCCTTCATAGCGGCCAGCTGGTCGGGGTGCTCGATGGCATGGGCCAGCACTTTGGAAAGCTGGACGGGGTCGTCGTTGCGGTACACAAAGCCGTCCACCCCTTCCGTGATGAGCCCGGCGGTGCCGGTGTGCTCCGACACGATGGAAGGCTTGCCGAAGATCAGGCCCTCGGTCACAAAGGTGGGCATAGGGTCATCGCGGGAAGCACACACAATGCAGGTGCACTGCTCCATCAGCGACTTGATCTCCGGGCGTTCCAGCCGCTTGCGGTAGAACACATTATGAGGGAACTGCTCGGTCAGGGCGTGCACATGGGCGGAGACGTCCCGGTCGGAAGCCTTGCCCACAAAGAGGAAGGAGGCCTTTTCCCGCACCTCCGGCGGCAGCAGGCGGATGGCTTCGCAGTAGATGTCCTGTCCCTTGCGCATCTCCATGGAGCCCACCGTGACAAACAGGGGCCGCCCGCCGGCATAGCTCAGGTCGTAGCGAGGGAAGCTCTCGCGGGCGTAGTCGGGCAGGCCGTAGATCAGCTGCTCCACCTTGAATTTGGGCCGCACCGAGTGCATGGCGGCGGTGGCGTGGGAGCCCACAGCGGCAATGTGCACGTTGTCGGCCAGCTCCTTGGGGATCTTGTGGGTGATGAAGGGATAGCCTGCAAAGGCGTCGTGCAGCCACCACAGCACCGGCACAAAGCCGCCGTTCAGGGTGTTCACCACCGGCGCTTCCACCACCGTGTTGGCCAGCACAAAGTCTGCGCTGGAAGCCAGCTCCCACAGGGTGGAAGAGGTCACGCAGTCGCGGCGGGTGACCACGGCAGCTCCGGCCTCCAGAAAGAGCGGCAGAGAGCCCTCGTCCGAGGGGCCCAGCACCACCACTTCATAGCCAAGACTGCGCAGCACCGGGATGGCGCTCACCAGCACGATGGGCGCACCGGTCATGGTGAGTTCATGGCTCAGCACCACGGCGCGTTTGCCGGTGGCCGAGAATACGTCCTCGGCGCACAGCTCCCGGCGGAAGTGCAGCAGTGCCTGCGGGACGCAGCGGCAGTTCTGCGCCAGCTGGTTTGCCAGCCGCAGCAGTTCCAGCACATCGTCTTTGCCGCGGGCCGCCGCGCGGCAGCGGTCCAGCAGGGCGCGGGAGAGCAGGGCACAGCGCTGGCCGGGCAGGTGCTGGTCGGTCTGGTACAGGGCACTGCCGCCGTCGTAGCCGAACACGGCATCGCACACCACAAGGTCGGCCCCCTGCTGCAAGGCGGCTGCAAAATAGGTGAGGGCGGTGGAGGTGCACTCCACATCCTCGCTCACCAGCAGCACACCGTTCACGGAGGGGGTCAGTTCACCTTCCAGCCGGTCCACCAGCCGGAACTTGCGGTGCAGCTGCTCGGCCAGCGAGAGGGTCAGGGCATTGCGGCGGCCCGGGGCGTACACCAGCAGATAGGTGCTCTGGGTGTCGGTATAGGTCTGTTCCCGCAGCTGGCGGCGCTGCAGGGGGCTGTAACTGCTGTACATGTACGAACCCCCTTCAATGTCGGTGGAACAGGCCCAGCAGCTTGCGCAGCGGTGCCGTGAGCTTCCAGCTGCTGCTGGCCAGCACGTTTTCCAGCGAGGCTTCGTAGGCGGCCCGGCTGTTCTGCAGGTCGGTCAAATGCTGCTGCTGTTCTGCCAGCTGCTTGCGCAGCTGCTGGATCTCAGCGTTTGCCTCCAGCAGCTGTTCGGTGCCCTGACGGGACACGGCCTCGGTCTCTTCCTTGAGCACGGTCAGCGCCCGCAGCAGGGCCTTGCCGGGCTGCTCATGCAGGTAGCGGCCCAGGGGATAGTAGCGATATTTCACCGCAAACCGCAGCCCGGCGGGGAAGCCTACGGCACTTTCCACTGTCAGGTTGGGGTCGATGTTCATGAACAGCATGGTGCCCTCCTGCAGGGCGTTGCCGTTGATGATGTGGTAGCTGAGCCGCTCGTCTGAGAGGGAAAAATCAGTGATGCAGCAGGCAAATTCACCGGGATCCAGCCGCAGAGCCCTGGCCTCCACGGGCAACTCGAACACAGCCGACACTTCGTGGGTCAGCTCGTCGTAGGAGTCAGGGGCAACGGTCAGGCACTCATGGGGCGAAAAACCGGAGCCGGAGTCGTAGAACAGCTGGGGCAGAAGCAGAGCACCCTGCTCGGTGTCGGCACCCTGTGAGGCCAGCACGGCCTCATATTTCAGCACCTGCTGCTCCAGCTCCAGGCACCGCTGTGCCAGGCGGGAAACGCCTTCGTCCGACAGCCGGAGCTGCTGTTCCAGTTCGGCCACGCGGCTGCCTGCCGCGTCCAGGGTCTGGGGGGCATCGTTGTTCATAACCGGATTCTCCTCTTGTTTTATAGGATACGGCTGCACCGCAGCAGCCGGGGAAATCAATGCTGCGAAAGCGCGGGGGTGCGCCGCTGGGCCTGCCGCCGTGCGGCCGAGGCTTTAACGATCCAGCTGCGCCGCAGGTTCAGCAGGGCGCACACCAGCCCGATGGAGGTAAACGCGATCACGTTCTGCAGCAGCATACCCCGCAGCGGGTGGTCTGTAAAGTGAGCCGCGAACAGATACCACGGAATGGCGATAAGCTCCACCGTGTGGATGCAGAAGATGTTCAGCGAGTTGCGGCCGATGGCCTGCAGGCCCTGTGCGATGGGGCCGGTGAAGCGGTTGAGCCGCATGAACAGGCGGATGAACAAAAAGCCGGTGGCGGCATCCAGCAGGATGCTCAGCGGGCCGAGGGTCCACTCGCCCATGGAAATGCAGTCGGTGCTCTGGGCAAGCAGAGCTCCCACAGCGGTCAGAGCTGTGCCGCCCAGCAGGATGTACAGGGTGCGGCGGGGCAGGGGCTTGTCCAGCCAGCGGTTCTTCTTGGCCAGATAGCCGATGTAAAGGTAGGGCACGATCACGGCCCCCTGCGAAAGGCTGAAGGGCAGCTCCCACACCAGTGTGGTGCCCCAGCCCAGCAGCATGATGCCGAGCACAGCCCAGTGTGTGTATTTCTCCGGGAAGATATTCAGGATGGCGTCCAGCAGCACCCAGCCGATCAGCAGCGAGAGCAGATACCACATGGGGCCGGTGGAAAAGAACTGCTGCCCGGCATAAGTAGTGGTGTGGGGCAGCCCCAGCAGAAAGCCGCCGGCCACCTTGAGGGTCTCGGTGACGCTGCTGGGGAAGTAATGGAACGCCGTGTAGTGGCACAGCAGATGCAAGAGCGAAGTGCACACCGCCGTGATGCAGTAGGGCTTGAGCAGCGCTCTGAGCTGCTGCTGGATGCACTTGCCGATGGAGCGCTTGCGGAAACCGTAGCCGCTGGCAATGAAAAAGGCCGCCATCAGGGCCTCACGATAGATGAACGGGAAAAACGCCGTGAGCGACAGCCCGCCGGAGATCTGCATGGGGTAGAGTTCGGCGGTGTGGGCCAGCACGATGGTGATCATGCCCACGCCCTTGAGCATGTCGAACATGCCGATGGAGTTGACGGTGCTGGGTCTGGTGCCTTCCATGAAAAGGGTCCTTCCTTGCGCCGTCCGGAAACATGTGACCAACAGGCGCATACAGTAAAAAATGATCCATTTATAAGGATATAAGGCTAGTATAATGCTTTTTGTGCACACTGTCAATTTTGAATTGCCCACCGCCGGGTGGCAATTGTTGTCTTTACCGATAAAAAAGCCCGGCAGAAGGGCCGAATTTCTGGGCAGACGGCACAGGCTGCCGGATGGAAAAAACAAGATGTGCAAGATTTAATTGCCAAAAATGGAAATTAAATCTTGCAAAAGTATTGCATTGCCAATGGCGGTATTGTATACTGAACACAATTGAAAAAGCGGCACGGTCCCGGGTGGGCCCGGCTGCAGGAATGTAAAAAACAGTGACGTGGAGGCTAACATGGTTCATTCGCTGTATCAGTCTCTGAACAATCTGGAAACGATCTACGCAGACCGGATTGGTATCCGCTATTATGATGAGGCCAAGGGCGGCGTGGTGGAGGTGCCCTTCCGGCAGTACGCTGCAGACCTGCGGCGGTTCGTGGCATTTTTGCGCAGCCGCACCCCGAACCCCCTGGGGCAGCGGGTGGCCATCCTGGCCCGCAACAGCTACCACTATGTGATGTGCATGTACGGCGCAGTGCTGGCCGGAGCTGTGGCAGTGCCCCTGAACACCGGCAAGAACTGGGACGAGATCCGCTACGAGCTGGATCTGGTGGAGCCGGTGTGCGTGCTCCATGACGGCGAGTACATGAGCCGGGAGCCGGCCCTGGGCCAGGCGTACGGGGACCGTCTGGTGCCTATGGACGCCTTTACTGCCTTTGAGCCTGCCATGGACATCACCGAGGTGCCGGACCTCAGCGCACTGGCCTTTATCATGTTCACCTCCGGCACCACCGGCCGCAGCAAGGGCGTTATGCTGTCCCAGAAGAACCTGTTCACCGCCATGCCTGCCTTCCTGACCCCCTTTGAGGACGTGCGGAGCCAGACCGGCTGGAACACCGACGCGTTCAGCTCTCTGTCCTGCCTGCCCATGTTCCACATTTCGGCCATGACCAGCCTGGTGTCCTGGAGCATCACCGGCCACTGCGTGAACCTGTGCAACGACCTGAAATATTTCTACCGGGACCTGGGGGCCATGCGGAGCGACGTGATGGCGGTGGTGCCAGTGCTGCTGAAGAGCATTTATCATGATGTGATGAAGGGCAAACGGGAGCGTCTGAACGGCCTGCGTATGCTGACCTGCGGCGCAGCGATGTTCGACCCTGCCGTGCTCCAGGACCTGATGGACCGGGGCTTCTTCATCGCCCAGATGTACGGCCTTACCGAGACCTGCGGGGACGGTGCCTGGAACTCCTCCCAGGAGGAAAAGTATCTGACCAGCGTGGGCCATGTGGACGACAGCTGCCAGTACAAGCTGGAGGACGGGGAACTGTGCATGCGTGGCGACCCGGTGATGCTGGGCTACTACAAGGACCCGGAGGCCACCGCCGAGGTGCTGGACGCCGAGGGCTGGTTCCACACCGGCGACATTGCCCGGGTGGAGCCGGACGGCTATATGTACCTGACCGGCCGCAAAAAGAACGTGATCATCCTGGGCAGCGGCGAGAACGTGAGCCCCGAGGAGCTGGAAAAGCTGCTGGCTCCCTGCGCTGCCATCCGGGAGTGCAGGGTCTGCGAGCGGAACCAGCGCATCTGCGCCGTGGTCTGCTGCGACCCGGACCAGCAGGACGCTGTGCGGGACTTTGTTACCAAGGTGAACCGCACCCTGCCCCTGTACAAGCACATGATGGTGGAGTTCTCGGCCCAGCCCCTGCCCCGCAACGCTGCCGGAAAGCTGCTGCGGTCCTGAATCTTAGCGGAAAAAGCCGGTCTCATGGTGGGAAAGTTCCCACAAGGCATTATGGCCGTGAGACTGGCATTTTTGAAGAATAGAGAGGGAAACGATAATGGAACTACATAAACCGAAAAATCTGTATGAGCTGCTGACGCTGAACATGGAGCAGCGATTTGCGGACCGGGTGGCCTTCCGCTGGTACGACGCCGACCAGGATGTGGTGGTGGAAAAGCACTTCGGGGAGTATGCGCAGGACATCCGCCGCGCGGTGAACTACTACCTGAGCACCATCCCGGACATTCAGGGCAAGCGGGTGTGCGTGTGGAGCAACAACAGCTACCACTACGCCGTGAACTGCTACGGTGTCATGATGGCGGGCGGCGTCATCGTGCCCATGAACCAGCGCAAGAGCTGGGATGAGCTGCACCGGGAGCTGGAGCTGGTGGAGCCTTCCGCCATCCTGACCGACGGCGATGACTACGGCTGCAACGAGGAGATGCAGGCGGCTTACGGCAGCCTGCTGCGCCCCATGGATGCCTACAAGGCTTACGAGCCTGCAGAGCTTGTGAACCGCATCCAGCCCGAGGAGCTGATGGTGCTGATGTTCACCTCCGGCACCACGGGCCGCAGCAAGGGCGTCATGCTCTGCGAGCGGAACTTCTTTGCGGTGATGCCCCACCATGTACGGGTGGGGCAGCGATTCTGCCAGCTGAAAAATGACCCGGACCTGCTGGTCAGCCACATGACCCTGCTGCCCATGTTCCACCTGGGGGCCTTTGGCTGCCTGTTCACCTGGGCCTGGATGGGCTGGGCCCAGAACCTGGGCAGCCTGCGGTCCTTCTATAAGGACCTGAAGCGGATGCCCAGCCAGGCCATGGCCGCCGTGCCGGTGCTGGTGCAGTCCATCCACCACGACCTGATGACCGGCAAGCAGGACAAGCTGGGGGATCTGTGGGCTCTGAACTGTATGTCTGCGATGTTTGACCCCCAGACCCTGATGGACCTCCACGACCACGGCATGGTGATCTCCCAGCTCTACGGCAGCACCGAGACCACCGGCGGCGGCCTCATCAACTTTGCGGAGGATGCCAAGCACATCGGCTCCATCGGCAAGGACGACGGCCACTGCGAGATCAAGCTGGACAACGGCGAGCTGTGTATGCGGGGCGGCGATGTGATGCTGGGCTACTATAAGGATCCGGAGGGCACCGCCGAGGTGGTGGACGCCGAGGGCTGGTTCCACACCGGAGACCTGGCCCGGGTAGACGAGGATGGCTACTACTTCCTCACCGGACGCAAAAAGAACGTGATCATCCTGGGCAGCGGCGAGAACGTCAGCCCCGAAGAGCTGGAGGGCCTGCTGGAAAAATGCCCTGCCGTGAAGGAATGCCTGGTGAAGGAAAAGGGCAAGAAGATCTGCGCTGTGGTCTGCTGCGAGGAAGCCGACCAGCAGACGGTGCGGGACTTTATCACCGAAACCAACCGCACCCTGCCCCTGTACAAGCGCATGAGCGCAGTGGAATTCTCCGCCCAGCCCTTGCCCCGCAACGCCATGGGCAAGCTGATGCGCTGAGGCCTGCAGCCCTGATTTTGCGGTTTGTGCCGCATACTCTGCAAAAAAACTGGGCAAACCCATAGGGGTTGTGCTATACTGAGGGCAGAACCGTGCTGATCCTGATCGGCACACCCAAAATCCGTCACGGAAAGGAAGAACATTTCTTATGGAACGAGCAGAAATCATGTCCCAGATCCTGGCCATCCTGGAGGATGTGGCAGAGATCGCGCCGGAGGATGTCAACGAGAACAGCGTCCTGATGGACGACCTGGATCTGTCCTCGATGGAGATCCTGACCATCGTGGCTGACCTGGAAGAGACTTTCGGCCTGCGCATCCCGGAAAAGGAGCTGCGCAACTTCGTCACCATCAGTGACCTGGCCGATTATCTGGTAGCCAATGCCGGGTGAGCCGATGGAAGCAGCACAGCGTTCGGCGGAGTATGTCTTTCAGGGCATCATGTACTATTTCCGCCGGGAAAAAGTGTGCCCCCGGTATCAGTTCACCCTGAAGGACCCGGTGGACCCGGCCCTGCTGCAGCAGGCGTTGGACCGGGCCCTGGAAGCTGCCCCCTATTACCGGGTGCAGCTGGTGTGGGAGAAGCGCCGGGCCTTTCTGGAACCGAACTCGGAGCCCTGTCTGGTGTACCCGGACAGCGTGATGCGGGAGATGCCGGAGCAGACCAACGGCTATTTCTTTGCCGTGCTCTGGCAGGAGAACGTGGTCTACTTTGACTGGTTCCACTTTATTGCCGATGGCCACGGGGTCTCCCCCTTCCTGACCAAGATCCTGGAGCAGTACTGCAACCTGCGGTACGGCACCGCCTTTGCCAACAACGCCCTGCCCTGCGGCCCGGCCTACGACATCGCCGCTCTGGTGGAGCAGTACCCCCTGCAGCGGATGGACGAGACCACCCTGCAGCGGGAGGTGGTGCAGACCTGCGAGGACCCCATGCACCGGGTCCGGGTGCGGTTTGCCAAAAAAGACCTGGTGGCTCTGGGGGTCAAGAACAAAGTCAAGCCCTTCTGCGCCCTGCTGGGGCTGCTGTCCATGGCTGTGGGCCAGTATCTGGGCAAGGAAGCCATCCAGTATTCCTATTCCGCCGACACCCGGGACGCTGTAAACGTGCCGGATGCCCTGTACAACTGCGTGTGCTCCTTCCAGGGTGGGGTGGACCTGCCCCAGGGAGTGCGGTTGGAGCAGTTCGTGCAGGAGATGGACGCCGCCGTCAAGGCCAGCCTGACCCCGGAGCGGAAACGCCGCCGGATGGCTGACCAGATGGGCTGGGTCTACAAGGTAGACCAGCAAAAGGCCCCTCTGCGGATCAAGCAGCGTGTGTTCCAGATGGGCGAGTACATCAGCGGTATTCCGGCAGATTTCTGGTTCAGCTATCTGGGCAATCCCCTCATGCCGGCAACGCCGGAGCTGGAGCAGTACACCACCGATTTTGGGGTGTGGGTGCCGCCGGAGGGCGGCTCCCTGTGCGTGGAGGCCTCCACCCTCAACGGGGTGATTACCCTTTGCATCGAGAACAAGGTGCCGAAGGCCGGCCTGCCCGGCATCCTGCGCCGTGTGCTGGAAGCCGAGGGCATCCCGGTGCTGGAAGCCCAGGCACTGGACGAAGTATAAACAAAAGGCAAAAGCAGCCTTACCGGAACCATTCCGGGAAGGCTGCTTTTTTGCATCTTATTCGGTCCGGGCTGGGCGGGTGGTCACCTCGCCGCAGCGTAATGCCTGCGGGCGGCCGTTCTCCCGCTGCACCACCAGCCGCCCTTCCTCGTCGATGGCAAGGGCCTTTGCGGCGTAGGTCTCGGTCTCGGCACACACCGTCACCCAGTGGCCGGGCACAAAGCACCGGGCGCGGTACTCATCCAGACAGTCAAACGCCGGGCAGAGGGCCAGCAGCTCCCGGGCAATGGCCCCGGCCAGTGCGGCCCGGCTCACCGGGGCAGGCCCGCCGGGGTACAGGCTCCCGGCCTTGCGGGCCAGTTCATCCGGCCAGTCGGCGGCGGTGGAGGTAAGGTTCAGCCCGATGCCGACCACCAGCCATTCCAGCTGTCCGCTCTCGAGGTCGGTCCCCGCCTCGGTCAGGATGCCGCAGACCTTTCTGCCCTGATAGTACAGGTCGTTGACCCACTTGACGGCAAGCTCCAGCCCGCAGAGCTTTTTCACGGCACGGCAGACCGCCACCGCGGCGCTGATAGTAGCGGTCTGGGCATTGGCGGCGGGAATCTCCGGGCGCAGCAGCACCGAGCAGTAAACGCCCTTGCCTGCCGGGCTTTCAAATCTCCGGCCCAGCCTGCCGCGTCCGGCGCTCTGGTGGGCGGTGAGCACCAGCGTGCCATGGGGTGCACCATCCAGCGCCAGCAGCTTTGCCGTGCGGTTGGAGCTCTCCAGCGTGTCATATAAATAGATGGGTGCAGGGTAGTCCCCGATGGCTTCGGTGCAGAACGGGTCGCCGCCTGCCAGCCGGTAGCCCCGGCGGGGCGCAGCTTCCAGCGCGTACCCTTGGGCCGTGAGGGCCGCAGCGGCCTTGTGCACGGCAGCGCGGCTCACGCCGAGGGTCTCGGCCAGCTGCTGGCCGGAAACGTAGCTGCCCCCGGCAGCGGAAAGTGCCTGCAAAAGTGCCTGACGGGTACTGACAGCCATGGCCGAATGCCTCCTTTTGTGCTATACTACTTCTATTGTATCATAAAAATAAAAGTTTTTGCAGGATTTTGAACGGCTGTTTCGTATGAATGTGCAGAAGGGCAGCGCAGAGGCTGCACTTCGTCGGACCGGGACGAAACTGAAAGGAGGTGGGCAGGCCGTTGACGACCTTGGAATTCAGCGCGATGGTGCAGAAATACCAGTCGCTCGTATATACGGTCTGCCACCAGCTGGTGCCGGATGCCGGCGATGCGCAGGACCTGACGCAGGAGACCTTTCTGGCGGCATGGCGGGCCATTGACCGCTGCCCGTCCGGGTTTGAAAAACAGTGGCTGGCACGCATCGCTGCCAACAAGGCAAAGGACTATCTGCGCAGCGCATGGGTGCGCAGGGTGAACATTCCCGGCGACGATGTGCTGGCGCTGGAAGGTGCGCCGCCCGGCACCCAGCCGGAACAGCAGGTGCTGGATGCTCTGGGCGAGGAAGAGCTCACCGCCATGATCCTGGACCTGCGGGAGCCCTACAGAACGCCTTGCCGTCTGGTGCTGCTGGAACAGCACACCATGGCCGAGGCGGCACAGCTGTGCGGCCGCCCGCCCAAGACGGTGGAAGCACAGATCTACCGGGCAAAAAAGATGCTGGCACAGCAGATACTACAGCGTGAAAACGATGGAAAGGAGTGCGTACATGGAACTGTTTGACAAAAACGGCTGCCTGACCGACGAAGGCCTGCAGGCCCTGCAGGCAGGCAGGCTGGATGAGCTGGGCCGGCTGGAAACCGCCGAGCATTTATCCTACTGCGGTAAATGCATGGACCGCTACACCGCTCTGCTGACGGCAGATGCGCTGGAAACGCCGCCGCACTCCGCGCACAAGGCGGTGATGGCCGCCATCTGGGTGCGGCTGATGCAGAACACATGGGGCCGTGCCGCAGTGGCCGGTGTGGCGGCGGTGCTGGCCTTTACCATGTGGCGCTCCGGCACCATAGACCAGCTGCTGAATTTCCGGCAGGAGCTGCACACATGGACACCGGAGACCAGCCAGAGCCAGACCGAAGAAGCCTTGCAGCTGGGCAAGCCGGTGGAAGATGGCCGACCGTCCGCCCAGCCGGAAATACTGGGAAAGCCAATGGACGACGACAAGCCGAAGCAGCAGGCTTCGCTGGCAAAAGCACTCAATGACCTGCTGTTCGGAGCCGGCGGCCCTGCAGCAGAAAAATACAAAAATTCGCCACTTGCAGATCAAACGAAATAAGGAGATCGATTATGATGAAAAACGGAATCCTGACCTTCCTCTTCGCCTTTTGCCCGGGCGCAGGCCAGATGTATCAGGGCTACATGAAGCGCGGCCTTTCGCTCATTACGATGTTCTGCGTGGCCTTTGGTGCGGGAACTCTGCTGGGAGTTTTGTATGTAGCCATGCCCATTGTGTGGATGTACAGCTTCTTTGACACCTTCAATCTCCGGGCGCAGATCGGCGCAGGCACCGCCCCGCAGGACGATTATCTGGTGCACATCAACTGGCACGACCAGCGCATGGAACAGTTCATGCTGGACAGCCACAAGCTGCTGGGTTGGGGCCTGATCGCGCTGGGCGCGCTGGTGGCCTACCAGAACATCCTTATGAACACGCTGGGGGATATCGTGTGGCGCTGGGGCCAGAGCAGCCCCTTCTTCCGTGCACTCTACCTGATGATGGATCAGCTGCCGGAGGTGGTGGTCTGCGTGGCCCTGATCATCTGCGGTGCGTGGCTGGTGCGCGGCCCCAAGGGCAGAAAGCAGAAGCCGCAGAACGATGCCGAAGATTTTACCGAGTATACTGCACAGGATGCGCAGGCAGAGCCGGAAGCAAAGGGCTTTGCCATGCCCAAGCTCTCGGCTCTGCTGGGCAAGCCCGTGACCCCGGACGATGAGACGGAGGATGCCGACGATGGACGAGACGAGAAATGATGCGCCGCTGACCGGTGAAGCACCGCAGCCTGCAAAACCGCAGCCGCTGCGCCGGGTGGGCAGCTTTACGCTGGGCGTATGCCTGATCGCAGCGGGCATCTTCTTTCTGCTTGCCTATTTTGTGCCGGGCGTTGACTGGAAGCTGATGCTCAAGATCGCCCCGGCGGCAGGGCTGATCCTGCTGGGCGGCGAGGTGCTCTTTTTTGCCGCCCGCCCGGGCCGCTGGAAATACGATTTCTGGTCGGTGCTGATCTGCCTTGTGCTCATGGGCGGATGCTTCTGTCTGTCGCTGCTGCCGGTCGTGTGGGATGAACTCGGCCCGGAGCGGAATCAGGCAAGCATGAAGCTGGGGCAGGAATATACGACAGAAGCCTATGACAAGATCAAACAAACAGCCCCGGATATCCGTGTGAAGAATATCAGCGGAAACGCCTACCTGTACAGCAGTGAGGCGAAAACGCTGCGGGATGTGAATGCCGGAAACGGCTATCTGAGCCTGACTGTGGAGCTGTTTGGCGGCTATGACAGCGTACAGGCCTTTGCGCAGGACTGCCGCAGCGTGACCGATGCCGTGCAGCAGTGCAGTGCACAGCCGGATGAGCTGCGCATTACATGGTCGCCGGAGAACGACCCGGGCCAGAGTCTTGCCTCCGGCAGCCTGCAGAATGTGGAGCAGTACACGCTGGAACTGGAAGGCATCGCACAGCTGGACTGGACAGCAGAGCAGATGGCAAAGCAGACCGAGGTGCAGTACCTGCTGGATGAAGAAAACGAAGAAACGGCAGAGTCCGAAGCTTTTTCCGAGGAAAGCGCGGAGCTGAGTGAGTGAAACAAAAAATGCTTCCGTGCGCCGCACGGAAGCATTTTTTTGTACGTTTATACGATCGATCTTACAGCTTTTTGCCGGTGAGCAGCTCGTAGGCCTCCAGATACTTGGCAATGGTCTTGTCAATCACGTCCTGCGGCAGGTCGTAGTTGCTGTCGGGGTTGGCCTTGAGCCAGTCGCGAACGAACTGCTTATCGAAGGAAGGCTGGCTGTGGCCCGGCTCGTAGCCCTCCAGCGGCCAGAAGCGGGAGGAATCCGGGGTGAGCATTTCGTCGCCCAGCACCACGTTGCCGTTCTCATCCAGACCAAACTCAAACTTGGTGTCGGCAATGATGATGCCGCGGGAGAGCGCATATTCAGCACACTTCTTATACAGGGCAATGGTGTAGTCGCGCAGCTTGGTGGCGTACTCCTCGCCGTGGCCGGGGAACTGCTTTTCCAGCACCTCGATGCTCTTTTCGTAGGAGATGTTCTCGTCGTGGTCGCCGATCTCGGCCTTGGTGGAGGGAGTGTAGATAGGCTCGGGCAGCTTGTCGGACTCCTTCAGGCCCTCGGGCAGCTGAATGCCGCACACCTTGCCGGTCTTCTGGTAGCTGGCCCAGCCGCTGCCGGTGATGTAGCCGCGCACGATGCACTCAATGGGCAGCATGGTCAGCTTACGGCACATCATGCTGTTGCCGTCGAACTGGGGCTGCTGGAAGAACTCAGGCATATCCTTCACGTCCACGCTCAGCATGTGGTTGGGCAGCAGATCGCGGGTGTAATCGAACCAGAACTTGCTCATCTGGGTCAGAACGGTGCCCTTTTTGGTGACCTTGTTTTTCAGGATGACATCAAACGCGGAAATGCGGTCGGTAGCAACCATGATGAGGCTGTCACCGTTATCATAAATCTCACGAACCTTGCCTTCTTTAATGGGCTTGAACTCAGTCATAATCAAACACTCCATTTTCCAATGCCGAAAAAGCGGCGGTGTATCTTACCTGATTATTGTACCATGTCTGCGGACAGTTTGAAAGAAACAGAATGAAAGGAAAATCAGGCCGTTTTTGCATTTTTCTCGTGAAAAATGTACGAAAAATAGAATCAAAATTCGGCGATTTGACGATAAAAGTCGTACTTTCACAACAATGAAGCACCTTTTTGTAAAATGTAGGCATGGACATTCCGGCGATTGTGCGGTATCTTATAATCAACAAATTAAAATAGGGAGGGTTTACTTATGGGCAGTTTTCCCAAAGATTTTCTGTGGGGCGGTGCCACCGCTGCCAACCAGTGCGAGGGCGCATGGCAAGCAGGCGGCAAGGGCCTTGCCACCGTGGATGTGACCCCGTTTGGCCCGGACCGCTTCCCGGTGGCGCTGGGTCGGCTGGAAATGCTGGAGTGCGACGACAAGCACTATTATCCCAGCCATGAAGCCATTGACCTGTATCACCATTATAAAGAGGACATCGCCCTCTTTGCCGAGATGGGTTTCAAGTGCTTCCGGCTGTCCATCGCATGGACCCGCATCCTGCCGAACGGCGACGATGCCCAGCCCAATGAAGAGGGCTTGAAGTTCTATGAGGATGTGTTTGATGAGTGCCACAAATACGGCATTGAACCGCTTGTGACCATTTGCCACTTCGATACCCCCATTGCCCTCATAAAAAAGTATGGCGGCTGGAAAGACCGCCGCATGGTGGATGCCTATGTGCACTACTGTGAAGTGCTGTTTGACCGCTACAAGGGGAAGGTGAAATACTGGCTCACCTTCAACGAGATCAACATGCTGCTGCATCTGCCCTTTACCGGCGCGGGGCTAGTGTTCTATCCGGGCGAGAATGTGCAGCAGGTGGAGTATCAGGCGGCACATCATGAGCTGGTGGCCAGCGCAAAGGCGGTCAAGCTGGCCCATGAAAAGATGCCCGGTGCCATGGTGGGCTGTATGCTGGCGGCAGGCCAGTATTACCCGCGCACCTGTGCACCGGAGGATATCCGTGCCGCGCAGGAAGCGGACCGCGACAACTACTTCTTTACCGATGTGCAGGCCCGGGGAGCCTACCCGGTGTGGGCAAAAAAGCGGATGGAGAAGGCCGGCATCACCCTACACACCGAGCCGGGCGATGAGCAGGTTCTGAAAGAAGGCACCGTGGATTTTGTCTCCTTCAGCTACTATTCCAGCCGCTGCATCACCACGGATCAGGAGATCCTGGCAGAAGAAAAGGCCGACGGCAATGCGGTGCTGGAAGCCGTGAAGAACCCGTACCTCAAGGCCAGCGAGTGGGGCTGGGCCATCGACCCGGTGGGCCTGCGCGTGACCCTGAACACCATCTACGACCGGTACGAAAAGCCCATGTTCATTGTGGAGAACGGCCTTGGCGCGGTGGATACCGTGGAAGCGGACGGCTCCATCCACGACAGCTACCGCATCGATTATCTGCGCGCCCACATCGAGCAGATGGAAAAGGCCGTCAACGAGGACGGCCTGCCGCTGATGGGCTACACCACATGGGGTCCTATCGACCTTGTGAGCGCATCCACCGGTGAGATGAAAAAGCGCTACGGCTTTATCTATGTGGATAAGGACAACGACGGCAACGGCACACTGGCCCGCAGCCGCAAGGACAGCTTCTACTGGTACAAAAAGGTCATTGCTTCAAACGGCACCGACCTTGCCTGAAATTTGCGAAAAAATAAATTTGTGAGAAAGAATTGGAATTTATGACACCTGAGATCATTGCACACCGCGGCGCGTCCTATCTTGCGCCGGAAAATACCCTTTCTGCGTTCCGCAAGGCGATGGAGATCGGCGCGGACGGCGTGGAAATGGACGTACAGCAGACCAGCGATAAAAAGCTGGTGATCCACCACGATTTTGTCATTGACTGGCACACCGATATGCGTGGCCAGATCTATGACATGACCGAGGGCGAGCTGAAGGCGCTGGACTTTGGTAGCTGGAAGGATGTGAACTATCGGAACGAGAGGATCGCTACCCTGCAGGAGGCACTGGCTCTGTGCAGGGAAATGGAAGGTACCATCGTTCAGCTGGAAATGAAGGCCACCATCGATGACGACCCGGATTTTGTCCCCCGCGTGATCGAGGAGGTGCGTGCAGCAAACATTACCGACCGGCTGGTGGTGATCTCGTTCAACCACGACCTGCTGCGGCAGGCAAAGCAGCTGATGCCGGAGCTGAAGGTGGGCGTGCTGGTCTACGGTGCGTTGGAGACCATGGCGCTGCCCACTAGCACATGGGAAATGCTTGGCCTGCAGAACGGGCTGGAAGAGGATGATTTTCCACAGCTGCCGCCGCTGTCGGTGGAAAATGTGGATGACGAAAACTGCAGCTGGGCCCTGCGCTGGATGGGCAATCAGATCAGTATGCTGCAGGCGAACTTTCCGGGCAAGAGTCTGGTAGAGGTAGCCCAGCGCCTGCTGGAACAGCGGGACCCGGTAAAGTATGTGCAGACGCTGGACTTCAAGCCGGACTGGGTGAGCTGCGAATATCACACCGCTTACCAGCAGCCCAGCATGGTGCAGAAGCTGCATGATCTGGGCATCAAGGCGGCATACTGGACGGTGGACGGGGAACAGGCCGTGAAAGACCTTTGGCCCCTGCAGCCGGATGCCATCGTCACAAACCGCCCGGACCGCGTGCGGGAATGGATCTCTGAACTGGAAATGACAGAATAAAGGGCAGAAGCTGCATCCCTTCGGTGCGGCCTGATTCCCCAAGTAACATCTGAAAAGCAAACAGCGGACAGCCTGCAGGCCGTCCGCTGTTGTGCTATGCAAAAGATGTTATAAAATATATCCGAGGCTCCGCAGCACGAATAGCCAGAAGGTCAGGCTGAATGCGCTGAACAGGGTGGTGGTAACGCACACGCTGCCGGTAAGCACACCTTCGTGGCCCATCTGCTTTGCCATAACGTAGCACGCCGGGGTGGTGATGCTGCCCAGCATCACCAGCAGGGCCACCAGCTTTTCGTCGGTAAAGCCAAAGCGCACAGCCAGCGGCAGGAACAGCGCAGGCAGCACCATCAGCTTGACCACAGTAGCCACAGCAGTAGGCTTGAGGTATCCCAGAGCTTTTTGGCCCTTGAAGCCTGCACCAATGGCAAGCAGGGCCAGAGGGCTAGTCAGACCGGCCACATTGGAAAGGGCCTTATCCAGCATGGCAGGCATGGAAATGTGCAGCATGCTCCACGCAAAGCCCGCTGCAATGCCCAGAAGGATGGGGTTCGTCAGGATGCCTTTCACACTCTTTTTGAGCTTTTCAGCCATATTGCCGGTCTGAGCCTGCGCAGTGGGCGCTTCCAGCATCAAAATGACCACTGCCATGATGTTATACAGCGGCACACTGCCAAGGATCATCAGGCTGGACATGCTGGCATCGCCGTAGATGCTCTGCAGAAAAGCCGAGCCGAGGATGGCAGCCGACGAGCGGTAACACACCTGAACGAATTCGCCCACAAGGCCGGTGCTCTTTAAAAACAGCTTTGCCAGCGCCCAGATCACAAGGATGCACGCCAGTGTGACCGCAAAGCAGAACAGCACATACCGGCCATCGAAGGTGGCGCGGACATCGTTTTTGCCAAGGTCGCGGAACAGCTGCACCGGCAGTGCCACATAAAACACGAACTTGTTGGCCCCGGCCACGAACGCATCGCTCAGAAAACCGGTGCGGTGCAGCACATAGCCCAGCAGCATGATAAAGAACAGCGGCATGGTGCTGTTCATGCTGAACAGAATATTTTCCAGCATGGCTCACACTCCGCCGTGGCGGCGCTGTTCCGCTGAAAGCTCCTGCTGCAGAGCAGCTTTGCGGTGGTCCAGCAGCAGGTCTTTGTTGTACTGGAAGTAGCGTTCGCAGCCGTTCTCGGTGAGGAAGGCGTGGGACACCGGGTCCACCGTCAGCTCGGTGACGAACACCACCATCTCCTGGCTTTCGGCAAAGGCCTGTTCCATAAAGTCGAAAGCGGCTTCCAGCGCGGCGCTGGCGGTCTGCTGGGCCTTTTCGCGCGCATCGGCAAGGGACTGGAACTGCCCGCGCAGCAGGTCGAAGGCTTCCTGTGTGCCGGCGGCGTTGGCACGGCGCAGTTCGCCCTCCCAGCCGCGCAGCACGGCCAGCACCTGCAGGCGGGTGGTCAGAGCATCTTTGCTCAGCAGCCCGGCGGCACGCTTTTGCTGTGTTTCGGTGTCATAATCCATGATCTGCTGGTGGAACATTTCTGCCGAGCCGTCCGGGATATCCTCCGGAACGGTGGCAAGAGCTTTTTTGGTCTCCCGCAGAAAGGCATAGCAGCTGTCGGCTACTGCATCTGCCTGACGAGAGGCCGTGAACCGGGTGCCGAGGCCTGCAAGGATCAGGCTGACCAGCGAAAGCCGCTCGTCGAAGGGGGCCTGCAGCAGCCGTGCGAACACGGCGGGCTTTGCCTGTCCGGCCAAGATCTCCTCTACGCCGTAGTCGTCGCGGTATTTATAGTAAAGGTCGAGGTAGGCGGAGAAGTCCTCTGCGATCTTCGGGTGCTGGATGTACTCGCGGATCAGGTCTTCATCGGCCTGCAGACCCAGTGTTTCGTAGGTGTCCAGCAGATTGGAAAGATCCTCCCAGCCGCGAGCGGTCACGAACTGGGTGCCGTCCACATCGGCGTTGATCTGGTAGAAGTTCTGCGGGTGCAGCTCCAGATAGCTCAAAATGGCGCTGTGGATGTGGGCAGCGCGGGCATAGTCCTTCCACACGGGCAGGTCCGGCTCAATGTCCATGCGGCGCACGCGGTCCAGCGTAACGATATCAAAGTCGCGCACAGATTTGTTATATTCCGGTGGGTTGCCTGCCGCCACGATCACCCAGCCCGCAGGCACGGCCTGATTGCCAAAGGTCTTGCATTGCAAAAATTGCAGCATGGTGGGGGCCAGCGTTTCCGACACACAGTTGATCTCGTCGATGAACAGAATGCCCTCGGAGAGGCCGGTGGCCTCCATCTTGGCGTAGATGCTGGCAATGATCTCGCTCATGGTGTATTCGGTCACCGAGACATCCTTTCCGCCGTAGTTGCGCTGGCGGATGAAGGGCAGGCCCACGGCGCTCTGGCGGGTGTGGTGGGTGATGGTGTAGGCCACCAGCGCCACGCCGCACTCCCGGGCTACCTGCTCCATCACCTGCGTCTTGCCAATGCCCGGAGGCCCCATGAGCAGAATGGGCCGCTGCCGGATGGCCGGGATGGCGTATTCGCCCAGAGCATCCTTGGCAAGGTAGGCTTTTACGGTGTGTTCAATTTCTTCTTTGGCTCGTTTGATATTCATAACAAATTCCCTCACGAATTGTTCAGGTCACGGTACAGGTCGTCCTCTTCGGCCAGCGCGTCGGCAAGGGTGCTTTGCGGGCGGGCTGCTGCACCGGTAAATTCCTCTTCATCCAGAACCACCTTAATGGCCCACGGCGGTACATTGGTATCGTCGAACCGCTCCCCCAGAAACAGAAAAGCGGTGTCGTAGGCCGGGCGCTTGGCGGGGTAGGTGCCCATGCCGTCGGTGAAGTACAAAAGGCCCCGCAGGTTCGAGAACTTCTTCTCGGCGCACAGCTGGTTCACGTATTCAAAGGCCGGGCGGAAGTCCGTTCCGCCGCCGCCCCGCAGCTCAAAGTGGTTCATGGCGTGGATCAGCTCGTCCTCATTGTGGATCAGGATATCCTGCCGGATAGCGTTATCGGCCTGGATCAGGTGCAGGTTCATCCGGTGGAAAAAGTTCTCCTGTCCTTTCAGCAGAGTGTAGGTCTCGGCAAGGAATGCCCGCACCAGTTCACCGGAGGTGGAGTAGCTGGTGTCGATGACAAGGGCCAGCTCCTCGATCTTTTTGCTCTCCCGGCTTTCCAGAGGCTCGATGAGGGGCAGGTTTCCGTACACCGAAAGGCCGTAGGTGTAGAAGTTCAGGTCGAACTCGTCCGGGTCCAGCTTTACTTCCTCCCGCAGCACGCAGAACCGGCGCAGAAAATCCCGGTAGCTGCGGCGGCTGCGGTTGGCGGCTTTTACCTGCTGCTTCAGGGCATCGGCACCGTCCCCGGCTTCCTTATCCCGCAGGTCCAGCTCTGTCTGCATCCGCTCCCCGATCTTCTGCCACGTTTTCTGGGGCAGCGGCGTGGGCATCTGCTGGGGCTGGTCAGGCGCATCCTTCGGCCACAGACGGTGGTCGTCGGTCACGAACTCCCGCTCCAGCTGGCGCAGCACACCGGGTGTCTGCCGGGTGAGCCACCGATACACCGGCGCGGCTGCCACCACGGTTTCCTCGGCGGTGATCTGCTGGTAGGCGTTCTGGCGCACATAGGTCAGCGGGCGCTTGACGCTGGTGCGGTTCAGGCTGTCGATAACGTTTTCCACTGCGATATCACAGGCAAGGCTCCACAGCTGCGGCTCCCGGCGGCCTTTCAGCCACAAATGTCGGAATACGCAGTGGAATATGGTGTGCAGATACAACCGGTTGAGATATTTTGGGTTGTCCTGATAGAGCCGCAGCAGGTGGCTGGGCTGATAAAACAGGACCTGACCATCCGTAGCCAGCACCCGGCAGCGCTCGTCCGGGGCGGGGGACAAGGCACTGAGCGCCATATCCAGAAAGCGGAAGTCCAGATACAGCCCGCTGCGCACCACCGCCAGCACCTCGCCGCCCATGCGTGCCTGCCACTCCTCGTGGGTCTCCGGCCGCTGGGACTGGAACGGCTTGCGCGGGTCAAAAAATTTTTCTTTTTGGATCGTTTGGGGCAAAAGTGTCACCTCACTTAGAACCATCTCAGCCTCGCTGCAAACTCCCCCACTCATTGCTGCGCGATGCCAGCCCTCTCAGGGATGGGGCCTCTGGCGAAACAGGAAGCTTACCCTTACTGCCAAAGGCTCCCTCTTAGAGGGAGCTGGCGCACGAAGTGCGACGGAAGGAGTTTTCTGCTGTTTAAAAATCAAAATCGTACCGCTGCTTTTTGGGCTGAGGGGCATATTTTTTGTGCTCCGCATCCGCCAGCAGAGCGGCGGCAGCGGCGTTCCCGGCCTTGGCGGCAAGGGCTGAAGCTTCGGCAAAGCCGTCTTTGTCCAGCACATCCAGCGCAATGAGTGCACGCACGGCATCATTGTCCTGCGCCTTCAGCAGGCGGGCCAGCACCCGGTCGGTGTTGGCTGCCAGAAATGCCCGGTAGTGCCCGGCGGCGGCTTCGGTCAGCTGCCATGGATACCGCAGCCGGTCAAAGCAGAGCATTGCCATCACATTGGCATCGTCGGCATCGTGGCCCTGCGGGAAGATCGCGTCGTATTCTGCGGGGAGGAATTTGTTCTCTAAAAAACACTGCCGGTAATGATATCCTTGGCCGGAAAAGGTGTGCAGAAGGATGTGGGCGGGGGTCTCCTCGATGTCCTCCCAGTAGGCGGGATACCACAGCGCCGCCAGCGGCGCGGCGGCACTGGCAGGCCGGAACTCCGCCCGCACGGCCTCGGTGATGTTGTTCACAAGGGCAAACAGGCCGGTAGGTTCTTCAGGGCCTGCCTGCACCCGGATGGTCTCCAGCGCGAAGCAGTTCAAAAACACATCGCTGCCCATGGTCAGGCTGCCCGTGCCCACGGTGAGCAGACGAAGCTTGCGGCAGTTGTAGAATGCGCAGCTGCCGACGACCTGTAAGCTGTCCGGCAGGGTCAGCTCTTCGAGAAAGTTCCCACACACCGGGTGCAGCGTGTCCGCATCGGAAGCCGGGGCGTCAAAGTCGAAGTCATATCGACGGCAGGTGCCGCCTACCGTCTGCCCAAAGGCCCGAATCAGCCGCGCCGTGCCGTCCGGGGCCGCCTCGTAGCGGCAGGTCTTGTCTGCCGCAGGCAGGCTGCGCGGCTTTTCGGAAAAGCAGTAGTCGCCCAGTTCGGTAACAGCAAAGCTGCCGCCCTCCGGTGCTGGCAGGGTGCCGGGCAGCGCGATACACGGCTCTGTGCCATACACCCGCACCAGCCGGGCTGTGTCTGCCGAAAGCGGCAGGATATCCAAGGTGAGTGTGCTCTCCGAAACCACGATGCAAAACTCCTCAATTTGATAGAATCATTCAGCTTTCAGTATAAACCAACGGCAAAGCCTTGTAAAGTATAAAAAATTCTGACGTAACATAGTAGAAAAATGAATCAGAAACCTCTTGACTTTTGCATGAAAGTGCGTATAATAAGGGTAGGCAACGCGATAAGGCCGAACGTGTTTACCACGTAAAAAATCGAAGCACCCCGGTAGAACCAGTACCGGGGTGCTTCTTTTCATTAGTGCTTGCTGCCCTTGAAGAACAGGCTGTCAAGCCACTTGCATAAATAGTAGGCTACTACCTCTGCTGCGACAGTCTGAAAAAACGCGATAAAGCTAGGCATGTTTACCACCTCCTTTCCGCGACAGGGGGATTGGAGAAGGGCCGCAGAGCCAGTATAACACAAAAAGCGACAGCGCGCAATTTAATGCACGCTGTCGCTTTTTCATTGAGGAGGCAGAAAAAAGCTTAGTCCTCGGCCAGATTGCCGGTGTACAGCTGGTAATACTTGCCCTTCTTGGCAATCAGCTCGTCGTGGCTGCCGCGCTCGATGATGCGGCCCTGCTCCAGCACCACGATGCAGTCTGCATTGCGGACGGTGGACAGGCGGTGCGCAATGACAAAGCTGGTGCGGCCGTACATCAGGCCGTCCATGCCGCGCTGCACCAGCGCTTCGGTGCGGGTATCGATGGAGGAGGTGGCCTCGTCCAGGATCAGCACCGGGGGATCTGCCACGGCCGCACGGGCGATGGCCAGCAGCTGGCGCTGGCCCTGCGAGAGGTTGGCACCATCGCCGGTGAGCATGGTGTTGTAGCCTTCCGGCAGGCGCTTAATGAAGCCATCCGCGTTGGCAAGGCGGGCGGCGGCGATGCACTCTTCGTCGGTGGCATCCAGCCGGCCGTAGCGGATGTTCTCCATCACCGTGCCGGTGAACAGATGGGTGTCCTGCAGCACGATGCCCAGAGAACGGCGCAGATCGGCCTTTTTGATCTTGTGGATGTTGATGCCGTCGTAGCGGATCTTGCCGTCCTGAATGTCGTAGAACCGGTTGATGAGGTTGGTGATGGTGGTCTTACCGGCACCGGTAGAGCCGACAAAGGCGATCTTCTGGCCCGGACGGCCATACAGGTTGATATCGTGCAGGACGGTTTTTTCCGGCACATAGCCAAAGTCTACATCGGTAAAGGTGATGCTGCCTTCCAGCTTGTGGTAGGTGGTAGTGCCGTCGTGGTGCGGGTGCTTCCATGCCCAGATGCCGGTGCGCTCGTCCGTCTCCACCAGCTGGTCGTTGCGGTCGTACTTTGCGTTGACAAGGGTCACATAGCCCTCGTCGGTCTCGCTCTCTTCGTCCATCATCTTGAAGATACGCTCGGCACCGGCCAGAGCCATGATGATGCTGTTGGCCTGCATGGACACCTGACTGATGGGCATATTGAAGCCCTTGTTCAGA
>ENA-OOWV01000667-OOWV01000667.1-human-gut-metagenome-genome-assembly--contig:-NODE-667-length-26084-cov-2.819010_pt1 | contig 26084 bp, 27 predicted proteins | sample MGYA00241584_ERZ501337 | MGnify/ENA primary metagenome ERZ501337 (study PRJEB25962, sample SAMEA2042744) | human gut metagenome | biome: human gut; feature: human-associated habitat; material: faeces... | reverse complement strand
AAAGCACAACGGACGCAGCGTTAGCTGGTCGACTTTCCCTACGGGGAATGATTCGCTTTCCCGACGCATTGCTATTCCCATATACGATCCTGCCGCAATAATGTGGTATTCGCGCGCCTGTTCGCAAAAATACTTCAAAGAAGTAAGGCCGCGCGGTGCCTCTTGAATCTCGTCGAAGATGACGAGCGTGTTTTCGGGGTCTATCGTGTGTCCGCTGCGGAGCTCGATTTGTCGAAGGATACGCTTGGGGTCTAGATTCTGCTCGAATAGGGTGCGGGCAGACTGGTCGTACATGAAGTCGATCTTCACGAAATCGCGAAACTCCTGCTTGGCGAACGCCTCCATGAGCCAGGTTTTCCCCGTTTGGCGCGCCCCGCAAAGCAGTAGGGGTTTACGGTTCGGGCTTGATTTCCAAGCTACCAGGTTGTTCATGAGGAGTCTTTGCATTTGAGGGGTTCCTTACCGTGCGAGTCTTGTGGTTACTATAGCAGGTACCCCTGAAAAATGTGGGAGACTTGCACAAAGTTCCCCCTGAAAAATGTGGGAAACTCGCACATAATACCCAGGGAAAAATGTGGGAGAGGCGAGGGGTGCCCATTCTGGTGCCTTCCCCGACTTCCGTTCTGATGCTCTCTTGATGCCTTCCTTGGTTCCCTTTTGGTGTTCCTTTTCCCCGCGAGCGTGTTGTCAGAGCCGGACAAAGCTCTCCGACTCCGTTGTTTGCCGTTTACTCCGACCTGAACAATGCCCTCCGGCTCCATTGTTCGCTTCGTTCGCATCGCGGTGTCGAATATCGCTCATGTAAGCGCGCAAAGATCACAGCTTCGTTCGTGCCCACAGATTATTCCTGAAGCTTGCAGGAAACTGTACGTAATTACGGGTCCTACGAACTTGAAGCCTCGCCGCTTAAGATCACTTGACACGCGGTCGCCAAGTGGGCTCGTGGTGTGCTCGGAGCAGTCTTCGGCTACAGGCTTTCCGTCGACGAATGCCCATAGATAGGCGTCAAAGCTTCCAAATTCGGCTTGTACCTGCATAAATGCTCGGGCGTTACCAATAGTGGCTTCGATTTTTCGACGGTTGCGCACGATGGCGGAGTTTGTCATTAGCTCTGCAATTTTTGAATCGTCATATTCGGCAACTACCAGCGGATCAAAGTCGTCGAACGCCGAGCGAAACGCCTCACGCTTGTTTAAGATTCCTTCCCACGAAAGCCCTGCCTGGAAGCCCTCAAGCACAAGCAGCTCGAAGAGTGCGTGGTCATCGTGACATGGCACACCCCATTCGCAGTCGTGATAGGTTACATAGCGCGGATTCTTTGGGTTTGCCCAGCTGCAGCGGTGTGTTATTTCGGCCAAAAGATCTCCTTTCGTGGCGGCTTGCTGGTTACTCTTCCGTAGTGCATCAATTAAAGGGGACTTCGATTTCAGCTCTAATTTTAGACAGTTCCGCCAGCACGAGTAAATTGTGCCTGGACAATACCCTCCGGCTCCGTTGTCTGGCTTTCAAGAAAAGTCATTTTCGTTGCTGTAGACCAAAAAACTTTTTGCATTTTCGTGTATATACAGCCTAAAACTTTTTCAATATGTTTGAATCGCTCGTATGTCTTTGTCGTGCGCTCGATTGCGAGTCCAGCCTTGATGCCCTGTTCGCAAAGCCTGCGTATCGTACGATTCGGGAGGTTATTGATGATCAGTAGAAGGGAAAGCCCTAATCTTTTTTCGTTATCTACTGAAGGTGGGGGAGTTGTGCGGTTTGGTGTGACTTTGCGTGGTAAGCGGGTGGAAACGCTTGCTCAAACGCCAAATGGTCTTGCCGCGTTTGAAGCAGCTGCACCGATGCTTGCCGTGGAGAAGTTCAGAGGGTACTTCGATTATCGCGACGGAGTCTGATTCAGTGCCAATCATCGTTTAGATATACTTGCGGTCGTGTAACAAAGGATAAAAAAGGGTGGAGCACCTGCTTCACCCTTTTTTTCTTTATGGGATTACCCGCTACTATTTTCCGTTACTTACGGACGAAGGCCGCTGCCGCCCTGCGCAACGATGGTTTCGCCGGAAACGTAGGCGGCCAAATCGCTTGCGAGGAACACTGCAACGCCACCGATGTCGGTTTTAGGATCGCCGAAACGTCCTAGTGGGATGCCCTTGATGGTTGCTTCGAACGTATCAGGGTAAGCTTCCTTCCAAGCGGCGAGCTGCTCGGTCATGGCAAGGGGGCAGAGGCAGTTGACACGCACGCCGTCGGGGCCCCATTCGGTGGCGGCCACACGTGTTATGCCGCGGATACCTTCCTTGGCTGCAGCATAACTTGACTGACCTGGCTTTCCAAACAGGCCAGCACCGCTCGCTAAATTCACCACGCAGCCCTTTGTTTTCTTGAGTTCAGGGAAGGCATGCTTCATGTAGAAGAACGTACTGTAGAGTCCTGAGTTGATGGCGAGGTCGAAGTCTTCTCTTGTGTGGTCTACGAGGTTCGTACCACTTTTAGATGCCTGCGCGTTGTTCACCATAACATCAAGCTTGCCGAAATGCTCGACGCACTTCGCAAGCGCTGCTTCCACTTGAGATTCATCGGATCCTTCAGCGACGGTGTAGGCAACTTCTGTGCCGTATTCGCCGGTCAGCTTCTCGGCAGCGTCAGCCAAGCGGCTCTCGGTGCGCCCGGTAATGAACAGCTTCGCTCCTTGCTCTGCGAACGCGCTCGCAATGCCGAAGCCGATACCCTTGCCGCCACCAGTAATCAGGGCGACCTTTCCATCTAAAAGACCCATGGGTGCTCCTTTCGATTGATCTGCCTGAATGCTAAGGACTGGGTGGTTCTTTTGGTGCGGAGAAGTGCGTAAGCGTGGGTGATGGGTCGATTTGGGCAGCGGAACGGTTACCTTATCAAGCAACTTGATTTGGAATTTCTAGCAGGACAATACCCTCCGGCTCCGTTGTCCGGCCAGAGTGGGTGTTAGTTTGGCGTCTTTTTCTAACTATTAAAGACAATGCTCTATGAAACCTTAGAATGATGATGCTGGTGCACGTTATTTGGCCAATTCCTTTGGGTACGAATATTGATCATAATCATCAGGCGTGAATGCAGTGAGCTTTAATCATCGGGGATAGGAGATGCCCATGCAGGTAACTGAAACTATCAAGTATGTAGGCGTAAACGACCACGAGATTGATCTGTTCGAAGGTCAATACGATGTGCGCGAAAACGGGATGGCATACAACAGCTATGTTATTTTTGGTGAAAAGGTAGCTGTTACCGATACTGTCGATGCTCATTTTGTTGATGAGTGGCTTGGTAATCTTGATTCTGTTTTGGCAGACCGCACTCCGAGCTATCTCATTGTGCATCATATGGAGCCTGACCATTCTGCCGGTATCGTTGCCTTCATGGAGCGCTATCCCAAGGCGCAACTTGTTGCGTCAAAAATGGCTTTCAAAATGATGAATGCCTATTTTGGGACCGATTTTTCAGAACGCCAGATTGTTGTTAAGGATGGTTTCGAGTTTGATCTCGGCGGGCGCAGCTTGAGCTTCATCGGTGCTGCAAATGTACACTGGCCAGAGGTTATGTTTTCTTTCGATTCTCAAGACAAGGCGCTTTTTTCGGCGGATGCGTTCGGCAAGTTTGGCGCAAACGATATCGAAGACCCTGAAGGATGGACGTGTGAGGCACGCCGCTACTATTTTGGAATTGTGGGTAAGTTCGGAAAGAACACGCAGGCGGTACTCAAGAAAATTGCTGATCTCAACATCGAGTTTATTTGCTCGCTTCATGGACCTGTGCTTTCTGAAAATCTTTCTTATTATTTAGATATATACAACACTTGGTCGAGCTACGAACCTGAAGACCGAGGTGTAACCATTGCCTATGCAAGTGCCTATGGTCACACCAAGCGGGCTGCAGAAGAACTCGCCTGTGCCCTTGAAGTTAAAGGTCAAACGGTTTCGCTTTTTGATTTAGCCCGTGATGACATGGCCGAAGCTATAGAGGATGCATTCCGCTACGACCGTTTAGTGCTTGCAAGTATCACGTATGCAGGCGGAATCTTTCCGTTTATGGCTACATTTATCCACACGCTTGCTGAACATGCCTATCAAAATCGTAAGGTTGCTTTTATCGAGGCCGGTACGTGGGCACCTGTTGCCGCTAAAGTGATGCGCGTGCAGGTTGAACAGATGAACGATATTGAGTTTGCTGAGAATGTCGTAACGGTGCGTGGTGCTATCGATGATGGAACACGTTCTCAAATTGCTGCACTTGCAGACGAACTCTCTGTCTCTGAGTGAGGCACCTTCAGTGAGGGATGCTGTCAACGCAGAAACAGTTTCAGCATGAAGGTGGTTTAAGTCTGAAACAACTTAATGTGTCTGCAATGCTAATTTTCGGAAGGTTTTTTGACGTTGGTGTGGGTATGTGTTGGAAAACTATTCGTCCAAAAACTATCCTTCAGAAAAACCTGCATCAACGAGGCGATTGCTTCCGTCGGCAGCGGTTGTTGCAAGTTCGTCGCAACGCTCGTTTTCAGGGTGTCCCGCATGCCCTTTTACCCAGTGAAAGGTTACCGTGTGAGGCTTTTTCGCTTCGAGTAAGCGCTTCCAAAGATCGATGTTCTTAACAGGTTCCTTCTTGGCGTTTTTCCAACCGCGTTTAAGCCAGCCTTCAACCCAATGCTGATTAAAAGCATCTACTACGTATTTTGAATCCGAGAACACATCAACGGTGCAAGGCTTTTTGAGTGCTTCGAATCCTGCAATAACTGCCAAAAGTTCCATGCGATTATTGGTGGTACAGGTAAATCCTTGAGAAATTTCTTTGGCGTGAAGGTTTCCTTGAGTATCGGTGAAGTGAAGCACTGTGCCAAAACCGCCAGGACCGGGATTTCCGCGTGAAGCGCCATCGGTATACATCGTTACATTCATGATAGATTCCGTTCTTTGCTTGTCGGTTTCGCAGGTATCGACAAGGGTTTTCTGCAAGTGCCTGCAATACATCTGTTGCAGGCAAGCTTTCTCTATAACTGCATACAGTTCATTCGCTATTGGCAGGCCTTTTCAATAAGTGTACGCAGTTCATCCATTCCTGTTCCTTTTTCTGAAGAAGTAATTACCATATTAGTCTCAGCAGAAAGCCCAAGCTGCTTTCGTATAGCTGCCGCTTGCTTGTTTGCCTGAGATTTACTGAGTTTGTCTGCCTTGGTAAGTGCGATAACAAAGGGGAGCTCGCAGGCGGTTAAAAACTCAATCATCTGCTCATCAAGCTTGGTAGCAGGGTGACGAATGTCAATCAGCGAAACCACCAGGGCATAAAACCTATACTGATCAAAGTATCCATTGATCATCTCTGACCAGCGGCTTTTTTCCGATTTTGCCACTTTAGCGTAGCCGTATCCGGGTAGGTCAATGAAGTCAATTTCATCAGTGCCAAAAAAGTTAATAGTACTTGTTTTGCCCGGCGTTGATGAAACGCGGGCTAATTGTTTTCGATTAAAAAGCTTATTGATCAGGGAAGATTTTCCTACGTTTGAGCGACCCACAAAAGAAACTTCAGGACGCTTTGATTCAGGAATTTGGGAAGAAGTTCCGTAGGCACCCTTAAATTCTACGAGGTTGTAGTTCATTGGGTTGGCTCCTCTGCTCTTCTATTATTTGTGTTTTGCCCGTTTTGATAACGAGTTTTTTGTTAATTCTTGGAGAGCTGAATTGCTTTCCTGTAGGGTGTTAATCATACCCGCTTCTTCTATGAGGTAGGGAAGTTCCCGTAAAAAGGACAAAGAAAAGAGCTCACATTGTGGTTGTCGTATAAAAAGCGCTAAAGCGCTCAGTACAATAATGCTAAATATAACGATGCTGAGCTTTGGGTATAGCGCTAAACTTGGCCGACAACGATAAGTTAATAAGGTGCCAGTAAAGAAGAACAAGATGGACGAACTCGAGCAGATTACAAACCAAATAACGGGCGGAGATTTACTGGGTCGCATCATTGTTGCGGCAGTTATTCTTGTGTCCATTGCCATTATTTCGCACATCGTAACTCGATGGATTAAGCATATTGTGGCGCGAGACAGCAACGACCTTCCACAGAGCACGTTTTTCATCAATATTGCGCGCTGCATTATTTGGGCTATTGGTATTTCTATTGTGGCCGATGCCTGCTTCAGCGTTAATATGACGGCTGTCGTTGCTGCTTTAGGTGTAGGAGGTATCGCGCTTTCTTTAGGCCTGCAAGATACGCTTTCCAATCTTATTGGTGGCGTCCTCATCACCTTTATGCGCATTGTGACACCAGGTGACAATATTCAAGTTGGCACTCACAAAGGCGTTGTTCAAGATATCAATTGGCGTCAAACTCGCATAAAGAATCGTTTAGGAGAAACAGTTATTATTCCTAATTCGGTTATTTCGAGAAACTCGGTGGTGCACTTGCCTCCTCCAGAGCAGATTTCGGTTTTGTTTGTGGTTACCTCACAAACAGGTCTTGATGAAATTGCTGAGGAAGTTGAAAAGCATGCACATGATACCGCTTTGGAATATGCGGGAATCGTGACAGAACCTGTGGTTATTTTTACCGAGGTAAGCGAATATGGCCTGAATGGCAAAGTGGTTCTTGAGATTGATGACGCTGCCGAAGCAACCGTGGTTTCTGATGCTATCACGCGTGCTATTGCGCCTGTGGTGAGGTAATCACAAGAAAAAAGCACCTGAGTGGTTGGTGGCATTCAATTGTTAATATCCAGCCAAATGCTCAGGTACTTGCATGGTTTATTGCTTGCGTGTTTATGACGCGCTTATAGAAAACTTACAAACAATCAAAGATTTTCGAATGTGTAGTTTTCGGGATGCGCCTTAACGTCTTCGCGTAGTTTAGGATTCATCTTTCGGGTTCCACGGTAAGCATCTTGCGTTTCGGTTGCAATAACCTGGTTGCGGTTTTCCATCTTTATCTGTGTATCAAAGCTGTTTCCGTCAAGGGAAGACTGCATGGATTCTTTAGTGAGGCGCAAGCCAAATGGCGAAGTGTTTTTAACCATGGCTTCGGCTAGTTCCATTGCAGTGTCAAGTACTTGGTCGTCAGGTACCAGACGGTTTGCAAAGCCCCAGCTCATAAGTTCTTCAGCACCAACACGACGAGCCGTCATAAGCATTTCGTTTGCTCGGGCATAGCCAATGATTTTCGGTAGATAGAACGAGCCAGACATATCGGTTCCTGTAAGGCCAATATTCAAATATCCCGCTTGCATCTTGAAAGACTCACCTAGAACGCGCAGATCGCAGGCGCAAGAAATCGAAAGTCCACCGCCAACAGCATGTCCTTTAAGAGCGCCAATAATAGGTTGCGGACAAGCGCGCATGTTAACAACTTGGTCTGAACAAATAGTTTGCATAATGAAGAAGTCGCGCTGAGTGCGTCCCATGCCCTCGGGAGGATCAAGGGCTAAGTCATTTAAATTGAAGCCTGCGCAGAATGAAGAGCCCTCGCCTGTAAGAATGATGACACGACATTCTGGATCCATGCGCACTTTAATAAGGAACTGATTGAACTCTGCCATTTGTTTGTATGACATGGCGTTGAGGTTTCCTGCATCATTGAAGGCGCAAATGTAAATTGGTCCCTTTTTGGTTACTGCGATTTTTTCGTATCCATCGTAGCAAAAGCTGTCCATGTGGTACTGATCTTGGTATACCCCCATAAGTATTCCCTTCCTTGTTATGTTTCCCCTAGTGAAACTTCAGAGGAGGGAATAGGCTTTCGTCAATGAGAAAGGGCGTTGAGTACGGGCATTTGCTATCATAGAGGCGATTTATCGAATGCAGTTTTTTTGAGTGGGAACAGAGCTTGGTTTATGTCTGATTTCCCTTTCGAAAACTGCGGAATCGCTAGAATTATCGGAGTCTTCGAAATTACGAGCGATCAAAGCGAATAGGAACCAAAAGGAACAACTATGACGCAACATTTGACGGAAAAGGATGTGCGTTCAATTGCGGAATATGCCCGCATTGGACTCACGGACGAAGAGGTTTCTTCGATGACAGTTGATCTAAACAGCATCATCGAAAGCCTGAAACCCATTACAGAATATGATTTAGAGGGAGTTGAGCCAACCTTTCATCCCATCGGCGGACTCGTTAACGTTTCGCACGAGGATATTGAGGGTGAAAGCTTCTCTCAAAAAACTGCTCTTAAAAATGCCCCAAAACAGCAGGATGGCAGTTTCCTCATTCCTGCTATCTTGGGCGGGGGTGATGCATAATGGCTCTCTCAGATTTAACGGTTAAAGAAATCCAGACGGGTCTTACGAGTAAAGAGTTTTCCGCAGAAGAAGTTGCTAAGGAAAGCCTTGCTCGCATTGAGTCTGCCGACAAAAAGGTCCATGCGTTTCTCGAGGTAACTTCAGAAGCCGCTTTGAGTGCAGCGCAGCGCGTCGACAGCGCAATCGCTTCAGGAACCTTCGGTGAAATGGGACCCTTGGCGGGCGTGCCCGTTGCCTTTAAAGACAACATGAATTTTGAAGGAACGCACACCACCTGCTCTTCCCGTATGTTGGAAAGCTATGTTTCTCCTTATACGGCCACATGCGTTGATAACATCATTCAGGCAGGCGGCATTCCGCTTGGAAAACTCAACATGGATGAGTTTGCGTTTGGTTCTTCTACGGAAACTTCGGCGTTTGGCTGCACCTATAATCCATGGGATTTAGAGCGCGTTCCGGGTGGTTCTTCGGGTGGTTCTGCGGCAGCGGTTGCTGCAGGTCTTGCGTGCGTAACGCTTGGTTCCGACACGGGCGGATCGATTCGTCAGCCAGGCAGTTTTTGCGGTGTTGTTGCGGTAAAGCCAACCTATGGCGTGGTTTCTCGTTATGGCGTTGTGGCCTTTGGTAGTTCGCTTGACCAGGTTGGTCCTTTTGCGCGCAGTGTCGAAGACGCCGCTCTTGCCATGAATGCTCTTGCGGGGCACGACTCTAAAGATTGCACGAGTCAGCCTGTTCAGACAGACTTTACGGAAAATCTTGCCGAGGGTGTTTCGGGCATGCGTATCGGTATCGTTCCAAGCTTTATGGAAGCTGAAGGTCTTGACGAAGAAGTTCGCGCAAAGGTGGAAGAAGCAATCAATCACCTTAAGAAGATGGGTGCAGAAATCGTCGAAGTTGAACTTCCTAATGCTCAGGCAGCCATGAGTGCTTACTACGTTTTGGGCCCATGTGAGGCATTTTCCAACCTCGCCCGCTTTGATTCGGTTCGCTACGGCTATTGTCCTGAAGGTTACAAAGATTTGGGCTCTCAGTACGAGGCGGCTCGCGCGGGCGGATTTGGCCCAGAGGCTCGTCGCCGTATTATGTTGGGCAGCTACTTACTTTCTTCGGGTGTATATGACAAGTATTACTACCCTGCACAGCAGGTTCGTACTCTTATTACGCAAGATTATCTCAATGCTTACGAAAAGGTTGACTGTATTGTTGCTCCCGTAAGTCCTCGCACCGCATTTAAGTTTGGTGAAATCGCCGACCCAACGTCAATGTATCTTTCCGATATGTTTACCATTTCAATCAACATTGCTGGCAATGGTGGCATGAGCTTTCCTGTGGGGCTTGGTGCAACGTCTGGTTTACCGGTGGGTGTTCAGCTTATTAGTCCTGCATTTAAAGATGAGAATATGTTTAGAGTTGCAGCAGCGCTTGAGACCGTATACGGAACGGCTCCTGTCGCACCTGCTTTTTCTGACGGAAAGGCTGGTGAATAGCTAATGAAGAAACTTGAAGAAGTGCTTCAAGATTGGGAGGCTGTCATTGGTCTTGAAGTTCATGCGGAATTAACCACGCTTGAAACTAAGATGTTCTGTAACTGTAAGCTTGAGTTTGGTGCAGAACCCAACACCCATACGTGTCCCGTTTGTTTGGGGTTGCCCGGTGCGTTGCCCGTTCCCAACAAGGCTGCTATTGAGTCTATTGTTCTTGCTGGCTTAGCTACTAACTGTGACATTGAGAAACACTCGATGTTTTATCGCAAGAATTATATGTACCCCGACATGTCCAAGAACTTCCAAATCACGCAAGGGCCAGTAGCATTTTGTATGCGCGGCCATCTTGACTTAGAGGTTGATGGTGCTGCGGCAAAAGAACGCATTGATATTCCCGAAGCAAAAGAGGGAAGCTATGTTGCGCACATTGGTATCGAGCGTATTCATATGGAAGAAGACGCCGGTAAGATGATTCATATCGGTGGCGATGAGGGTCGTATTGCGGGAGCAACTCATTCGTTGGTTGATTACAATCGCTGCGGCACTCCGCTTATTGAGTTAGTAACGCAGCCAGATTTGCGCACGCCTGAAGAGGCTCGTTTGTTCATGCAAAAGCTTCGCCAGATTTACTTGGCGATTGGTATTTCTGACTGCTCCATGGAAGAGGGTTCGCTTCGTTGTGACGGAAATGTAAGCTTGCGTCGTCGTGGCGAAACCAAGCTGGGCACCAAAACCGAGCTCAAGAACATGAACAGCTTCAAAAACTTGCATGATGGTTTGGCATATGAAATTTGCCGACAGGCAGAAGTGCTCGAAGAGGGCGGAATTATTTATCAGGAAACGCGTCATTGGGACCCAAGCGCAAAGCGCACCATTGTTATGCGTGTGAAGGAAACCGCAGATGACTATCGTCTTTTCCCCGATCCAGATCTTGCCCCTTACGATTTAAGCGATGAGTTCATTGAAAACGTGCGCAAGCGTTTGCCAGAGTTGCCTGATGAAAAGGCGAAACGCTTCGAGGAAACCTTTGGTTTGTCTGCTTATGATGCGCGCCACTTGGTTGAGCATCGTGCAACTTCAAATTTCTTTGAGGAATGCATGAAAAAAGCTTCCGCTGAATTGGCAAAACCGTTGGTAAATCTCATCATTAATGATGTTGCAGCATACTTAAATGCAAACCCCGAGGCCGATCTTACGGAATCGAATCTCTCTCCCGCGCGCGCGGTTGAATTGGTAACGCTTCTTTCCAAGGATGTCATTTCGTCGAAGCAGGCAAAGCAAGTGTTTGCGGCAATTTTGGAAGAAGACAAAGATCCTTCCGTCGTTGTTGAAGAACGTGGCATGAAACAGGTTTCCGATACGGGCGCAATTGAAGCGGTTGTTGATGGCGTTTTGGCTGCGTTCCCTGACAAAGTGGAACAGTATAGGGGAGGTAAGACGGGCCTTCTTGGTTTCTTTGTTGGTCAGTGCATGAAAGAAATGAAAGGGCAGGGTAACCCCAAGGTTATCAACGAACTGCTTACTAAGAAATTATCGTAATAATTCCAAAGAAGGCGGCAATAATGTATGTATTGCGCCTTCTTTTTGCAAAGAGCCTAATGTCCTCAAAGGAAACTAAGAGGGTTCGGCTAAGAGGAGCGATAAGTTCTTAATCCTGATAGTTCTTAAAGGTTGATTAAGTACTTCGGAATTGAAAAGCGGTGGCGATTCGGTCGTCATCGCTTTCTTTTATAGGCTCGCGAACCTATAAATTATGAACCACCCTTCAAAAGGGAGGTTCATAATTTATGCGTGTCGGATGGGAGTGTTTCGGTATTGTCGTTTACGAAATGGCGTTATTGACCCAGGCTATTGTGGATGGCTTAGATCGAGTCGTTATGAGAAGCCTAGTCTAGGTCGTTGTGGCTGGCAAAAACGGCAGTGATAAGGTTTTCAATTAATACAAAGTTATCTTCATCTTCAGAAAGACCTGTCATGACGCTCATGATGTAGGTGTTCCCATCGAGTTCAACAATTCCCGCATCGCAGAGTCCGTTATAGTCATGCGCATAGTCACTGCCCGAACACCAGCCTGCTTTGTTGTGGACCAGTGCTCCTTGGGGTTCAACAGCATTGCGCAAGAAGGAGAGATTTGTTTGTTCGCAAAGAGATCTAAGCCATGCAGCCGTTGGGCTGTCCGACTGGAAATAATCATACATTTCCGTCCAAATTTTTGCGGAGCTTCGCGCGGTATACCAGGGAAACCATGAATCTGGAAGATAGGCAGTGTCGTTTACGCCGAGTGATTCAGTCCATTCGTTGAAACCTGCAAAATCATACATGGTGCGTAGAGTGCCAAAGGCATCATTGTCTGAATTAATGACAGATTCTTCGATAAGGCTTTTAACTTGTGAGCCGCGCACATCGAAAGTGTCAGTTGTGACACCGGGCAGAGCTAACTCTCCATTTTCTACGTGCTGCTCGCAAATATAGAGCGCATAAGGAGCTTTAAAAGAGCTTGCTCCGTAGATTTTGGCATCGGGATTATAGGTAATGCCACGACCTGTTTTTATGTCATAGAATACAATGCCCACTGCCGCTTGGGGTTCGATAGCGGCAATCGCGCTTTCAATTTGTTTTTGTTCTTCCGAAGAAAGGGTGGGAGCGGGAAGATTAGAAAGCGAAAAGGATTGTAGGCTTTCTGAGGAGGGAATTTTATCGAGGGCCGCGGGTGTTCCTTTGAAATCTAGCAACATTTCCATGAAGTCATTGTCTTCAGGCGCAAGTGAAGATTCTATTTCTGATGTATCTTTGGCCGAATGCCTGCTGGAAGCTTCGTTTTCCGACTGCTGCGAGCATGAAACACAGCTGTTGAGTGCAAAGAGAGTGATTGCTCCTGCAACTATGAGGGCAAGAATTGCAATGAGAGTTGAGCGACGATCCTCAATTGTTTCGGCTGTTTTAATTGCGGCCAGTTCAGAGAATGAAAGAGGCTCGGAAGTTTGGTCAGTATGCTTGCCTAACGGGGAGGCGTGGCGTGGTCCCTGCTTTGTGTGTTTTCCTGCCTTGGTGGTTTGGCTGGTGTGCTTTGGTTGTTTGCTGCTTGAATTCATGAATGGGAGACTATCACAAATACAAAGGAAAAGGCGACAGGTGTAGCTGGTTGCACAAAAAGTTGCCACACAGAAACTTACCAACCTGGACAACGGAGCCGGTTGCAAAAAAAGACCAGCCATGGTTGGCTGGTCATAATGCTTTCATGGTTGTTTAAAGAGACGCCCGGTACACCCTCCGTTTAAGAGCGATTCTTAAACTACTCAAGGTTCTTAACGCTATTTAACAATGAGTACAGGAATTTCTGCGTTGCGAAGAACGCCAAAGCTTACGCTGCCAAGCATGCCACGAATAGCGCCTAAGCCGCGTGAGCCCATAACAATAAGATCGCAGCTGTAATACTTCGAAGCATCAACAATGGTGTCGATGGTATAAACACCAAAAACTACTTCAGCAGAAAGCTCTCCTTTAAAATCCTTTACTAAAGGAGCGATTGCTTCAGTGATTTCTTCATCGTTTTGTTCGGTCCGTTGCTTAAGAAGCGTTGCAAAATCGCCCTGGCCAACAAGTGAAATCCCTAAGCCAAAGCCAGATTGATTCATGCTGCTGTAAACCAAATCTTGAGGAGGAGCGGAAACCTTAACAACGTGAATCTGTGCGCCCTCCTCTTCGCTGGCAAGCTTGATGGCTTCACTAAGAGCGTGTGCTGCATGATCTGAATCATCAAACGGAACCAAGATATTTTTAAATCCCATGAGAACTCCCTCTCTAACAGGTGAATATGACTTCATTATACGCTTTCGCGGCTGCTCACTGATATTTTTGAGAAGAGTGGTAGGGTTGCTTTGCAACATGTATGACAATATTTGTAAGAATGTGAAAATTCATTTAAAGATACTAGCACTTTACTGCTCTACTGTGCTAAAGTGCTTACACAGTCTTACAAGGTTTATAGAACGTTAGAAGGAAAGAAAGAGAATGAACTTTGTTACTCCCGTTGGCTTTCGTGATGTGATGAGCGATGAGGCTCTGGTGCGCGAGAACCTCACTTTTCGCGTGCAGCGTTGTTTTTCCGCTCAAGGATATCTTCCTATTGAAACACCAACCCTTGAGGTTTTGGACGTTATGGAAGCGGGAGGGCATGTTCCAGAAGCTCCTTTTAAATTCTTCGATTCGCATGGTGATCTTTTGGCAATGCGTCCCGATGTCACCATGCAGATTGCGCGCATGTGCGCTACGCGCTTAAACCCCGCGGAGGAACCTATTCGTCTTCGTTATACGCAACGGGTATTTCGCGAAAAAACAGCAGAAGCTGCAGCACGTGAAATTACTCAGCTCGGTGTTGAATCGGTAGGGGAATCGGGCGTAAAAGCAGACGCTGAGCTTATCGTTTTGTTTGCTGAAGCTCTTGCAGCTACTGGTTTGGAACAGTTTAAAATTGCACTTGGTTCGGCAGGCGTTTTGCGCGATTTACTGGCTTTAAGTGGCGCAACGTCTGAATGGCAGGCCGCTGTTCTTCAAGCTTTTCATACTTCAAATTTGGTAGATTTGGCTGAGCTCGTCGAGGAGGACGTTCCCAACAAACAAGCAGCGCAGGCAATTTTCGCACTTCCAAACCTTCGTGGTGGAAGGCAAGCATTAAAGGCAGTGCGTAGCGTTTTAGAACCGCTTGAAAACACAGCTGCCATCGATGAGCTTGAAGAGGTTTACAACTATCTGGTTAATGAGGGTCTTGAAGATAAGATTCTTATTGATTTTTCGGTTATGAGCTCGTTTGATTATTACACGGGTATCGTGTTTGAAGCCTATGCCCCTGGGCTAGGGTCTCCGCTTGGCGGTGGCGGTCGCTACGATAATCTGCTTGCCTCTTATGGCGCGGGACAGGTTCCTGCGGCCGGTTTTGCGTTTTATCTTGAGCAGGTAATGGCCGCGTTTGCAGTTGAAGAAAAAGAAGAAAAGCGGCCCTTGCGTATCGCGGTTCCTAAAGGTTCGCTAAACGAAGACGCTATTCGTGTTCTTACGAATGCAGGTCTTGATACCGAAGGTCTTGCAGATGCTGGTCGTACGCTCATGATTCGCAAGGCTGATGTTGAATATATTATCGTTCGCCCAACGGATGCACCTGTCTTTGTGGCGCTTGGTGCTGCCGATTGCGGCATTTGTGGCGAAGACTCACTTTTGGAAGCTTCGCCTGATGTCGTTGAATTGGTTGATCTAAAGTTTGGCGATTGCCGTTTTGTTGTTGCTGAGTCTAAGGGAACCACCGAAGCAGTTGAGAGTAGATATCGCAAACTCGGTTCCATTCGCGTGGCAACGAAGTATCCCAACATCACCCGTGCGCACTATGCGAAAAAAGGTAAGCAGGTTGAAATTGTAAAGCTTCACGGCAACATTGAGCTTGCTCCTATCACGGGTATGGCTGAACGAATCGTTGATATTACAGCAACGGGCACAACACTTCGCGAGAACAATTTAGTGGTAGTTGATGAGGTTCTTTCTTCCACTGCGCGTTTCTTTGCAAATCCTTGTTCATTCAGAACAAACCCTCGTGTTGGTCAGTTGGCTGAAATTTTATACAAGCAGGCTAAGGAGAAGTAGTCATGAGAAGAATAGAATTAGAGGCTAATCAGGCGTTTGAGGAAAGCCTTCTTAATCGCACGAGTGCATTTAACGCTGATGCTCTGGTGGCAGCAACCAATATCGTTGAAGCGGTTCGCGAGCGCGGGGATGCGGCTTTAAAAGAGTTTACCCAGCGTTTCGATGGTGTTGAACTCGAATCTTTTCGTGTAAGCAATGCGGCGATCGATGAAGCAATTGCTAAAGTTGATCCTACGGTTGCAAAGGCTCTTCAAAAAGCCGCGAACCAAATACGCGACTTTCACGAGCGTCAAAAGCAACAGGGCTGGTTTGCACTGCGTGAAGACGGCGCGTTAGTTGGGGCAAAGGTTGAGCCGCTTGATTCAGTTGGTGTATATGTGCCGGGCGGTCGCGCTCTCTATCCTTCTTCAGTTTTGATGAATGCCATTCCCGCCTCCGTTGCAGGAGTAAAGCGTATCGTATGCGCAACGCCTCCAACAAAAGATGGCTCGCTTGATCCTGCCATTGTTGAGGCATGCCGTATTGCGGGTGTAACTGAAATTTATGCTATTGGTGGCGCTCAGGCTATTGGCGCTTTGGCATACGGAACCGAAACAATTGCTCCTGTTGATAAAATTACAGGCCCCGGCAATGCTTTTGTAGCAGCCGCAAAAAAGGTTGTTTCGGGGGATGTAGGAATCGATATGATTGCAGGGCCGTCCGAGGTTTGTGTCGTGGCTGATGAAACAGCGCTTCCTGAATTGGTTGCCATTGATTTGATGGCTCAGGCAGAACACGACCCACTGGCAAGCTGTTATTTGGTAACCTTCTCAAGCGAATACGCCGATCAGGTTGAGGTTGCGATTAGCGAGCACATGAAGGAATCTACGCGTGCTGAAATCACGAAGGCTTCTCTGGACAATCAAGGCCTCATAATTGTGTGTCCTTCACTTCCTGCAGCACTCGAAACCGTTAACGTTATTGCTCCCGAACACTTAGAGCTACATGTTTCGAATGCCATGGAGCTTTTGGGATCTATTCGTCATGCAGGGGCAATCTTTATGGGTGAGTGGACACCGGAGGCAGTGGGTGATTATGTGGCAGGGCCAAATCATACGTTGCCAACAGGAGGAACAGCACGTTTTTCAAGCCCGCTTTCAGTTGATGAGTTCATTAAGAAATCGAGCGTTATCCAGTATTCGGCTGCTGCTTTAATGAGAGATGCTTCTGCGATTATGACTATTGCAGATCATGAAGGTCTGTGGGCACATGCCCAGAGTGTTCGTCTTCGCGCAAAGCTCGCCGAGCAGGAAGTTATCAACGGTGCTGCTGAATAGGCTTTACCAAACGACCGTTTGAATAGGAGCTGTCGAGTGGAAAACCGTTGGTAACATGCATCTAAGATAATGCGAACGTACTAAGTAATACTGTTGCGTTTAGGCGCGTCTGAGAAAAGGATAGAGAACAACACCATGAATACGGTACGTGCTTCCCAACCACGATTGGCCGATATCATTCCTTATGACCCGAAGTATCTTCCGGCCAAGGAGTACTTGTCGGCCAACGAGAATCCGCGTAATGTTCCCGAAGAAATACAGCTGGAAATACGCAAGGCTCTCAAGAATTATCCCTTTAATCGTTATCCCGATCCGCTTGCTAATGAGCTGCGTGATTTAATTGCGGAAGCAAATGGGCTTTATCGCGAGAATATTCTTTTGGGAAATGGTGGTGATGAGCTGCTCTTTAATATTGCACTTGCATGGGGCGGTCCGGGAAGAACCTTTCTTAATCTTCCCCCAACGTTTTCTGTATATGAAGCAAATGCCAAGTTAACGGGCACTACGGTTGTCAATATTCCACGCGATGCCGAATACAATATCGATGAAGAGGCGGTTTTGAGCCGCGTTGCTCAAGGAGATATTGACTACGTTATTGTGACGAGTCCTAATAACCCAACGGGTAAAATGGCAAACGAGCTGTTCTTGAGAAAGCTTCTTGAAGCAACTGATGCGCTTGTCATGGTTGACGAGGCGTACTTTGAGTTTTCTCGTTTTTCTATGCGTCCTTATCTTGAAAGCCACAAGAACCTTGTTATTTTACGTACGTTCTCTAAGGCGTTTAGTTTGGCAGGTGTCCGCTTAGGCTACATTTTGGCAAATCAAGAAGTTATCAATGAGTTTATTAAGGTCCGTCAGCCCTATTCGGTTGATGCGATTTCGCAAGCGATTGGAAAGGCGGTATTTCGCAATCGCGCGCTGTTTGAAAAAGGAATCGATGACATTATTAGTCAGCGCTCTTTTGTGATTGATGAGTTGCGTAAAATTCCAAGCGTTACTGCTTTTGACTCCGATTCGAACTATGTATTATTCCGCGTGCCTGAAGCGAGTACTGTTTGGGAGAAACTCTACGATGTGGGCGTTTTAATTCGCGATTTCTCTCGTTCGCCCTACCTGGAAAACTGCTTGCGTGTTTCTATTGGAACCGAAGAAGAAAACGCGGTATTTTTGGCAGAACTTCAAAAGATTTTAGGAGTATAAATGCAACGATGCGCAACCATTACGCGTAAGACCAAAGAGACTGACATTACGCTTTCGCTCGATATTGACGGTACGGGTAAAACACAGATCGATACGGGCGTTCCCTTTTTTGATCATATGCTTGATGCGTTTGGCCGTCACGGGCTGTTTGATTTAACGGTTTCGGCAAAAGGAGATATTGAAGTTGATGCGCATCATACGGTGGAAGATGTCGGAATTGTTTTGGGTCAGGCTTTTGCTCAAGCAATGGGCGACAAGCGTGGCATAACGCGCTTCGGTTCTCAATTCGTACCGATGGACGAAGCTTTGTTGTTGGCGGCACTTGATATTTCAGGGCGTGGGCAGCTTCACTATGATGTCGATGTTCCTTTTGGTTTATTGGGAACGTTCGATATAACCCTTGCGAAGGAATTCTTCATTTCGTTTGCATCAAATGCTCAGGTAACGCTCCACGTGAAAGAACTTGCGGGCGAAAACCCTCATCATGTTATTGAGGCGGCTTTCAAAGCAGTCGGCAGAGCGATGTGCGCAGCGTTGACCATTGATCCCCGTGTGGCGGGCGAACTTCCTTCAACAAAGGGAATGCTGTAGAGGTAATTGTTTGCTGGTTGATGTAGGTGCGCAAAGCTGACGGAAAGCGGAAAGCGCAAAGCGTATCGGGACTCATAAGGAAATTAGATTTAGCAAGGAAAAATACGAAAGGTAACCAATGATTGCCGTTGTTGACTACTGTAAGGGTAATCTAAAAAGTGTCGAACGCGGATTGCGTGCAGTGGGCGGAGATGCGTGCATTACTGATGATCCTACAGTTATAGAGAAGGCTGATGCAATCGTTCTTCCAGGTGTCGGTGCGTTTGCAGATGCTTCAAAAACCATGACCGAAACAGGCCAGATGGAGGCAATCCGCAAAGCTATTAAAAGCGGGAAACCGTTTTTGGGGATATGTTTAGGTGAGCACCTGTTGTTTTCTGAAGGAACAGAAGGCGCCGAAGGCTCTGTTCAGACTTCAGAAGGTTTGGGCTGCATAGAGGGCGTTGTTGATAAAATGCCCGAATATGATTCCAACGATCTACGTTATAAAATTCCCCATGTTGGTTGGAATTCGATTGAATTTGATGCTTCGTGTGGCTGTCCTCTTTTAGAAAGCATAAAGCCAGGGGAGTACTTCTATTTCACTCATAGTTTTATTGCCCCAAAAAGCGAAGCAACTGTTGCAACGACCACTCATTCAATTACGTTTCCAAGCGTAGTTCACTGCGGGGAAGCGGTATATGGCGTTCAGTTTCACCCCGAAAAATCTTCCGATGCGGGTGCGCAGGTTCTTAAGAACTTCCTCTCAATTGTTGAATCAACGTTATCTCGGTAGCGCTGTAAGAGTAAGAAAGGTGCGGTAATGGATTTATTACCTGCTATTGATATTTTAGACGGTAAGGCTGTTCGCTTGGCAAAGGGCGACTATAATGCCGTGACGGTGTATAACGATGATCCTGCTGCTCAGGCTCAGCTTTTTGAGGAAATGGGCGCACGTTGGATTCATGTGGTCGACTTAAACGGTGCCCGTTCAGGTGTGCCTGAAAACATCAAGATCATTGAGAGCATCATGGAGCGTACGCGTTTGAACGTTGAAGTCGGCGGCGGTATTCGCAGTATGGAAACTATTGATCGCTTGTATCAAGCAGGTGTTTCAAGAGTGGTTTTAGGAACTTCGCTTGTTGCGAATCAGGATTTTGCTGCCGAGGCTCTTTCTCGCTACCCGGAAATGTTAGTAGCTGGCATTGATGCCAAAAATGGGGAGGTTGCTGTAGCGGGATGGCGTGAGGGCGCAGGTGTTCCTGCAGAGGAACTTATAGATGAAGTGGGAAAACTTGGGTTCAAACATCTTGTTTATACTGATATTTCTCGCGATGGTATGCAAACGGGGATTGACGTTGGTCGCTACGTTGAAATCGCTAAAGTTTTTGGACATCCCGTTATCGCTTCAGGTGGTGTTGCGAATCTTGACGACATTACACATCTTGCTACGGTTGCAGACAGCATTGAAGGGGTAATTGCGGGGCGTGCGGTATATGAAAAAACACTCGATGTAGTGCAAGCGTTAGCTCTTTGCGAAGAGGCAACCGAGAAGGTTCTTGCAGAAAAGGTTCGTAATAAACAATAGGGCGGTTGTGATGCGTGTTAAAAGCTGCAAGAGTTCTAAAGGCTAAGCTTGCAACGAGCGCGTAAGACTAAAGGTTGCAACGGACACGAAAGATAAAAGTTATAACGGGCACTAAATACTGCTGTACTCAGTGGTAAGAATAAGAGTTTTCGGAGGCTATGGTGCTAACAAAGCGAGTAATACCTTGTATGGACGTGAAAGATGGTCGCGTTGTTAAAGGCGTTAATTTTGTTAACTTGCGCGATGCGGGTGACCCTATTGAGCTGGCACAGCGCTATGACGAGCAGCGTGCCGACGAAGTAATTTTTCTTGATATCACGGCAACGAGCGACGGACGTGCTACTACTGTTGAAATGGCGAGCCGTGCAAGTGAAGAGCTTCATTTACCGTATTGCGTTGGTGGTGGATTTCGCAGTGTTGCAGATATTCGAACAATGATTGCGGCAGGTGCCGATAAGGTTTCCATTAATTCTGCCGCAATTGCTGATCCAACGCTTATTACTACCGCGGCGGCAGCTTTCGGAACGCAAGCAATTCTTTGCGCCATTGACGCAAAGCAAGTTCCGGGTAATCCCAATAAGTGGGAAGTGTATGTTCATGGCGGCAGAAAAAACACTGGTCTTGATGCTATTGAGTGGGCAAAAGAAGCTGCAAAGCGCGGAGCAGGAGAAATACTTCTTACAAGCATGGATCGGGATGGCAGCAAAGATGGTTTCGATTTAGCGCTGACCCGTGCTGTTTCTAGAGCCGTTAATATTCCCGTTATCGCTTCGGGTGGTGTTGGAAAGCTTGAGCATTTTGCTGAAGGAATTCTTGAAGGTGAAGCAGATGCAGTTTTGGCAGCAAGTGTTTTTCATTTTGGAGAACTTACCATTCGTGAAGTGAAAGAATATCTAAAAAGTCAGGGAATTCCTGTTCGTTTGTAGGTGATATATGTGCCGAACATCCAGCACAAAAAACGCCCTCATAAGCGGAGAGCTTCTGTTAAAGCGAAAAGCCCTCACTTGTATGTGCGCATAGGAATAGTATGCGTGCTTTTTGCTGTTCTGGCAGCTCTTTCCACGTTTTCTGTTTATGCACTTATTCCTGATCAGGTAAGGAATAACCTCGCTGGATTTGAGGCGCGCAAAGATCATGATGATAGCTTTGCGGACACTGCCCAGGGAAAGCAGCGAGGGGAAGTGCTGGGAAGCCAATCTGTTTCTTCTGCAGTTTCTGACCTGAGACAAACCTCTGATTTTTCGGGCTGGAGTACTGGACTCGCTTCAGCGTATAGTTTAGAGACCAATGATGATTGGGATGAAACCGCTTCAGGTATTCCGTTGAACAATTATTCTTATACCGTCGCGGTTCCTATTGAAGAGGCGGCCTTGTTGGGCTCGAGTATTGAAATCGGGTATGGCACTCTATCGCTAGAGGCACTCATTACTGACACAGGAGGTCTTGGACCACTTGGTCGCGACTTCGACTTGAGTCCGGCAATTTGGCATGCTTTTGGAGCAGATTCAGAATCTGATTGGGGAGTTCGCACGATATATTATCGTTTCGTTGAGTAATCGTTTCTGGTGGCATACGATTTGGCTTCAAACACTATGTAGACGCTGTTTTTGGTGTTTGTTGTTCCCTAGGTGCCTCTTTGTTAACATCCCATTTGCTTTTATTTGCTAAGGAGAACAGCATGGATATCAAGGAATTAACCTATAACGATCAGGGTCTTATTCCCTGTATTGTTCAAGATGCAGAAACAAAAGACGTTTTAATGATGGCTTGGATGAACGAAGAATCTCTGCGCCGCACATTAGAGGAAAAAACTACGTGGTTCTGGAGCAGAAGTCGTCAAAAGTTTTGGCATAAAGGAGAAGAGTCGGGCAACACGCAAAGGCTTGTTGAGTTGCGTTACGACTGTGACTGCGATACCCTTCTTGCTCTTGTGAACCCTAAAGGCCCTGCTTGCCATACGGGTGAAACCACCTGCTTCTATCGTTCGTTTTAGGCCCTATGTCTAAAGGGACATAGGGCGTTTGCTGCGGATTATGTTCTATAATCCGCAGCTTTGAGAACGTTTTTCTAGCTTTTCGGCAGCCGCCATTGCTTCGATAGAGGCTAGATTTGCCATGGTCGAACGAATGATGTCCGATCTTGAAAGGGAGCCGATAAGAATTCCTTTCTCATCAACCACGGGGGCTTTTTTGATGCGCTTTTCCGCTAAAAGGCGGCAAGCTTTATCAAGTTCTGAGCCGCTGTCAACCGAAATAACATTCTTTGTTGCAATTCGCATAACATTAAGGTCGAGTAATTCAGCGACACGGCTAACGAAACTTTGATCGTCGGGGACGCGATAGAGCATTAAACTTCCATCGAGAATTGCTGCGTCATTGCGCCCAATGTATTTCATGATATCGCCGTCGGAAACAAACCCAACAACTTTGTTTTTGTTGTCAACGATGGGAACACCAGATGTTTTGTTCGATGCCAAAATCTGTGCAACGCTACGGATGGAGTCTGTGCTGTGCACATAATAGGGCTCGCTATTCATGGCCAAATTAACGGCAATGTTGTCATCTGCTTTGGTGGGAAAATGCACAGGAATCGTACTAAGAGGGCTTGTTTTTGCATCCCGAACTTTAGCAAGAACGATAACGAAAATGACAAGTATTATTGAAGCAGTAAAACAGAATGCAATTTTATCGCCAGCCATGGTTTGTTCAATGGTTGGCATTTCTGGGAACAGAAAGGTGGAGGTTGCAGAAAGCGAAACCAAAACAGCTGTTCCGAGAGAAGCTCCAACTTGGTTTAGCGTGTTTGAAAGGGCATTGGCATGCTGAATAACCTTGTTGTCAAGGGAATTGATGCCCCAGGTATTAAGAGGCGTAATAATCGCTTGCATGCCAACTGACAAACATGTGTATACACAGATAATGAAAACTATAGGAGTGTCAAGATTTAACGCGACCAACCCAAGACCGCCAACAAAAGAGATAAAGGCACCAGGAAGGATAACCTTACGAGGTCCTATTCTATCGAAAAGTCGACCTGCGAAAAATCCCACGAATGCACCAATGACGGCTCCAGGCAACATAATGAGACCAGTTTGTAGGGCCGAAACGCCGATCAGGTTCTGCAGGTAAATGGGGAGCAAAACACCCGTTCCAACAAGAGCTGCCTGCAAAAGAACAATAACAATAACGGTAATAGCGTAGCGATGCGTTTTTAGTACCTCTATGCGTAAAAGAGGAATTTCAAGCTTGAATTGCCTTCTCACAAAAAAGAAGAGCAAAACAGCACCCACGGCTATAAGGGCAAGAGGTAAGGTAATATTCCGCGCTGAAGAGATAGACGAAAGCCCATACAAAAGGCTCAGTAGTCCCAGAGAACAAAGAGCAACGGAAGGCTTGTCGAATGAACTCGGTTCAAACTCTCCGTAACTTTCAAGGGTAATAATTGAAGCGATAATGATAATTAAAGCAAGGATGAAAACAACGACAAAGAGTGCGCGCCAGCCAATTCCGTCTACTAAAATACCCGAAACAGATGGGCCAACAGCGGGGGCGAATCCAATAACAAGCGAAACCATGCCCATGGCAGACCCGCGTTTTTCGCGAGGAAAAATAAGAAGGATAACCGTAAATACCATTGGCATTACAATGCCGCAGGCAATAGCTTGGAAAACACGTCCTAAAAGAAGAATTGCGAAGAACGGCGCAAATGCAGCGAGGAGTGATCCAAAAGCAAAGATAGAGATGCCCGCAATAAAGAGCTTGCGGGTGGAGAAGCGGCCGATCAAATAGGCAGAAAGCGGAATGATAACCGCTTCAACCAAAGAGTAGGCGGACGTTAACCATTGGACAGTAGTGGCATCAACGTGCAAGTCTGCCATGATGGTGGGAAACGCTGGGGAAAGAAGCGTTTGGTTGAGCACGGCAAGCACAGCCCCTGCAAGTAAAATAACAACAATCATTTTTTGTTTATGGGTTAATCCCATTAGTTCTCCTTTCGTATGGAGGGCGAAGGCGTAAAGGGTTCAACGAGCGCGCGAATTGCGGCGAATCCATCAAGCACTTGCTGTTGGAGTTCTTCACTGTTTTGGGTGTTTTCTCCAAATGCGGCAATGAAATCTTTATCGATGGCGCAAGCCAGTTCCTTTCCTTCTTCGGTAAGGTATAGGCGAAATGCGCGGCGATCCTTTTCGTCTTGCTTTCGCTCGATGTAGCCTTTTTCTTCAAGAAAACGGCAGAGAGGTGTGAAGTTTGAGGGTTTAACGCAGCAGCGGCTAGCAAGCGCTTTGGATGTTTGCCCACTTTCGCGTTTTAAGTCTCCAATGACAAAAGCTGCGAATGAGCTCAACTCATGCTTTGCGCATATTGAGGAAATGATGTCTTTAATGAGCCTGTCGGTAGTGCGCATTTCTTCAAAAAGCTGGTAGCAAAATGGTTTCTCACTCATATACAACCTCCCAACTGTTTATGGACTTAAGCAGCTAAAAAAAGGCACCAATAAGATGCCGCATTTGGCATTATAGTAATGAAATATAATTATGTTTTATTATTAATCGTGGTCTTCACATTTTCTCAATGAACCTGTTACACAAGAGGTAGTGATCGTCCGTCGAAACATTAGGTAAAATAAACTTCCGTGAAAGAACTGCTACGCGAGTTACTTCGCGTCTTTTGGAAAGGGTTTGTTTATGCCAGGAAAACTTGCTGAATTTTTAGGTGTTCAGGTAATTGAAGACTCTGAGGATCGTATGGAGCTCCGCACTCCTGTAACAGAAATCATGCTTCAGCCTCACGGTGTTTTACATGGAGGCATTAGTGCGTTTTTGGCCGAAGAAGCAGCAAGCGAATGCACAACGCATCACACCAATATCGAAGAGGTTCACGCCTTGGGCTTGCAAATCGACTCAAGCCACTTTTTGCCCATTATGGCAGGCGACACCATCCAAACGGTTGCAACTCCTATTTCTAAGGGAGGTCGTATTCGTGTTTGGAAAATTGAACAGTTTCGTATGAGCGACGGAAAGATGTTTAATAGCTCTCAGCTCACCATGTATCTTCAAAAGGTTCACCATTAGGGAAAGTTCACCATTAGGGAAGGCCTGCCATCAGGGGTCTTTGTCTCCTTTATGGGGTTTGTCTAATTCGGTGGCGCACTTTGGTGTATTTGCGTTATACTTCCTCCGTTGCGATGACGAAGACAGTGCAGCATTCTGTTCGTTCTCCAGAGAGGGCTCGTAAGCTGAAAGAGCTCGAGCGAATTTGTTGCAATTCCCTTTATCAGCAATGTGTTTAACGCAGGGGACAGCGAAAGCTAACCGGATGTTAGTAGGCACATCGGGAGCTCCCGTAACAGAGCAAAATGAGTGGATAATTGAGCTCGTTTTCCTAAATAGGTTGAGCAAAATTGTCAATCAAGGTGGTACCACGGGAACCCTTCTCGTCCTTGTTTTAAGGATAAGAAGGGTTCTTTTTTGTTGTTAGAAAGGCAATGATTATGTCGGTTATTGAAGAAATTCAATCGCTTCACAAAGAAACGCTGGTCGCTATCTCTGGCGCAGCAAACACGGATGCTCTTGAAAAAATTCGTGTTGGTGTTGTTGGAAAATCGGGTTCACTTACGGGGTATTTGCGCTCAATGGGTCAAATCGCTGCTGATATGCGTGCAACCGTAGGAAAAACGGTTAATACGGCGCGCAACGAAATCGAAGCAGCGCTTGAATCCAAAAAGAAAGAGCTTGCCTCTGCTGAGCTCGAGGCTTCTATGGCTGCTGGAGCCTTCGACATTACGCTTCCTGGTCGCGCACAGCAAATGGGCACACGCCATCTTATTAACGCCATTAGCGATGAGATTTCTGAGATTTTCTTAGGTTTAGGCTACACGGTGGCAACGGGTCCCGAGGTTGAAACCGACTGGTACAACTTTACCGCGCTTAATGCTCCAGCCGATCATCCCTCTCGCAGCATGCAGGATACGTTCTATGTTCGTGATATGTCAGGTGATAAAGCGGCCGTTCGCGGTGAGTCTGATGTATTGTTGCGCACGCAGAC
>ENA-OOWV01000664-OOWV01000664.1-human-gut-metagenome-genome-assembly--contig:-NODE-664-length-26125-cov-6.283276_pt1 | contig 26125 bp, 21 predicted proteins | sample MGYA00241584_ERZ501337 | MGnify/ENA primary metagenome ERZ501337 (study PRJEB25962, sample SAMEA2042744) | human gut metagenome | biome: human gut; feature: human-associated habitat; material: faeces... | reverse complement strand
GAAAAGGTTAAGGTGGATTTTTTAAGAAGTGCATCACATGAGCTTAAAACTCCATTGATGAGTATGCATATAATGATTGAAAATATGTTATATGATATAGGAAAATATAAAAATCATTATATATATTTAGAAAAATGTAAGGATATAGTTAGTGAATTAAGTAAAATGGTTCAGGAAATTTTAGATACTTCAAAACTTAATATAATAAATAATAAAAATGAAAGTGTATTAGATTTAGGTAGTTTAGTTCAAAAGAACATAGAACCATATAAATTAATAGCTAAGTCAAAGAAAATTAATATTAAAATGAATTTAAAAGAGTCTTTTAATATTAAAGTAGATGAAAAATTATTTACTAAAGCAATTTCTAATATTATTTCTAATGCAGTAAATTATACTGATGAAGGAAAAGAAATAAGAATTTATATAAAAAATAATAAACTTATTATAGAAAATGACTGTACACCTATTTCTAATGAGCATTTAGAACATATTTTTGAAGCATTTTATAGAGTTGAGTTTGATAGAAATAAGAGTAGTGGTGGAAATGGATTAGGATTATATATAGTTCAGCAAATATTGACAATTACCAAATTAACTTATTCATTTAAACCAATTAAAAATGGAATGAAATTTGAAATAGATTTTAATAATAAAAATATTATTTAAGTAAAAAGAGCTGTCGCACTAAAAAATATATATACATTGTTATTTAATTTCATAAATATTTCATATTACATTGATAAAATGTGATTAAGTTAAGTGAGGAGGAAAAAACAATGAATGTATTTAAAAGAGCAAGATTATATATAACAAGAAAAAAAATGAAAAGTCTTATTATGTTATTTATATTATTTGGAATAGCAACAGCTGTTTTAAGTGGGATTTCAATTAAAAAAGCTGCAACTATAGCAAAGGAAAATTCTATTAAAGATATAGACAATAGATTTGAGGTTCAATCTAATTTTGCATCAAACTTGGATGATTCTGTTCCAGAAAGTTTGGTTAATAAAATTTCAAAGGTAGATGGAATTAAAGGATATGATGGAGTAATTCAAGGAGCTGCATTAGATTTTAAAAATCTTAATCATATAGATGCAGAAAAGAATGTAGTTCAATATAAAGATGATTCTGAATATGAAAAACTTTTTACAGTAGAAGGTCATACATCTACAGAGTTTGATACTAAATTTATAAGTAAATCATTTAAGCTGGTAGAAGGAAGACATATTGTTGAAAGTGATAAAAACAAAGTATTAATTCATAAGGCTTTAGCTGAAAAGAATAATTTAAAAGTTGGAGATAAAATAAAAGGAACTAAAAATAATGTTGATTATAATGTATCTTCAATGTCACCAGATGAATATGAATTTGAAATTGTAGGAATATTTGAAAGTGCAAATACTGAAAGATCAGGACATAAAACAGAGCTTTCAGAAAATCTTATAATATCAGATATGTACACTTTAAAAACTTTATATGGATACTCTGATGGAAATATTAAGTATACAAATGCTATATTTAACACAAGTGATAAAGCTGAAAATGTATTGCCAAAGGTTAAGCAAATTTCAGCTGATTGGAATAAATACACAATAGTAAGAAGTCAAGATACATTCTTAGCTTTAACTAAGTCATTCGATACTTTAGGTAAGATTGTAAATATAATTTTAGTTGGAGCATTTGTAGTAGGAGTAGTTGTATTATCATTAATTTTAGCGTTTTGGATTCAAGGAAGAATTCATGAAACTGGAATATTACTTTCAATTGGAGTATCAAAGTTTAATGTTATTTCACAATATATTATTGAATTATTACTTATAAGTGTATTAGCTTTCGGAGCATCATATTTTTCAAGTAAGGTAATTTCACAAAATATAGGTAATGCAATAGTTAATCAAGCAAGTAAACAAGCTGTACAAGATGTTGAAAGTGGATTTGGAGGATTTAACTTAGGAAATGATCCTAATAGTAACTTGCTAACTCATACTGTAAGTGAAATTGATGTAAAAGTAGATGCTAAAGAAGTAGTTTATGTGTATATTTTAGGAACTGGTATTATAATAATTTCAGTATTACTATCATCAGCATCAATAATTAAATTAAAACCAAAAGAAATATTATCAAAAATGAGCTAGGAGGGAGATAAATGTCAATTTTAGCATTAAATAAAGTAAATTATTCATATAAAAATGGAAAAAGTGTTTTAAGCGATGTAAGTATGGAATTTGAAAAAGGTAAATTTTACACTATATTAGGTGTTTCAGGTTCAGGAAAATCAACATTATTATCATTATTAGCTGGATTAGATGAGCCGAAAAGTGGAGCAGTTCTCTATAATAATGAGGATATAAAAATAAAGGGATATGAGAAACATAGAAAAAATAATATTTCGTTAATTTTTCAAAATTATAATTTAATAGATTATATGACACCACTAGAAAATTTAAAAATAGTTAATCCAAAAGCTGATAAATCAATATTAAATGATTTAGGATTAAAAGATGATGAAATTAATAGAAATGTATTACAATTGTCAGGAGGACAGCAACAACGTGTAGCTATTGCAAGAACATTAGTTGCAGATTCGCCAGTAATATTAGCAGATGAGCCTACAGGAAATTTAGATAGTGGAACAGAGGATGAAATTATAGAAATATTAAAAACAAGTGCACATAAGCATGGAAAATGTGTAATAGTTGTTACCCATAGTAAGGAATTAGCTAAGAAATCAGATGTTATACTTGTATTAAAGAATAAGAAGTTAACTATGTAATATATATAAAGACTACATTGAATTAATAATTTAATGTAGTCTTTATTTTGTTATTTGTATAATAAACTATTTAAGTAAAATATTGACATAAATGATAAAATAAGATAATATTTTTCTTGAGTATAGTTTTCAAATTTGAATATGTTAATAATTTGTGGAGGAATGAAAATGTTAGAAAAAGAACAATGGGAAGGCTTTGAAGGTCGATTATGGAAAGAAGAAATCAATGTAAGAGATTTCATTCAAAAAAATTATAAACCATATGATGGTGATGAAAGTTTTCTTGCAGCTCCGACAGATGCTACAAACAAACTTTGGAGCAGATTACAAGAACTACAAAAGGAAGAAAGAGCTAAGGGTGGAGTACTTGATATGGAAACTGAAGTAGTTTCTAGCCTTACATCTTATGGTCCAGGGTATATTGATGAATCTTTAAAAGAACTTGAAAAAATTGTTGGTCTTCAAACAGACAAGCCTTTAAAAAGAGCTTTTATGCCATATGGCGGTATAAAAATGGCTGAACAATCCTGTGAAAATTATGGATATAAAGTAAATGCAGAATTACACAAAATTTTTACTGAATATCATAAAACTCATAATCAAGCAGTATTTGATGCTTATACACCAGAAATGAAAAAAGCACGTCATAGTCATATAATTACAGGACTTCCTGATACTTATGGGCGTGGACGTATTGTTGGAGATTACAGAAGAGTTGCTCTTTATGGTATAGATCATCTTATAGAAGAAAAAACTAACGATTTTAATAATTGTGGCGATGGTACTATGACAGATGATATTATTCGTTTAAGAGAAGAAATTACAGAACAACGTAGAGCACTTGAAAATATGAAAAAAATGGCTGAAAGCTATGGATATGATATATCACAACCAGCAAAAGATGCTAAGGAAGCAGTTCAATGGTTATATTTTGGATACTTAGCTGCAATAAAAACTCAAAATGGTGCAGCTATGTCAATAGGGCGTGTATCTACATTTCTTGATATATATATTCAAAGAGATTTAGATAAGGGAGTTATTACAGAAAGAGAAGCTCAAGAATTAATTGACCATTTAACAATGAAATGTAGAATGGTTAAATATGCAAGAATAACATCTTATAATGAATTATTTTCAGGCGATCCTTCATGGGTTACTATTGGATTAGCAGGTATAGGTGTTGATGGACGCCATATGGTAACAAAGAATGACTATCGTTTCCTTCACACATTAGAAAATATGGGACCTGCACCAGAGCCAAATATTACTGTATTTTATTCTTCTGCACTTCCTGAAAATTTTAAGAAGTATGCAGCTAAGATTTCAGTAGAAACAAGTTCTATTCAATATGAAAATGATGATGTTATGAAACCAGTATGGGGAGATGATTATTCAATTTGTTGTTGTGTATCAGCTACTCAAACAGGGAAGGAAATGCAGTTTTTTGGAGCTAGAGCTAATTTAGCTAAATGTTTACTTTATGCAATAAATGGTGGTATTGATGAAAAATCAGGTAAACAAGTTGGACCAGAATATAAGGGAATAACTTCTGAATATCTTAATTATGATGAAGTTATTGCAAAATATGAACAAATGAGTGATTGGCTTGCAGGTCTTTATGTAAATGTTCTAAATTTAATTCAATATATGCATGATAAATATTATTATGAAGCAGCAGAAATGGCTCTTATTGATACAGATGTAAGACGTACATTTGCCACAGGTATTGCAGGATTCTCACATGTAATAGATTCTCTTTCGGCAATTAAGTATGCTAAAGTTAAGACAATACGTAATGAAGCAGGCATTGTTACAGATTATGAAATTGAAGGGGATTTCCCTAAATACGGTAATGATGATGAGAGAGCTGATGAAATAGGTGTATATGTTCTTAAGTCATTCCTTGACAAAATCAAGAAGAGACACACATACAGAAATTCTGAACCAACAACATCAATTCTTACTATAACATCTAATGTAGTATATGGTAAATATACAGGTAATATGCCAGATGGACGTGAAGCTTGGACTCCACTTTCACCAGGAGCAAATCCATCTTATGGAGCAGAAAATAATGGATTGCTTGCTTCATTAAATTCTGTAGCTAAATTACCATATGAATGGGCTTTAGATGGTATTTCAAATACACAAACAATTAACCCAACAGCACTTGGTCATGATAAAGAAGAACAAGCTGATAAACTTGTACAAGTATTAGATGGATATTTTGAACAAGGATCACATCATTTAAATGTTAACGTATTTGGTGTTGAAAAATTAAAAGATGCTATGGAACATCCTGAAAAAGAAGAATATGCTAACTTTACCATTCGTGTATCAGGTTATGCAGTTAAATTTATAGATTTAACAAGAGAACAACAACTTGATGTTATTTCTAGAACATGCCATGCAGAAATTTAATTTGAATAAAAATATAGCAAAAATTCATTCAATAGAAACTTTTGGATCTGTTGATGGACCTGGAGTGCGTTTTGTTGTTTTTTTAAATGGCTGTCATATGAGATGCAAGTTTTGTCACAATCCTGATACTTGGGATATTAATGGTGGTGAGGAGAGAACTGCTGATGAGCTTTTGACTCAAGCTTTAAAATATAAAACTTATTGGAAAAGTGGAGGAGGCATTACAGTGAGTGGGGGTGAGCCACTTATCCAAATAGATTTCTTAAATGAATTTTTTAAAAAGGCTAAGGCTAAAGGTGTTCACGTAACATTAGATACGTCTGGAAATCCATTTACAAGAGAAGAGCCTTTCTTTAGCAAGTTTAAGGAGCTTATGAACGTAACTGATCTTGTAATTTTGGATATTAAAGAAATAGATGAATCTAAGCATAAAAAACTTACAGGATGGAGTAATTTAAATATTCTTGATATGGCTAAGTATTTATCAGAAATTAACAAACCAGTATGGATTCGTCATGTATTGGTACCAGGTGGAAGTGATAATGATGAAGAATTGATAAGACTTAATGAATTTATCAAGACTTTAAGCAATGTAGATCGTGTAGAAGTAATTCCTTATCATGACCTTGGAATTTTTAAATGGGAGAAACTTGGTATTGCTTATCCTTTAATTAATGTAAAACCACCTACTAAAGAGAGGGTAGAAAATGCTAAAAAGCTTCTTTATACAAGTGAATATAGAGGATATTTATCACGATAAATAATATCATGCAACATATAAACCCATGAAAATCAAACTTTTGATTTTCATGGGTTTGTTTTATCTTAATAATAAATGAATGAATAATGTCTTAGTAGAGAATACTAAGTTTATCTGATAATTAAAAAATAATAATAGAAAAATTATTTTAAGAAATTAGGATAGATTTATAGATTTTTTAATTTAAGATAAAATTTACTTTGGAGGAGATAAAAATGTGTACAGCGTTAACGTTATCAACTAAAGATGGTTATAATTTATTTGGTAGAAATATGGATTTGGCATATTCATTTAATCAAGCAGTAACATTAGTTCCTAGAAATTATGAGTATAGAGATAGAGTTACTGGTGAGATGAGAAAAAATAAATATGCAATATTGGGTATGGCAAGCGTTATAGATGACTATCCAGCTTTTGCAGATGCATTTAATGAAAAGGGATTAGGATGTGCAGGTCTTAATTTCCCAGGATATTTTTACGCAGAGGAAAATAAAGTTCCTGAAAAGAAAAATATAGCACCATATGATTTGATGCCATGGATATTATCAAATTTTTCAACTGTAGATGAAGTATTAAATGAAATTAAAAATATAGAATTAGTGGCAGTTCCAATTAATGAAAAAACACCTATACCAACTCTTCACTGGATAGTTGCAGATACAAATGGAAAGTCTATAGTTATAGAAAAAACAAAAGAAGGACTTAAAACTTATGATAATCCAATTGGAGTTTTAACTAATTCACCAACATTTGACTGGCATCTAACTAATTTAAATGAATATATGAAGACTACACCTATTCAACCTGAAAATGTAAAATGGGTAGAAAAAGAATTAAAACCATTAGGAGTAGCTATGGGTACAAAAGGATTACCAGGAGGTCTTTCTGGAGTTGATAGGTTTGTAAGAATAGCATATTTAAAATCAAAATTTCAGGTGGCAGAAGATTTACTATCTGGAGTAAGTCAATTCTTACATATGTTAAATAATGTAGCAATGCCTAGAGGTGCTGTCATCAGTGAAGGTTCAGATGATATAACCTTATATTCTTCTTGTATGTGTCAGCAAAAAGGTATTTATTTTTATTCAACATATAACAATAATGGGGTAAGTGCTGTTGATATGAATAAAGAAGATTTAGATGCTAAAGAAATTAAAAGATTTGATTATATAGATACATTAACTGTAAAATATCAAAATTAAATTATATAAAAAATATCTATTAAAACAGATTTTCATAGTAATAAATTTACTATGGAAATCTGCTTTATTATTTAACATATAATTTTTATATAAAAATAGATATAGAAAAAATATATATGTTATTATATATAAGACATAAGAATAAGGAGGAAGTATTAACATTATTGTATTAAGAGCTATATGTTAAGAAAGTTAAAATGATAAAGTGGGGAATAATAGGACCAGGTGCTATAGCACATAAATTTGCCAATGAAATAGATAATACGGAAAAAGGAAAATTGATTTCTGCTTATGGAAGAAATGAAGAAAAGGTAAAGAACTTTGCTAAGGAATATGATTTATCAACATATTATACTAATTTAGATGAATTTTTAAATAACAAAGAAATAGATGCTGTTTATATAGCTACACCTCATAGCAATCATAGAGAGTTTGCCATAAAATGTATTAAAGCTGGAAAGCATGTATTATGTGAAAAACCATTTTCATATAATTATGAAAGTAGTAAAGAAATCATTGAACTTGCTAAAGAAAAGAATGTTTTTATTATGGAAGCATTATGGACTTTATTTTTACCAGCAGTTAAAAAGGCGAAATATTGGCTTGAAGAAGGTAAAATTGGTAAAGTAAAAATGATAACTGCTAACTTTGGTTTTAAAAGTGAAGAGGATTTAAATTCAAGATTATATAATCCAGAGCTAGCAGGGGGAGCACTTTTAGATGTAGGAATTTATACAATATTAATTGCTAATTACATCACCAATGATTTACCAGTAGCAATAAATGCTTCGGCAGTAATGACTAAAACAAATGTGGATGAAACTTCTATGATAAGTTTAAAATATAGCAATGGAGAAGTAGCATCATTAACATGTTCAATTGCTTGTGACACAGATAATTCTGCTGTTATTTATGGCGAAAAGGGAAAAATTCTTCTGCCAGCATTTTCAGGAGCAAAAGAAGCTTATTTATATAATAATGAGGGCTTAGTAGAAGAATTTTTAGATTCATATAATGGTGAAGGTTATAAGTATGAAATAGAAGAAGCTAATAACTGTATACTTTCAGGTAAATTAGAAAGTGAAAGGGCATCATATAAAACAACTTTAGAATTAGCTAAAATAATGGATGAGGTTAGAAAGCAAATTAATCTTGTATATCCATTTGAATAAATTGAAATCAGGAAGGTATTAACATATAGAAAATAAAAAAACAGGAAAGTATGTATACTTTCTTGTTTTTTATGTATTTAAATATTAACAACAATGAATTTAAAAATAATTTTAATTATTGAATTGACTTTAAAGAAAAAAAGTATAATATTGAATTATGATAATAATTTTTGTTAGTTTATCCATAGATAAACTAACAAAACAGATTACCATAAGATATACAGTGACATATTAATTGAAAAATGAATTAATAATGTAATTTGTAAGAAGCAATTTAAAATCTAAAAAGAGGTGAACTTATGAATAAATTTACTGAACAAGCAAATTTAATGAAAGAAGAAATTATAGGTTACAGAAGAACAATTCACAGTAATCCAGAGGTCGGACAAGAATTACCAAAAACTAAAAAATATGTTATGGATAAATTAGTTGAATTTGGATATTCTCCTGAAGAAATTTGTGAAAGTGGAATAGTAGCTACAATTAAAGGAAACAAACCAGGAAAAACTTTTTTATTAAGAGCAGATATGGATGCACTTCCTATAGCTGAAAAAACTTCATGTGACTTTAAGTCTACTAATGGATGCATGCATGCATGTGGACATGATATGCATACAGCAATGTTATTAGGAGCAGCAAGATTACTTAAAGAAAATCAAGATGAGATAGAAGGAACTATTAAATTAGTTTTTCAACCTGATGAAGAAGGATTTACTGGTTCTAAAAAAATGATAAAGGCAGGGGTACTTGAAAATCCTAAAGTTGATGCAGCTTTAGCAATGCATGTTCATTCAGGAACACCTTCAAATGTTGTATTATGTGGTTTAGGAACTAGTATTGCAGGGTGTAATAGATTTAGAATTGTTGTAAAAGGAAAAGGATGTCATGGAGCTATGCCAGAAACAGGAATAGATCCAATCAATATAGCTGCACATATCTATTTAGCAATTCAAACTATTTTAACTAGAGAAATATCAGCTACTGAATCAGCTGTTGTTACAATAGGTAAATTTGTAGGTGGAGATGTACCAAATGTAATACCTGAAGAAGTTGTTATGGAAGGAACTATAAGAAGTTTAGATAAAGAAGTAGGGGAATTTATTTTTGATAGAATGAATGAAATAGTTACTTCTACAGCTAAAATGCTTAGAGGAGAAGCTGAATTGATAGAGTTATCATCTGTACCACCATTAGCAAATAATGATGAATTAGCTCATGAACTTACTGGTTATATGAAAGATATAGTTGGAGAAAAAGCAGTTGTTTTATTTGAGCAAGGTGGAATGGGTTCAGAAGATTTTGCTTCTTATTCATATGAGGTTCCAAGCGTATATATTATGTTAGGAGCTGGTACAAAGCAAGAAAATAGTTTATATGGAGAAGCTATGCATAATGAAAAGGTAGTTTTCAATGAGGATATATTACCTACAGGAGCAGCTATACATGCATATAGTGCTATAATGTGGCTAAAAAATAATAAATAATTAAAATTAATAAATCCAGATATACTTAAATAATTGTATATCTGGATTTTTAATATATTATGTGGAGGATTTGACATTGATAAAACAGAGTTTTATAATTAATTGGAAAAAATAGTAAATGGGGTGATGTAATATGTTAAGTTTTATTAAGACAGCACTAGTAACTATAATAATTTCGTTTATTTCGGGGGTATTATTAGATTATTATAGGAATTATGCACCTAGAATATTATGCAGTATGGGAAGAAACAAGAGTATAAGAAAAAATAGTAAAAAGGTTAAAGTATATTCCCTTATTATTAAAAATATTTCCAAAAAAACTATTCATAATTTAAATGTCAATATTGCAGCTAAATGTAATACTTTAAAGCTTCATAATACAAAGATAACTAATGGATTAAGATTTGATATTGATGATGAAAATAACATGTTTAATATAACAATACCATTTCTAAGTCCTAATGATGGATTAATGACAAAAATAATTTTGGAGGGTGATGAAGAAAGTAACGAGAGACCAATTATTAATTTAAAATCACCAGAAAATTTTAAGCAGATAGATTCCTATAAGAATAAACCGCAAGAAAATGATCACATAATTATAGATCATATAAATAATTTCTTTGAAAAAGTCTTTTATAATAATAGAAAGATAATCTTAGGAATTGTGACCTTAGCAATATTAGTATTTATGGGGATATTAGCAGGTGAATATTATAGTAACACCATCAATAATGGCAACAAGTTATATCAAAAAGCAGGTAGTGGAAGTACTACGCCAAGTTCCAATGGTAGTAAAGATGCTTCAAGTATAAATGAAAGCAGTTATACTGAAGATTCAGCAGTGGATAGTGAAAACTATGGTAGCGAAGTGCAAAAGCAAACAGGTGAAGAAGAGCCAACAAGCAATTATCCAACTACCACATATAATCAGGAAAATGGCTATAATAATAGTACAAATACAACAGAACAGGGAAATTTGAATCCTTATGACTCACAAGGAGAAGGTACAACAACAGATACAACCACTAATAATGAAGGAACTACATCCACAGGAGACAATACAGATAGCAGTAATGATACAACTTCCACTACTGATACATTGGAGAATAACAACACAACAGAAGATGCTACTAGTGATGGTGGGACAACAGAAGACCAAGGAGGAGAAAATGGCGATACCACATCATCAGGTGGAACTACTGGTGATGTAGGTAACACAAGTACTCCTAATGAAATAAGTGAAACTTACAATCTATTCATAAATTAGAAATAAAATTTATGTTGAAATTTGCAGAAAAGGTGTTATAATAAATTCATAAACAACCTGAGATGTACGGAAAAGTAGCTTATTATATTCAACCTACATTACTTTGACGGGATTTGCGATATATTTATAGATATTGGACTTCAGTAATTTGTAATAAGTATTTAATTTATTACAGCAGAAGATAATAGAAGCAAATTGAGCGAAGCCCACCTGCGAGACGCAGGTTATGAATATATAAGTGAACGGCATGTTGGGCTATTAAATAGTTTATATATAATTTGCAAAAATTATATCAGATAAAATGTGTAAATCTATATAATAGATTTACACATTTTTTTTGTTAATAATATATTATAGTTGTTCTCATTCACTAAGTGTTAATGAGGAAAGGGCAAATAAGTTTTTATGAATTTGAGGTTTTATGGTATCTACTGCAATTACATCTTCTTTTTTATAAGTGTTTCTAAGTTAATACTGATAATTTTATTAATATAATCATCACTCATGGTACCCTACTCCTTAGTAAAAATATATATAATATATCATATGAAAGATACTAGATGAATGTTATGTAAATTTTATATTAAGTAAGGGAGTTAATTAATGGTAATTAAAAATTGTAAAATTATATATCAAGATAAAATTGAAGAAGGATCAATATTAATTAAAGATGGTAAAATAGAAAAAATAAATCCAGAAGATTTTAAAGGAGAGGTTTTAGATGCTAAAGGTTTATACCTTTCTCCAGGATTTATAGATGTACATATACATGGTGCTGGTGGATATGATACTATGGACGGTACAGTAGAAGCTCTCAATACTATAGCGAAGGTAATAGTGGAGCATGGAACTACATCCTTTTTACCAACAACAATGACTGTATCAACGGAAGAGATTAATAAAGCCATGAAGGTCATTAAGAAACTAAAAGAAGAAGGAACAGATGGAGCAAATGTTCTAGGTGCACACTTAGAAGGACCATTTATCAGTCCAAAAGCCATTGGTGCTCAAAATCCTAATTTCCTTTTAAAACCATCCATAGAATCATATGAAAAAATAGTTGATGGATGCAGTGATGCTGTTGTATCACTTACCTTGGCACCGGAAGTTGAAGGAGCTAAGGAACTTATAGAGTATACCACATCTAAAGGTGTAGTTTGCTCATTAGGACACACAAAAGCTACTTATGAGGAAGTAATAGAAGGAATCAACTGCGGAATTAGCCATTCAACGCATTTATATAATGCAATGACAGGCTTTAACCATAGAGAGCCAGGATGCGTAGGAGCAATATTTGATACTGATATTGCAACAGAAACAATAGCTGATGGGATTCATATTTCATATCCAGCATTAAAGCTAGCTTATAAGGTTAAAAGCACTGATAAAGTAATGTTAGTAAGCGATTCAATGATGGCTTGCTGCATGAGAGATGGCTGTTATTCTTTAGGAGGCCAAGATGTTGAAGTGATAAATGGTGCTGCCAGACTTAAAAATGGAGCCTTAGCTGGTTCAGTTTTAACCATTGATAAAGCTGTTGCCAATGTATATAAAAATTGCGGAATACCTTTATATGAAGCAGTAAAGATGGCCACATATAATCCAGCAAAACATTGTAATGTTCATGGCTATAAAGGTTCCATAAAAGAAGGTTATGATGCAGATTTATTGTTATTTGATGAAGATATAACAATAAAAAAAGTATTTGTTAAAGGAAAAGAAGTATTGCTATAGTTACTTCAATGAGCTAAGCCTTGTCTTTTTTGTATGAAAAATTAGTATATTAAGCTTTATTTTATATTATAGAATATTTACATTTGCCTATGGTACAATTATTTGGAAAGTTTTAGAAAAGGTTAGCTAGTCTAGCAAGGTAAGGATGGGAGGTTAACATATGTCAGAAATAACTAAAAGAGCTTTTGCAAGTTCATTGAAAAAGATGTTAGCAAAAAGACCATTGGAGAAGATAAGGGTTATAGATATTACAGAAGATTGTGGGGTAAACCGTCAGACTTTTTATTATCATTTTAAAGATATATATGATTTGTTAGAATGGGTATATACCAATGAAGCCACTAAAGCTTTAGGAGGAAAAAAGACATACGAAACATGGAAACAAGGGTTTAAGCAGATATTTCAATATATTTTGAATAATAAAGAATTTGTCTTAAGTACTTTTAATTCTGTCAGCAGAGAATACCTAGAAAGATATTTATATAATGAAGTATATTTATTATTAATTGGTGTAGTAGAGGAAAAGGCAAAGGGCATCCCTGTTAGAGAAAAAGATAAATCCTTTATAGCGGATTTTTACAAGTATGCCTTTGTTGGAATTGTTTTAGATTGGATTAGGACTGGTATGAAAGAAGAAGCAGATGAAATCATTGAAAGGTTGAATAAACTTATATGCGGCAATATGGAAGAAGCATTGGAAAGGTATAGGACTGACAAGACGTATTCATATAAGAAATAAGATTAAATTAGACAAATGCTAGCATTTGTCTAATTTTTTTACATTTTTATGAATATGGATAAATATTAGACAGAGGAAAGATACTGTCTATATAAAAGAACATTAATGAGCAGTACTATGAATTTATAAAGAAAATAAATAATTGAGATAGATAAATATTGGGAGGCAATTATATGTATTATAGCAATGGAAATTATGAAGCATTTGCTAGACCAGAAAAACCAGCAGATGTAGAAAGAAAATCAGCATATTTAGTGGGAGCAGGATTAGCTTCACTAGCGGCAGCATGTTTTTTAGTTAGAGATGGTCAAATGAAAGGTGAGCATATTCATATTTTAGAAGAGGGGAGCCTTCCAGGTGGTGCCTGTGATGGTATTAAAGATAATGAAAGAGGCTTTATAATTCGTGGTGGACGTGAAATGGAAAATCATTTTGAGTGTTTATGGGATTTATTTAGATCAATACCTTCTTTAGAAATAGAAAATGCATCAGTTCTTGATGAATATTATTGGTTAAATAAGAAGGATCCCAATTATTCATTAATGAGAGCAACTGTTAATAGAGGTGAAGATGCTCATACTGATGGTAAGTTTGGTTTAAGTGATAAAGCTGCATTAGAGATAGTGCATTTATTTTTTACTAAAGATGAGGATTTATATGATGTAAAGATCAAAGATGTTTTTAGTAGTGACTTCTTTCAATCAAATTTCTGGTTATATTGGAGGACTATGTTTGCCTTTGAGGATTGGCATAGTGCGTTAGAAATGAAGTTATATATACAAAGATTTATCCATCATATTGGTGGGCTACCAGATTTTAAAGCTTTAAAATTTACTAAATATAATCAATATGAATCATTGATTTTACCGATGATAAAATATTTAGAAGCTCATGAGGTACATTTTCAATATAATACTACTGTTACAAATGTGCTATTTAAGAAAGAAGGTAGTAAAAAAGTAGCTAGTAAAATAATATGTACTCATAATGGAGAAGAGGAAAGTATTGATTTAGTTGAAGATGATCTTGTTTTTGTTACAAATGGAAGTTGCGTAGAAAATTCTACTTATGGTGATAATGATCATGCACCAGTTTTGAATACTAAAGAAGGTGGCTGTTGGAGGTTATGGAGAAACATTGCAGCACAAGATAAGTCTTTTGGAAATCCGGATAAATTCTGTACTAACATAAAAGAGACAAATTGGGAATCAGCCACAATAACAACTTTAGATGAAAAGATTCCTCCATATATAGAGAAAATATGCAAGCGCAATCCGTTTAGTGGTAAGGTTGTTACCGGAGGTATAATAACTGTTAAGGATTCATCTTGGTTAATGAGTTATACATTAAATAGACAACCTCATTTCAAAGCACAAAAAGACAACCAATTAGTAGTATGGTTATACGGATTATTTACAGATGTGCCAGGAGATTTTATCAAGAAGCCAATGAAGGAATGTACTGGCTATGAAATTACTCAGGAATGGCTATATCATTTAGGTGTACCAGAAGATCAAATTGCAGAAATGGCCAAGCATTCAGCAAATTGTGTTCCATGCATGATGCCATATGTTACTGCTTTCTTTATGCCAAGAACTGCAGGGGACAGGCCTAAGGTTGTACCAGAAGGTTGTGTAAACTTTGCCTTCTTAGGACAATTTGCAGATACAGTAAGAGATACAGTATTCACCACAGAATATTCTGTGAGGACAGCAATGGAAGCTGTTTATACATTGCTTAATGTTGACCGTGGAGTTCCAGAAGTATTCGGCTCTTGTTATGATATTAGAGTGCTTCTAGATTCAACTTCAAAGATGATGGATGGAAAGAAGCTAACAGATATAAAACTACCTCTATCAGCATCAATAGCACAAAAGACTATGATGAAGAAGGTTTCAGGAACAGTTATTGAAGAATTGTTAAAGAAATATAATTTAATATAGAAAAGATAAGCTGTAATAATGAAAACATTTATAAAAATATCATCAATATTTTTATAAATGTTTTTTAACGCTTAGGAAAGTATAAAATTTTTCAGTATAGGGAATACTAATAAATTAGCCATTTCTTATATACAGTGTTACTAATGCGTTAAAAAGAAAATTATAGTGCCCCAAAAGAACCGTAAAAGAAAAATAAATTAATTAAATTTTTGTAAGGACTTATTTTTCTTTTAGAACCTTTTGGTTGGCTAACAAAAGTTGCTTTCTTCGCTGAAGCGTGGCGTCAGCCACTTTTGTACTATAGTAATATTTTATCATTAAAAAGGCAAATAAATAAAATGATATAATTATAAAAGAATGATAAAAAATATATTGAGGGAAGTTTATGAAAAAGGATTTAGTAATTGTATTAGCACCAGATTCTTTTAAGGAAAGCATGACAGCAAAGGAAGTATGTGAAGCTATGGAGAGAGGAATAAGGAAGGCTAATTCTCAGATTAGATGCATACATGTTCCCATGGCTGATGGAGGAGAAGGAACTATGCAATCTTTAGTGGATGCAACAGGTGGAAGGGTATATTCAAAAGAAGTAGTGGGGCCCCTTGGTAATAATGTAGTAGCTGAATATGGAATTTTAGGTAATGGAGAGATTGGTGTCATAGAAATGGCTAGTGCCAGCGGAATCCATCTAGTTGATTCAGAAAAAAGAAATCCATTAATTACAACAACATTTGGAACTGGGCAGCTTATAAAAGCATGTCTTGATAAAGGGGTAAAAAAACTTTTAATAGGCATTGGTGGAAGTGCTACTAATGATGGAGGAGCTGGATTTATACAGGCTTTAGGAGGAAGATTGTTAGATGAAAATGGAGATGACTTATCATATGGTGGGGGAGCATTGGCTAAATTACATACCATAGATTTATCAAATCTTGATGAGAGATTAAAATATGTTTCTGTGGAAGTGGCTTGTGATGTAAATAACCCTCTTTGTGGAAAAGAAGGAGCATCATATGTATTTGGACCACAAAAAGGCGCCACAAGAGAAATGATTGAAATACTAGACCAAAATTTGAGCCATTATGCTGAGGTCATAAAAGAACAATTAGGTAAAGATGTTATTAGTAAAGCAGGAGCAGGAGCAGCAGGCGGATTAGGAGCAGGGCTTATGGCATTTTTAGATGTAAAATTAAAAAGTGGTATTGAAATGGTGATAGAATATGCAAATCTTGAAGAAAAAGTTAGAGATGCAGATATGGTGTGGACTGGTGAAGGGAGTATAGATTTTCAAACACAGTATGGTAAAACGCCTTTAGGAGTAGCAATGATAGCTAAAAAATATAATAAGCCGGTGATAGCTTTAGCTGGAAGAGTTGGAAATGATATAGATGCCTTATATGATAAAGGTATAGATGCTATATTTGGTATAATGAGAGGTGTTACATCCATTGAAGAGGCTTTGGTAAAGGGACCAGAAAATGTTGAAAAAACATCAGAAAATATAATAAGACTTCTAAATATAAGCTGTATATAGTTTTAATATGAAAAAATTAGTTAAGTAAGTATATTTATTAAATAATAGTGCCACAATGAAGAATATCGCACATTATAATCAATTATGTTATAATTTAGTAAAAAATATATGAAAGAGGTGAAGTGTTAGTATTATAGGATACTAACGGAAAATTTATGTTAAAAGAAACATTGAAAAAAGATGAAATAGCAGCAATGAAAGCAAGAGATAAGGCTAAGGTAAATGTATTAAGACTTGTAAATGCTGAAATTAAAGCATATGAAGTTAATAATAGAGAAGACATTTCAGATGAAAATGTTATAAAGATAATTGAAAAAAGTATAAAACAAAATAAAGAAGCTTTAGAATATGCAAAGCAAGCTAATAATGAAGAAAAAATAGCTGAAGGAAATTTTGCCATAGAAGTTTTAACACCATATCTTCCAAAGAAATTAACTGATGATGAAGTTAATGAAATGCTTAAAGAAATTATTGCAAGTGGTAACTATACAGCAGCAGATATGGGTAAAATAATGAAGGAAATAATGCCAAAAGTTAGTGGGAAATTTGATAGATCAAAAATTAATCCAATGGTAAAGGCATTATTATAATTGGCAAATAAAAATGGACTAATGATTAAATCATTAGTCCATTATTTCTATGATTTCAATTGTATAGTTATCACCAGGAGCATTAACTTCCACTATATCTCCAGCTTTTTTTCCACTTAATGCTTTTCCTAAATCAGATTCTATGCTGATAAGCATGTTTTCAGGGTCCATATCCATAGTTGTAACAAGAGTTATAATATCTTCAAAATCATCTTCAATAAATTTTATTTTGGCTTTGCTATTAATGCCCAGAACAGATTTATCTAAGCTGCTTTCGTCTATTACAGTAGCAGTTGAAATCATGGTAAGTAAGTATTGTATTCTATTATCATTTTCTCTATATTCAGCACAAGCTGCTTTATATTCTGCGTTTTCAGATCTATCTCCATGAGCAGCAGCAATCATTTTTTCTTTTGCTATTTCCGCTCTTTTTACCGTCATTCTATAATCTAATTCATCTTGCAATTTCTTTAGATTTTCTTTAGTTAATTGATTATTCATTATTAAAAGCACCTCCCTCGAAGTATATTATATAATATTTTTATTTAAATGAAATATAAAATATCTATAAAAATAAAGCTATTTTGAGAACTGATTAGTTTTACCCATTATATAAGCAAGTTTAATCATGTCTTTTTCTTGGGATGAGAGTTTGCGGTTATACATTTTTTCAAATTGTGCAAAAAGTTGTTCAGTATAAATTTTTTGCTCTTCCTTACCAATGAAGTTTAAAAAATCATTATAGACTTCAGGAAAATAGTTTTCAGTAGCAACCATTTCAGTAGTTATCCTTGTAAGATTTTCAATATAAGGATGAATTTCAAAATGAACAGATGGCCTGATGATCTTGTTAAATACAGCTGTTATTTCTAAATCATTTTTTTTAGAAATTTATTTTTATAAAAAAAGTTATTTTGGTAAATAATATTAAAGTATTTACATTAAAAGGTGAAGCTTTGTTAAATTTAAGTAAATGATAGAGGATATTAATTGACATATGACAAGGTGTCATATATACTTAGATAAATATGACATCTTGTCATAATTTATATATAATTGACAAAGGGAGGGGAAAGGTTATGTTACAATTAAAAAATATTAAAAAGACATATAAGATTGGAGAAATAGAAACTCATGCTCTTAAAGGAGTGTCAGTTGCTTTTAGAGAAAAAGAGTTTGTAGCCATATTAGGAACTAGTGGGTCAGGAAAGACAACTTGTTTAAATATTATTGGTGGATTAGATAATTATACTGATGGAGATTTAATACTAAATGGTAAATCTACAAGAGATTTTACAGAAAAGGATTGGAATAGCTATAGAAATAATTCCATTGGTTTTATATTCCAAAGTTATAATTTAATTGGACATTTAAGTATCGTTGAAAATGTTGAATTAGGTATGACTTTAAGTGGAGTAAGTGCTAAAGAAAAGCATGAAAAGGCATTAGAAGTTCTTAAAAAAGTAGGATTGGCAGATCATCTACACAAAAGACCTAATCAATTATCAGGTGGACAGATGCAGAGAGTTGCCATAGCCAGAGCTCTTGCTAATAATCCAGACATAATATTAGCTGATGAGCCAACAGGAGCTTTAGACACTGAAACATCAGTGGAAATTATGAATCTTATAAAAGAAGTAGCAAAAGATAAGCTAATTATTATGGTAACACACAATCCAGAATTAGCTCATGAGTATGCCGATAGAATAGTTGAATTTAAGGATGGAAATATCATTTCTGATAGTAATCCATATGATGAGAAGAATGGTGAAAAGAGTGGATTCAAGCTTAAGAAAACAAGTATGAGCTTTGCTACTGCTTTAAAACTTTCATTTACTAATATTAAGACTAAAAAAGGTAGGACAGCTCTTACTGCTTTTGCATCTAGTATAGGTATAATTGGAATTGCTACTATAATGTCATTATCATCAGGATTCCAAGAACAAATTAATAAATTCCAAAGTGATAGCTTTGCATCATTCCCTATTATGATAACGCAAGAAACTAATGAAATTGATATTGATAAGATTTCAGAAATGCAGAAGGAAATGCTAGGTATTACGGAAAATGAAAAAAGTTATAGTGATGCTAAGGAAGTTTATAGTTATAGTACTGATGAATATGTAATGACTCATAAAAATGTATTTACAGAAGAATATATTGACTATATAGAAAATATTAATCCTGAATATGTTCAAAGCATAGGATACACTAGAATGACTGGAATGAATCTTTTAATGGAGCAAAATGGTGAAGTGGTTCCTGTAAATGCTAAAGAAATTAATTTTGTATCATATCCAAAGACATTAACTGAAGATAGCCAAGGATATTTAGAGGAAAACTATGATTTGTTAATTGGAGAGTATCCACAAAATGCTAATGAAATTGTAATGGTTATTGATGAGAAGAATCAAGTACAAGATACTATTTTAAAGGCCATAGGATATGATGAAAAAACTATTTCATTTGATGATATATTAGGGTTAGAACTTAAAGCTATTTTAAACAATGACTATTACAGTGCAACAGATATGGGTATTTATACAATGAATACCAATTATGAAGAAATGTATAGTTCAAATAATGCAATTGATTTAAAAGTTGTTGGTATAATTAGAGGAAAAAAAGATGCAGGACTTGCAATGTTAATGCCTGGATTTGCTTATTCAGATGAGCTTTCAGAAATAATAATAGAAGATTCTATGAATTCAGATATTGTGAAGGCACAGAAAGAAGCAGATTTTAATGTTTTAACTTTTGAAAAGATTGATGAAACTACTAAGGAGCAGCTTATAGCATATTTAGGAGGAAATTCAACTCCATATATGATAAGTATATTCCCAACTTCATTTGATAATAAAGATTTTGTTGTGGAATATTTAGATGAATATAATGAAGGAAAAGAAGTTGCAGATCAAATTGTATATACTGATTTGGCAGACACAATAATGAGTATGACCAATGGAATCATGACAGGAATAACAGTTGTATTAATTGCTTTTGCAGGAATATCATTAGTTGTTTCATTAATAATGATTGGAATAATTACTTATACATCAGTTTTAGAGAGAACAAAGGAAATTGGTATATTAAAAGCCTTAGGTGCTAGTAAGAAGGATATAACAAGAGTATTTGATGCTGAAACTTGTATACTAGGTGTATTTTCAGGGGTATTAGGTATAGCTATAGCATATGGGTTTACATTCCCAATAAATTCAGTTATTTATAAAATGACAGATCTTAAAAATGTAGCACAGCTTCCAGCTATTTATGCTGTAATGCTTGTAATCATAAGTACAATTCTTACAATGATTGGAGGGCATATTCCAGCAAAGATGGCATCAAAGAAAGATGCAGTTGAAGCTCTTAGAAGTGAATAATTTAAAATAAAAAATATAAAGGATATAATATATTATTCTTATAGATAGGAGCTAGTATATGCCGACTAATACTTTTTTTAATTTGCCAATTGAAAAGAAGAAAAAGATTATGAATGCAGCCAAAAGTGAATTTGTAGAATATTCTTTTTATGATGCATCTATTAATAGAATTATAAAGAACGCTGGGATTTCCAGAGGATCATTTTATATGTATTTCGAAAATAAAGAAGACTTATTCTTATACATATTAGATGGATATAGAGAGGAAGTTTTAGCTGAAATAGTTAAAGGGGTTAATGGTGAGAAGTGTGATATATTTCAAATGGCAATCTATATTTATGATTATGTAACCAGCAAAGATTTTAATGAAGAAATGTATGAATTTATCATAAAGACATTACATAAGGTTGATGTGACTTTACTTAATTATTTCTTTAAGCTTGACTGTAGAGAAGTTAAAATTAGCTCTGCAAGAAAATATACAGATTTATCCAATATAGTTTTTGCAAATGATGAAGAACTTTTAAATATATTAGAGACAATTGAAAATATAATGATTACGGAATTAATATCTACATTATCAGGAAAGTATGATTGTTCCGTAGGAAAAGAAAAGCTTATTGGCAAATTTAATATTATAAAAAATGGAATATTAAAATAATTATAAAACTGTACTTAATAAGTGCAGTTTTATTTTAATGTTTAAGAATATAAATAGTATTACTAAGTAAAATATAATATTATTTTTAGAATAAAAAAACTTGTAAATATAAATACCTCTATAAAAAATTGGTGTTATATTATAAAATATACATATACAAAAGGTATATTGAGGAAAGATATAAAGAGTAAATTAGTTAAAGGGGATAATAGTATGAAAAAATACAATAGAATATTTACAATAGTTATAGACTCTTTAGGAATAGGAGCTATGGATGATTCAAAACAATATGGTGATATTGATGTAGATACACTTGGACATATAGCAGAAGCAGTGGAATCTTTAAATATTCCTAATCTGCAAAAAATGGGTATAGCAAACTTACATAAAATAAAACATGTGGAAAGTATAGAAAATCCACTTGGATATCAAATGAAATTAAAAGAAGCAAGTGTTGGTAAAGATACAATGACTGGTCACTGGGAAATGATGGGTCTTCATATAACTAAACCATTTAAGACTTTTACTGATACAGGATTTCCAAAGGAATTATTAGACCAATTAGAAGCAAAAACAGGACATAAAATTGTTGGAAATAAAAGTGCCAGTGGAACAGAAATACTAGATGAATTAGGAGAACATCAAATGAAGACAGGAGATATGATAGTATATACTTCTGCAGATTCAGTTCTTCAAATTTGTGGTCATGAAGAAACTTTTGGTTTAGATGAATTATATAGATGTTGTGAAATAGCAAGAGAAATGACTTTAAAAGATGAATGGAAAGTTGGTAGAGTTATAGCAAGACCTTATGTAGGAGACAAAAAAGGTGAATTTAAAAGAACAAGCAATAGACATGATTATGCATTAAAACCATATGGAGAAACTGTATTAAATGTTTTAAAAGATAATAATTATGATGTTATATCAGTGGGAAAAATAAGCGATATCTTTGATGGAGAAGGAATAACTGAAAGTCATAAATCAAAAAGCTCAGTTCATGGTATGGAGCAAACTTTAGAATTAATGGATAAAGAGTTTAATGGATTATGTTTTGTAAACTTAGTTGACTTTGACGCATTATGGGGTCATAGAAGAAACCCTAAGGGATATGCTGAAGAACTAGAAAAATTTGATGTGAATTTAGGAAAAGTATTAGAAAAATTAAAAGAAGATGATTTATTAATAATTACAGCAGATCATGGTAATGATCCAACTTATAGTGGAAGTGATCATACAAGAGAGTATGTTCCATTCTTAGCATATTCTCCATCTATGAAAGGTCATGGTATTTTAGATAATAGTGAAAGCTTTGCAACAATAGGTGCAACAATAGCAGATAACTTCAATATTAAAATGCCAGAAAATACAATAGGTGAATCAGTATTAGATAAATTAGTATAATAATAAGACATGTAGAACTTATTCTTAATACATTAATGCAATTATACAACAAGGAGGAATAAGATGAAGACAGTAATAAATAAAGTAGCATTAGTTACATCTGCAACAAGAGGAATAGGATTTGCTAGCGCCTTAAAATTAGCTCAAGAAGGAGCAATAGTTTACTTAGGTGTAAGAAGGATGGAGGATACACAAGAAATATGTGACAGATATACAGAATTGAAGATGATACCTGTATATTTTGATGCTTATAAAGAAGAAACTTATAAAAGCATGATAGATACTATTATAGAAAAAGAGGGCAGATTAGATATATTAGTTAATAACTTTGGAACATCTAATCCAGCTAAAGACCTTGATTTAGTTAATACAGATGAAGAGTATTTCTTTAATACTATAAAAGCTAATTTAGGTACAGTTTATTCTATATCTAAGAATGCAATACCTCATATGATTAAAAATGGTAGAGGAAGTATAGTTAATATATCTTCTATTGGTGGAAATATTCCTGATATATCTAGAATTGGATATGGTGTTTCAAAAGCTAGTGTTAACAACATAACTCAACAAATGGCTATGCAATATGGGAAGCATAATATAAGAGTAAATGCTGTTCTTCCAGGATTAACGGCTACTGATGCTGCAATAGATAATATGCCTGAAGATTTCAGAAAATCATTCTTATCTCATGTTCCATTAGGTAGAATGGGTACTCCAGAAGATATGGCAAATGCAGTATACTTCTTCGCATCTGATTTGTCATCATATATAACTGGAGATATAATGGAAGTCGCTGGTGGATACGGTTTAGGAACGCCTCAGTATGCTGATTATGTTGGCTGTAAACAAGTAGAAGATAAATAGAATAATTGTATCTATTAGTACCCCCTTGAGAACACTAAGTTTACAAGGGGTTATGTTCTTATTATTTATTTCCGAAGTATCTATTAATAAGTCCTTGGAAAGCAGCCCTATGCCGGCTTTTGTCACGAACCTATGCCTATTTATAAGATTTATAATCTATATTCTACCAATATACATTAACTACTCTACTCAGTGTAGATTTACAGTTAGATATTAATTATATAAATTTTACTTTTTCTTAATCATTGTACCTTTGCTAGAAATCACTAAACCTTTTCTGATAGTTTGGGTGTCATTTATGACGTCAATTATTACTCATGTTTTTACTATTAAAAATCTCTTTGTAAAATCTTAATTTTATCGTCGTTAATAAAATCCTCCAATGAAGTTATATTTAATTTCACTAAAATATCTTGTAGCAAAGGACTAAATACAGGAACTTTTATAGAAGAATCATGAGCAAATTTATCTACAGCTTCTTTTCCCTCTTCAGGAGAAACAAGAATTTTAGGTCCACCAACACAGCCACCAACACAGCCCATGCCTTCTAAGAAACTAAAATTGATATTGCCTGTAAGAGCATCATTTAATATTTCCTTGCATTCTTTTATGCCATTTGCTCTATAAGCTCGGAAATTTTGAATTTTATTAGGGTAAAGTTCTTTTACAGTATCTTTAATAGCTTTAGTTACTCCACCTACACGTGCATATGAACGCCCACATGTAGATGTATATTCCACTGATGGAATACCTTTAAGATCTTTAGGATTAATTGATAAGGCATTAAAAATATCATTAAGTTCTTGGAATGTTAGAACAAAATCAATTGCCCCAGCAACATCTTTTTCTTTTGCTTCGGCTTTTTTTGCAATACAAGGGCCTATAAATACTACTTTAGCTTCAGGATTTAAAGCTTTTATAATTCTTCCAGCAGCAATCATTGGGGATACAGAAGGAGAAAGGTCTGGCATAAGCTCTTTATAAACTTTTTTAAGCATGCCAACCCACATAGGACAGCAACAGGAAGTAATCATTAAATCTTTAGGAGATTTTACATGTTTGTTAAACTCCACAGATTCCTTAATTGTTAATAAGTCAGCAGCAAAAGCAACTTCAATCATGTCTGAAAAACCAATTGAAATGAATGCTTCTCTAAGTTGATCCATGGAAACGTCTTTACCAAATTGTCCAACGATTGCAGGTGCAACAGCAGCAATTACTGTTTTATTATTTTTTATTAAATCTATTACAGGAAAGAACTCTACTTTATCTAATATACGTCCATTTTTACAAGAGTCGATGCATATTCCACAATCAATACAAATATCATTATTTATATATGTGGAGTTATTATTGGTATCAAACATTATAGCGTTAAAAGGACAAGCTTTTTGACAGGTAAATTTATTATTATTATCTTTAGAACAATTGGTAGATGAACAATCTAATTTTTTTACTATCTTTTGTGTTACAGCATGATTAGTGATAGCTTTTTTTAGATTATATTTATAATTATTATCAAATTTTACATCAACTCCACATAGTGATGTTATTATATTGAAAGTATCTTGTGGTGATTTTTCATGACAAACCATAATGGTATCCAAGGTATCGTCAAAGTTACCTTCATAATAAGCTTTAACTAATGTATCAAATAAATCAATATATTTAGAATTCATTATAATAACCTCCATAAAATATGTATTATTTAGTATACTCATTTTTTATAGTAAAAATACTTATTGCAACAACATAAGAAGAATATTTTTAATAATTAAAGGAATTTAAAAAAAAAGATTGTAATTTATACAAATAAGTGTTAGTATGAGTATAAGCAGTACATACTGCTATTTAAATAAAGTTTCTTTAATGTAATGGTTTCTCGTAATTTAAGAGATTATTATCACATTAGAATCTTTAAAATTAGGAGGAATTATTATGACAGATAAGACATTAACTTGCAAAGATTGTGGTGCTGAATTCGTATTCACAGTTGGAGAACAAGAATTCTACAAAGAAAAAGGATTCGATAACGAACCAAAGAGATGTTTAGCTTGTAGAAGAGCTAAGAAAGCACAACAAAACGATAGATAATTATTGAAATTGTTGATAGAGCTGTAGTTTATACTACAGCTTTTTTAAAGTACAGGAAAGTATAAAATTTTCGATGGCTGAAAGTTAGATGTTATCT
>ENA-OOWV01000659-OOWV01000659.1-human-gut-metagenome-genome-assembly--contig:-NODE-659-length-26171-cov-3.010109_pt1 | contig 26171 bp, 33 predicted proteins | sample MGYA00241584_ERZ501337 | MGnify/ENA primary metagenome ERZ501337 (study PRJEB25962, sample SAMEA2042744) | human gut metagenome | biome: human gut; feature: human-associated habitat; material: faeces... | reverse complement strand
ATAGTATTATATAATAAATACTATTTATATAAATAATAAGAGAATTTAATTAAAAAAAAGATAGTCAAGAGAATAATAAAAGTTACTCTCTTGACTATCTTTTTTATTTTGGTTTATATGGAGGAGTATCTTCAGCTATTTTACGTTGATACATTGAAAAATCACTATCATAATATATATCTGAAGATTCTTCCTTATCATTAGAATTTTTTTCTAATAGTGTTTCTATATAATCTAGCTTCTTAGATAAATCATCTATTTTAAAAAGTCTATTTTTAGTTCTTTTTAATTCATCATACATTAGATCAGTTCTTTTCTTTGATTGTTCGAGTTCAATAAAAGTTCTTTCAACTTTTTTTAGTAGTTTTTTTAATTCATCTACATAGTTGTTTTTAGGAGTATTAATAGTTTTTTCATTATTATTTATATAACTTGAATAATCAATTTTAACATCTGTATTATCTAGAACTTCAATACTAAATAAATAATCCATAGAACAATTCATAATTTCGCTTAATTTTAATAATGTATAAATATTAGGTTCAACTTCACCATTTTCATAGTATGAAAGTGTAGACCTTGATATTCCTAATTTATTAGCTAATTCTTGTTGTGTTATATTATTCAATTTTCTATATTCTTTAATTTTTTTTCCAAGATTAATCCAACTCATATGTACTTCCTCCTACTATAGTTTTAACAGAAATATAAAATTTAAACCATAAAAAAAGAGGTTAATGTCAGTAAAAAATAAATTTTATATAAAATGTATTATTTATTGACAAAAATGTTTGTTTTATGTTATTATTTGAACATAGTATTTTCAAAAAAAGAAAAGTGTTATATAAATTAAAAATTTGGAGGAAATAGAAAATTTCCACCCTAGCGGTTTGGGTGAACTATACACTTTTTTAGGAGGAGTTATGGTTAAGCAGGGAAGTTGGAGAGAAGATGACAAAATATTAATAGAAATGTTTAATAATGGTTGTACAGCTTTAGAGATTTCTATAGAATTAAATAGAACAAAAGAAGCAACTCAAAAAAGAATACAATATTTGAAAAGGAAGAAAGTTATATTTGAATGTAATAGAAGATTAAAGCAAATAGAATTAAGAGAAATAAATAAAGCGATAAATTATGAAAGTAGTAAATTTATGAGTGATAGATCACTTGTTAAATCAAGTTTATCAGCATATAAGAATAATTCTAAAGGAGATTTAGTTTTAGATAAGGAAAAAGCTAAAGCAAATGGATATGAATATACTAGTGATATGCCAAGAAAATTAGGAAATAATGAAGGTAGAGAGTATGATAAAACATTTGTATATAAAAAAATAGGTTAATAATTTACAGGACTTGAGGGATTACAAAGAATATAAAATGCAAATTTTAATTAAGGTCTGTAAGTTTATCAAGGGGAGTTTTTCTCCCCAATAAATAAAAGTGTTCCTTGAGAACACAAAATAATATAATGTGAGAGGTGTATTATGAAATTTGAAAAAATAAAAGAAATTTTAAAAAATAGAAAAGTACAAATAATAACAGGAACAGTAGCTGGAGTTTTAGCATTAACAGTAGTTGGAACAATAATATTAAATAATAAAAATGTAGAAAATAAAAATATTATTGTAGAAAAAGATGATAAAAAAGCTTCTAATAAAGAAAATGATGAGATAAAAGAGCAATTAGAAGAATTAAAAAGTATAGATACATCTAATATGTCAGATGAAGAAAAAAAGGAACTAGAAAATAAGATAGCAGATACAGAAAAGAAGGTAGCTAGCAATAATGATGAAGCAGGTAAAGAAGTTACTTCGAATACTTCAACATCAAAGCCAAATTCTACTTCAACAACTATAGAAAATAGTGGTACAAGCACTAACACTAATAAAGGAAGTAATTCTAATAGTAAGCCATCTAGTGGAAGTTCTTCTAATTCCAATAGTAGCAACAATACGGGAGGAAATTCTACTAGTGGTTCAACAGGAGGAAATACTAGTAATAAGGAAGAATCTCATACTCATAACTGGGTGCCAATAACTAGTGTAATACATCATGATGAACAAGGACATAACGAGAAAATACTAGTTAGTGAAGCTTGGACAGAAGAAGTTCCGATTTATGAAGATAAGGAAGTTATGATATGTAATGATTGCGGAGCAGAATTAAATGCGTCTAATTGCTATGATCATGTAGAAAATCACTTATTAAGTGGTGGAAAGGGGAGTTGGAGAGAAGAGTGGAGGAAAGTTCAAGTAGGAACTAATAAAATAAATCATGATGCAGTATATGAAGATAAATGGGTTGTTGATAAAGCTGCTTGGGATGAAACAGTTACTACTGGATATAAATGTAGTAGTTGTGGAGCAACTAAATAGTATGATTTATAAAAAGATAGAAGAATTTTTTGATAAATATTTTGAAATTATATTAAAAATAGCATTAATTATAAATGTAGTTATGATAGTGATTTTATTCTGTATGATAAACACCTAGAAATTAAGATGTTTTCTATAGTAATAAAAATATTAAAAGGTGTTCCCGAAGGACACAAAACTTAATAAGTTAATTTTATTTAAAACACCTATTAGTTTAGGTGTTTTTTAGTACAAAAAATTATGTAACATAAAGAACTTCAACTATTTAATATAGTTGGAGTTTTTTAATTGCATAATTTAAGAAAGTGAAAGGGGTGAATTAAAATGAATACTTGTGTAATGTGTGGAACTATTGTATTAAATGGAGATCATGTTTGTAAGTATTGCACAGAAAAAATTGAAAATGAAAAAAATAAGGAGGGATGACAGTGAGAAAACTTAAAAGAATTTTAAGTTTAGTTCTAACTATGTGTATTTTTATAGGAATGGGAAGTGATATAAAAGCACAAGCACAAACTATAGAAGAAGTCGCTAAGTTAGAAATCAAAGTTAATGGTAAAGGTACTGTTGTTGTTGATGATGGCGATTCAAAATATTCTTTAGAAGATAAGGATGTATTAAGAGCTAATGCAACTATAAATAGTGATTTGAAATTAACAGTAACTCCTGATGATGGCTATTTAATAGCTTCTGTAAGTGGGGTTGATTCTCAAGTTGGAGAAAGTGGAAACAGTAAAATATATAATGTTTCTACAAAATCTGATGGTACTTTTATTGATGTAAACTTTGAAAAAGAAACTAAAGATGAAGTTGAGAATGAAATTAAAGAAGAAGCTAAAGAAGAAATTAATAATGATATAAAAGAAGAAGTTAACAATGATATAAAAGAAGAAACTAAAGAAGAAGTTAATGATGAGATTGAAGAAGAAAAGGGTGTATCTGAAGAAGCTAAGAAGTTTATTGCAGAATATGAAGCTGGTAACTATGATTCTTCAGAATCATTAGAATTTAGAAAATCATTAGTAGCTTCTAACAACCTAGAAGAGTACGTTGATTCTCAATTCTTCTTTAAACAAGAGTATATCGAGGATTTAGAAGAAACTTATTTAGGGGATTTACTTACTCTTATAAGATTATCTTCAAACTCTATAACATCTACTGATGAGTTATTTGATGCTTATTATAAAGTAGATGCTAGGTATAGTTTAATACCATCTCTTAATAGGATGGTTAGAGCAAGTTTTAATAGTTCTGCTTTAGATTTAGCTATGGCTAGAAGTGCAACAGTTATGAGACCTAATCATAATAATATATCAGCACCTGAAAATAGTGTATCTTATTATGAGGGTGGGTATTTTATGGGACGAACTGGTGTTTACTCTGTTAATGGTAGAGCAGCTTTTTGTGCTGACCATACTAAAACAGACCCGCCATCAGGTACGTTATTAGCCAATGTACATGAAGAAACTAATGACCTTATTAGAAAGGTATTGTACTATGGTTCAGAAGGACCAGCTCAAATTGGAGGTTGGACTTATAATTCCTTAAGATTAGGAACTGCTATGGCAATTTCTAATATCAGGCATGGGACTAAAAAAACCATGGGGGTAAGATTAACAAATGCAGTTTCAGGACTTGCATCTCCACCATCATCTTTTAAGGCTTATATTGGAGATCCATCAAATTCTTCATATCAATCAATTGCTTATTGGGAATATAGTCCTAAGGGTTCATTACAAATATCTAAATCATCTGCTGATCCATCTATTACAAATGGGAATAGTTATTATGACATAACAGGTGCAGAATATGGGGTATTTACTGGTTCTAATGCAACTGGTCAAGTGGCAACTCTTACAATAGGTTCTAATGGTTGGTCTCAAGAAATTTCTTTAGATGCAGGAACTTATTATATAAAAGAAATTAAGGCTCCAAAGGGATATGCTTTAGATAATAATATATATCCTATGACAGTTACTTCGGGTAGTAAGGCTACAAGAAATTTTACAGATAGACCACAAACTGACCCAGTTAGTATTATATTAAGCAAAGTAGATGCTGATACAGGAAATGCATCTCCACAAGGAAATGGTACATTAGCTGATGCTCAATTTACTATTAAATTCTATTCAGGAGAATATAATGATGGTATTAATCCAGGAGATTTAGGAATAACTCCTACAAAGACTTGGATACTAAAAACAGATTCTAATGGGCGTTGTAGATTAAATGATGCTTACAAGATATCTGGAGATAGTTTTTGGTACAATAGTCAAGGTATACCTACATTACCATTAGGTACTTTAACAATACAAGAGACTAAAGCACCTATTGGATATAAAATCAACTCAGAAATATTTGTAAGAAGAATAACTCCTAATGGTACATCAGAAGGGGTTAACACTTATAATGAGCCAATAATAAAAGAAGATTCTTTAAACTTTGTTATAAAAAAGGTTCAAAGTGGAACATCAACTTTAATACCTAATGCTAAGTTTAGACATACTTTACCTGATGGTACTACAGAAGAGTTACAAACTGGTTCAAATGGTGAAGTAGTTATTAGAGGTTTAACTCAAGGTATTCACAAAATAGTTGAGTTTGAAGCTCCTGAAGGTTATGAAGTAAATAAAAATGAATTTGTGTTTGAAGTTAAGTCAGATAACACTATAAATGTTATTTCTAATACAATAAATATGGGTATGAGTTATTCAGAATTTGAGGGTGATGGAATTTTAACTGTAAATGATGATGTTAAGCCATTTAGTATAAAATTAACAAAGGTTAATGATAAAGGGGCAGTTTTAGAAGGTGCAGAGTTCACTTTATATTCAGATAGTGCTTGTAATAATGTAATAGAAACACAAGTAAGTGATGGAAATGGTAATCTTAAATTTTTAAATTTAAAACCAGGAACAAAATACTATATGAAAGAAACTAAAGCTCCCGAAGGTTATAGAATACCAGTAGATATTTTTGGAAAAGTTCATGTTTATGAAATATATGTAGAATCAACACCAGTTAATAATGTGTTTGATTACTATATAGACGGTGTTAAATACACAGTAAATGATACAGATTCAAATAAGGATGTATATTTAGCTGGAACTAAATCTGATAGAGAAGTAAATATAAAAGTTGTAAATACAATAGGTATGAAGTTACCTAAAACAGGTTCATGGTTAATGATACCTATATTATTAATTGGAGTAGGATTGATGTCTTATTCAGTTTTTTCAAATAAAAAGAAAATGAAAGTAGATAAAGGGGAATAGGGTAATGATAAGCAAGAAAACAAGAAAAATATTTTGTTCAGTATTATTGGCTGGAATAATAGTAGGTCAAATGAGTTCAATAAAGGTTTTTGCAGAAGCAAATATACAAAGTATAGTAGATGTAAGAGCTGAAGTAGGAACTCCAGGGGGAGTAGCAAATTTAGGTAAAGGAAGTGCACAAATAACTATTTCAGGAAATAGTGGACAAACATTAGTAGGGAAAAAGTTTAATGTGTACAAGCTATTTGATGCTGAAAACTCAGCAGGGTTAGAATCAATTAATTATACAATAAATCCTACTTATAAAACTCCATTACAAAATGTAGTAGGTAAGAAATTAAATAAAGCAGCAGCTCAAGTAACTGAATATGAAATAATTGATTATATTCAATCTTTAAATACTAATAAAGTTGAAGGTGCTCATGCAGATCAAACTTTAGAAGGTAGATATAGTGATTTCAGATACTTTGTAGAAGAACTAAGGGATGAAATTAAGAAGTTAAATATTAAAGGTGATGTTGTTAATGTAAGTGAAACTAAGGCTGATAATAGCATAGTTATTGCAGGATTAGACTATGGTTATTATGTTGTTGATGAAGTAACGGCTGTAGATGATACTCATTCAGCAAGTTCACTTTGTATGGTGAATACTGCTAATCCAAATGCAGAAGTGCAAATAAAGTCAGATTATCCTTCTGTAATAAAGAAAATACAAGAAGATGATAATAAAGATAGCATAGGAAATAGTGGTTGGAATGATATTGGGGACTATGAAATAGGTCAAACAGTTCCTTATAAATTTGAATCAAATGTTCCAAACATGAATGGATATCATAATTATTATTATGCATGGCATGATAAAATGGATGAAGCTTTAACTTTTAAGAAAGATACAGTTTCTATTACTATTGAAGGGAAGAATAAGAGTTATACTTTAAATCCAGGAGAATTTAATATAGTTGAAAATCCAGGAAAAGGAGAAACTTTTAAAGTTGAAATTACTGACTTAAAAGCTATAGTAGACAGGGAATTTAATAATAAAAATGCTTTAGGTGAAAATGAATATGGACAAAAGGTTATTTTAAGATATGATGCTACTTTAAATGATAAAGCTGCTAACGATACTGGTAGACCAGGTTTTGAAAATGATGTTAAGCTTGAATTTTCAAATAACCCTGATGGTGACGGACAAGGTGAAACTGGTGAAACTCCTTGGGACACAGTAGTGTGCTTTACATTTAAGGTTGAAGGTTTAAAAGTTAATGACCATAATTTAAATCTTGAAGGAGCTAAGTTTAGATTATATTCAGATAAAGATTGTAAAAATGAAGTATATGTTAAAAAATCTTCTGATGGATATATAGTAATTAATAGAGATAGCATTGGTGGAAGTGATCATACTGGTGGTACTAAACCACAAGATGCAGTAGAAATGGTATCAGATGCCAATGGCGTATTTAACATAATTGGATTAGATCAAGGAACATATTGGCTTAAAGAAACAGATGCCCCTGATGGATATAGACCATTATTAGACCCAATAGAAATTAATGTAGTACCAACTTATACAACTGATAGAAACAATTACATTAAAGGTGATGGAGCAACTGACAAAACATTAAAGACATTAGAAGCAACTGCTAAGATTAAATCTTTCTATTCAGGAATATTTAATACTGAAGATTTAAATTTAACTACAGATGTAAATGAAGGTTCTATGAACTTAACAGTTGTAAATAAAGTTGGAACTAAGTTACCTATAACTGGTTCACCAATGACTTTATTAATGATGAGTTTGGGAACTGGAATTATGACTTACTCAATTAGAAGAAAGAAAAAATAGCATATAGATAGGTAAATTTGTTATGGGAAAGAATAATATATTAAAAAAATTAAGTTTTTTATTAGGATTAATATTATGTTCTTACCCTTTGATTAGTGGGATAGTTCAGCAACAGGCTCAGAAAGGGACTGTTGCTACATATCAACAGATGATAAATAATTCATCTAATTCTTCTCTTGAAGAAGCATTATCAAAGGCAAAGGAGTATAATGAAGTTCTATTTGAATCACTTACTTCTTTAAGTAGTGATAAGCTAAGTATTTTAAGTGAAGAAAATTATAATACAACATTGGATATAGGAAATGGAATTATGGGAAGCATAGAAATTCCTAGTATTAATGTTAATTTACCTATATACCATGGAACTAGTGATGAAGTATTATCTGCTGGTGTAGGACATCTTAATGGAAGTAGTTTACCTATAGGTGGGGTTAATACTAAAAGTATATTAACAGCTCATAGAGGATTGCCAAGTTCTAAGTTATTTACTAGATTAGATGAATTAGTAGAAGGCGATTTATTTTTTATAAGAGTATTAAATGAAACATTAGCTTATAAGGTCAATGATATACAAGTAATAGAGCCTGAAGATGTTGCTGGATTAGAAATTGAAGAAGGCAAAGATTTAGTTTCTCTTATAACTTGTACTCCATATGGGTTAAATACTCATAGGCTTGTAGTAACTGGTGAAAGAACTGAATATGAACCAGCTATATATGAGAGTATAGAAAGTAAAAATATGTCTATTAGAGAATATGTATTTTTAGCAATCCCATTTGTATTTTTAACAATAATTGTTGGAAGGAGGATTAATAGTGCTAGGAAAAAAGCTTAAAGTATTGGTATCAACATTAATATTATTAAGTGTACCAATTAGTGTTATTGCTTCACCGAGAGCTATAATTAGCGATTCTGTAATAATTGATAAAGGAGATGGAAGTGTAGTAATTCCACCAAGTGAGGTATTAAATGAAATACTAAATAATGAGACTTCTTTATCAAATAAGGGAAGTATAACTATAAAATTAGCAGATGCAAAAAATAATCAAAGCAAAGAAGGTGTTGAGTTTTCAATATCTAAAATAGCAGATATTGAAGATGGGCTTTACAAAGTAAAGGAAGATTATAAGGGTGTAGAAGTTGATTTAAATAATATAAAAACTGCTAATGATTTAGAATTAGCAGCCGAGTTATTTAAGAAAGTAGCCAAAACAGATAATTTAATGAAAACTAATGCTAGTGGAGAGTGTAATATTGAGGATTTAGATGTGGGAGTATATTTAGTATATGCTAAGAATATAGCAAATTACGATAATATAACTCCTTTTATAGTTTCAATTCCTTCATGGAATGAAACAGATAAATCTATGTCTTATGATATACAAGTAATACCTAAACATACTGAAATAATAAAAAAAGATAAGACTAAGGTTCCAGCAACAGCATATGATGGAAATTCAATTTATTTAGTTTTAGGAGGTATGGGTTTAATAGGTAGTTCAACTTTATTTTTTAAGGCAAGAAAGAAGGAGTAACTTTGAAAAAGATAGTAGCAAGTGTTTTATTAGTAATTTCTATAATATTTCTATTTAAAGGCTTTATAGATTGGAAATATAGAATAACTAATAAAGTAAATAATGATAGTATTCGAGAGTTGGTAACTAACGAAAATGAGGAAGATCCATTAAATAGAATTATAGATTTTCAAAAATTAAAATCTATAAATAAGGATGTAGTAGCATGGATATACATTCCTGGAACGAAAGTGGATTATCCCATACTAGTAGGTGAAAGTGATGAAGAGTATTTATATAAAAATATAAGTAAGGAGCATACCCCCCTAGGTTCCTTATTTGGTTTTAGTGGTACAAACTTTACAAAGGGTAATACTTTCATATTCGGACATAATATGGCTAGTAGTCAAATGTTTGGTGAACTTAGAAAATACTTATCTTCGGACTTTTTAGAAGAACATAGATATATATATGTATATACGGAGAGAAAAGCTATGAAATGTGATATATTTTCAATTTTTATTGCTAATGAAAATGATAATGTGTTTAGTGGTCAATATGAACTAGGGACTGTAGAATATATAGATTTACTTTCAGAATTGGTTAATAGAAATAATTATAGTAATAATAACTTGAAAAAGGATATTATAGAATATTCAACTACACAAGTTTTTAATCTAATAACTTGCTACGGAAGAGAAGGTACTTCTGATAGATTACTTGTTAATGGAATAGTTGTAGAAGAAAAAATAAGATAAATGATAAAGGTGTTCCTAGGGGACACCTTTTAATTATAAGAAAAAATAATATAAATATGAAATAAAAAATGTGTCCCCGAAGAACACTTTTTATTATTAAGTAAGTTAACTAAAGTAAGTAATTTTATGCTTATTTTAGTTAATTTATAAAAGGTAATTTAAAGGAGGAAATAATATGAAAGGGAAAAATCCAACTAGGAAGCAAAAAATTATGATAAAAGAAAATAAGTTAAATCCTGATAATTGGGTAGTATTAAAAGTTTTTAGCGATAGGATTTGTATTCAACATAAAGTAAGTAAAAAAATTAGGGAGATATAAATGCAAAAAAATCTAATAAATTGGATAAATAATTATATAGATAAAAAAATGAAAGAAGGAAGAAAATTTATTAATAAAATAAATATTAAAGAAAAAAAGTAGATATTAAAAGAAATGAGTGAGAATTATGATGTTTATGAGTGTTATAGCAATAGTTTTATCAGTATGTGGAGTTGCAAGTGTAGCTTGTGTTATTGTAGGAGCAAAATCGGAAAAAAATATTTAAAAAGTGTTCCCCAGGGACATATTTTTGAAGGAATAAATTTGTTAATAAGATAAAAAGATGTCCCCGAAGGACATCTTTTATTATTAGGTAAGTTAAATAAAGTAAGTATTTTTATACTTATTTTATTTAGGTTATAAGGTAAATAAAATTAAAATACATATTTGGAGGAAAAGACATGGAGACAATAAAGGTAGCGATAAGAATTACCGAGGAAATAAGAATAAAATTAGAAGAGTATATAGTTATAAATGGGTTGCATAGACAAAGAATAAGATATAATCAATTAGCAGAACAAATAATAAAGGATTGGTTGAAGAATCCAAGGTTAAATAAAGAAAAAATAATTTATGGTACATCAAGTAAAACTAGGGGGGGGAGGGTAAGTATAAACTTAACAGAAGAAGAACATATAAGAGCATATGAAATATATGTAGCTGAATACATAAGAGAGTGTAGAAGTTTAAATATATTATTATATAACGTTTTGTTGCAGTTTGTTGATAATAATTTTAGTGATTTTGAAATATAAGAAAGTAGACCAAACGGAATATTAAGTAACGGAACAAAGTGAGTAAGTTAATGTATAGTGCGGTAGAAGCTTAAGGTGTTCCTAGGGAACACTTTTGGAAAGGAAGTAATATGGGAAAGGCAGATAGATATATAGAAAAACAAAAGTGTCAAAATAGTCAACTTAACCCTTTTAAAAACAGAAAAAAATATGATTTTATAGAAATGATAGAGCATAGTAAAAATCAAAATAGGTTCGTAAATAAAATCATAAATAGAAAATTAAAGTAGTGAATAATTCAAAAATACAATTAATTGAAAGTGAGTGAAAATAATGAATAAAAAAATAGAAGTGAATAGTGAGATTAAAGAAATAAAAAGATTAATAGAAGAGAATGAAATTAATAAAGCAGAATTTAAAGCTTTTGAATTAGCTGAATCTATATTTCCATATAAAAATAATGGTGATCCATATTTTACTAATGAATGTGTAAATGTAATAAGCAAAATTATTATGAAAGAATACAAGAAAAGTTGTAAAGAGGAAATTAATATAGATTATATTATAAATAATTTTGAAGAGTTATCAAAAGAAGTAATTGATGTGCCGGAAATAGTGAAAGCAACATTGAAGGCTGAAATACTATCAAGTTTAAACTTATTAAAATAAAGGTATCCCTTGGGGATACCTTTTAATTATGCAATTAATATTCTATTTAATATAGATGAAAGGTGTGTTATATATGAATACAGATAAGACTAGGTTAACAATAATGAATGGATTAGAAGTGAAAAAAGGTATATTAGATAATTGTAAAATAATAGATTGTAAAAATGAAAAAAGTAATAAATTGTATAAAAAGATATTGAAGAAATTAATAAAGTAAAATCAAAGGCACAAGAATATATTATGAATATTAAGGAAAATTATACTAGTGAATATGAAAAGTTAAATACAGTAATAAAAGTTAATGAAAAAGTAAATTATGAAATGCTTATTACAAGAGAGGGTAATTTAAAAATACCATGTGTATTTTTAAATGAAGGTAAATGTTCAATATATGAAGTAAGACCATTTATATGTAGATTTTATGGTACAAGGAATAAAGACTATGGTTGTAATAAAGTATATATTAAAAAATTAGATTATAGTGAAGGTGAAATGGATAATATATTACTTGAAAAGAGAATAAACTCTGAGTTTAAGAAGATAATTGGCGAAGAATATATTGAAAGGGGATATCCTATAAGTGATTTTATTTATAGTATGTATGATTTCAATATTAAGAGTGGAAAATATAAATTGGCTACTGAAAGTAATAAAAAAGATTATGTAATTATGAAAGCTAAGATAAACAATTTAATTTAGATAAAGGTGTTCTTCGGGAACACCTTTTTATTATATATATTTTTAGGAAAAGAACTTCTGACAGGCAATAGCCGAGAGGTTCTTTTTTATTGAAGGGAGGTGATTATATGGCAGGAGAAAAGCTTGATAAAGATATTAAAGAAATTGCAGTTGCGGTAATTGAAGCAAGTGGCAAAACTTATGAAGAATGGTTAAATGAACAACATAGGAATGTTATATTTACAAATTCAAAGTTATTGAAGGAAAGCTTAAATTTAAGAAAGGAAATAGGTAATTAATTGGAGTGGAAATTAAAATTAGAGGGATTTCAAAAGCAACAATTAGTAAAATTGATGAAAAAGCAAAAGAATTAGGATATAAAAGTAGAAATGAGTTTTTAAAAACATATTTAGAAAGACAATTTTTATATCTTGATAAATTAGTAGAGTATGAAGGAAAATATGAAATTCTACTTGATAAAGTTCTTAAAGTATTGGACTACAATACTTTAGCATTAAATAAATTTTGTGAAGAAAATCTTATAGATGTAGAAGAAATAGTAAAAGAAGATAGATTTAAGGAGGAAAAATAAATGGATGTTGTACAACAATTAGCAAATATGGGGAATGAATTTATTGGATGGATGCAAATTTTAGGTGTAGTTGGAGCAGCTATAGCTTTTGGAGTAGGTGGATTTCAACAGATATTTGGAGGAGCTGAAGGATTAAGAAAGGCTAAACCTTGGTACATAGGAGCAGGAGTAGGGCTTATTTTTATATTAGGTGCTTCTGCAATAGCCACTTTCTTAGAATCAAAAATAACATTTTAAAAAAGGGAAGATTTAATCTTCCCTTTTATTATAGGAGGATATATGAAGAAATTTATTTCAGATGTAAAAAAAGAATTAAATGATTTATTAGAAGAAAAAGAAGCTAATAGAGAAATGAAATTAATAAAACGGTTAGCTGATAAAAAGATACTATTATCTTTTATAATAGGTGTATTTTTACTGGTAACTATTTTTGTTAATTTAATTTCTAACTCTATAGATGCAATGTTTTTAATGTTAGCAGGAGGAGAAAGTAAATTTAATATTTTATTCAACTTATTTATGCCTAATTTTGGGTATCCATTATTGTATTTATTAGCATATGGAATAATGACATTAGTATTGATTAAATTTATTTTTAACTTTAGGGCATCATTTAAGGATATAAGTGATGGACAAAAAGGTACGAGTAGATTTACTACTATGGAAGAAATAGATGAACAATATAAAAGTGTTGATGAAGTTGAAACAATTGAGGAAAGAGAGCAGGGAGGATATAACGGAAAAGGTGGAATACCAATTGCTCGTGGGTATAAAGATTATATTGTAATAGATGGTAAGAAGGTAATGAGAGAAGTTTTATATATTGATGATAGTCCAACAAATAACCTTATTATTGGAACAACTAGAAGTGGTAAAGGTGAATTATTTGTATTTCCAACTATTGATTTATATTCAAGAGCGGAGGAAAAAGCTTCGTTGGTGGTCAATGATCCAAAGGCTGAGTTGTATGGTGCTTCAAAAGAGATACTTGAAGCTAGAGGATATAGAGTAGAAGTTTTAAACTTAATAAATCCATTAAATTCAATGAGTTATAATCCACTTCAGTTAGTAATAGATGCTTATGAGAAAGAGGACTATAGCACAGCTCAAGGATTATGTAAGACATTAACTCATATGCTTTATTATAAACCAGATACCAAAGACCCTTTTTGGCAAAATTCAGCTATGAGTTTAGTTAATGCTTTAATTCTTGCAGTTACAGAAAAATGCTTTGATGATTGCAAGATATATTATAAAAAGATAGCTGAATTAGAAAATAGTGATAAGAAAAATAAAGATAAATTAATAAGTAACTTAGAAAAAGATATTAAAAAAATAAAGTCTAAAATAACTCTTTATACAGTTGCTAATATGTTATCGGAATTAGGTTCTAAGACAGATATTAAAGGTAATAATGAATTAGATAAGTATTTTTCAAAGTTACCAGTAGAATCAGTAGCAAAAATGCAGTATGCAACGTCTAACTTCTCTAAAGGAGAAGCTAGGGGGTCTATATTTAGTGTTGCAATGTCAGAGCTTAATATATTTACTATGGATGAAATAGCAAAGTTAACATCTAAAAATTCTATAGATTTAAAAGATATAGGCTTTAAATCAGAAGATAATAGACCAGTAGCTTTATTTATGACAGTTCCCGATTATGATACATCTAATCATGTTATTGCAAGTATATTCGTTAGACAATTATATTATGTTTTAGCAAAAGAAGCCACATTCAATATCCCTGCTAAATGTGATAGAGAAGTTATCTTCTTATTAGATGAGTTTGGTAATATGCCAGCCATAGAAAGTATGGCTAACATAATAACTGTTTGTTTAGGTAGAAATATTAAATTTAATTTAATCATTCAAGGTATATCACAATTAAAAAAATTATATGGAGATGACTATAAAACTATATTAGGAAATTGTTCTAATAAGTTTTATATATTTACTAATGAAGTAGAAACCGCTGAAGAATTTTCAAAGTTATTAGGTGATAAAACTATAACAACTTATTCAAGAAGTGGAGAAATACTTGATACAACTAAGCACCAAACAGAAAGTGTTGATGGAAGAAAGTTACTAACTACAGATGAATTGATGCACTTAGAAGAAGGTGAAGTTGTTATTGTTAGAGGTACTAAGCGAAGAGATACAAAAGGAAATAAAATTAGACCATTTCCTATTTTTAATACGGCAGAGCATACTCTTAAATATAGATATGAATATTTAGGAGATTTCTTTGATAATACAAAGAATCTTATAAATGAAGAAATCACAACTCTTCATAGAAATGTGAATTTGAAAGAGTTAATACTATTTAAAGATGATAAAGAAGAAAATAGTATACCCAATAAGTCAATAATTGAAGAAGTAGTTAATGAGTATAAAGCAAAAGACAAAGCTATAGAGCTAGGAAGAATATTTACTCCTAAAGACCTTGATAATATTAATCGAGAAATAGAAATGAGAAAGAAAGGTATCGAAGTTTTTAATGAAAACTCCATGTGGAGTAATTTGTATAAGGTAGCAAATGAAATTAATAATGAAAAGTTAAATGCTTATATAAAAATAGGAGAAGAAGAAATTAAGAGATTAAGTAGGGGGTGAAATTTTGGATACACTTTATACATTAATTGAGAATGGAGTTCTTGAATTAGGAAATGTATTTGAAAGTTGTATTAGGTGGTTAGGTTGGGGATTAATAACCTTACTTGCTAAATTAGTGAATGGTATAGAAAGTACGGCTAATAAAGTATATACAATAAACGGATTTTTCAATAGTTCGGAAGTAAATCAATTAATAGATAAATATGAACCTTTAGTTTGGACTATACTTGCTATTTCAATTGGTATACTAGGATTTAGAATTATATTTAACAGGCAACAAAATAGAAACGAATTACCATCAAATATATTATTTTCAATATTAGTAGTAGTATTACTTTCAACTTTTATGACAAAGATGAATGATATAACTAAAGTAGCAATAAGTAGTATAAATAATTCTAATCAAAGCTTAACAAATACATTAGTTAAAGAAAGCTTATATGATATATATTATTTGGATGATAATGATTTTAACCTGGCAGGAGAAAAAAATAATATAAGTGCAGATAGTATATATAATATAGATATAAATGAAGCTCTTGATACCAGCGAAGTTAAAGATTCAGATTTATTTAAGAAAAAGATAATTTTTAAAGAAAATGGAGATAAAAAATTAGTTAAGTTAGAGAAGGGTTGGTTTTCAATAGATGAAATGTATTATAGATATAATATTGATTTCATTTCAGTAATCATCTCTCTTGGAGCTATTGGAATAGCATTTGTTTGCATTATGTTAAAAGTTATAAGATTATTATTTGAGTTGGCATTTAATAAACTTTTTATAACATTACTAGCATTTGCTGATATAAGTGATGGTAAAAGATTAAAGGAAATGGTAAAGCATATAATATCCATATTTATAGTTATATTTATTACTGCTGTATTAACTAATATGTATATGTTATATAATTCATGGATAACTAAAAGTCTTGTTGCTAATGGATTAGGCAATAATGGGATATTAAAAATATTATTTATTGTAGGTGGAGCAATAGCGGTTATAGATGGTCCTAATTTAGTTGAGAGAATACTGGGAATAGATGCAGGGTTAAAGAGTTCATGGGGAACTTTAATGGCTGGATATGGAGTAGCAAAGGGAGCATTAAATTCAGGAAAATTATTAGCTGGAGTAGTACCTAAATTAGGAAATGGATTAGCTTTAGGCATGGCTGGTGCTAGTGGAGCTATGTCAGGAATGTTTGCAGGAAAAGATAAAAATAATATACCTAATAAAGAAAATGATTCAGATATTAAAAAGCAAGATAAAACTGTAGATAGTCAACCAAGCCAAATGAAAGCAAGTAAAGATAATGAAGCAGATTTAAATACTATAAATGATAAATTTAAGGATATAGAAGAACTTAAAAATAATTCAGATAATGATATTAATACGAAAAATAAAAATGGAGATAAAGTAGGAATCTTAGTTGGAGAAAGCTTACAAGATCAAATGAAAGCAAGTAAAAATAATAAAGCTAATTTAAATTCCTTAAATGATAAGTTCAAAGATATAGAAAATCTAAGAAATAATCCAAACAAAGATTTTGGTAAGAATAACATAGAAAATAATGAATCAAAAGGATTAGATGGAAAGACTGTACAAGAAGGAATAAAAGCAGTTAAAAATAATGCAAGTAATTTAAATTCTCCAGGTGATGAATTCAAAGACATAAAAAGTTCAACAAATAATCCAAACAAAGATTTTAGTAAAAATAATGTAGAAGCTAATAAATCAAAAGGATTAGATGGAAAGACTACACAAGAAGGAATGAAAGCAGTTAAAAATAATGGAAGTAATGTAAGTTCATTAGATGATAAATTTAAAGACATAGAAAATCTAAGAAATAATCCAAATAAAGATTTTAGTACAAATAATATAGAAGGTAATAAAATAAAGGGATCAGAAGGACAGACTGTACAAGAAGGAATGAAGTCATTTAAAAATAATGCAAGTAATTTAAATGCTTCAGAGAATAAAGTTAAAGATATAGGAGATTCAAGAAATTCTATAAATAAAAATAATACAGATAGTGTGGGCATGGGAAATGCAAAAGAAAATATAAATACTAAGAATATAAAATCTAATACTGAAGATAAAACAAATGTAGCAACTAATAATAACGCTAAGGTAGCTAATGAATCTACAAATAATAATAACTCTGAAAATAACAATGGTGGAAGAAAAGAAGTTAAGGGACAAATGGAAGATAGAAACATTGGACAATATATGAAAGATAAAGTACAAGGATCAAGATTTGTTGATAACATTAATAGAGCTTATAGCTTAGGATACAATACTACAAGTAAATGGGATATTAAAAATAGAAATAAAGGCAAGAAAGGAAGGAAGAAATAATGGCATACGTTTTACCAAAGGAAATTTCGTCATCAGTTAAATTAACAAAAAACCTATATGTTTTTGATTTAGTTTTTATGGGAATATTTATGTGTGTTGTATGGATATTAAATTTTTTAGTATATCCTCCATTAAGAACTTTTTATTATATTTTTATGGCTATTATGGGACTTTATTTTAGGAGTAATAGTTCAATTAATCCAAAGAGAAGAAAGTATCAAAGTATATATTATGCTTTAGTTAGAAACAGAAAAGCTTATATAAGAGAATAGGAGTGGTAGAAATACCATTCCTATTATTTTGGGAGGAATTAAAAAGTGGCAGTAAGAAAATTTGATGATATTAAAATAGAAAAGGAGAAAAAGAATATAAAAGTAAAACTAACAAAAGAAGAAAAAAAGATAAAGAAAGAGGAAAAGAAACAGAAAAAGTTAGAGTTAAAAGAAATAAGAAAAGCTAACAAAGATGTATTAGCTTCTACTAAGGAGCTATTAGGATTTGTAGATGTAGATGATGATGACAGTATAATAATGAAAAATGGATATTTAGATATATTTCAAATTGATAGTAAAGATATATATTCTTTAACTGATGTTGAAACTACAATGAATATATATAATTTTATAGCATTTTTAAGATCATATCCATTTGATATAAAATTAATAACTATGAATTTTCCAGTTAATACATTAAAGCAACAAGAGTTTATCAAGAAGAAAATAAAAGAGTGTGATAATGAAAAATATTATTATGAATTAATAGAAGAGTTGGAACAATTAGTGTATTTAGAGTCAACTAGGCAAAATAGAGAATTTTATATCATGATATTTATTAAAGATACTGAAGAGAAAGAAAGCATTAAGAGAACATTATTTAGAAGTCAAAATATAGCAGTTCAACTTATTCCTTTAGATTTAGAAAAGAAATTAAAAATATTGTTTAAATTAAATAATCCAAATACAAAACTAATGTAGGAAGGTGTGTAAATATGCAAAAAAATTGGAACTATACAAGATACACTGAAGAAGGAGAATATAGAGGTAGCTTTAAGGACATGATGGAGTTTATAAAAAGCAATTTTAATGGAACAATTAAAGTGTACGATATAACTAATAATTTAGTGAAAATAATTGGTGAGTGTATTTTTGAAGATAAAGAAAGTTACGCAATATTTTATGCTGTAGATGAAGGGCGTATGATTATATTTTCAAGTATATTTCTTAATGAATTCTTTGTATATTCCTATGGAATAGATGAGAATAAGGTGCCCTATATAAGCTTTTTGGATATTATAAATAACAAAGATGGAATGATTAAACTTGTGAATATAGACGAAAAATAAAGTAACTATAAATTAAGTTGATTCTGCTAATATAAAGAGAGATGTTATAATATACCTATGGAGAAGTTAGTAATTTCATAGGGGGAGTTAGAAAATGATTCTGAAAAATTTACAGTTATTGAAAAAAAGCATGGAAGAGAATGGTTGGTGTATAGATTCATTCTTATTTAATTATAATAAATCAAACTATATAGTATTAGTAAAGTTATATGATCCAAAAGAAGAAAGACCACAATATGCTCTTTTAAAACTTGAATTTTTAAAACAAGATGATATTCAAAATAAATTATTAGTTCCAGCTAATTCATATAGACTTATGGTTGAAACAAAAAAATTAAGAGAATATTTTGGTATTAAATATGGAGAGAATATAGGAGAGATTATGAAACAATTTAGTGTATATTTCTCTAAATATATTCCGACAAAAGTAATTAATAATAAAAATGATATTCAAAAAAAAGTTATGTGTATATCTTTAAATAAAGATAGTTCAGAAAATCCAAATAAAATATATTGCTATAAAGTAAAAAGAAATTCAAAGCGAGCTGATGGAACACTACGAGAAAGAAGTGTTTATAATGATAATAAAACAAGAATTTTAAGACCTGAATTATATGAAGTTTTAGGTATAGATAAGAATTTAAGTTTTTGTTACTATGAAAATCCAGAAGATGAAAAAAGTGATACGGAAATAATTTTAAACTGGACTAAAAGAAAAAATATTTAATTTGAAACAAGAAATAAAAATAATTGTAGAATTTTATTTTTAGAAAAGAGAATGTATAAGCATTCTCTTTTATTTATGGAAAAATAGGGAGTGAAGCAGATGGCATTAAGAAAAAAGATAGAATACAATCCATATTTATTAAAGGCTATTCAGCCAGTTGGTGGAATTAGCTTTTCAGATAGAGCAATAATAAAAGGTGATGGATATGAGAGTTGTATAAGAATATATGAATTTAAAACAAGAGTAGAGAATTTTTGGCTTGAAGATTTAACAGATTTATCTAATGTAATAGTAACAGTTGATATTTCAACAGAAAATCAAAATAAAATCTTAGAGCAGATAGAAAGGTCTATATCAGAGCAATATACAAGAATAGATGATGCAGCAACTAATATTGATAGGATAAAGGCTTCAGCCGAAGTAGAAAAACTACAAGGGTTAGTAGATGACATAACTCAACATGAAGAAGTTATTAAGCTAGTAACTATTAGATATTATGTATCAGCTTTAACATTAGAAGAATTAGATATAAAAGTTAAAGAAGTATTAGAAGCTATAAAAAATAAAGGATATAGAGGGGCAGTATTAATTAATGAGCAAGAGTATGAATGGAAATCATTATTTGAGAGTGCAACTAATCAAAGTTATTTTAGAAATAAAAGAGTTGGGGAGCCAATACCTTCTATTTATTTAGGGGGTGGTTATCCATTTCATTTTACGGAGTTAAGTGATCCAACTGGAATGTATTTAGGTACAACTAGAACTGGTGGAAATGTACTTTTTAATATATTTACAATGAATGATTTTAGAAAGTCATATAATGCTTTAGTAGTTGGACTTATGGGAGCTGGTAAGTCGACTTTATTAAAGAAACTCCTAAAAAATACATCTATAGTAGGGGATATGGTTAGGGTATTTGATATAGCAGGTGAGTTCAGAGATTTGGTAATAGAACGAGGAGGTAAAGTTATAGCTTTAGATGGAACTGATGGAATTATAAATTTACTTCAAGTATTTGCGACTATTGTTGATGAAGATACCAATGAAGTATTAGAAGAACAAAGTTATATGAACCATTTAAATAAAGTAAGCATGATTTATAGGTGCCTTGCTCCAGATGCTGAACAGGCTGAAGTAAGAGAGTTTGAAAGGATATTAAGAGAGTTTTATAAAGATTATGGAATAGAAATTAGTAGAGCAACAACTTACAAGGCTAATGAATATCCAATAATGGAAGATTTATTGGAGTATATAAGAAAAGAACTTTATGAAGATTTTGAAAAGAAAATAGTTAAAAGAACTTTATCAGATACCAAGAGAGAAAGACTTGAATATATAGAACTTAATATAGGAAGTATGGTTGATGATTATGGAAAATTATTTAATGGACATTCAACATTAGAGAACTTCTATGATGAACAGATAGTAAGTTTTGAAATTAAAAATTTAGCACAATTTGATAAAAGGGTATTCAACGCTCAAACATTTAACATAATGACAATGCTATGGAATAATGCCTTAAAAAAAGGGTCAGTAGCAAAGAAATTATATGATAATAGGGAAGTTAGTTTTGAAGATAGTCAAAAATTCTTTGTATTAATAGATGAAGCTCATAAATTTATAAATTCAGATAATTTAATGGCAGTTGATTATGCTATAGCATTTGAGAGAGAAGCTAGAAAATATTTTGCTGGTCTTATGTTTGCAACTCAAAGTATTAGAGATGTTGTTCCTGAAAATATTAGTAGCGAAGCATTGCATAAGATTAAAACTTTATTTGAATTAACTCAATATAAATTTATAATGCAACAAGATAATAACTCTAAAGAAGCACTTAAAGAAATATTCGACGGACAAATAACGGAAAGTGAGATAGAAAGAGTACCAACATTTAAAAAAGGAGAATGTATTTTAGCCATAAATGGATATAAGAATATTAAATTAAATATAGAAATTACAGATAAAGAAAAGCAATTATTCGCTGGAGGTGCTTAATATGAATAGTAAAAAAATAAAATTATTAATTATAGGAGCAATAGCAATTTTTATAACTGTTGGGGTAAGTTGTGGAATTAAAAATTATAAAAAAATAAATGAGGAAAGAAAGAGTACATCTCAAATGATAGATGAAAATTCAAATAGTTTTAATGAGAAAGATGAAGAAGAATATAATGAGTATCAGTTAGATGATGCATTAGAAGGTTTTGATAAAAATAATCAAGTAAATTCAGAGGATATAGTAGTAGAACCAGGATTTAAAACAAGTATAGGTACAGGTAGTTCAGATGAAGAAATTAGATATAACAATAAGTTATTAAGTGAAAGTAAATTCTCTCTAAAAGAGAGAATTAAAGCTAAAAATGTAGCAGAGAATTTTGTACAAGCAATTACAAGTTTTGATATAGAAAAACCAAAGGAAACTGTAGATTTAGCAGTAAAATATGTAGCAGACCCACTTAAAGAAGAAGTAGAATCATTATATATGTATTTAGGTAAAAATGAAACTATTAAAAAATGTATTATAGATGAAGTTGAATCTTATGAAGTTGAGAATGAGTATGATAATGATTATATTATATTTAATGTAAGGGTAGGTTGGAGTACAGTAGATCAGTATGAGCAAATTTCAAATGATGGTCATGATAGTTATGAAGTTAAATTATTAAAAATAAATGATGATTATAAAGTTGTTGAATATAGTGTTGATTAATAGAAAGGTGTCCCACGGGGACATCTTTTTTCTTAAAAATAATTTTTAGTAGAAATGAGTGATAGGTTTGTCTAAAGAAAAAAAGTTATTAAAAAATAGCATAAAAATAATTTTATCATTCAATATAGTTACGATAATTACTCTACTATTAATGACAGCAACTATATCTATTATAATAAATCAAAATTCTATAAGTAATACTGGAAGTGGTGGAATGATAACTGATATAGGAGTAGCGGGAGTACCACAAGAATATGTTAATTATTTTAATGAAGCTTCTACTATATTTAATATACCTAATTGGTGTTTAGCAGCAGTAGCAAAACAAGAAAGTAATTTTAATCCGAATACCTCCTATGGAGGGGCGTATGGAATAATGCAAATACAAAAAGTAGACCCATCAAGTGGAAAAGATTTGTGGAAATATTTAATTGATATGGGATTAGGAGAGATATATTTAGCAAATGGATATACATTTAATGATAGTGAAGAAATGTGGAATATATTTTTAAATGATCCAAGGGCTCAAATTTTTGCGGGAGCTTATGAGATAAGATATTATGGTAATTATGTTTTGTATAAGCAAAACAAAGTACCTAAACTTAACTACAATAATAATGAGAATATGGATTTAGTGAAATGGAATAGTGATGAAAATGATAGTGATTTTAGAGAAACACTAAGAAGAATTTTTGCTTGTTATAATGGGGGTCCATCTTATGGTATGAAAGTAGATTTAGATAATGCACAGTTTAATTATCCTAATAAAGTTTTTCAGTATGCAATGGAATTTAGAAATGCTGGATTAAATCAAAGTAGTAATCAAATAATAGAAACAGTAATCGAAGCTGGTATGAAGTGGGTAGGAAAATCACCTTATGTATGGGGAGGAGGAAGAACAGAAGCTGATGTAATAGCAGGTAGATTTGATTGTTCTTCATTCGTTCATTATTGTTATGCAAGTGCAGGTATTCAACTTGGAGATAGAGCAAGTGTAGTTACATTCTCTTTAGTTAATATGGGACAAAAAGTTGATGCAAGTGAAATGCGAAGGGGAGATTTAATCTTTTTTGATACATACACAGTTGATGGACATATCGGAATTTACCTCGGTGATAATAAATTTCTACATGATGGAACTTCAACAGGAGTAACAGTTTCTGAATTAAGTGGTTATTATAAAGAGAAATTTAATGGTAAAGTAAGAAGAATAGTTAACTAAAATTGTGAAAAAAATTAAAGGCATATTAAATAATAATTGAGTTAAATAATCTAAATTTAATAAAAGAAAGTTTGGTGATCTTATGATAAGTAGAGATGAAATTCAAGAAAAAGTTGATATTGTAAAAAGAAAAATAGAAAAAAATAAAACTATTCCTTATTATTTTTTAGCTTCAATATTTGTATTGGGAGCTTTATTTTTTTTCTCATCAAATTTACTTTTTAATAAAGAATTAAATTTGATTACTACAGAAATAAATCAAGAAATGTATCTTAATAATATTGCTTTTTCAATAAAAGATAGAAAATATAATCCTAATAATGGGTTAGTACAATTTACAATAAAATTAAAAGAAAATAGTTTAAATAGTGATTTAGATTTAGATTTTATGATAAGAGAAAAAAATAATCCAACAGAAATAATACCTTGTGAAGTAGTACAAATAACTTATAGTGATTATATTGTTACGACAGAAATAAGCGGAAACTGGGAAGCATTATCATTAACTATAAAAGAAAAAAGTGAGATTAATGATAATAAATATGTGAAATTTTATTCTGATATAAGAGATATAAAAATAGATGATACTCTTAAAAAGAAGAATAGAAATGAATATACGATAGAAGTAATTGACAATGAAATTAATGATATAAAATCAAAAATAGAGGAACTAAATTTAGATATATCAGATAAAAAATCAAATATAGAAGATATAAATAAGAAAATAAATTTACTTGAAGAAGAGAAAAAATATCAAACAGAAAGTGAAATAGAAGCTACAGAAAATACTATAAGTTCAAATAAAACATCTATAGGGAATTTAGAAAATGGGATAAGAAAAAATGAAAATAGTATAAAAGAACTTGAAGAAAAAATTAATAAACTTGAAGAAAAGAAGCAAGATTATAGATAAATCAAGATATGACGGTTAGTCATAAAAAGTATGATTTAGATATGATTTATATATGACGAAGGTGCATAATTGGAAAAGATTTTGTACCCTATGAAACGCTAGGCTTTGCCTAGTCCCCAAAAGTTTTTGGGGGCAGTTTCTCTTTATGCTCTTATAAAATATCTACAGGTGTAATTTCCAGTTAAGATATTTTATAATTCATATTTGGATTTGATTAAACTTTTTTTAGTTTATGAGTGAGATATAGTGAGGGGAAACACCTTAATAAAAAAAGAAAAGGAGTTAAGTAATATGGCAAGAATAAGAAAAGAATATAAAATGACAGAAAAAAATGTGGAGTACATAGAAGAAGTTAAAGAGAAAAATAATTTAAAATACAGTAGTGAAGCATTAGATTTAATAATTAGAGAGCATAGACAAAATTCAGATATTACAACAGAAGCTATGATTAAAATAATAGCAAAAGAAGTATCAGAACAAATCAAATTTGATATGAAAGAAATAAAAAAATCTAGTAATGATACTGATAGAAATACTCAAATACTTTTAGAATTAATTAATGGATTTTTTGTAATTTCTGAGTATGGAAGGTTAGCAACAACAGAGGATATTATAGCACCAGCATTACCTAAGGCAATAGAGCTTGTAGATACGAGAAGAGAAAATAAAATAGTAAGAGGTTTAGATTAAGAAATATTAAAGTAAAAAAACTCAAGTATTTAGATATAGAGTATTAATTATATTTTTTTGATAACCAACTGGAGTATTAAGTAACGGAGTGGAGAGTAGCGTAATGAGTAAGTTAATACGTAAGGCGGTAGAAAATATTTAAGATTAAATACTTTTTTAATTAAACTTTTTAAAAGTTTAATAGAATATTATTTATAAAAATGATATACTTATATAAGTTTTAGTTTGCAAATTTTCCATAGAAGATTTGCTCCGTAAAGGACATCTTTAAAGGTGTCCTTTTATGATATAATGATTAAGTAAACTAAAACTTAAAAAAATTTAAAGGAGAAATAGTATATGGAAAAAGAAATATTAGAAATTTTGAAGTCTATTCAATTAGATATTAAAGGGTTAAAAGATGAAGTTAAAGACTTAAAAGAGGGTCAAAAAATAATTGAAAAGAAACTCGATGGAGTTGTAGAGCAGACAGCAGAGCTATTAGAATTTAGAACAACTGTAAAAACAAAACTTGATGAATTAAAAGAAGTTGAAGAAGTAACTAAAGTTAATTGTTATGATATTGCAAAATTAAAAGCAGTTAAATAGATTTGAGACCAGGAGAGTTAAAGGAGCTTATAGCTCCTTTTTTTGTAGCTACAAAACTTGTAAAAGTAGATAGTAGGTGGGAGGGAAGAAGAGATATAAATAAAAGTCTTGTTAATAAATTAATTGTTGAACAACAATTAGAAAAATGCTATTATTAAGTTAATAAATTAATTAACTAACTAACTAACGGAGTGATTATAGTGGCAAGAAAAACTATTAAAGGCTTAGAAGTAATAATTACAGATTTAGA
>ENA-OOWV01000652-OOWV01000652.1-human-gut-metagenome-genome-assembly--contig:-NODE-652-length-26399-cov-3.850023_pt1 | contig 26399 bp, 17 predicted proteins | sample MGYA00241584_ERZ501337 | MGnify/ENA primary metagenome ERZ501337 (study PRJEB25962, sample SAMEA2042744) | human gut metagenome | biome: human gut; feature: human-associated habitat; material: faeces... | reverse complement strand
GCCGTTCTCTTTACAGGGTCACAAAATCCGCGCTCTGGATCCCGTCCAGGCCGGCGATCATCTGCAGGGTGGCTTTTTCCACCGGGCTGTCCACGGTCATGATCATCATGGCGTTGCCGGTTTTGGGCTTCCGGGCCACCTGCATGTTGGCAATGTTCACATGGGCTGCCCCCAGGAGGGTCCCCATCTGGCCGATCATCCCGGGCTTGTCGTCGTTCTTGGCCAGGATCATGTAGTGTTCCGGCACCAGGTCATAGTGGTAGCCCTGGACTTCCGTAATGTGGGGCGTTTCGTCCGGTGCCACCATGCCGGCGGCGGTGAATACCTTGTTCCCGCTGGAAATCTTCACGGATACCCGGTTCAGCCGGTCTTCCCCGTTCATCTTCCCTTCCACCACGGCCACCCCACGGGTTTCCGCAGCCAGTTCCGCATTGACCATGTTCACCCGTTCCTTCAGGATGGGATCGAACAGCCCCTTCAGGATGCTCCGGGTGATCAGGGTGGTTTCCAGGTTGGCAGCAGGGCCTTCATAAACCACTTCCACCTTATCCACCGGATCCTTTTCCAGCTGGTAGTACAGTTTGCCCAGGCATTCACCCAGCTGCAGGTATCCCAACATCCCTTCCAGTTCCTGAGGATGGAGGGCCGGCAGGTTCACCGCGTTGGGCACCATCTGACCATTGAGCACGTTCACCACTTCCTGGGCAATGGAGATGCCCACCTTGTCCTGGGCTTCCACGGTGTCCGCTCCCAGGTGGGGCGTCAGCACGCACTGGTCCAGACCGATCAGGGGAGAAATGGGTTTGGGTTCGTCCACCAGCACGTCCAGACCGATGCTGGCCACCTGGCCTTCCTGGATGGCTTCCGCCACGGCCTGTTCATTGTACAGGCCGCCCCGGGCGCAGTTCACCAGACGGACGCCCTTCTTGCATTTCTTCAGTTCTTCCTTGCCGATCATGTTGATGGTTTCTTCCGTTTTGGGAGTATGGATGGTGATGATATCGGCCTTGGCCAGCAGATCATCCAGGGTTTCACATTTTTCCACCCCCAGCCGTTTGAACCGGGCATCTGGGATGTAAGGATCGTAGGCGATGACCTTCATTTCAAAAGCCTGCATCCGTTTGGTCACCAGGGTACCGATCCGGCCCAGGCCGATGATCCCCAGGGTCTTGTGGTACAGTTCCACCCCCTTCAGATTCTTCCGGTCCCAGACCCGGCTTTCGATCATCTTCTGGGCCCGTACGGTGTTCCGGCAGGAGGCCAGCATCAGGCCGATGGTGTGTTCGGCAGCGGAAATCACATTGGCTTCCGGGGTGTTCACCACAATGATTCCCCGTTTGGTGGCACCTTCAATATCGATGTTGTCCACCCCGTTGCCCGCACGGCCCACCACTTTCAGGTTCGTGGCAGCTTTGTAGAATTCTTCGTTGACTTTGGTGACGCTGCGGACGATGATGGCGTCATAGGCCCCTACGATCTTCAGCAGTTCTTCCCGGGGAATGTCGAACTTTACATCCACTTCCAGGTCCGGCTGGGCCTTCAGCATTTCCACGCCCTTGTCCGAAATCCGTTCCACCACGATGACTTTTTTCTTGTCCATGATTTTCTCTCCTTCGCCCCTCACGGGTACCTTGTATAAAATAAAAACTCCCGTGCCTGACCCCCTAAACGGGTATGTCAAGGACGGGAGAACCTCTCACGTGGTGCCACCTTATTTCGCTGCACTGCAGCCTCATTTCCAGGATAACGGCTTGGCCGGATGGGTTGCTGCCCCCATCGTCTCAGGAGTGGATTCCACAGGGTCTTCCGCTGCTTCCCACACCCAGCAGCTCTCTGGAAGAAAAGGCCTTGTGTACTTGGTTCCTTCATGGACAGTTTATTCAGTATATCTATTTAGGTACATCAAGCACTTGCTTACGATTTTACTCATTCTCTACTGTATTGTCAAGTGCTTTCGTAAATTTTTCTGCCCGGTCCAGGTGCTTTTTCAGAATCCGCGTACGGTCTCCCACGGACTCCATGGCAGACTGGGCTTCGGCCAGTTTCTTTTCCGCCCGTTCCACTGCCGTTTCGAAGGCACCCAGGTCGGTGTTGATCTGGGCCACCAGCCGCCACACCTGGCTGGTCTGTTTCTGGACCACCAGGGTACGGAAGCCCATCTGGAGGCTGTTCACCACAGCGGCCAGGGTGGTGGGCCCCACCAGAGTCACCCGGTATTTCCGCTGGAGTTCGCTGATGAGGCCCGGCCGGGACACGGCTTCTGCAAAAAGCCCTTCCAGAGGCAGGTACAGCAGGCCGAAATCCGTGGAATAGGGAGGGGCGATGTATTTGTCCCGGATGTCCCTGGCCTCGCTTTTCAGCCGGATTTCCAACTGCTTCAGGGCCAGGGTTTCGGCGTCGGCGTCTCCGTCTTCCCGGGCCTGGACCAGCCGCTGGTAGTCTTCCAGAGGGAATTTGGCGTCAATGGGCAGCCATACAGGGGCATCCCCAGTGCGGCCGGGCAGCCGGATGGCAAATTCCACCCGTTCCTGGCTCCGGGGACGGATGGCCACGTTAGTGCCGTACTGTTCCGGAGCCAGCATGTCTCCCAGCAGGTTTCCCAGCTGCATTTCCCCCCAGATTCCCCGGTTCTTCACATTGGTCAGGACCTTCTTCAGATCCCCCACGCCCTGGGCCAGGGACTGCATGGACCCCAGGCCCCGGTTCACCATGGCCAGCCGGTCGCTGACCACGCTCATGGAGAGGGTCACCTTCTGGTCCAGGCTGTCCCGGAGCCGGTCCGCCTCTTCCCGGGCCTGCTGGGCCCGGACTTCTTCCTGGGCCCCCAGGGATTTCTGGAGCTGGACCAGCAGCACGATCAAAACAAGGAGGGCGCACAGCACCGCCCCCAGCAAAATGGTTTCCATGACAGTTTCCGCCTTTCGTAAAATTCTTCTTCCATTATAGCAAAAAAGAAGAGTGGCGAACAGGTGTTTTTGCCTTTACCCCCTCTCTTTTCTGCGTTATAATTAAATTAATCACATAACTAATTATTTTAAGTAAAGAGGGGAGCAATCATGCACAGACGGAATTCGGAAGAAACCATGCAGCGGCTGATGGATGCCGGGGCGGAACTGTTCGACAAAAAGGGATACCACAATGTTTCCATCAAGGAGATCGGCCGGCTGGCCGGATGCAACAGTGCCCTGATTTCCTATCATTTCGGCAGCAAACAGGCCCTGTACCAGTCCATTATCGACAGCCAGCTGAAAGTGCTCCACCGGTTGGAAGAATCCATCGAAAAAGAGGAAAAACCGCCTCTCCAGCGGCTGAAGAAATACCTTCACGCCATTTTGCAAAGCCAATTGGATCCCCACCAGCACATGATCATCCTGTACCAGGAACTGCTCACCCCCTCCGGGCTCCTGAACGACGATTCCTGGCAGCGGCTCACCCGGCTGGGAGACTACATCCAGAGCCTGCTGGTAAAAGCGGTGGAGGCTGGCGAGCTCCGGACACCCCAGCAGGACCACGGCTATGAATATGTCACCTTCATCCTGACGGCCATTACGGAAATGCTGTTCCTGATCAAAGACCGGCCCCTGTCCCTGAACCCGGAAGGGCATCCGGCGGAACAGCTGCTGGATAAGCTGATCGGGTTCGTGCTGGAACCGTTGAAGCCGTAAAAAAGAGGCTGTGAAAAAATGCATCGTGCATTTCTTCACAGCCTCTTAGTCGGAAGTCAGGAGTCGGAAGCCTCCAGCCTGTTACTGCTTCGCGCTCAGTTGTTCCACCAGGGCCGTCAGCTTGTTCAGCCGGTCGTTCATGGCGTCCAGCTGGGCGTGGACTTTCTGGTTGTCCTGACGCAGGGTTTCGTTGTCGCTGCGCAGCTGCTGGACCGTCCGCATAAGGACGATCCGGCTCTGGAACCGGTCTCTCCGTTTGGGATCCAGGGAGAAGGTCACCCCGGCATTCACCATGTTCTCTCCGCCGCCAAAGCTGCCGCCCACATTGAAGCGGACGCTTTCCGTAGGCTGGTAGAAGGCCCCGATGGCTGCCGCATTGGCGCTCCGGTAATGGCCGAAACCGGCGGCGAAGTTCAGTTTGTCCTCAGGGTCATATTCCAGAGGATGGAGGGCCGCCAGAGCAGAGGCGCCGGCCCCCACCCGGTCCACCCGGCTGTCCAGACGGGTAATGGCATTGTTCACTCCATTGACCACACCCCCCAGCTGGCTTACGTTCACCGCATCAGTGGGTGCCGTGCCGGGAGCCACATCGTGGATCTGCTGGCCGCCCATGCTCACGTTGCTGCTGCTGATTTCCACATTGTGGGTCCCCTCCCCATTGGCAGCGATCCTGATGCCGCTGCTGGTGAGGGTGGTGCCGGCTGCCCCGGTACTGCTGTTGATGGTGAGGCCATCGTTGTTCAAGGTGCTGTTGCCGGTGGTGACGCTGGTAAGGCCCTTCAGTTCGCTGGAGAGCTTGATGTCCAGGCCGGTGCCGTCGGCGTTTTTCACCACACCGATGTTCTTGTCGGTGAGTTTGGCCGTATCTGCCCCGCCGGTGAGGCTCAGGAATTTTCCTTCCGCAAAATCAACTTTCACAGTTTGCTTATCATCTCCCTGGTACGTGCGGCCGGTTTTCTTGATAACATCAACATCATTTTTGATATCGCTCACATTGTTGGTGATGTCAGTCACCTTATTATCGACGATTGTATGTACATCGCCAATATTGGCGGCGTTGTTCCAGTTTTTTTGGCCTTTTTTCGTCGTGTCATAGGTATTCCCAATACCGCTGGCAACATTCGTAATCTGCTTCTTCCCAGCATCAATGCCACTGTTGTTGATGGTCACGCCGCCAGCAGAAATGGAGCCGTCAGTTCCCAGGTGCACATCCTTATTCAGGCTGATGTTGATAGCACTGCCCTTATCGGATACAGAGGTAGTAATATTGCTGTCCCCATGGATACCGATGGTGCTGCCCAGGTCAGCCTTGGCCGCTTTAGTGCTGTCCCCATCTGCTGTCAGGCCAAAGCCGCCGCCGGAAGTAACGCTGGTCACAGTGCCCATGGCTTGTTTCAGCTGTTCTTCCGTTGCTGCCCTGCCTTTAGTGGCAAAATCAGCAGACGTAATGGTGGTATTGGTCAGCCCGGTGACGCTTTCGATGCCGGTAAGATTTTTGGCCAGCCGGATATCCAGACCGTCCCCTGCCGTATTGGCTACGACCCCGATATTGGCATCAGTGGACATGCTGGCCGTGTCCTTCACACCGCCGGACAGCTTCAGCGTGCTGTTCAAAAGGCGGGTGACCGTACCGCTGTCCCCGGTGAGGATCAAGCCGTCTTCCAGGGTGGCCAGCTTATGGACTTGTCCGCTCTGGTCGGTGTATACCGTACGGGTCATGTCCTTGCCTGCCAGGGCCGTTCCCCTTTGGGCGGACAGGGTGGCGGAAATGCCGGCTGTGGTGCCGGTAAGATCCAGATACCCGGCCCCGTTGCTCTGGCGGAGGGCAGCAGATTTGCTGCCGTTATAGTTCAAGGTGACCCCTGTATCGCCGGTAATATTCACTTCGTCAGCAGCTGCTGCCCCTTTGAACAGCATGCTGCCGTCCACACCGGCAACGGCCGTGCCATCTGTGTCGGTGCCCGCATGGACCCCCACTTCCAGGTTGTCCTGGAGCTCCACGGAAATATAGTCATCCCCGTGGTTGTCCTTCTTCACCTTGGTCAGGATATTAGCCTTGGACCGGTCCCAGCCGTCTCCGTCACCACCTCCGGATACCCTGGGTGCATCCCCGAAGATCCGGATGGCGCCGCCCACCTTTTCGGTGATGGTGGCATCGGTGGCTTCACCCTGGCCCCCGGCGGTAATGGAGAAGGTGGCACTGTTCACCGCATTCTGGATGGACTGGCTCACTGCATTCAGCTGGTCTTCCGTAGCGGCCCGGCCGGATACGTAATCGGTGCCGGACCAGACGGTATTGGTAAGGCCGGTGACATAATTCCCGGTCTCATTGGTCTGTCCCACTTTGGTGGTGGCTGTCTGGTACCCCAGGACTGTCCCATTTGCTGTCAGGCTCCCCTGGGCCCCCAGGTCCACATCCTTGGCCAGCGCCAGAGTCAGGCTGCCGCTGGTGCCGTCGCTGTTCTCAGCTGCAACGACGCCGATGTTTCCGGTGACCAGTTTTCCATTGGGATCCTTGGCCAGCTTGTCTTTGGTGGCGCCTCCGGTAACGGCCAGGGTGCTGCCCAGGGTGATGGCAGCGGAGCTGCCGTTGTCGTCGCTGAATTTCAGGCCGTCGCTCATGGTGGCTACGGTATGGAGTTCCGTACCGTTTTCCCCATCCTTGTACACCAGCCGCTTGTCTCCAGTGGAAGTGGTATTGGTCAGGTAGGGCTTCTCATCCATGTACTGGCTTTCCAGCACCAGGTTGGAATAGGTATTGTCACTGTTGGCTCCATAGAGCAACAGCTGACCCTGGACATTGTTGCCGTTTTCCCCATATCCTGCCTGGAGGGACCGGACTTCCATATCTTTGTCCAGTTCCACATAAAGGGCGTTGTTCTTGTTGATCACCTTTACATTCCGGGCGGAATAGCTGTCATCTCCATTGGTACCCGTCCCCAGGATGGACACGGTATCTCCCAGATTGGCATGGAGAGCCGTGGCCGCTCCGGTGGTATCGGTAGGATTGCTGTTGCCCTTGAAATTCAGGCCCAGGGTGCTGGTGCTTGCTGTCAATCCGCTGGCGGCCTTCTGGAGATCGCCGATGGTGGCCCCGTGGTTCAGCGTATCTCCGGTGGCATCGGCCAAAGCCGTCGTTCCCAGACCGCTGGCTACGTCCACAATCTGGTTTCCTCCGTTGTCAAGGCCACCATTGGTCAGGGAGACGGACGATGTGTTCCCGGTTTTGGCAATGGTAATGCCGGTTCCATTGACCGTGGTGGTATTTCCTGCTCCATCCGTAAAGGCAGCGGAAGTCAGTGTCAGATTTTTGCTCAGAGCCAGTTTGATGGCCGTATTGGCGGCATCCGCCGTGGTGGTCAGGTTATCATCATTGGCAGCGGTGATCCTGATGGTGCTTCCCAGGTCCTGTTTCACATCTTTGCTTCCGGTGGTGCTGTCCGCTGCATCCGCCGTAAGGCCAAAGCCTCCGGTGGTCTTGTTTTTCAGACTGGTGCTGACACTGGCCAGCTGGTCTTCTGTAGCTGCCCGGCCGCTTACCGGCGTACCGCTCCAGGTGGTGTTGTCCAGCCCGGTGAGATAATCCCCGGTGGCCGAGCCGCTGGTCTGGTTCCCCAGTACCATGTCAGTACCCAGGGAAATGGAAGTAAGCCCGGTAAGCTGTTTGGCCAACTGGAGCTGGAGCGTGCTGCCGGAAGCCGTCACTCCGATATTGCTGCCGGAAGCCAGGTCGGAGAAAGAATCTTCGCCGCCTTTTACTGTCAGGGTCTTGTCCAACGCTACGGACCCGGTACCACTGTCCCCGGCCAGCTGGAGTCCGTCGTTGAGAGTCGCCAGGGTATAAAGAGTCTGGGAAGCATCGCTTTCCGACTGCCCGACACTGGCCGCCCAGTACTGGATTCGGGGAGAACCGGCTCCTGTGCTGTCCAGGAATTTGGGTCCCCCATAGTTCTGGACCATGGCGGCGAAATTCCCGCTGGTGTCCCCCATGCGCAGGGAGCCATCCGCTCCGTCCATGGCAAGGTAAGCTCCGCCTGTGCCGGTAGCCGTAATCATGCCGTTCACCCCAGTGGCATCATCAGTGGTCTTGGAGCCGGCGGTAAGGCTGGTAGCCGTCAGGTTGTCGTCCAGCAGCACCCGGATGTCCCCTTTATCGCTGATGGTGGTGGTAATGTTGTTGGTATTGTAAGTATGGCCGTTCTGTTTGCTGCCCCCGTAAATGCCAATGGTATCCCCCAGCTGAGCCGTGTGGGTCAGGGAAGTTGCCCCGTCCGCCATGGCGCTGGCCGTAAAGGTCAGGCCTTGTTCCAGCGCTGTCTTGCTGGCCAGGCCGGAAATGGTGATTTCCTTTCCTGTGGTGTCGGTAGGACTGGCCACCGTAAGCTTCACGTCTCCATTGGCGTCCACAGAATATTTCCCGTCGGAACCGGACGCAGAATTTTCCACCAGATGGTAGTCCATGTTGGACAGGCCGGACAGATCCACATTCACGCTGGTGCCATTATTTTTGTTCAGCGTCAGGGTGGCCGTAGTAGACGTCACGCCATCCGTGGTTGTTGTCGCAGTGGAAACACCGCCCCCGGTTACATAGTAGTCGTGGAGTCCGGAGATATTCACCGTCTTATTGTTCCGTTCCGTCAACGTCACTTTCATGGAGCCGGGATTGTTTTCATCATCGCTGGCCGATCCATCCGTTACATAGTTGTCATTGGCCACCGTCCCTGCATTCACGTCATTGATGGCAGCTTTCAACTGCGCTTCCGTGGCTGCCCTATTCTCCACAATATTGTTTGCATCCCAGTTGGTATTCTGGAGCCCAGTAATGTAGAATCCCGTGCCGCTGTTGGCTCCGCCTCCGGCTTGGCTGCCCATATAGATGCCGCCGGTATAGGTGCCGTCGATACCTTTGGTGCCGCCCACCCGGACCGTGGTAAAGTTCACGTCCGGTGTCGTAGCAATCTCGATATCCCCGTTTTGCGCAAGGGCAATATTGTTCCCTGCCACAAAATTCAAGGTGTTGCTAGAAGGAGTGACGGTTTTCACATCCGTACCATTGATTTTGGCTTTCCAACCACTGTTCACGGTACTGGAAACCGCTGCTAATTCATCTTCCGTAGCCGCCCGGCCGCTGACATAGGTAGGGTCTGTGGTATTCCAGGAAGTGTTGGTGAGGCCCGTCAGATAGGTGCCCGCCGCCACTGTACCATTTTTATTGTCCGTCAGGGTCCAGGAGCTGCCCGTACCGGAATAATTCCCCAGGTGGAGGCTGCCGATGGTCCCGTAGCCATTGCTCCCGTCCAGGAACAGCAGGTTCCCCAAAGACAGGGTCCCGGCCGTACCGTTGAGTACCGCATAGTTGTTGTCACCTAAAGTCAGAGTATCATTCAGGGCCACTTCATAATCCACGGTACCATCGGTTTTGGTGGTCTTGGTGACCTTCGTATTCTTCTTGATGCTGCTGTCCTGGCTCACCGTCACCATCTGGGCAGCAATGGCCTTCACATCCCCGATGTTGGCGGCGTTATCAGTGATATTATAAACCGCCTTCCCGGCATTATCCACGCCGTTAGCCCCGCTGGCCACACTGGTAATCTGTTTACTGCCGCCGCTGATGCCGCTGGCAGTCAGGCTGGGCCCCCCTGCAATGGTGAGCCCGGTACCGTTCAAAGTAGACGACCCAGTGGTCAGGGTGCCCTTGGACCCGTCCAGGGTCAGGGCATTGCTCCCCGTCCCCACGGTGACTTTGTCCGCCGTCAGCTGGGTATCCATGGCAATGGTAATATTCCCGCTGTTATCGATGGAAGTAGTCAGGTTGTCCGTCTTGTAAGTGTGACCGCTCTGGGCATCATGGGCCTTAATGGACACCGTAGCCCCCAGGGCCTTGTTCACCACTTTATAGCCCGTGGTGCTGGAAACATCGGTGGTATTGGTAGTGAAATTCAGGCCTTTGGCGATATCAGCAGTATTCGTGGCAATATTGGTCCGATTGGTATCCACCACATCAGCCACGCTTTGCAGCTGGTCTTCCGTGGCGGCACGGCCGCTGACGGCTTTGGTGGTGCCTACCGCCCAGGTCTTGTTGTCTAGGCCGGTAAGGTAATTGCCTGTATTGGTGCCATCGGTCTGGCTGCCCATAACCACGGTCCCGGCGGCAACGGAACTGAGTCCTGTCAGGTCCTTGGCCAGCTGGAGCTTCAGAGTCCCATTGCTGGCAGTGACGCCGATATTATTGCCGGAGGACAGCTTGGAAGCATTGGTTTCCCCGCCGGTAACAGCCAGGGTGCTGTCCAGGCTTACCGTTCCGCTGCCTGTATCCCCGGCCAGCTTCAGCCCGTCTTCCAGGGTAGCCACTGTGTGTTTGGTGGCACCATCCCCGTCGGTATACTGGAGCCGGTTGATAGTGGCATCATTCACGGATTTGGCAGCTGTATCATAGGCCGTAGTCAGGGATGTAGCTTCATATTTGGTACTGTCTCCAGAAGCCCCTACGATTTTCACAGAACCGGCATAGCCCTGTACGGAACTGGTGGTAGCCTGGCCGGCGGTGACGCTGTCTACCCGGATGTTCTTATCCAGGCCGATATTCAGTTTGGTGGTGACGGTCTTTCCGTCATCAGAAGTGGTGTTGATACCGGTAACCAGGATGTTTTCTCCGGAATACTCCGAAGCCGTCTTGGTACCGGTACCCTGGATCTGGAGGGTGCCCCCCTGGTTCATGTGGACAGTGGTATCCGTGTTGTTTCCCTGGAAGTTCATCCCTTCGCTTTCCACTGCTTTCAGCTGGGCCACATTGACGGCGTCGGTGTCATTTGTACCGGCAGCCAGATTGGTGATCTGACGGGATACGGTGATGGCATTACCCTTTTCATCCTTGGTATTGCCGCCCAGGGACATGGCCCCTGCGGTGGAAACCCAGGCAGTGGATCTATCCCCGTCACCAGCCAGATAGCCTTTGGCTCCTTTGGCCACATCGGCAATGGAGTGGGCTCCTACCGCCACGCCCCCTTCCACATTGGCCACAGAAGACACGCCCAGGGCCGTACCTTCATCCTGCACAGCCCGGGCATTATAACCATAAGCAGAACTGCCTGTCTTGGTGGCCTGGGCCATAAAACCTACCGCTGCAGCCGCCCCATTGGTGGTGGAAGAGGTATCTGTATTGGCGGTACCTGCATTGGACCCTACACCTAAAGCGACGGAGAAATTGCCGCTGGCGTTGTTCTGGGTGCCTACCGCAATGGACTGGGTTCCAGAGGCTGTGGAATTATAGCCCACGGCCATGGCCCCCAGGCCGCTGGCGGTGGAATTGATGCCCATGGAGGTGGCATAATTGCCGCTGGACTTGGTATTCACCCCAAAAGCCAGGGAATAGGTGCCGGTGGCCCCGTCATTGTAGTAGTTGGCCAGGGTATTTTCCGCCACCGTTGTGCCGTCAGTACTGGTACCGGTTTTAATGCTCAGGAAGTGACGGCCTGCCTGTTCCAGCTGGTCTTCTGTCGCTGCCCGGCCGGAAGCATATTTTCCCGGGGTCCAGGTGGTGTTGGTAAGACCGGTGATGAAATTGCCGCTTTCCGTGGTACGGGTGGAGGAACGGCTTGTCATATTGCCATTAGTGTCATAGACAGGGACGTAGTAGGTATAGGTATAGCTAGGCTGTTTGCCAATGGTAATGGCGCCGATATTGGCCAATCCTGTAGTTCCGTTCAGGGAAATATAATTGGACGCATCGGTGCTGAGGCCGGCGGAAATGGTGCCGGCCGTGCCGTCCAGCACCACCTGCTTGGCACCGGTGGTGTCGGTGCTGTCCTTCAACGTGACCTTGGGCTTCAGGCTGATGGTGGTGGTCTGTACGCCGTCCTGGTCCGTGGTTTCTTCCGCATGGACGTTGGTTTCATCACCCTTGACCTTGATCTGGTTTTTAGCCGTTGCCACCGCTTCCGCTTTGGCCTTGGTCAATTGTTCCATGACCACCACGTCATGGTCATCGATGCCGTCGGCTACGTTGACCAGGCGGTTGTAGGCGTCAGAATCATAGGTGTTTTCCGTAACGGTATGATTCTGATACTGTACCGTATAATATACATCACCTTTTTTATGGCCAAAGGATACAATACGACCTTCTGTATCGGCTGCACGAGAAGAATCAATGACAGAAGCCGTGGCTTCATAGCCGATGGCCACCCCATTGGCCACAGTTACCGTGGCCTGGTTGCCGGCCGCCACAGCGCTGGCAGCCCCTGCACTGGTGCTGCCGCCAGCGATGCCTACGGAATAGTTTCCCTGGATAGTGGAAGAATAGCCGCCTATGGCTACGGAGCCTACCCCATAAATAGGAAATGGATTGGAGGCGTCGGCCGCATATTCATTTCCGTTGGCATCCAGAAGAGGATCCCCGTTTTTATCTACAGCCACTTTGCCTGTAATATTGCCGGTACCCCCAATAACCACAGAATCTGCGCCAAAGGCTTTGTTGCCGCTGCCCCCACTGACCGTGGCAAATTGGCCCCCTGCCTGATTCTGAGTACCGCCGGTAACGCTGGAATGTTTCCCGGTGGCTTTATTCTGCATGCCACCGCTAATGCTGGAGGATTCGCCTACAGCTTCATTATCACCACCGCCGCTAACGCTGGAATTTTTCCCTTCGGCCTTGTTTTTTTCACCACCGCTGACTGTGGCATTTTCTCCTGTTGCCTGGTTGGTTGAAGCACCCCCAGTGACTTTCCCTGTTGCCGCAAACGCTTCTGAACAGGGGCTCCCCATAAAGAGCACCGCTCCCAGGCCCAGCACGGCTACCGTCTTTCCTGCCGTGGACAGACAGGTGCTTTTTTCCTTTCCAGCCCGTTTGGCCAGCTCGGACACCACCACATAGCAGTGCCGGACCCGGCTCCAGATGACTTTGTAGATTTTGTTCATGACCGTATCCTCCCTGAAAGATTCCTCTTTCTGCTGTAAAAAAGTTTACTCTTTTACTGTACTTTTAAATTATAGAAAACATAACATCGTTCTATACATATTATATTTCCATTATATGTGGCTGTAAGATACTTGTCAATATTGGTTATTTATTCGGTTTTTCTTTGTATTTGGTGTCATTTTACATGAGGCTGGAGGGGGACAGGGGGGATAAGTGGCTAAGTGGTTAGGTGGTTAGGTGCCTTGGGGTTCATCGTTGGTCGTTGTGGAGACCGGCTCCGCCGGCTTGAAATGGAAACGCAGCCGACGCTGCTAGCCCACCACCCTTGCGCAAGCGCAACGGTCCCCCGCCCTTGAAAAGGGCGGATATACGCTCGGGCCAGCGCCGATGCCCCCACTACCATGCTTCGCATGGTCCCCAGCTGCGGCATAAGCGACCGCCAACGCCGCTGAAGCGTCGGGCGCCTGCTTACGCCCCTCACAGGGCGGACTTTGGGACCGTCCTTATCACCAGTTCAGTGCTGTTGCCAAAGGAAACCAGCTGTTCCCCATCTGCCTCCGTTTTTTTCCATTTCAAGATCAATTTGCAAAAATTGATTTCCAACAGCATCGAATTTACAATCCCTGTACCAGGGAAAAATCCACATTTCCTCCGGAAAGGATAAACACCACTTTGTCTTCCGGTTTGAAGGCCAGTTTCCCGCTCTGGATGGCCGCCAGACCAATGGTGGAGGAGGGTTCGGCCAGGACCTTGCCTTCTGTAAGGAGCAGCTTCATGGCTGGGAGCAGGGATTCTTCCGGCACGTCGATGACCTGGTCCACTTTATCCCGGACAAGGGGGAAGGTTTTGTCTCCCGGGCACAGGGTAGCCACTCCGTCGGCAATGGTATCCGCCTGAGGAACTTCTATGGGCCGCCCTTCTTTCAAGCTTACGGTGAAACGGGGGATCCGGTCCGGTTCGCAGGCGACGACCCGGGTTTCCGGACGGATGCCTTTGACAGCCGTGGCAATCCCGCTGGTAAGACCGCCCCCGCCCAGAGGAACAACCACTCCATCCGGATCCGGCAGATCTTCGAAGATTTCCAGTGCAATGGTCCCTTGACCGGCCATGACATCATAATCATTGAACGGTGGCACATAGCAAAGTCCCTGTTCGTCCCGCATCCTTTCCGCAATGGCAAAACGCTGGGGCTTTTCACACAGGATCACATTGGCCCCCAGGTCACGGACGGCCTGGATCTTGATGGCCGGCGCATGTTCCGGGATGACCACCGTAGCCTGGATTCCCAACATTTTTGCCCCATAGGCCACGCCCCTGCCATGATTGCCGCTGGAAGCCGTGACCACACCTTTTGCCCGTTCTTCCGGAGTCAGCTGCAGGATCCGGTTCAGAGCCCCCCGGATCTTGAAAGAATGGGTCAGCTGCATGCATTCTGCCTTCACATAGACCTGACAGCCCAACAGAGCATCCAGAGACGGAAGACGGAGCAGCGGCGTGTGCAGCACATAGGGCCGGAGCCGGTTCCGTGCCTGAAAGATGGATTCAAGATTCAGCATGATACACAACCTCCTTCAAGTCAACGATAATTCCTTTTTCAGCCTGCCAGCAGGATTTTTATCCTGTTTATCTCTCCACAATCTCCGCTTCCTTCACCGCCGGCTGGCCCAGCCAGGCCAGGGCCTGGTCCAGGTCCAGGGTGACTTTTCCCTCTTCGTTTACAAAGGCGGGGATGCCGATGAAGGAACGGCCGTCTGCCCCTTCCCGGGCCGGGGCAAAGGCGGCTTCCCGGTCCCGGAGGGTAAGGAAGTCTTTCATATTGTCAGTGTTCGCCGTCATGTCGATGAACCGGAACTTGTCCTCCAGATTCCGGGCCTTCAGGATGGCCAGGGTATTCCGGCAGTCGATGCAGATTTCACTTCCATAAAACAGGATCATGGTGTCTCGCTCCTTTTTGTCTCTTTTGACCGTATTGTACCGGGTAGAGGAAAGGAATGCAAGGGGGACAGCAGCCCTGCAGCAGCTTTAATTTCCGAACTGCACATCTTTGCTTATAAAAATCGTTCGGTATAAGCAGACGCTTATACTTATTTTCCTGTATCATTCCTAACAAGTTTAACATTTCTTTACGAACCATTCACATATTTTTTGACTTTTTGTGAATAATCAGCTACACTGACCTTGTTCTGTTCATTATGAATCCGGAACCATTCTAAAGAAGGAAGTGCATGTCCATGAAGCTGAAGAAACTGGAAAAAGTCCTTGCGGTAACTGCCCTATCCCTGAGTTTCTCCCTGGGGATGGCCTATGATGTCCATGCCATGGTGGGAGGGAAACCGGTGATCGGGATTTCCTGGAAGAGCAACAAACAGGATTATGCGGCCTTCAAAAAAATCATCGAACTGGCCGGCGGGGTTCCGGTGGAACTGGGCCAGATCAAAAGCACGGATGTGAAATATGACAGCGACGGTGCCGTGGACAAATCTGCCCTGGAAAAATCCGGTATGCTGAAACAGAAATATGCCAACAAGATCAAAGCCAAAGACTTTGCCAAAACCAACATCGCCACGGTGATGCAGGGAGTGGACGGGGTCTTCGGTACCGGCGGGGAGGACATCAGCCCGTCCCTGTACAAAGATGCGGAAAAGGAAAAGAACCACGGGGAAGGGATCAACGCCACCCGGGATATTTCCGACTATACCCTCCAGGCCTACTGCCTGGCCAACAACATCCCTACTTTGGATGTATGCCGCAGCGAACAGATGCTGGGGGTTGTCTCCGGAGCCGAAATGATCCAGGATCTGACGGATTACTACAAGGAACAGGGGAAGACCTATCATGACGACTTCCACCGGATGCCTCCGGGAACCCCCAACCGGGATTACGCCCGTCATGATGTGCACATCCTGCCGGCCCATTCCCATCTCCGGGAAATCGTGGGAGCTGATGAACTGAAGAACGTTTCTTCCTGGCACCATCAGGCCATCGGCAGCATCGCCGGAACGGATCTGGTCCAGACGGCAGAAACCACCTACAACGGCATTTCCATCATCGAAGGGGTGGAATATCCCAAGAACACCTTTACGGTGGCTCTCCAGTTCCATCCGGAAAACGACCTGAAACAGGTGCTGATCAACAAAAAAGACGCCAAAGACTACTGCGACACCAAAGTGTCCCTGAAATTTTTCCAGGCCCTGGTGAAAGCGGCAGCGGATAAGGCGACGAAATAAAAAAAGGGGCGCAGGCCCCTTTTTTTGTCAGCGGTCAATGGTCAATTGTCAATGGCCGGTTGAAAAAAACAAGGTGTGCTGCAGTTTTTTCTGCAGCACACCTTATTTTTTATACCCGAAATTCCCGTCTTACCATCCCCGGTATTTCTACTTCATACCCGGTGACTTTGGATTTCGCTTTACTGGTGGCCAGGACACCCAATGTCAGGATATCCAGCAGACCTTCCACTTTTTTCGTCATTTCGTAACCGCTTTTCGCTGTCATTCCCATGATCCATCCCTCCTACTTTCTTGCCATCATGCCAGGGACCGGTTCCGTTTACTCGAAATCGAAATACCCCATGGGATCCCAGTCTTTCAGGCTGGGGACATCGCTTCCGGACAGGCTGGGAGCGAACAGTTCCAGGATCTTCTCTTCTACGCTGCCGGCTTCCGTGCGAGCCATCGTTTCCATTTTACCATTCATTCCCATAAGAACCCCTCCTTTTTTGTTCGGCTATTTCCGAACTGTCTTTATTATAACTCATGTATTGTTCATGTATAGTACTTCACATTCAGTTCACATTTAGATGTTTTGTTCAGGGGTAAATTGTAAATAATTTTACGGAATTTGAGATAATTTAAGGAAGACTGCTGCCCATACAGCAGCCCCTGCCACTCACCACTCCCTTCTGGCACTTTTATCCCCGATTCCCATCTTTATCCGGTATTTGTTTACGGTCCGGCGTGCCACCTGGATGCCCTGTTGGGCCAGAGCGTTGGCGATGGCCTGGTCACTGAGAGGATGATGCTTGTCTTCTCTGTCAATCTGTTCCCGGATCAGCTGTTGGAGCTTTTCTTCCGTCACCTGGCCCTCTTCCCGGGAGGCCGCCTGACCCTGGAGGAAACTGCCGGCAGTGAAGCTGCCCCACCGGCACCCCAGGATCTTGTGCTGGAGGGCCCGGCTCACCGTGGACAGGGACAGTCCTGTATCTTCCGCCAGATCCGCCAGCTTCAAAGGCTTCCGGTGGCCGGGACCCAGCCGGAAAAAGGCTTCCTGGTGAGTCACCAGAGACTGGAACACCAGGAGCAGGGTCTGATGCCGTTCCTTCAGCAGCTGCTGGAGCTGCCGGGCTTTGGCAAGCTGTTCCTTCAGATAGGCCTTGACCTGGACTTCCTGTTCCTTCCCCCAGTCCACATAGGCCTGGTTCAGAACGAATTTCCGCCCCCAGGAATCATGGACGGTGACCTGGAGCCCTGTTCCCGTTTCTTCCACCCACAGGTCTTCCCGCTGGTAAGCTACAGGCCCGGGAGCTGCATACCGGCTGCCGGGCTTGGGGTCCAGGGCCCGGATCCGTTCCCGGGCTTTGAGGACTTCTTCCTGGGTGCAGCAGAATTTCCGGGCCAGAGCCGGGATCTGGTTCTGCCCCAGAAGATCCAGTCCTTCCCGGACGATTTTCCGGGCCAGGTCCGCCTCTTTTCCCTGGTTTTCCAGCTGGAGCAGCAGGCACTGGGACAGATCCCGGGCTCCCACCCCCGCCGGTTCCAGCTGCTGGATCAGCCCCAGCACCTTCCGGACCTTTTCTTCCGTGACTCCGAAGGCCCGGGCAGTATCCGGGATGCTTTCCGTCCACCAGCCCCGGCTGTCCAGCGTCCCGGCCATATAAAAGGCCAGGTGCCGTTCTGCTCCGGAAAGCCGCAGACACCCCACCTGTTCCTCCACCACCTGCTGGAGAGTCTTTTCCTGCCGGCCTGCATTGGCTACCGGATCCGGCAGGGGATCATCCTCCCGGTCCCGGACGGTCCGGTTCCGCCTCTGTTCTCCCGCCGTCTCCCGCCAGTCCGGAGCCGTCCCTTCCCCGGGAAATTCCAGCAGAGGGTTGGTTTCCACCGCCTCCAGGATGTACTGTTCCATTTCCAGAGCTCCCAGCTGGAGCAGCTTCATCTGCTGGACCAGATGCAGGTTCAGCTGCTGTTTCTGTTGGGGAGCCAGAGTGAGTTTTGTCATGTTCATAATAGGTTTTTTTCCTCCTTTCTGCCCGGCTTTTTATCCTGTTTATAAAAAAATAATATACTCTAGAGTATAATACTTTAGAGTATATTATTTTACAAGACAGAGAATTTTCTTTTTTAAAACCCCTTTTCCTCCAGTGCGTCTTTCAGCTGGTGGAAGGCCTTTTCCACGGTGGCACGGGGACAGGCCATGTTGAACCGTTCGAACTGGGAGGTAGCCGGTCCGAAGATCTTCCCGGAATCCAGCCACAGTTTGGCTTCATCCACCACCAGGTGCTCCAGTTCCTCATCGGAGAGCCCATAGCCGGAGAAATCGATCCACACCAGATAGGTGCCTTCCGGTTCCACAAAGGTGGCTTTGGGGAAGTTTTCCTTGACGAACTCCCGGACCCAGGCAATGTTCCCGGCAATGTATTCCACCAGTTCCTTCACCCAGGCATCTCCCTTGGTGTAGCAGCTTTTCACCGCCACCTGTCCCATGATGCTGCCCTGGCTGTAGCCGGCGGCGGCGTTGGCCTTCCGGTATCTCCGGCGGAGTTCTTTATTGGGGATGATGATATTCCCGGGCTGGAGTCCCGCCACATTGAAGGTTTTGCTGGGGGAGTTGAAAACAACCAGATTGTCTCTGTACTTTTCATCCAGGGCCAGGAAGCTGGTGAAATGGTGGGGCGCATAGACAAAGTCGCAGTGGATCTCGTCGTCCAGGATGATCACCCTGTGCTTCAGGCAGATATCTCCCAGCCGGGTCAGTTCTTCTTTGGTCCACACCCTTCCTGCCGGGTTGTGGGGACTGCACAGCAGGAATACCTTTACCTGGTTCTCTAGGATTTTCTGCTCGAAATCAGCGAAGTCAATGGTATATTTTCCGTTTTCGTAACGGAGCTGACTGTTGATGAATTTCCGTCCATTGTCTTCAATCACTTCCCGGAAGGGGTAGTACACCGGCTGCTGGATCAGCACGGCATCCCCCGGTTCGGTAAAGGCCTTGACCCCGGTGGCCAGGCCAAAGACCACTCCGCAGCCCAGGGTTACCCATTCCGGCTGGATGTGATACCCGTGATGAAGGGAGAACCACCGGTCCAGGGCGGCGAAATATTCGGCGTCCGGGTCCGTGTAGCCAAAGATCCCATGATCGATCCGTTTGTGGAAGTCTGCCAGGATTTCTTCCGGCAGGGCGAAATCCATGTCCGCCACCCACATGGGCAAAAGATCCGTCCGCCCCTTCCGTTTCATCCCAAAATCATATTTCAGGCAGCTGGTGCCCTTCCGGTCGATGATCCGGTCAAAGTTGTATTTTCCCATACGATCGCTCCTTTTCCCAGTTATTTTCTATATTATATTACCGGATGAAAAGGAAGTTAGCAACAAAAACGGGGGAGGTGGGGTGATTTTCACCCCACCTCTTTACAACTTCGCCACCAGTGCGTAGATGGTCATGCCCAGAGCGAACAGATAGCAGATGGTCATGGAAATCTGGAGGAGCCGGGGCGGTTTCAGCCCTTCGTTCACGTCCTTCCGCCAGATCATCCGGGTAACGAAGAAACCGGCGGTGGGAGTACCGATGGCCGTGGCCAGGTTGGCGATGAAGATCAGCTGGGTGGGGGACCCGTTGTACAAAAAGCAGATCACACAGCCGAACACGATGCAGGCGGTGCAGCTCCACCGGACCAGTCTGCTTTCCAGGCTCACGTCCTTGTCCAGCCCTGCGTTCAGCAGCACCACTCCCCGCTGGGTATTCCCCAGCAGGCTGGAGAAAGCGGCTCCCAACAGAGCCAGTCCCATGACCAGATTGGCATAGCTGCCCAGGAAGGGCCGGAGCATATCCGCCAGCTGGACAGGGGATTTGATCCGCAGTCCCTGAGGATGGAGGACGATGGCGCCTACCAGTACCACAGCCCCGGAAATCAAGATCACCGTCACCACATGGGCAATGGCGTCCGCCAGCATGGTGCCGTTGAACATGTCCTTTTTGTTCCATTTCTTTTCCGCTCCCAGGTAGGTGCCGTAGACCCCGGCGGTAATGGCCGCATGGGTGCTGATAAACGCCAGCGAGTGGCGGATGCTGCCGTTGGGGAAGCCCCAGTGGGTAACACCCCGGAAGAACCCGCCCCATTCCGGTCCCCCGGCTACATACAGGGTGGCGTAGAAGGCGGCGATCATGGCCAGGATGCACAGCAGGATTCCCTTTTCCACTTTGGAATAGGTATTCTTGGCAAAATACATGGCCAGCAGGATGGCAATCATGATCAGGGATCCGATCTTCCAGTTGATGCCGAAAAGCAGGTTCATGCCGGCGCCGCTGCCGGAAATGTTCCCAAAAGTGAAAAACAGGCAGGCCAGGAACAGACAGCAGCCTACAAAAGCAGCTGCGGCTTTTCCGTAAAAATGCCGGATGGCGTGGATGATGGGCAGTCCGGTGAGCATGGTGATCCGGTAGCAGGTCAGCATGAAGGTGATGCCCATGATGAAAATGGGGATGAACAGCCACAGCATGTCATAGCCATAGTTGGCCCCCAGCATGGAGGCGGTGGTAATGGCTCCCGGGCCTATGACCACCCCGGTCAGCACGATGCCGGGACCGATCCGCTTCAGCATCTGCAGAAAAGTCAATTTGGGAACCGTCTCCGGGTCAAAGCCCAAATGTTCAATGTACATAATACCTTCTCCTTGTCCATGTCCGCTGCTGCCGGTTCCCGGCCGACAGCAGCGGGTAATTTGGGATTGTTTGGGGCAGCTGCTTGCAATCGTTTGCATTATTTCTGGTTATTTTATAGCATTTTCCTCCTGTTTCCGTCAATGTTTTCTGATACTTCTGCAATTTCTTGCAGGGTGAGCAGCACTATATAATCAGTATTCACGGGCTTTTTCAGCTTTTTATTGACTTTTTTCACCAGGTATGATATGTATTTCTTATCTGCAAACGTTTTCAGAAATCAGCGGAAATAGAAAAAAATCCAGACGCAGTCCGAAAAGGTCCGTCCGGAAAGGAGGGAAACCCATGCCAACCCTGAAAGACGTGGCCAGGCTGGCCTGTGTGGACGTAAGCACGGTCTCCCGGGCCCTGAATAACAATCCCTGTGTCCACGCGGAAACCAAAGCCCGGATCATGGCCGCCGTGGAAAAGCTCAGCTACCGGCCCAACCTGCTGGCCAAAGGTCTGCGCCAGGGCAAACGCCACACCATCGGAGTGGTGGTTCCCCGGCTCCACTTGACAGTGTTCTCCACCGTGGCCCAGGCCATCGAGGAGGCGGCCCGTGACCAGGGATACGCCACACTGCTGTGCAGCACGGAAGATGACCCTCAGATGGAAAAAGACGGCCTCAGCCGGCTGCGGAACGGCCTGGTGGACGGGATCCTGCTGGCAGGCACCGGCAAGAATAAAAAACTGGTCCGGGACATCCAGGCCTCCGGGATCCCGGTGACCCAGGTGATCCGGATCCAGGACGATACCTTGTCCAGTGTTACCGTGGACTATGTAAAATGCGGCTACGAAGCGGTAAAGTACCTGTATGCCAAAGGCAGCCGCCATCCCGGTCTCATAACCGGTTCTTTGAAACTGTCTCCCTATAAATTCCGGTATCAGGGCTATAAGGAGGCCCTGGAGGAATTGGGATTGAAAGAGATCACCTCCGAAGCCAAAGGTTTCACCAATTCCCTGGAATATGGCTACCAGGCCACCCGGCAGATGCTCCAGGAGCATCCGGAACTGGACGCCATCCTGGCGGCCATGGATGCCCAGGGGATCGGAGCCATGCGGGCCCTGAAGGAAGCAGGGAAAAAGGTCCCCAGAAATGTGCGGATCATCAGCCTGACCGGTCACGAAATCGGCAGTATGCTGGAAACCACCATGACCACTCTGGAAATGCCCGCCCGGGAAATCGGCCGGAAAGCCGCCCAGCTGGTGCTGGAACAGATCGAAGCCAAAGATCGGAGTGCCGTGGCCATCCAGCATGTGGTCTATGATTCGGTGCTGATCGAACGGGAAAGCACGTAATACAACTGTTGTGCAACCATTGTAGGACAAAGGTTGGATGAAAAAAGGTGTTGCACGTTGTGTGCAACACCCCTGTCACTGGCCTCTTGTCACTGGTCACTGGATGCGGGCGGACCAAGTGAGCTGTGAAAAAATGAGAAATCATTTTTTCACAGCTCCCTTTTTTACATAAATTTTGAACCGAAGCTGTATACTGTCAAGGCCGTGGTGAACAGATAGCATACAGTCATGGCAATCTGGAGCAGCCGGGGCGGCTTCAGGCCGGCTTGGACGTCTTTCCGCCAGATCATCAACGTAACGAACAGACCGGCTGTAGGCGTTCCGATACTGGTGGCCAGGTTGGCCAGGAAAATCAGCTGGGTGGGAGACCCACTGTAGGCAAAACACACAGCCACCCCCAGCAGCAGGCAGGCCACGCAGCTCCACCGGACCCGTTTGCTTTCCAGGCTCACTTCCCAGTCCATTCCGGCGTTCAGCAGCACCACTCCCCGCTGAGTGTTCCCCATAAGAGCGGAAAACGCAGATCCCAGCAGCGCCGCCCCCATCACATAGCGGGCTTTGCTTCCCAGGACCGGTTCCAGCATCCCGGCCATCTGTACCGGACTGCTGATCTGAAGGCCCCTGGGGTGGAGCACAATGGCTCCCACGGTCACAATGGCCCCGGAAATCAGGATGACCGTCAGGACATGGGCGCAGGCATCGGACAGCATGGTCCCATTGAACAGATCCTGCTTCTTCCATTTTTTCTCTGCCCCCAGATACGTTCCATAAATCCCGGCGGTAATGGACGCATGGGTGCTGAGAAAGGCCAGAGAGCTTAGGACACTCCCTTCCGGAAATCCCCAGTGGATGATTCCCTGGAAAAAGCCCTGGGGATCCGGTCCCCCGGAAGCGTACAGCGTGGCATAAAACGCCACGATCATGCCCAGGATACAGACCATCACCCCTTTTTCGATTTTGGAATAGGTGTCCTTGGAAAAATACAGCCCCAGCAATAGTGCCAGCATAATCAGCGCCCCCACCTTCCAGTCCACCCCAAACAGCAGATTCATCCCTGCCCCGCTGCCGGAAATGTTCCCAAAAGTGAAAAACAGGCAGGAAAAGAACAGGCAGATGCCTACAAAGGCCGCCGCTCCTTTGCCATAATAATGCCGGATGCCGTGGAGCAGAGGCATCCCGGTAAGCATGGCCAGCCTGTAACAGGTAAGCATAAAGGTAATGCTCATGATGAAAATGGGAATGAACAGCCACAGCATCCTGTACCCATAGCTGGAACCCAGAATGGCTCCCGGCCCCACCACCACCCCGGCCAGGATGATCCCGGGGCCGATCCGTTTGAGGATTTCCAGGGCAGTCAGCCGTTTGACTGTCGCCGGGTCGAATCCGAGTTGTTTATTGATTGTTGTTTCCATTGTGTATTCCTTTGCTGATAATAAAGCGGCTGCCCGTCATTGGATGAGCAGCCGCTTTGCAGTTTCCTTTATAGAAGGTAAGAAGGGTGGATTAAATCAATCCGTTAAAAGGGATTGTTTTCGCCTGTTTTAGGAGGATGGGTTTGTTTATTTTTCAAACGGTTTCATATCCACTTTAGGCAGGCCGCTCTTTTTCAGACCTTCTGCCACCCAGTCTTTTTCTTCCTGGTCCAGAGGCAGCACCGGTTTCCGCATGAGGCCGCTGGTGAATACGCCCCGCTGTACCAGAGCTTCCTTCAGGCGGGCATGGGCTTCACCGGAAGGCTGGCCGCCGCCATAAATGGCCTGGCTGATGGGGTAGATGTTGTTGGAAGCATCCTGGGCTTCCTTCAGGGTGTGGTTGGCCGGATCCTTGAAGACGCTCCAGGCTGCAGTGATCAGTTCAGGCACGCAGCCGGCAAACCCGATGAGAGCGCCGTCCATGCCAGGGAACCAGGATACGCACAGGGTTTCGTCATGGCAGGTGATCAGAGATACATCCGGGCAGGCTTTCCGCAGTTCACGGACATCATGTTCGTAGATGGCGGTGACACGGGTGCCCATCTTGATGGCCTTTACATGGGGGATTTCCTTGACCATCTTGATCAGGGTTTCCACCGGATAGAAGGCTTTGCTGGTGGCCGGATACAGATGGATGATAATGTCGATGTCGGCACCGTCAGCCACGTCTTTCACGAACTGGAAGGGAGCTTTGGGGTTCATCCCGAAACGCAGCCACATATGAGGAGGCATCAGCAGGATCCCGTCAGCCCCGGCGTCTTTGGCATCTTTGGCCATTTCGATGGCGCCTTCGGTATTTTCACAGTTGACCCCGGAGATGATGGTCATCACATCCCCGCATTCTTCCGCACAGATTTCCGTAACCCGTTTCCGTTCTTCCCGGGTCAGGCCGGTGACTTCGCCGGTATGGCCGTTGCAGACCAGGCCTTCGATGCCTTTGTTGTAGAAGGATTTGATCCAGCGCAGGTACGCTCTGAATTCCAGTTCGTTGATGGAATAATCAGCGTTCAGAGGAACGGATACCGCCGGGAAAATGGTCTTGAAGTTCTTTACTTTTGCCATGGTGAAAACCTCCTGAAAATGATCTTATATTTTTTGCTTGTCTCTGCAATCGTTTGCATCAACCTTGGCTATTTTATATCATGTTTCCCGGTTCCCCGTCAATATTTTCTGACAGTTCCGCAATTTTTTGCATTGCAATTTTTAGGACTATTCTAGTATTGATGCGCTCCTTCGGCTTTTTTCCATTTTTTATCTTTTTCCGTTTTTCTCCTGCAAACGATTTCACACCACGCCTGTGCTGCTCTGCAGCATCCTGGAAAACTGCTATAATGGGTCCTGTCTGAAAGGAGTGTTCCCCATGTATAAAAAATTTTGGCTTTCGATGACCGCCTTGCTGACGGTCCTGGCCTGTCTGCTGCCCATGGAGGTCCTGGCCCCCACCGCGGAGGCCCGCCGGTACCAGCGGGTGGTGATCCTCAGTGACATCCATTATGGGAGCAAATCCCAAAAGCCGGACGTCCGGACCCGGAAGATCCACAACAAGGAACAGGCGGTCCGGGACATCAACCGCTGGCAGGATGTGGACCTGTGCGTCTTTACCGGGGATATGGTCCAGAAAACCGGCAGCCCGGCAGATTACAAACTGGCCCGGAAGCTGACGGACCATCTGAAAAAGCCCAAGGAATTCCTGGCCGGGAACCACGAAATCATCTACCACCGGGATCTGTCCAGCACCGGAAAACTGGTTCCGGCAGATTCCTACGAACGGGGTCTCCATATGCAACAGTATGAAAAGGACTTTGGTCCCCTGTATCATTCCCGGAAGTTGGGACCCTACTTCCTGCTGTTCCTGTCCCCGGATACCCTGGAAAGCAAATATGCAGTGGAACTGTCCAAAGAACAGCTGGACTGGCTGAAAAAGGAACTGAAAGACCACCGGCAGGAACCCACCCTGATCTTCTGTCATGCCCCTGTCACCGGAACCATGATCCCCGGCAGCAAACTGGACAAACCCCGGAATTATGTCCAGCCGGCCAAAGCCATAGGCAAACTGCTCCGGGCCAATCCCCAGATCCTCCTGTGGGTTTCCGGCCATACCCATACTTCTCCCAAAAATCCCAGTTTTTCCAATCCGGTGAACCAGATTGCCGGTACAGCCATCCTGGATGTGTACAACCCCACCTGGGACGGAAAACAGGTATGGACCAATTCCCTGTACCTGTACCCGGAAAAGATCCTGATCCGCACCTACAGCCACAAAACCCATCAGTGGCTGCCCCAGTTTGACCGGACCCTGTGGGTTCCCAGGGAATTGAGAAAGGAGATGTAAATTTTTTCACACCCCCCTTTTTTTACAAACTGCTGTAAATGGATTTCTTTTCGTTTTTCTCTGGATTCTTTTCCATGGAGATGAAATAGTGTTCCGTATCTTCCACCAGGCTGTTGGCCAGGAGGCTGCGGAAGGCTGCCGGTTCCATCCCCTCTCCCTGGACAGCGAACACATAGTTCCCGGTTTCCCAGCGGGCTGCGTAGAATTGGGGGCCCAGCTGGGCAATTTCCGCATTTGTCTCATTTATGCGTTGCTTATGCCATTCTTTTCCGTATATTCCACTTAATTCTTCTTTTTTTATCTCTTTTTTCAAGCCTGTGCGGATCCTCACCTTGGTCTCCGGCAGTCCCAGACGAAGAAAAGACAAGTCTGCGAACCGTCCTCCGATTACGGAAAATCCATCTGGAGCGTACCCCGAATCCAGGCTAAGGGTCAGTGGTGCAAACCCCAGGACACGAGCGGCGGAGCCATAGGTTCCATAACTGACAATGGGGTTGGGAATCTGGACGGATCCTTCGTCAGCAGGAGCGGCAGCCCCCAGGCCGGCAGTGCCCAGGACCAGTACAGCCGCCCCGGCAGCCAGGGAATGTTTCAGTTGAGAAGTGTACATGGCAAGACCTCATTTCCGATAGAGTAAAAAACTGTGTTTCCAGAAGGAGTGTAACACCGAAAGGCCCGTGGAACAAGAGGAAAAACGGTTTTGGAATGGGGAAAGCAACCCTTCCGGGGAAAGTGCATAAAAAAAGTGCAGGAGTTTGCAGGAAAAAGGGGAGGAGGCTGCTGCAGATGCAGCAGCCTCCGAT
>ENA-OOWV01000648-OOWV01000648.1-human-gut-metagenome-genome-assembly--contig:-NODE-648-length-26525-cov-3.211522_pt1 | contig 26525 bp, 27 predicted proteins | sample MGYA00241584_ERZ501337 | MGnify/ENA primary metagenome ERZ501337 (study PRJEB25962, sample SAMEA2042744) | human gut metagenome | biome: human gut; feature: human-associated habitat; material: faeces... | reverse complement strand
AGCCACAGGAATATACGGACCCGCTTACTGGCGAAATGAAGAAAAAACAGATAAAATTCTTCCCGGATGTCTATAAGGATCGGATCGGGAAATCTTATAATGATTACATCGCCAGTCATCAGATGAACATGTTTGAAGACTTCATTGGGTATCAGGGCTCTGCGGTATTGGATGAGCCTGTGCAGGAAGAGAATACAACGCCGAAGCCACCAATGAGACAGAAAAGCGAACCACCGGAAAATACAGCGCTGCCCCATTTGCCGGAACAATCTGTGAATATGCAGCAATCGAGTTATGAGTCTGACGGGAGAGGAATGCCGACATGAATTCTGGACGAGTTATGAACCTGCGAGTGACAATTCCAGCGGAAAGCCGGAGAATGAATGTTGGGAAAGATGTTATCCGTATTCTTGGAAGTCCGGCCTATATTTGCATTTTGCAGAGGAAAGATCGGCAGTCTATTGCAATTACGCCATGTGCTGCCGAACATCCAATGTCCTTTAAGGTCCCGGACAGGCTGCTGACCGACGGACAGTGCCGGATGAGGATCAATGGAGTACAGTTCGTCCAGGCGTTATTAGAGGCAAATGGTCTTGCTGCAGGAAAAGATTATCAGTTTAAGGGAAGGTATGAAGCTGAGAAAAACGCAGTTATCATATCGCTTGAAAAAGATGAACAAAGTGCCCTCTCGCCTCAAAAGTGTACAACTTGACATCACGTCCACTTGGACGTATAATACGTCCAAATGGACGTGATGAAGGGAGCCGATATTATGCGTGCCGGAATTTTAGATGGCTTTCAAACGATAATTCCGACAGCAGCGGCTGTCTTATCGGAAAGACGACAAATGTTAAGGATGACGCAACAAGAGGTTGCTGATCAAGCCAATATAACTTTACGTCAATATCAAAGGCTGGAATCTGGGGAAAGAAATATTTTGACTTCCTCTTTTGGCTTGGCCTGTCGGGTAATTGAAGCTCTTGATATGGATGTTTCTAAATTCTATCATGGTGACTATTACCTTGAAGAATTGAAAACTATTGAAGGCAAACGATTTGGTGACAGGGGAAAACATCAATTTAAATGACGGCATGATGCCGAAAAAAGAGCAATATGGACAAATCCATACAGCACCTGTTCCGTAGACGAAATTGCTGTTTATCTACAATTGTATCGTAAATATAAGATTTTAGTGTGTAAGGGAATCTACAACTATATCGTAAATAAGGAAAAATTTACTGTACAAATAGTATTCGTGTAAAAAGCGGTAGATAAACTCAAAAACATCACACTAAAATACACGAATAATATCGAAATAATTGCACTATTCGACACGAATGTAAGAGTATCATCATACCCGCTGCTGATATGTGGGGGCTTTTCCATCTCTTTCTACTTTCTTGCGTTCATATATGGATTCTGTTACTTCGTCAATGAACGCTTTTTCTTGTGTTGTTGCGATGCTATATTGAATATTGAATTTTCGGCACAGCTCAAAGAATGTATCAAAGAACAAACGGCTATTGCTTTCTGTGTCCAAATATTGTTGCTGCAAATCTTTTTCCATAGCTTTCCTTAAACTTAAACCTCTGGTTCATGGATTTCTACATTGCTTTCCAATGCGGCTTCAATCCAAGCCCGTTTTACATCCTTCGCGTTCGCTATTGCCTTTTCTTTGGTATCCGCACAGGGTGATGCATCCCAGCAGGTCTGGAAAAGAAGCCACATATCCGCCGTCCTCGACATCAGGGGTAAGTACCATTTTGTACGGAAGAGAATCATAGAAATCTCAATTATAACGATGCTCGTCTTTTATCATTGCTATGAGGGTATTAACTTTTCCGAGATATACCTACGGGGCTGCTATTGAATCTTTCTCAAACTTTCGACACTGAGTTCAGCTTCGGAAAGCACAGATAGCTTTTTTCGATATGTATTCACACTCATAAGAGGTTCGTTTGTAATGAAAACACCATGTACGGTCCATTTATTTCTGGGAAGTGAATATTGAGCTCTAACATCATCAAAATGAGCAATGACCCATTCAACACGACGTTTATGCTTTGTTGCAAAACTTTTCTTCTTACCATCCACAAACATTTTCTGATATTCAGCTTGTATTTCGTAAGGATTTTTGGAAAAGTCAAAGTTCTTGACTTCTGCGACAACAATGCGATGCTTCTTCTCGTCTATAATTAGAACATCAATGTCGCCAAGTACATCACTTTTTTCATCTGCAATCTTTTTCTTGTTGATTCTTTTTACATTAGAGAATACTCTAAATACACCAAAGCTTTTTATAATGTCGGAAATATGCTGGTTAAAGGCATCTCCTTGGTCATTACAAATACGTCCCATAAGGGTATTCATCTTTTTATTCGTGGTTGCTAATCGTCCATCGTATATTAGGTTGGTAACATACAATAAAGAATGATAAAGCTGGCGAATTCCCCAAATTAGGTCGTTACCTCTGCATAGTATCGGCCGCCTAACAAATGAATACTGCCGATTGAATCTCCAAGGATAAACATCTTCTTTGCGAAAACCCGCAGGAGCCTTCATAAAATCTTCGCGAGCTGTCAATGTGATATCTTTTAAAATACGAGTTGAAATTTCTGAGCTGAATTCGTTGTCACACTCATATAGATACTCTAAAAGTTCATCTTTTGTAGTGATAACAACCTCTCCTTGGAGATGCTCTTCGCCAAAGTCAACAAGCAAATGAATGAATACAATAAGCTGTGTATAGGAGTATGAATAGGCGGAAAGGAACGCTTCATCTAAAGCTTTTGAATAATCATTACTCTCAGGAGTGGAAGAAAAGGATTCCGAATTGTAAGCAAGCTGTTCTTTTCTATAACGCGAACTATATTGTCCCATGCGTACAAGTTCCGCTTCTTTGATTCCGATTCTATTAGATTTTAGAATGCTTATGGGAAGATTCATCATTTTATAGTGAAGCAAATCTTTTCTATAAGCCCATTCAATAATTTGAACACAAATAGCTAAAACAAACTCATACCGTCCAAGACCGATAGGAGTTTCCCCAGACGGAGGTGTTGCTGTTACATATTCGGCTAAGAACTTAAGTGCCATCGAAAGGCGGTTGACATCATTTAGCTGTTTTAGATATTCATCTTCTTTTTCCGGGTAACAGGCGACATCATAGCGATAGCGGTCGTATTGAGAATATTCTGAACTAATGACCTCTTCTAAATCACTATATATTTTTTCGAGAAGACCAATAGGAGACCATTCAGAAACTTCGCGTTTCAGCATATCGTACAAGGTATTTACACAGGAAAAAACGATTTCTTCACCATCTGAACTGAATACAGGGCCATAATTCCATCGATGACTTTCTACGACTTGTTGTCCAATAAAACTAGAAAGGCGGTCCTCATCTTCTGGTCGGATGGCAGTATTCTGCGGGTATAAAACAGGCTTAAGATATTTTCGTTTCTGGATATCGAAAGAAACGATTTTTTTCTTGAAAGGCGGAGAAAAAACATGCTCAATAATGCTGTTATAAGCAATAGCAGTAGAACTCGTTTTAAATAAGCAATCAAGAAACAGTGTAATATATTCTTTCTCCACACGATTTGTTTCACAATTAAAAGGCATAAGTGAACGCTCAGTGAAAGTGACTGTATAGCGTGTGGGTCCACCAGAAATAGTGACATATTCACCTAATGTTTTTGCATTATTTTCTGCTGTTGCATTTTTCTCAAAGCATAGAGAAAAGTGATAAATGCTATACATTAAGTCCATGCGTTCAATGATTTCTCTCGATTCAGATAGCCAATAAGAAGTCATATCCATTAAGCTTTGAATAACATTGATATCAGGTACATCAGATATAAAATCAACATCAGAGGTCAGCCAAATTATTACATCGCTAAATCTGATACAAAAAGAAAGTACATTTTTCGTGGCAAAATTCTCATCAAAATAAATCTTACGTTTTACATCAGAAAGAACGACAGGAATTTTCGTTTTATCATCATAGGATTTAATAAGAATAGCATCTTCGGCTAGAAGTGCCTTTCCAATGTAATAAGGCGCACCTCCCGGAGTAATTAGCATAAGGGGATTATCGGGACTTGCATCATCACTTAAATAAAAACTATAATGATTGTCTGTATAAATTGTAATACAATTTAATTCGCTGAACAAACCACTGGTTAGCGTTTTAACTGAACTTTTCGCAACAAAGTAACGCGGCAAAAAGCCTGTGTGTTTCATCTCGTTTATACTTATACAATGCAATTCAAAAGGGTTCAAATGAACGATACCATAATCAGAAAATACATTCTTCAGAGAACACGATACAGCCCGACCTATTCCATTAAGGATAACGAGATGAAACACATTCTGTGGGGCTATATGATTATCTTTAAATTTCTTGGCAAAATAATCCTCGCGTTTTATTATGGCTTCAGTGTATTTAGATGGAGCATATGTGTCATGCATATTTTCAGCATTATAATCCAATGCATCATCACAGATAAAAGATACCACCATCAATTGATTGTTAAATACATTCAGCAAAATTTCTTTATAGTAATTGGTGTCTAAAAGTTCAATATGTAATGAGGATTCTTTGATTTTTCTATGTTCCAATTTGGCAAGAGATTTTTTGCAATCATGCCAAATTCTTCTGTTGTACATATCTACAACAGCATCTTTGATTTTAAATGTGTCAGCAATTTTTAATGCCATAAAGGACATGAACTCTGGCAGGAGCGCAATATTGAGTAAAATATAGGAATCACTTCCAGCATCATACAAAAAGGGCTTTGTATAGAATGGGCGCGTATCTATGCTACCCCAAGCATGGGTTCCAAATTGTATGGCTATTATATCAAGCATATCCAAATCATTATTTAACATACGGAGCATATTATTGCGCGAGATAGAAATGAGTTTTGAATGATAAGTGAGTGTTTCATTGCTTGGAACTTTTGTTGATGTTGCTTCAATAATAGGTGGTTCAGAAGAAATGCCAATACTTTTTGCGATGCGAGTCGATATTTTTAGCATAGCAGAAAATAGGAAATATACTTTCTTTATGTACTCCAAGGGAAAAGAATTTTTGAATCCGAAAAAGATTTCACAGAGCATCTGTAGCCTATACGCAGGATAAGAATCTATCCCATTAAAAACGGTATAGTTATCATACAGCATCACATTTTGCGTAAACACATTTTCGTTTGGGTCAATGGCATGGACTAACGATATGGAGTCCATTTTTTTAATAATGGATGAAAACTTACCCGCGCTCATTTTTGCAGAAGATGTGTAATAGGTTTCATCATTATATAAAATGGCGCTTTGCAGTGCATCCAATAAAACTGCGCGATTTTGATTCTCTTTTTGCAAATTTAAAGCGGAAAGTCTCCGAAGAAAATCATAAATATCATAAGCGCGAATGATTTCAACAAGTTCTTTTAATTCGTGCTGAACATCAGCGCTCTCGAAAGTTGATTGAACAATACTCAAGGGGTTGAATGGATTCATGCTGGGAAACCTCCTTTTACATAAAGTAATTAGCCAGAAATAATGATGGGGTATTTATATTTATTATACTGCTTAATCGCTACTTTGTACAACATTTTTATGGATGTTTCTAAATTCTATCATGGTGACTATTACCTTGAAGAACTGAAAACTATTGAAGGCAAATGATTGGTGGCAGGGGAAAATGCCAATTTAAGGGATGATATGACACGGAGAAAAATGCTGTTATAATTTCGCTCGAAAACTCGAAAAGATGAAAGGGAATGTTAGTACAGACAAAGAAAAAAGAGCCTGCTGAATGAAGCAGACTCTGTGATAAGAAATTACACAGTAGGATTGACTGGAGAAACAGTAAGCGTTAATCCGAGGTGCTGGAAAATATTCAAGAGGGTTCCGAGATTAGGCGTTGTTTTGCAGGACTCGATTCTTGCAACAGAGGATTGCGGCAGACCGCACATGGCGGCAAGTTCGCGTTGGCTTAGGCCAAGAGCATTCCGCTGCTCAACCATGGCAGTGACAATTGCAGCCACTTCCTCTGTTTCTTTGATGTCCTTTGCTGTTTCAGGGTCTACAGTACGAACGTATTCTTTGTAATCATTCCATGTTTTCATAATTTAGCAGTCTCCTTTCTGCGAAGATAGTCGTTGCGCTCTGTTTTTGCTTTCTCAATTTCGCGTTTAGGCGTTTTTTGAGATTTCTTTCGAAACTGATGAAGTAGTACATAAGTATCATTTTGATAGAAAAAGTAGAATACGCGATTGTTTCCAGGTCGAAGCTCCCAAATGCCATCGTCAAGATGCTTCGTAATCTCTGCATTCATGTGGGTTCCATTTTGCTGAAGTAGTTCAATGTAGAGGCTTGCCTGTTTGTGCTGTATCCGTGCATCTTTATTGGTAGGAGCCTTGAGGCGTAAAGCTTCAAGAAAATCCCAGATAGGACACTTTCCATCTTCTGTTTCGTAAAATTCAATCCCATACATTAGAATATTGTCTCCAAAGTAGCAATGGGATTTTCTATTTATATGATAGCGCAAATGCTATCACGCGTCAAGAAAGAGAGAGAAGCTCAAATCGAAAAAATAACAAGAGAAGTCTTTCTGAGTTTGAAACCGTATCGGTTTCGGCTCGGAAAGGCTTGTTTTTTGCAAAAATTTTTGTTCCTTACTTGACAACCGCATAGGGCCAACCAAGAAAACCTACGATAACTAAAGGGTTTTGACGGCTTGAGTTGTCCTTCAAAAGTTTTATTTGTTGAAAAACTGCAAGAAGCGGAAAATCCTGAGGGTTATATGTAGGAGGCTTTTGGAAGCTCTGTTTTGACCCACAAAAAGGAGCAACGAATAAAGATTGAAGGAGAGTTCAAGCCTACGGTGGATTGCCTTTGTGCGACCCGCTGTGGGCTTATTGCTATTTTATAAAGAGAAAAGTGAGGAGAATGAAAATATGAAAAATTATAAAATTGCCGTAGCAGGCACTGGATACGTCGGCCTTTCCCTTAGCGTTCTGTTAGCACAGCATAATCAAGTGATGGCTGTTGACATTGTGCAAGCGAAAGTGGATATGATTAACAATCATAAATCTCCAATTCAAGATGATTATATTGAGAAGTATCTTGCAGAGAAAGAACTGAACTTGACCGCAACGCTGGATGCAAAGGCTGCATACTCGGATGCGGACTTTGTTGTAATAGCTGCTCCCACGAACTACGATAGCCACACCCAGCACTTTGACACATCTGCAGTTGAAGCTGTGATCAAGCTGGTCATGGAATATAATCCGAACGCCATCATGGTCATTAAGTCCACCATTCCGGTGGGCTACACCGCATCCGTGCGTGAGAAGTTCAACAGCAAGAACATCATCTTCAGCCCGGAATTCCTGCGTGAATCTAAGGCTCTGTATGACAATCTGTATCCGAGCCGTATCATCGTTGGAACTGATCTGAACGATGAGCGTCTGGTTAAGGTTGCTCACGAGTTTGCTGGTCTGCTTCAGGAAGGTGCAATTAAAGAAAACATCGACACTCTGTTCATGGGATTTACCGAGGCAGAGGCAGTCAAACTGTTTGCCAATACATATTTGGCTCTGCGTGTTGCTTACTTCAATGAATTGGACACCTATGCAGAGAGCAAGGGCTTGAACACCCAGCAGATTATCGACGGTGTATGCCTTGACCCTCGTATTGGCAGCCACTACAACAATCCGTCCTTCGGTTACGGCGGCTACTGTCTGCCCAAGGATACCAAGCAGCTGCTGGCTAACTATGCAGATGTGCCGGAGAATCTGATCGAAGCTATCGTCGAGAGCAACAGAACAAGAAAAGACTTCATTGCTGACCGCGTTTTGAAGCTGGCTGGTTACTACGGTTATGATGCAGAAAACGAGTTTGATGAAGACAAGGAGAAAAAGGTAACGATTGGTGTTTATCGTCTGACCATGAAGAGCAACAGCGATAACTTCCGCCAGAGTTCTATTCAGGGTGTCATGAAGCGCATCAAGGCAAAGGGAGCAACGGTAATCATTTACGAGCCGACCCTGAAAGATGGTGAGACTTTCTTTGGCTCTGTTGTTGTGAATGATCTGGCAAAGTTCAAGGAGATGAGCCATGCCATCATCGCAAACCGCTATGACAAGTGCCTTGATGATGTGAAAGAAAAAGTATATACCAGAGATTTGTTTGGTAGAGATTAATAAGTGTGGGTTAGTAGAGAGATGGATGAAAAGAAAAACGTAAAGATATGCTTTGCGGCATCATCAGGCGGACATTATGAGCAGCTCATGATGTTAAAACCACTGATGGAGAAATATGATAGCTTTGTCATTACTGAGAAGACAGATTATAGCGCAGAAGCAAAAGGCGAAAAAACATATTATATGAAGCAGGTCAATCGCCGAGAAAAAGATTTTATCTGGCGGATGATTCAAAATGCCTGGAAGTCTATCGGCATTTATAGAAAAGAAAAACCCGATGTAGTTATCTGCACAGGAGTTCTTGCAATGATACCGATTTGCTTGATTTCTAAATTTATGGGCAAGAAACTGATCTACATAGAATCTTTTGCGAAAGTTACTTCCCCTACCGAAACCGGAAAATTGCTCTACAAGTTTGCGGATCAGTTTTATGTTCAGTGGAAGTCGATGCTGAAATTCTATCCTAAAGCCATATATTTAGGAGGAATCTATTAAATGAGAAATAAGATTTTTATAACACTTGGATCACAAAAATTCCAATTTAATAGATTGCTGAAAGCCGTAGATGAACTGTGTGAACGAGGAACAATCGAAGCAGAAGATGTGTTTGCGCAAATTGGATACAGTGATTATCTTCCGAAAAACTTCAATTACAAAAAGTTTCTGGATAGAGATGAGTTCAGCAGAGAAATGGAAAAAGCCGACATTGTTATAACACATGGAGGCACGGGAGCTATTATTGGAGCTGTAAAAAAAGGCAAAAAGGTAATTGCCGTTCCAAGACTTGCAAAATATGGTGAACATGTTGATGATCATCAGCTCCAGCTGATAAAGCAGTTCGATGACTTGAATCTAATATGTCCTTGTCACGATACCAACAAATTGGAAATTGCGCTAGATATAGTTCGACGAACGAAGTACAACGACTATAAATCTAATACGAGGAACATTATTAGTAGTATTGAGGATTATATAAAAGGAAATTGCTTATGAACAGAGATAAGGTTATGACTTTTGTGAAGAAAAGTCTAAAGTTTCTACCAGATAAAAGCTATATCAAGCTCTATTATCGGTTAAGAGTTGGAAGAAAACTAAATACGGATAATCCAACGACTTTAAATGAAAAACTCCAGTGGCTGAAATTTAATTATAGATTTCCGCTGCAGTCAATAGTGTCCGATAAGCTGCTGGTACGAGATTATGTGAAAGAAAAAATAGGAGAGGAATATTTAATCCCGCTTTTGGGTAGTTGGAAGGATTATGAAGATATTGATTTTTCTTTGCTACCAAAGCAATTTGTTTTAAAATGTAACCATGATTCTGGCGGTCTTGTAGTCTGCACGGATAAAGATAAACTTGATCATACAAAGGCGAAAGATAAAATTGAAAAATCGCTAAAAAGCAATTTCTTTTATATTGGCCGCGAATACCAATATCGGAATATTAAACCGATGATTCTCTGCGAAAAATTTATTTCCGATGACGGGAAAGTTCCGATGGACTATAAGATTTATTGCTTCAATGGCGTACCTGATATTATATTGGTATGCAAAGATCGATTCAGTAAGAACTCGCACAAAGCGTCTTATTTATATTATGACCAAGAATGGAATTTCATTCCCCTGAACAAAGGCGATGATAAGCTGCCGGACCCTGAAATTCCAAAGCCAAAGAATTTTGAGAAAATGCTAGAGATAGCGAAAGATCTATCCACGGATTTTGTTTTTGCTCGAATCGATTTGTATAATATCGACGGACAAATTTATTTCGGAGAAATTACATTGTCGCCGAATTCTGGTTTTGATGCGGATATAACCTATGAAACCGATTTAATGTTCGGCAGAAAGTTGAAAATTCCATATTGGGATTCTATAAAGAGAAATATCTAATCAAGGGAAGATGGTAGAAATAGAAGGAGAAGTATTGTAATGAAAATTTTAGTAATAGGGCCAAGTCCAGTAAGATCTAAAGGTGGGATGGCTACTGTTATAGAAGAAATTGTAAAGGACAAAAAGCTGAATGAAGAATTTGAAATAGATGTTTATGAATCATATATTGATGGAAATAAATTGAAAGTCCTTTTGTTTTCTGTGATTTCATTTATACGCTTCTATTTCACAAAGCGTAATTATGATATCTACCATATTCACGCAGCTTCATATGGTAGCACGTTTAGAAAAGGGTGGTATGTCCACGCAGCGAAGAAGTGGGGAGGAAAAGTAATTTTACACATTCACGGTGCTGAATATATGCTCTTTTATGAAAAAAGCAATCAAAAGGATAAGATTGTTTCAATATTGAAAGAAGCGGATGAGGTTATCGCGTTGTCTGCTGATTGGAAAAAGAAGTTTGATGAAACATTCGGACTGAAAAACTGTGTTGTTCTTGAGAATGGTATAGACACTGAGAGATTGGAACCTGCTATAACGAATGTCAAGGATCACCCACATACTTTTGTATCTCTTGGCCGACTTGGAGAAAGAAAAGGAACCTATGACCTCATAAAAGCAATAGAACGAATTGAGGTTCAAATACCGGATATTAAGTGCTATTTGGCTGGCGATGGTGATATTGATAGATGTAAGCAGATTGTTGAGGGAAAAAAACTGGAAAACAATATCATTATTGTGGGATGGGCTGACTTTGACAAGAAATTAGAATTGCTTAAAAAATCTAGTGTGTTGGTGCTTCCATCTTATAATGAAGGACTTCCAATGGCAATTTTGGAAGGTATGGCTTGCGGAAAAGCAATTATAAGTACTACGGTTGGTGCGATTCCAGAAGTTGTAAAAGAAGAAAATGGGATTTTAATAGAGCCAGGAGATATTAAAAAGCTTTCGGAAGCTTTAATTGGATATTGCATGAATCAGGAGATCGTAGAAAGAACAGGAAAGAACAATATTGCGCTTATTCACACAAAGTACAGCATGGACGCAATGCATCAGAAATTGGAAAAAATATACTTGGATACTATGAGAGAAAAATGATGGATTTGAACATTAACAAAGTGTTGCTTTGGGGAAGAAAAAGCAAACATAAAATATGTAAGAGATTGATTTATTGGTTTTGTAAACATTATTTTTGTTGTGATATCCATCCAACAGACAAAATTTCACCAACGGCTAAATTTGCACATAATGGGTTAGGTGTAGTTATTAATGAGGATGCCATTATTAGTGATAATGTACTTATACAACATCACGTGACAATCGGAACAAACGGAAAAGGCGTTCCCCAAATCGGGGGGGTCAGGATTGGTGCCCATGCTATAATTTTGGGCAACATTGAAATTGGAGAAAATGCTGTAATTGGTGCTGGAGCTGTCGTAACGAAATCTGTTCCAGCAAACGCAACGGTTGTTGGCAATCCAGCTCATGTAATAAAAATAGGGGATACATTATGTTCAGTGAATTAGACGGGGGAGTAAAAGGAGCATTAGAACGTGCTTTAAAATACGGTAATTTGCAATATAAAATACCGTGTGCTTTGTTCGACAAAATGGGATACTCAAATCATGAATTGCAAGATTTGGAAGTTAGAAATAGAGTGTATCGCTATTTGAAAAAACACTACTCTGTTTTTTTATCTAATAGTAATTATGAAAACAAGGATAGTGGTGAAACATCAAATAAGGTGTGGATCTGTTGGTTGCAAGGAATTGAAAATGCACCTGATATTGTAAAAGTTTGCTATCAATCAATAAAGAAATGGATGCCAGATAAGGAAATCTGTATCTTAGATCAAAGCAACTTATTTGAGTATGTCCAACTGCCGGACTATGTTATAAGAAAATGGGAAAAAGGAATTATCAGTAATACACTTTTTTCGGATTTTATTAGGCTGAGTGTTTTGACGAGATTTGGTGGAATATGGGTGGATGCAACTGTTTTTATGACAGGAAAATTACCTCAGTGTATTTCCTGTTCGGATTTTTTTGTTTATCAATCAAATGAATATGATATTACAAAAGTGGGTGAAAGTTGGTTCATAAAAGCGAATTCTCACAATAGAATATTGCAGACCACATTGGACTTGATGAATGAATACTGGCGTAAAGAAGATAAAATCAGGGATTATTTCATCATGTTCATTTTCATGAAGATGGCAAGAGATAAATATCCAATGGATATGAAAGATATGTACAAAGTGCCAGCAGCTATCCCGATTATGATGCAAAAGTATCTTGATAAAGAATATGATGCGAAGATGTTTGAGAGTATTTGCAAGATAAGTTCAGTGCATAAGTTGACATATAAGTTGCGCAATGATAATAATGTGAAGCATACATTGAGTGAGATGATTGTTCGGATGTTGGATGTAGGGAATATAGCAGGAGAAAATATTACATGACTAGCAATAGTGATTATAGATTCTATATCGTTGGTACTGGGAACGATTATATAAAGTTTATGTGGAAGGATGCGATAGAAAACGACAATGTTTTTTATTTGGAAAACCCAATATCTGCAAAGTTTCCGCTGAGAGATTTGTATAATAGTATAGAGCAAAAATTGTATAGCTATAAACTGAATTTATATTTAAATATTCCGGGAAAGAGTTATTGGAGAAAATATTATACGATTAATGACGTTGAGTTTGATTCCCGATATAAAAATGTGATTGTCTTTTCGGATGTAATAAGGCTTCTTACTGATAAAAAATTTTGGTCAAAATTGAAAGACAAACACAATTTGTCATATTGTCTAATTCTTTTGAATTCGTGCGAACATGATTTCAATGCGGATTTTCAAGTGGTTTCTAGGATTATAGAATCCCTGAAAATGGATTCTATATTTACTTTTGACCAAAAGGATGCAGAAAAGTACGGACTGAGGTATTTCCCTTCATTGTACTCGAATACAGATGTTTTAAGTAAGAAAATCAAGTATGATTTCTATTTTGTTGGCAAAAAAAAGAATCGGTATAAAGATATAATTGATACATACTATGCTTTAAAAAATAGGGGCTTTAAATGCTTGTTCAGAATAACGGATGTAGATGATACAGATATAATAAATGAAGATGGATTGATATTCAATGAATATATTCCGTATGAAAAAGTTATAGAAGAAATTTCTGAATCATATGGAATTGTTGATATTAAGATACATGAACAAGAGGGACTGTCATTGCGCTACTTTGAAGCGGTACAGTATAATAAGATTTTACTCACTAATAATCAAAGCGTAAAAGGCATGTCCTATTATGATAGAAGATACATATACTGTTTCGACTCAGTTGACGAAATCTCAAGGATGCAGATCAAAGAATTTGAGAACATCGACTATAAATATGATGGTAGGTATTCGCCGAACAGGCTGCTTGAAATGATACAAGAAAGTATGGAAAATTAACAATGAATAAGTGTATCGTGGCAATTTCACATTCAAATTATCTTTACAGAAACGCTGGAACAGAAAAGTGCATGCGGGAAATCTCAAATATACTAAGGGGTGTGGGAATTCATTATCTTCAGATTTTTTCATTTGAAGATAACAGCAGATTGAATTTGTTGTGTAATATGACAAATAAAGTTGGCGTTAATTTGGATGATAAATTCATTGGAATATTTAGATATGATTCCCTTCCGCAGGTAATGAAAAGATTAGAGTACACTGATAATCTTGAATATATAGGGGTACACATACATAACTTGTTAAATCATAATTATGACATGTTACTTGATTTTCTGAATTTGGTAGACTTGCCTGTCATTTTGTGGTTGCACGATTATACATCAGTATGTCCCGAATCACCGATTTTATTAAAGAATAGAGTCGAGTGCTGTAAGAATTTTGTGAGAAGTCGCGATGTTTGCCAGAACTGTTGTTACTACGAAAAGGCCAAAATCAGCCAAAAGAAGATTAGAGATTTTTATTTCTGCATTGATGACAAGATCGAGACGATTATTGCACCCTCGGATAATGTCAAACAAAATATTTTAATCTCATATCCAAATTGGGATAACCGTATTCAAATTCGAGGACATCTTAAATTGTGGAATATGAGAAATAGTAAAAAAATGAGTGTACCCTTAAGAATTGCATATGCCGGAGGTGCCTTTGAACATAAGGGGATTTCTGAGTGGACAAGGATTTTGGAAATCTTTCAAGATAATCCGAACTATGAATTTTATTACCTTGGAATGTCTAATTTGACTACTCTTAAGGTAAAGAATGTATTTGTGAACTCCTCGGTTCAGGGCGATAAGGCAATGTCAGTTGCAGCAATAAACAATAAAATTGATGTTGCATTTTTGTGGTCTAAGTGTCAAGAAACATATAGTTATACATATTATGAAATGAGATGTTCCGGTGCTAGAATTTTAACATACTTTGATTCGGGAAATATAGCTCAGTGTGTGAAAAAAGAAAAGAGCGGATTGATTTTTAATGACGTAGAAGAACTAATCAATCTTATGAGAAATCCGATTGAATTTCGAATGTTACTAGAGGCGTGTGATGGAGGCTATTGTACAAATTACGAAACAAACGATGAAATTGCTCTCTTAGTTCCGTGTGGCAAGTGCAATCTGCCACATAATATTAGTGTATCAAGGATTCATCGTTACTGGTTGCTAAGTAATATACATCAATGCTGTAATATGATAAAATCTTTCAGAGAGAGGAAACGAGTTGATGCAAATAAAAATAACTAAATTGGCTGATACAATCATTGTGCTACTTTTGTTTTTGCAGGTTGCAATTTTCAATTTCTTAAATATATCTGGTGAAGGAATAAAAATTATATGCTCCCTTATAATGATTAGATTTGCGCTGGATGTCATAATAACTGGGAAAATATATAAAATTGTGTTAAAAAATGTATGGAGCTTGCTCATTGTTTTATTAATAGGTTATGCAAGTGCCAGACTTGGATATGACTACCATGCGGACGTTTTTTTCTCCAATTATCTCGCTATTGTATATGTGTTAATTCCGACAATCTACTTTTCGTATATGTTTGAATATAACTATGATTTTATCAAACAAGTTATTAATAAATCGTTTTGGATAATTAACATCTATGGTATAATTAACATGGCAGTTGCCTGCGTTCAAGTAAAGGTAGACGGCTTTTTAACAGGTGTATCGACATGGACAAATCCTATGCGGGAGGATTTAATATGTGGACTGATGGGATATTCGGCGACACCGCAGTTTGGTCTTTTTGCCTGCTTAGTGATTTTGATGAATCTTTATGTTCTTGATTATGGTTGCACCAGTCAGAAGAGAAGGATAGGCTTGTCTTTATATATTGTTTTCTTGATTGCGCTTTCGATTGTCATTTCTGCATTTAACGATAATAAGATTGTTTACGTTGAGTTGCCAGCATTTATTGTGTACTATTTATATATTACTGGCCGCTTGGATTTTCTGCATAGAAAAATAAACAAGAATGTTTTTAAAATCGTTTTGTCTATAACTGTTCTTTTGCTGCTTTGCGTGGGTATATATGTGATGATTCCATCTGTAAATGACGCCGTGCATAAAAATTTTGGTTATGCCATTGAACTCTTTATTCAAGCAATGAAAACAGATGCCGTTCTCGGTTATGGTAGTGCTGATAGAATATATATGGTTATATATGCTTTCAAACGGTACGAGGCGTTAAAGCTCGGCTATGGTATGGGGGCCTATACATGGCATGCAGGAGAAGCACTCGGATTTCGCCATTTTGGACAAGCAGATTTGGGTGCTTTTTTGTGTTTAAGTGGATTGTTTTTTACTACTTGTGTGTTTTTGGTCGTAGTTGTGAATTTCGCTAGAATCATATGCGGCAAGAGTAATCAAAGATTTGATAAGTTATGCGTGGCTTTATTTCTTCTCCTTATGCTATTTTATACTCAAGTAATAACGATTAATACAGTGGGAATTATTATGTTGTTTTGTGCAAGTGTTTTTGGTATAGTCGAACGAGAAAAAAGGTGGGCCTGAGCAATGAAAAAGGTTGGAATTCTAACTTTTACATATGGTGACAACTATGGACAACGGTTACAAAATCTCGCTGTTCAAACAATTCTTGAAAGGCTTGGGTTTGATGCATTTACAATTCCACAAGTGAAACCGAGGCATTACAAAATTGTGAATGGGGTGAGACACCAGAATTTTGAAAAGTTTGATGATAGTTTTGTAAAATACTATGGGGATACCATTGGAAAATATAAAATTCCTAGGGGATTAAGTACTTTTGATTATTTTATAGTTGGAAGTGATCAGGTTTGGTCGCCATATTCGTCAGATGTTAATTGGTCGTTCTTCCTGAAATTTGCACCGTCTGAGAAACGCATTTCTTATGCTCCTAGTGTTGCATCTGATGACATTCCAAAGAAAAAGGAAGCTTTATATAGATGGTATTTACATGGATTTAAAGAAATTTCTGTTAGAGAATCAAAAACAGAAAAAATCTTAAGGAAGTATACGAATGTGCCGATTCAAACACTAATTGATCCGACACTGATGTTCGATAGCCAATTCTGGAATAATTATTCTTTGAAGCCAAAATTTGACTTGCCAAAGAATTATATTTTATATTACTCACTTGGGCAAAAGGGCGAGAATGAAGAGGTAATTAGGTTTACTGAAGCGATGAACATGAGCTTGGTTTCTCTGCAATCTGGGAGCGACTATTTTACGTCAGGACCATCAGAGTTTTTGTATTTGATTAGTAATGCGGCAGGCGTGATTACGGATTCTTACCACGGTACCATATTTTCTATTCTGTATCACAAGCCGGTTTATTTTGTGCCACGAAATTCGAATGAAATCAATATGCAAAGCAGATTTGATACTTTGTTTGATAAATTGGGAGTTACTCTCGAATGCGGTAATCAGTTCCCTAAAAGGTGCATTATTGATAACGAAAAAACAGACGTTTTACTTGATGGAGAGAGAAAAAAAACAGACGAATATTTAAAGAGAGTGTTACACATCAATCACGCTGAAAGTAAATGAGAGGGATAAATTAAAAAAGATGATTTCTAACCAACGAAGAATAGGTGTGGTGCTGTCATATGCGGGTCAGTTTGTGAATATACTTGTTGGACTCATATATACGCCCATTATGCTACGCCTTCTCGGACAAAGTGAATATGGACTGTATCAACTAGTATATTCAGTTGTTTCTTATTTGAGCTTATTAAGTCTTGGCTTTGGTAGTTCATACTTGAGATTCTATTCACGATATAAAGCTAAAAATGATGATCAAGGTATTGCAAAACTGAATGGGATGTTCCTCATTATATTTTGTTCCATTTCAATTATTTGTATTTTGTGTGGAATTGTAATGGTTGCAAACATTGAGCATATTTTTGGCAATGGACTTTCTGAGAGCGAATATAACACGGCAAGGATATTAATGTATTTGCTTGTTATTAATCTTGCATTGACATTTCCTAATAGCGTTTTCAACTGCACGATTACAGCGCATGAAAAATTTATTTTTCAGAAAACACTCATTCTTCTTCAAAATATTTTTAGTCCATTTTTGACTTTGCCCCTACTCATTATGGGGTACGGATCAATCGGAATGGTTTCGATAACAACTATATTGACGGTTATGTTGTTGCTATCTAATATATTTTATTGCTTTAAAATTCTGAAAATTAAATTTTCTTTTAGTGGATTACAACTTAGTCTTTTAAAGGAAATGTGGTTTTTTACATTTTTTATTTTTATCAATCAAATTATCGACCAAATTAATTGGAGCGTTGATAAATTTTTGTTAGGAAGATTAGCTGGTACAACTGCAGTTGCAATCTATGGTGTTGGTGGGCAAATTAACACGTTGTATTTGCAATTTTCAGCATCCATTTCAAACGTGTTTGTTCCGAAAGTCAACCGAATGGTTGCTGAATCTGATGATAATAATGAGCTTACAAGATTGTTCACAAAGGTTGGACGAATTCAATTCATGGTTTTGTTTTTGATTCTATCAGGGTTCGTTTTTTTTGGTGAAGCTTTTATAAGTATTTGGGCAGGCACGGGCTATTCAGCTTCCTATATGGTTGCCCTACTACTTATTGCACCAGTTACGGTTCCACTTATTCAGAATCTTGGAATTGAAATCCAAAGAGCAAAAAACATGCATAAAGCAAGAGCCGTTGTATATTTGGCAATTGCGATTGCTAATGTATTTATCAGCATTCCGCTAATCAAAATTATGGGACCGGCTGGCGCAGCACTCGGAACAGCAATTTCTCTTGTCGCTGGAAATATCATTTTTATGAATTGGTATTACCAAGCTCGGATTGGTATGAACATGTTCTACTTCTGGAAAGAGATTGCTAAATTTATTCCGGCACTAATTGCGCCCTGCATTGTTGGAATTCTTATTATGAAGTTTGCTGATGTTACTGGTCTCATTAAACTTGGGATGTTTGCGATTATTTATACTGGGGTATATGGAATCTCAATGTACTTCCTTGGAATGAATGTCGAAGAGAAACAGCTGGTGATGGGACCAATCAAAAAGATTCTAAGAAAATAATGAAATGGAAAGAAAAAAGAGAGTATTGGCAAAGCATCCGCGGCATTTGTATCTTGGCAGTTGTTTTAATTCATTCATTGGGTGGATTTGATTACACAGGGAGCTATGATACTGAATTTATTATTCTTCGCCAGATTATAAACTTTGCAGTAGCAACATTTGTCTTTATGTCTGGGTATTTTGTTCCTGTAGAAAAAAATCTGTAATAAGGATTTCAGCTATAAAGAGTGGGTTTTAAATCGGGGGGCGACTGTGCGTACCCTTTGTAATATGGTCACTGCTTTATAGTGGAATATCACTGGTAAAAGATGCCCGCAGAGGGACAACAATTAACTGGATTGGATATATTTACAGATTTGTAGTTGGAAAATCGGCCACACCTTTTTACTACATTGTAGTATTGATTCAACTTACGGTTATTACGCCTTGGCTTGTTCATGTTGTAAAAGAAAGTAAAACAATTAAAAATTCTTTGTGGCTGGTTACGCCATGCTATCTACTGTACATATATGTATGGAATCTTACGACTGGATCTTCGCCGCGTCTTTATGAAACGCTGTTTTCAGCATGGTTTGGATTTTATTACCTGGGAATCAATGTGAGATGTGGATTGAAATTGAAATGTAGTAGCTGGAAAGTCTTGGTTGCATGGACAATCAGTTGCGTAGAGGCACTTGCGTTGAGAAAGTTTGGCATGAGTGTTGGGTTCTATACAAGTCAAATCACCGTTGGCTCTTTCTTATATTTGCTGCAGTAATCGGATGGATACTAAAACAACTTGACACACAACGTGGAAGTGTAAAGCTACTATGTAAAATTGGTGATTGCTCGTATGAGATTTTTTGTGTTCATATGGCAGTGCTAACAGTAATTGGAAAATTCATACAGAGTTGCGATTGGTATTTATATTGGAGTCTGCGATTTGCGATGACCTTGATTATTAGCTTTACCATTATATTTTTTGGACAAAAGATTCTTAAAAATCAAACGAAGTTATTGCGATTTATAGGATTCATTTGATATTTGAGCTGGAGAGGAGGATATCAAGGATGGGTGTGTTGAAAGTTTATGCCTGTTACAATACGGATAAAGATGTCAGATTGAGTAGTTCTTCCGGAGCAGTGTTTTCTTCTCTGGCAGAAAATGTGCTGGAGAAGCAGGGTGTTGTATATGGTGTTGCTATGTCAGAGGATTGCTACTCAGCCGAGTTCATTTCCGTCACAAGTAAGGAACAACTGACGAAACTGCGTGGATCAAAGTATTTGCAGGCGAAGGTTGGAAATACATACAGGTCCGTTAAAGAAGCTTTGTCATCAGGAAAGCTTGTGCTTTTTAGTGGAACCGGATGTCAGGTAAATGGTCTTAAAAGCTTCCTAGGCAAAGAGTACGAGAATCTTATTTGCGTTGATGTTATTTGCCATGGAGCACCATCCCCAGCTTTATGGAAGAAGTATGCAATATATCAAGAGCAGATGAACGGTGGAAAGCTGAAAGGCATTAATTTTCGTTGTAAGGATGACAGCTGGACAGATTTTGGAATGAAAGAAATTTGTAAGAGTATCCCAGATGACGAGACAAAGAAATTATATATTTCCAAAGACAAAGATGCGTATATGCAAATGTTTTTGAGGGATTATTGTTTAAGACCATCTTGCTATGAATGCGCGGCAAAAAAGGTAAAGATGTCTGACCTGACAATTGCTGACTTCTGGGGCATTAACGATGTGGCTCCTGATATGAATGATGGCATGGGAACTTCTTTAGTGCTTATTCGTACCGAAAAAGGAAAAGATGTTTTTGAGAAAATCAGCAGTAGGATGAAGCTGAAAGAAGTATCTTATAAAGATGGTGTGAGAGGCAATCCGGCAGAATACAAATCATGTGCTAGACCAATGCAGAGAAATACATTCTTTGATGACATGCAAAACATGAGCTTTGAAGAGCTCAAACAAAAATATGCTGCTCCGATTAAGGTTTCGTTTATAACGAAAGTTAAACGAAAAGCTAAGATAGCAATCAAAAAAGTACTCCGAGTAATCGGGGGGGGCAGAGCATAAACACAATGAAGAATATGGACTACTCTTTGTGTTTCGTGTTTGATTGTCAGGAGAAAATCAATGAGAGAGCTACCAATACTTTATAAAAGAAAAGAAGAATGTTGCGGGTGTACTGCCTGCTATGCGATTTGTCCCAAAGAAGCCATTTCCATGGTGGAAGATGAGGAAGGCTTTGAGTATCCACAGATTGATGAAAGCGAATGTATTCGCTGCTATCAATGTATAAAAGTATGTCCGATAAAGACAGTAAAAATAGAGGGATAAAGCGAAAATGTCAAAATACTTTGGAACCGACGGCTTCCGTGGAGAAGCCGGAATTACATTAACAGCGGATCACGCCTATAAGGTTGGTCGCTTCTTAGGCTGGTATTATAATGCTCTCCGTGAGCGCAACGGTGACACCGACCCTGCTCGTATTGTTATTGGTAAGGATACCCGCCGCAGCTCGTACATGTTCGAGTACAGCCTTGTGGCTGGTCTGACAGCTTCTGGTGCAGATGCCTATTTGCTCCATGTTACCACTACTCCATCTGTGGCGTACATCGCTCGCGTGGATGACTTTGATTGCGGCATTATGATTTCCGCCAGTCACAATCCGTACTACGACAATGGCATCAAGCTAATCGACTGCTACGGCGAGAAAATGCCGGAGGAGACCCTGCTGCTGGTGGAGGACTATATCGATGGCAAACTTCACGTGTTTGATAGGGACTGGCCGGAACTGCCTTTTGCGCATCGTGAGCATATCGGCTGCACGGTGGATTATGTGGCAGGTCGAAATCGTTATATGGGTTACCTAATTTCGCTTGGCATCTACTCTTTCAAGGGAGTTAAGGTCGGTTTGGATTGTGCCAATGGAAGTTCTTGGAACATCGCCAAGTCTGTTTTTGATGCTCTCGGCGCAGATACCTATGTTATCAATAATCAGCCCAATGGCTTGAACATCAACCTGAATGCTGGCTCTACCCATATTGAAGGACTGCAGAAGTTTGTTGTGGAAAAGGGCTTGGATATTGGCTTTGCTTATGACGGCGATGCTGACCGCTGCCTGTGCGTAGACGAGAAGGGTAATGTTGTGACCGGAGACCATATCCTGTATATCTACGGCTGCTATATGAAAGAGCGTGGCAAGCTGCTGACCAACACTGTGGTTACGACTGTTATGTCCAACTTTGGTCTGTACAAAGCGTTTGATGAGCAAGGTATTGGTTACGCCAAGACTGCTGTGGGCGACAAGTACGTATACGAGTACATGGCGAAGAACGGCTGTCGTATCGGTGGTGAGCAGAGTGGTCATATCATCTTCTCCAAATATGCCAGCACCGGCGATGGTATCTTAACCAGTTTGAAGATGATGGAAGTCATGCTGGCTAAGAAGAAGCCAATGAGCGAGTTGGCGGCACCGCTGAAGATCTATCCGCAGGTGTTGGAGAATGTTCGTGTGACCGATAAGAAGGCTGCACAGAATGATCCTGCTGTGCAGGAAGCCGTGTCTAAGGTTGCTGAGGCACTGGGCGATACCGGCCGTATTCTGGTTCGTGAGTCCGGTACTGAGCCGGTCGTTCGTGTGATGGTGGAAGCACCTGACCATGATACCTGCCAGAAGTATGTTGATGAAGTGGTCAATGTGATCTGCGAAAAGGGATATAAGGTATAAAGTCAATGACGACTCTGGCAGTGTCCGGAGTCGTTTTGTGTAAGTGGAAAAGTATCATAGAAAAATGAATAATAGGAGAGGCAAAACCTATGTGTGGAATCGTTGGTTTTACAGGAAATCGACAGGCAGCACCGATCCTGCTGGACGGTCTGTCAAAACTGGAATATAGAGGATATGACTCGGCTGGACTGGCTGTCCGTGACGGAGAAAATCTGGCACAGGTTGTGAAAGCGAAGGGGCGCCTGTCCAATCTGATCGAGAAAACAGATGGCGGCAAGGCATTGAAAGGAACCTGTGGTATTGGTCATACTCGTTGGGCAACTCACGGTGAGCCGAGCCAAACCAATGCACATCCGCATGTTTCAGGTAACTGTACCCGTTCTGGTTCCGGCACAGTGGAGTCTGAGGTCGTTGGCGTACATAACGGCATCATCGAGAACTATACCGAACTGAAAGAAAAGCTGCTGAAGCACGGTTATACATTCTATAGTCAGACGGATACGGAAGTGGTCATCAAGCTGGTGGACTACTATTATAAAAAGTACAACCTCGGTCCTATTGATGCCATCGCTAAGACGATGGTGCGTGTCCGTGGTTCCTACGCTCTTGAGCTGATGTTCCGGGATTATCCGGGCGAGATTTGGGTGGCACGTAAGGATAGCCCGATGATCATCGGCATTGCGGATGGTGAGACCTATGTGGCTTCGGATGTCCCGGCAATTCTGAAATACACTCGCAACGTGTATTACATTGGCAACCTTGAGTTCGCAAAGCTCGTTCCGGGTGAGGCTCACTTTTATGATCTGAATGGTGATGAAATCGAGAAGCAGACCACCGAGATCAAGTGGGATGCAGAAGCAGCTGAAAAAGGCGGCTTTGAGCATTTCATGATGAAAGAAATCCATGAGCAGCCGAAAGCTGTTCAGGATACCATTAACTCTGTGATCAAGAACGGCGCTATCGACCTATCCAGTGTGGAGATCACCGAGGATGAAATTAAAAACTTTGAGCAGATCTATATTGTTGCCTGTGGCTCTGCATGGCATGTGGGCATGGCTGCTCAGTATGTGCTGGAAGATATAGCGGATATCCCAGTGCGTGTGGAACTCGCATCTGAGTTCCGTTATCGGAAGATGCCGCTCAATCAGAAAGCACTGGTAATCGTTGTCAGCCAGTCTGGCGAGACAGCAGATACATTGGCTGCACTGCGACTTGCAAAAGAAAAAGGCATAACCACAATGGCAATCGTCAATGTGGTAGGCAGCAGTATTGCCCGTGAAGCGGACAAAGTGTTCTACACCCTTGCCGGTCCAGAAATCTCTGTTGCAACGACCAAGGCATACAGCGCACAGCTGGTAGCTATGTACTGTCTGGCGGTTCAGTTTGCAAAGGTCAGAGAAAAAATCACTGAAGAACAGTACAGCTACTATATTTCTGAACTGTTGACTCTCCCGGAGAAGATGCAGAAAACTTTGGAAGATAAAGAGCGCATTCAGTGGTTTGCAGCAAAGTATGCCAATGCACACGATGTGTTCTTCGTAGGTCGTGGCATTGACTATGCTGTCTGCTTGGAAGGTAGTTTGAAACTGAAAGAAATCAGCTACATTCACTCGGAGGCATATGCAGCTGGCGAACTGAAGCACGGAACTATTAGTCTGATTGAGCAGGGAACGCTGGTCATCGGCGTGCTGACCCAAAGCAAACTCTACGAAAAAACTATCAGCAATATGTTGGAGTGCAAGAGCCGTGGTGCTTATCTGATGGGGCTCACTACTTATGGCAAGTATGAAATCGAAGATCAGGTAAACTTCACAGTTTATGTTCCAAAGGTGGACGAGCACTTTGTTGGTAGCCTGGCAGTGATTCCGTTGCAGCTACTCGGCTACTATGTGTCTGTAGCCAAGGGCCTGGATGTGGATAAGCCAAGAAATCTGGCGAAGAGTGTGACAGTAGAATAAAAGTTAGTAAGAGGAAGAAATTATGAACACAACTTTACTTATCATGGCTGCTGGTATCGGTAGCCGTTTTGGAACAGGAATCGAACAGGTTATCGGCGATCATATTGCCTCCATTTGCTCTTCAAGAAGATGCTGGAGAACGGGGGGTACAAGGCTGACTTGTTCAGTGATCTGTAAATGATGATGAAAGAAACGATTGATTTACTAGGGAAAATTCTCACAAACATTCTGAATGCTCTCTATGAGCCATTTGGATTTTCACTCCTGCTTTCCTTCCTAGCCATGTTTTTCTATCTTTATGCTTATGAACCTACTGAAGCCGGCAAAGGCTGGAAAAATGCCATAGTGACATGGTATCAGAAGTTCAAGGAGAGTGTGTTCTTTCGGAAGTTGTTCTTACTGGCATTTGTGACCTCACTTATTCTGTTCCGAACCCTGTTAAACCGCGATCTTTGGATGAATCCTTTATCCGATGTCATGGGTGGCTGGGGCATCTGGGAGACTGTGAATGGCGAACAGAAGCTGACTACTGAGTGCATTGAGAACCTGATCATGATGGTACCGTTTTCAGCAGTAGTGATGTGGACGTTTGGAGAGAAGATTGGAAGTGGCTGGAAGAAGATACTGTGGCAAAGCGGTAAGATAGCATTTATCTTTTCTGTAAGTATTGAGATGCTACAATTATTGCTTCGCTTGGGAACATTCCAGCTATCAGACATCTTCTACAACACAGTCGGTGGAATGATCGGCGGATTGATGTATTGTGCGGTGATGAAGGTAAGAAAGCGTCTGTAAAACTGGATGAAATTGTGATATAATGGGAGCGGTAGCTCCCATGCTGCTCGTAATAATCACACACCTCTTCGTGGCGAGCAGTAGGCAACGCTGAAATAACGGCTAAGTGTGAGAACGGTATTTGAATGGAGGGTATATTGTGAAGGTAACATTTAAACGCTTTGGTTTACCATATAATCCTCAAAAAGACAAGAAAAATAAAAATAAAAATAAAATTATTAGACACATTGTGTGGTTTTTAATCGCATTTATTGCCATTTCAGTCCTACTAACATTGGTGGTAGAAGCACTGATACGGATATCCATTGCAAAACTAGCTATAAATGACACGATAGACTCAACGTGGATTGGATCTTTAGCTTCATATTGGGGCGGGATTATTGGTGGAATGATTTCCGGAACACTTGCTTTTATTGGTGTGTTTTATACTATTCGCTATTATAAGGAGTCGGATGAGCAGAAGGAAAAGGCAGCAATTCAGCCGTTCCTAAATGTTACAATGGCGTCTGGTGGAAAAGCAACCCGCGGCTTTTTTTTAGGTAAAAGTAAAGAGAACAAGAAGAAACAGTTGCAAGTTAATGTAAACATAAAAAACATAGGAAATGGTTTTGCAAATACATTAGTAGTTCATACGGGGGCCAATTCTGGCGGATTAGCATTTAATAATGTTATTGCGGTGGGAGAATCTATCGACTTGTTTTTCATGGTTGACGAAGATGAACTAAAAGAAGGACTTCATTTTGGAATTCAATATATTGATTCGATGAGAAATGAATATATTCAAGAATACGATATGAAGAAAGAGTATAGTTCGATTAAGATTGAATGTGGTTATCCCGGATTTTTAGAACAATTTTGATTAAAAAGAAAAGAGGTTATCACCATGCCCAGAACGAAAGGTAACAAAAACCGTCCTAAAACCAATATCATCAAAGACTATGCATCCCAGATCGTAGAGAAGCAGGAGGCTATTGCGTCTCTGAATACCGAGATCGCATCCATCCAGAAAGCGATTGAAGAGCAGAAGAACACACTGAAAGAGAAGAAGAACGAAGCAGAGGCTGTGCTGAAGAAGCTGCTGGCCAGCGGCATGAGTGCGGACGAGATCCTCGAAAAACTGAAATAAGATCGGCCGTGTGGACAAACTGAACTCCAGAAGTTCACACGGTTTTTTTGAAGGTCTCTATATAGTTTATAACGGAAATAAAAGAAATGGAGTGTGACATAAAATGAACTTATCTAAAATACATCATATTGCAATCATCGTATCTGATTACGAAGCAGCTAAGGATTTTTATGTGAACAAGCTGGGCTTCTCTGTCATCAGAGAAAACTATCGTCCAGAGCGTAAAGACTGGAA